>Ga0179593_1329024_pt1 | contig 27861 bp, 30 predicted proteins | sample CZODoug2_1_08_16_FD_185931 | JGI IMG/M metagenome (GOLD analysis project Ga0179593, IMG submission 185931) | Vadose zone soil fungal communities from Angelo Coast Range Reserve, California, USA - CZODoug2_1_08_16fungal (PacBio error correction) | ecosystem: Environmental > Terrestrial > Soil >...
AGAACACATGGTCTGTGTGCACCAAACAAAAAAATTTAAACGGCAAGTGGGGGATAAAAAAAACACCGAGTCCGAATGCCCTCGAGACCCCGGGAGTGAATGGGGTACTCTGGTTCCCAGTGCAAAAGCGCCGTCGGGGTTACACAGGCGAACCCTCCAGCACAAACCACGCCAGGAGTACATGACATACGTATCTGACTCAGCGTGAGGAAGCCCCATTCCGTTTTCTTTCAAAACACGACACCCCGTAACTTGCAGCCCCGGGCACCGTGGGGCAATGTTCCGACGACGGCACTCATTTCAGTGCAGAAGGTAAACAAGCGCTACCAAACGGACGGCAAGGGGGGGAGTTTGGGCAAGTGACTGGACCTTCCGAAGGAGATCCCGTAACTCCCTGGTCCCTTGAAGGGTGGGTTAGTTCTGCCTTTGAGGTGAATCTCTTCCAAATCGGGCTGGTTCATGGGTGAAATTTTCGGCACGGGTTCGGTGGTAAAGGGAGCGGTCTTCCCTCAGATATGGATCAAATGTGACGGGGTATATTCAGTGTCTCTTCACGTGTCCTGGGGGGGGACGATGTGGGGACTTTAAAACCCCACGAACTGAAAAAAAAAAGGAAAGGGCGGGTCCGAAAACAGTCGGGATGTGGGGGGCGGGGACGCTTTAGCCGCGCCTTGTACATGAGCTTTTGTGGGTGGATCGGATGTGTGACATGGGGACATGGGCAGCCTTCCGCGACTGACGGTAAAAACGCAACGGGCCGCAAAAAACCAGAGTGCAGCACGTCGTTTCGCGTACGTACGGCTGGTGACGTCCTTGGTACCTCTCCAAGGTGGAAGGAGTGGGGGGGTAATGCGCGCATGCGTCGAACGCATGCAGGGTAAAAACACATGCTTATAATGAAACATATGGTAGCTGGACACGAGGGAGGGCAGCGGGGGCGGGGTGGAAACGGATTCAACTGATTGGAGACAATCGAGTGGGGGGCAAATCTCCCCCTGAACCTGAACTGGGGAATATGTGGTGGCATAAATTGTGTGAGATGCAAGGGGTACTTGTGTGTTCCTTATGACCTTGGTATATTCGCCGGCCCAAAACGAAAACTAACCAGAGACGTCCTCAGTATTAGAACAGTGGAAATTACACGATTGCCCTATCGCGTGGTGAGGACAAAAGTGAACCCTGGCGAACGGGGGGAGTGTAGTTGTGGTCCCATTTTTGGTTAGCGCTGGCGTTGGCCTGCTAGCGCGGACGTGCCGGGGGTGTGAAACAAAGAAAAAGTTAATACTGCAGGCCGGTAGACCTTGTTGTGTGCTTTGGGTTCTCGAAGGTGGGAAGTGGGCTTGTAAAAAGAAAACGTAAGCTGGTGAGGTCCGTTTTGTCAACAGCCAGAAGTGTTGGTTTAGTGTTTGTCTCCCTGTTCGGAGTGTGGGTCCTACGCCCGCCAAATCAGAGCTGGACTAAAGTGTTAAAAGCAGTGAACACATTGACCCCAAAAATGTAACGCAGACCATGCCGCCACGGTCGACGCAAGCTCGACCCGGGGGTGGGGCAAAAGGATTTTGCGTTCGAGGGTGACGGGGGAGTCTCCAGCTGTCACAAGGCTGTTGGAGGTGCCCACTTCCAGTTCCGCCAAAACGGGAGCGGTGGAAACCAAGGAAACGTAGGTCTGTGACGTGTAACATGAACTCTTCGCTCCGTACGCTTCCTGGCAGCATCCGACACGCGGGAAGGAAGAGGGGGGGCATCCAGTCCGGATCGAAACGATCAAAGAAAGAAGGAAAGCCAACACTCCGCAAAATAACACCCCAAAGCTACCTAAAAAAACTGTCTGGCTAAAAGCAGGAAGGAACAGATGAATGCAGTTCGTGACCGGGGGGCGCCGGACGTTAGTATTATAGGTGTGAGCACTTTGCAATCAGGAAATGAGTGATAGGCCGGTTTGGGAAAAAACAAGCAGGTCTCGGCCAAGAAGGTGCCCCGGGTCTTTGCCCGTAAAAGGGGCCAGGGAACAGAGGGGGAAGCGGATGGTGTGGGGCTTGTAAAACAAACCGCCGTGTTTTGAAGGGTGGAAAGGCCGTGTGGGGTTGTAAAACCGGGCCGGTGTAGCATGTGAAGTCGAACGTGTGTTGTTGGAGGGGTCGTGGGGGGGGGGGGAATAACGGGGGGCGTGTTGTAATTGTGTCTAAACGTCGAACCCACCCTTCCAGGGGCAGGAAAGAAAAAAAAGGGGTTGATAAAAACGACTGGGAAACACAGCAACACATGCGTGGGTGGGGTTGGGGCAAAAACGCGGCGTGTCTTCGCGGTAGGACGTGGTGCTGAAGTTGTGGGTCCCAAGAAAAAAATTTAAGGAGAGGCAAACCTGAAATTGCACGTGCCTGTATTTTAGCACCGTCACCCTTCAAAGTGGGGTGCGGCACCCTATAGCATCAACAGGGTGACCGTAGGCAGAGAGCATGGGGGGGACAACATAATTTGGAAAAAACAGCAAAAGTAGGTAAAAGGAGGGCGCTGACGGGTCCCGTCGGACTCCGGCGACGATCATTAGTGCCGTACTGCAAGGGCAGGTGTCAACAAAAAAGCAGGGTTTGGTTGTAAATATGCCGGTTGGGCAAAATCGCCCGGACACGTAGGCAGTGTGCGGAACCAGGCCAACATGGGCCGTGGGGGCGTTGCTGACCAGACCCCCCATCTAAAACAAACGCAACAACACCAACCCGGGCTGACGCACGTCGTTCGGGAAACTTCGAAAACGACCGCCGGAATTTTAGCCCCATTTCATAAAACCCTGAGGAGGGGCCTGGCAAAACCCAGGGGTGCTGCAGTTTGGAAGGTGGCGAAGGGTGTCATCAACGGGAACCACGGGGTCCCTTTTTCAAACGACTTTCCGTAGATTAAAAAAGACAGGTTGGGGGTGTAAAAAAAATCCAAAACGCAAAACCACTCAGCAGCTAGGAGCGTAAACGACAGGTGTTTCCAAGTTGGTTGATCTCGCCAAAAAGGTCGAAAACCGTCGGCGAAAAGACGGTGGATCCGACTGTTCCACCCACCCAAACAAAAACAAAGCGAGACCCAACCCCGGAGGCTTCGGGGACACAGTTGGGATCGAACCTGCACAAGCGAGTGTGCGGCCAGTACACGTTTCGTGGAGGGGAGCAACCACAAAAAAACTGCAGGTGCCCCTAATAAACTCCCCACCTCGGCACGAATGAGGGTAACTGAAACCCGGCAAGAACGAACTTGCAAAAAAGTCCGCAGATAACTGATCTGTCTGCACAAAGAACAACATGCTACGCGCACCGGCTGCGCCACGCGTAATCGAGCCCTATTTTGGCAGTGCGGCTGGGGAAAGGGTGGAAATTTGCGGTCAAAAAAAAGAAAAATTGGACTACTCCAAAAGACGGAAAAGAGTAGAGAGTAGCTCAGGGAGACCCGCAAATGCGAAGAAAAACATGGGTCCAGACAAACCCCCCACCCCCAAAGACTTAGATCTTGCCTGGTCGCTCTTGAAGGGCTACGGAACCAGGGCCAGCCTCAGGGGGGGGACTGTTGGAAGCAGAGAGTCAGGGACTTGAAACGGACGCAGCAGAGGTGAAACGAATGTCCGTGTTAGGGTCAGGCAACCTCCTTCGAGGGTGGCTACACTAGAACGGAAACAAAAGCCTGAAAAAGGCAAGACAGAACGTGTACGTCACGACAATCCGCGGGAACCATGCGGGGTTTTAACAGGAAAACCAACCCAATCAGCCCCTCGTCCGCAGTTTGGAGCATGTGTTGACCCAAGGAGGGGGAACCACATTCGGAAGGTGCGACAGACTGCCAAGAGCTAACTAACCATGACCAACAACACCTGGTCGAAAGAAAAAAAGGAGAGACGCTAAAGGGTAAAATTGTCGAGCCAGTAAGCCCACTTCCCTGGTTAAGAACGGAAAGAGAGAGGGGGGGGCGTCTCGGGGGACCCTTATATGTGCACTCTGCTGCGGCCATAAATGGAAAGAACGGAATCAAAGACAGTGCCAACACGCAATAAAATGGGACAAGTGGATACACGGTCAAAAAACTCACGGTCCCACTGTCTCTGGACTGATGTTTTCTGGCGTTAAACTTACACGTGCAGCCCAGGAAAAAGAAGTGAACCAGTCGTGGGGTCAGGAGTGTGGTTGTAACGGTCCGATTTTTTGTGTTGCACATGCACTACCTTTCCGGGTGTCCGGGTCCAATACCCTACAGGCGCGTGGTGGAGGGGTTTGTAAGAAACCGGTCATGTCTAATAACTGGTCAGCCATTATCGGCTGCATCCCCCTGAAATCACCCTACTGGAGATGGGTCAGGCAGGGGAACAACGCAAAACTACGCAACCCTCCACATTCAGGTTACCAGACTGAAGAAAGGGGTGAGACGCATCCATTGTGGGCTCTTCTACGTCGGACGAAGTGGAAGGGGGGGTGCAAAAAAAAACTATATATTTAGCGCCAACACCCTTTGTTGCTGTTACAAAAAAACAGGGTTGAAGCCAGGAGTGGGGACGGGAGCAAAACCGGAAAAGGTGCACGACCGCGGGGGACTGCCTAACGTGTGGAGACCGCGCCGAACCAGAAAAAAAAAGCGGGGGGGAGCAACTAAGACCGAAGAACAAAAGGTGCGGGCTTACATCGACCCGTACGGTGGGTCCACGGCCGCAAGGGGGGTGTGGGGAGGCAGCACTAACCGGGAACGCTTGCCGCTGTCCAAAAACACCAGCCACTACTTTTGGTAATAAGAACAAACAATATATATGTGCACCCGCTCAGGCATGGGGGTGAAAAAAAAACGCAACGTCTATTTACCACTTCCTAAGGGGTTTAAAGCACAGGCAATCACGGTTTGATAATTCATCAGCGGGGTCTTGGGGGCAATTTGTTGGAAACTTCTTGAGGGTTTGGTTGTGTCTTTGTCTGGGAAAATTTCCCCGGGCACGTTGGTGGAACAAAGGTGGTTAAAATGGGGCTTTGTTAGGTTCAAGTCATTTGAAGACCCACGCCGCTTAGGGGGTCCTGAGTTAACCTTGCCTTTCGACTGGGAGTTTTGAGAAAAAAAGGCAATACCACAAAGGATTCAGATTTTCACTTTCTTGTCCCAAGTGAAGTTTACTCCTTGTGGTTGGCAGATGATTCCTTGAAAAGAAGAACGGCAACAGCCAAAGGCCAAGGGGGCCCGCGATTTGAAAACAGAGCGAGTGTGACAGTTGTCCGCATGAAAGGGACAAGACTGGGGGGGTCAGGCGGTCACCCGTCTCCAAGGACGTTCCTGGCCCAAAAAGGGGAGGACGGGATGCGCAGTAAACTAAAAAAAAAACTAAAAAATGAAAGGGTCGGCAAACGCGAACATGAGCTCCTCGAACTACTGGGGGGAAGCTTGGGAGGTACCATACCACCGACGTTTTAACACTTTTTCCACGTCGGTGGAACGCTGTGCCAAGCAAAAAGATACTCGTCTTCTTGGGCGCAGGGGGTTTGCGCGGTTCTTCGATTATTTTTTTTAGACGTACAACTCAGCGAATGGGGGGGCAGGCACCAAACAGTAAACGATAGCACCGTTGTCAGATCAACTCTCCACGGCGCTGGAAAAACAAAATCTGAAAAACGACAACCAAAAAAAAAATTAGACCGCCGCGTGGTGGGGAAAAAAACCGCGGCCAGCGGGGAAACTTTGATCTGAACGCTAAAGTTTAACCAAGGGTAAAGAATTTCAAAGCAACGGGCATCGCGGGGAAGAGGTCTCCCGAATGCGAAAAAGACACCGGCCCCCCCCAAAACAAACTCTTTAAGATGTGAGGGGGGGGTATCCACACGGAAATCGCGGGCCCGCACTGTTGAGCGGCGGCCCACCCAAACCGGCGGTGAGGAAAACGGCGAAAAGTGTTACCAATAAAACCTCGCGTTTCACCGGGAGTACCGCGGACGTACATAAATTTCAAGGTGCCCTCCGCCTCCCGGGGAAGATGGATATGGTGGGAGGAACGATCTAGAGTCAACCGGGCCGTACAATGTAAGAGGGGACCACAAGAACTCAAAAAACGAGCTCAATCAACTCTCTTCTAGTACCGTGTATAAGAGAGACGGCCGGTGACAACGTCACAGATTTTAAAAAAAACAAGGGGCCAGGCCAAGAAAGCGCACATGAGAGAAGGGGGGGCGCACACAAGACAACCAACTTGACGGGTTAAAACGAGTCTGGGCAAAGGGGGAGTAATGAACAAAGGTCAAGAGACCAAACAAAAAAACAAAGTCCTCCTAAAAAAAAAAAAGAGTAAGAAAGCGGGATCAGAGTAAACAGGGGTAAAAGGGATAAAAAAAAAAAAAAGAACCTAATTTCACAAACCAAACCTACAGGAAGGGATAACAAAAAAAAACGACGTCAGACATACCATTGCCCATGGCCAGGTGAGGGGGGGGGCGATTTGTTTCCGGTCTCGGGCCTGAATCCACAACAAGTTACAATGCCGGGGAAATGGCGCAGTGGCGCGTCCTTAAAAGGCGTGCGAGTAAGGCCAAAAAACATACTGTCTTGGTGGAACACCCTCGATCGCCCGTCCTACAGTCAGTCATGGTTACTGACGTGTAAAAAAGAAGGGAAGCACAGTTGGCCGGAAAGACACCCGACCACCGGGAAACGGCAAACGTCTTATTGACAACGTGGGGAAAAGTATCAGGCGGGGGACAAGGAAACCAAAGCGAGGTTAAAAAGAAGTCTGGGCCTCCTTCTAAAAGGCAGGCGTATCCTTTAAACTGGGAAACGGGCGGCAACAAAAGCGGACCAGGCAGGGTGGCACGTCGATCAAGGGCAGACAAGGGGACGGGGCGGTCCAACTTTAGTCTATTGTAGTGGGCCACAAAAGGGGGCAAAAAAACACCGAACGGACCAAACACGACAGGGGGAAACTGGAAGGAAGGTTGCCACACGAACAAGTTTGTACCCCGGGGCCGCCATGTCGTCAACGGTGGTCGGGATGGACGGCAAAAAAAAAATAAAGCCAGAAAGGGACCTGAGGTGTTGCGTGTTCGAGAAGAGAAAAAAAGGACGCTGAAAGGCGAGCATGACTGACAAAAAAGGAAGGCAGGGGGGGGGGACGGAATCTAAAAGATAAAAACACCAGGGACTGGGGGGGGGTTTCCAAAATCCACACCTTTGGGACGCGAATGGGGGCCAAAACGACTTCAAACAGGGGGTGTACATGGGGTCAAAACACCGCTGGACAACTGGCGGGAAAAAGAAACGCTCAACGGGAAACCGGGGCGGGGAAGAAAAAAATCCTGGTGGGGGGGAAAAGGGAAGTAAATCAAACGTCCTACCGGCATCAAAAAAAAAAAAGGCTTCAAAGAAAGGGTGAAACTGGGACCCGAAGTACGAAAGAGACTGCCTGACGTCCTCAAGACCCTGAAAAAAAAATGGCCATCCATGCAGAAACGGCCAGACGTGGAGGGGGGAGACCAAAACCATGAAAGGTGCGGACCGGGAGAGGGGGGAACCGCGGAGAGGTAGGGGCAACCAATAAAGGGACCGGCTGGAACAAGGAACAAAAACGATGCATTCAGGGGGGCATTTGGCATCCGCTTACAGTTAAAGAAGGATAGGCCGCTCAGAGATTTCCAAACTTCAACGGCATCGCATGTTAAAACAAAGACGATAACAAATGAGCGAAAAGATATACTCTAGAAAGGGGGAAAAAAAAGCACGCAACCACCGAATTTGATGGAAAACATGGGGGGGGTGGCAAATGGGGCAAAAAACCACCACACAACAATCGCCAAGGGGGGGTATGAGTCGGGGGAGAGGCAGACTGCATCCGCAAACTCCCGTAAACCCGACTCTTAAAGGGACACTCGAAACAAAAAACGAAATCGCGACCACAGTGGAAACGTGAGCTTCGGGGCGATCAACCGCCTGAAAGAGGAAGTGACAATTCAAAAAGGAAAAAAAAACGCGCCAGGGGAAGCAAACCAGCATGACTCTGATTCCCGAGGGGAGAAAAAGTGGCGCGTTAACCCAAAAATCTAACCATTGGGGGGGAAAAACGACCAAAGGGGGTCACACAAAAAAAGAAGTCAACTTAACGACAGTCCCAAAAAAACTCGGCGGCCTTCTACCTGAACGTCCATCGCATCAAGGGGGATCCAGCACGAAAAAGGGGGTGGTGGGGGCAATGGGGAAGACATCCTGACAGGCACCCGGAGAAAAAAAAAGAACCTGAGACGAAGACGTTCATCAACAACCTGTACGTGCAAGTGCAGCAGGCAACTTCGGAGAAAAACATGGTTTAACCGTTCGCCAAAAACATCGGACGTGGATCGAGAACGTGACTGCATCCCTACGAGATGGGTGGGCAAGAGAAACGTGGACTGGATGAACATCACAGGAAAAAGGGAACCTGCCAAGGAGGGACAAAAAGGGGGTACACGGTCGTAAAAACGTTAAAAAAGAAACTACAGAAGCAACGGGGGAAAAGCCAACGGGGGGTGGAAGAAGAACGGGGGGAGGGGCCCGACGTCAACTCCAGGGAAAAAGACAGGCCTTGAGGGTCAACAAGAGATCTCGCCAGAGATTCACAAAAAAAAAACGGAGAAAAGGAAAGAGAAAGATGACACTGCGTGCCGCCGCAGGCGTCAAGCGGGGTGAAGGGGGGTCGAAAGGGCCTCGCCACGTCGTACACAAACAGTGCGTCAAATTAGCGTTGGGGGCGTGACGTTTTCGAGAAACCGGGGGGGGGTACAAAAAGGGACAGAAGGAAAAAGGTATAGGGTGTAAGAAAACTGCGACCCCGAAAGTGGCGTGCTGCATTCATTGGTCTAGAAGGACCGTCACGCAGTACGGCTCACGGTGGGAGAAAGGGAGAAACGAAGAGAAAAAGACTGCATGGAGTAAGAGGGGGGTCGTGGCGATGAATTTCTGCAGTTCGTCTGCCAAGGGGTGGACCGGGCTATGTCCAAACCACGTTTCAATAAACCGTCGTGCTGCGTCAGCCCGGCAAAAAAAAAAAAAAGAAACGCGTTGGTCGTCGGAAACGCAACGGTAAGAGACAAGCCCGTCGAAAAAACAGGTCACGTCCAAAGGTGAGAACTTGGGGGAACACTCTCAGTCTCCATCCGGATACAGTCAGAGGAAAGGTGCGAAAACACCGATCGACCCCTGGTGGAAGGCTGTTGAAACTCCTCGAAGTCCAGACCCGGGGAAGGAGAATTAGAAAAAGGGTTTAAAGAGGGGAAAAGAGTGTTCGAGACTCTTGCCGAATAGAACCGTTGACATCAGGAGAACGCGGAAAAACGGAAACGGGAAAGGTCCAACCCTTTTAAATAGTGGTGGAAAGAAAGGCCTGTCCGGACAACCCTCCAGGATTAAAAAAAAAAAACAGGGAGGTACCAGAAGAAGACGCCGGTACCGAACATGCCGTAAAATTGAGAAGAGGAGGGTTTGGAAATCCCTGAATGACTTTGAAAAGAGGCCGGTTTCCGGACTGAGCAACCTGGGAAAAAGGCTCAGAGCTTGTGAAGATGGATCGTGGGCGGGGGGACAGGGGTTAGGACAGACGTAAAAGGGGGGGGGGAACCCAGCCAGCGAAACTCCGTTCTATCAAAACAGGTTCAGCAAAACCTGCAGTGCAGAAAAAAACACACTAAAGGCAATGAATCAAAGGTCAATGGATGTACCGGGGAACGGGAAGGGGGTTGAACGGTTCAGGCCGGGGTGATTCACTCGGTGACATGGCATCGATAAGTAAGTGACCGGACGCCGTCGGGAGTCATGTAGTCATTCCAAGGAAATTCAAAGATCTGCAGGGCGGCTTTCGTGGGGGAAACGTGGAGCGGGATAAATGGTTCCCGCCCATTACAGAAATTGAACTGGAAAAAAAAAGCCCCTCCGTGTAAGGGTGAGGTTGTTTTTAAAAAACCCATCGCGTCCCAGTGGTTTGGGGGAAAACACCAAAGACCAGGAAAACGCGGAGATTGGGGGGTGGTAAGTTAGGTGCAGCAGAAACGAAAACCGCGTCCGCGCGCAACGTTCATCTGGAGGTCTGGGGGTCCGCAAAAAAAACACAGGACAGGTCGAACTCACTTGTAGGCTAGGGGATAAACGAAAGGGAAAAGAGTGACCGCCATGCGAGGTAAAGTGACCGGTTGAGTCGTCATTCACAAAAAAAAAAAAAAAACAACGTCCGGGGGGGGAATGGCCTTTTTGGACGCACCAGTGCAGCCATCGGGGACGGGTACCGCAAAGCAGGCAGGCTCACCGGATCTGGACGACACCCATTCAGGGGTGGCCAGGGAAAGAAAGTGGACTACCGGTCGAAAGGATAAAAAAGGGCAGGTCAAAAAGGGACCCAGGTAGGGGGACTCCCCCCCCCCCCAAACCCCCCACCCCCACGCACCCCCCCCCCCCCCCCCCCCCCCCCCCCCACCCCCCCCCAACCCATGTTGTGCATAGTGTACTTTTTTGTACGGGGGCCAGAACAACAGGGATGGGGAAAATCAAGACCCAAGAGAAGCGGGCTGGGTTTGGGGTCTCGGTCTCGGGGCGGTGCGGGGCAGAAAAAGCCGTTGCCACAAGAAGCTCGATTACATGACTGAAAGAAAGGGGGGGGAACTCAGCAAGGGTTCTTGTCCAAAAAGACAAAGGATGCACCAGGAGACGAATCATGGCCATGGTACAAAAGACCCTGAGGCCAAGTAAGGAGGAAAACGGTTGGAAGTTAGAGTACCGGCGGGGAAAAGGGGATAAGCGTAAACACCTGGAGGGAAGGTATCAAGTATCTCGTGAAAAAAAACGGCGGCGGGGTTGGGGGTGGGCATTCTCAAAAACGGTGGGGTAGGTCAGTCAAGGCCTCGATGATACAAGGGGTAGTCCGTGGTACGAGGGGGGAAAAAAAAGGGGGGGTGGTTGGGTATTTACCGGGTGAAGTTAAAAGCACTCGTGGAAGCAAACTGGAAAGTAACCGGTGGCGTTGAGCTGAAAGGCGCTGAAGCGTTCAAGGACGCAATGTAAAACGCAATGTAGGGGCAGGAAGAAGGGAGATCAAACTTTAAAGGGACCATCACGGAACAGCTGTGAACAACGTTACGGCAGGGAGGGAAAAAGCCGCCGTTCTCGCGGCTAATTAAAAAATGGCGCAGCGGAAATGAACTGGGGGGAGCGGATGGGAAAACTAGCAGGGGAGTCGCTGGGCAGCGGCAGAAAGTGAGGAGGGGGTACAAAGGAAAAAGGGCCTCAATCCTCTTGTGTGAACCAGAGGCAATTGGGGGGTAAAAATGAGGAGGCGTAAACTCTAGGGGGGGGGCCAGAAATCTCCAAGTTTTACGTTAGGGGGGACCTGAATATGAAAAGGAAGATAGAACCCACCTTAAAATCGCCACAGGTAGGAGATAGTACTCGAGACATGGAAGTCAAGGGAACAAGGTTAAGAACGGGACAGTGGGCAAATGTGGATCAGGTTCACGTGGGAAAACAGGAAGCTGCCGTCCGGGTCAAACAGACGCAAGAAATGGGGAACGTTTTGCTTGCGATAAACTGCCCTTGCGGAAAAACGGGAGTCTTTCAAAAGGCCAAAAAAAAACGAGGGTTGGAGAAACGTAGTTCGCATGACACTGTCGACGGGGGCAGCGGGGGGAAACGAGGACTGGCCGCCGGTAAACCAGCGGGCGAAAACCATTTGGATCAACACACTAAAGGGGTTACGACACCCAAATGCCAGTCGTCCGCCTCGTCGAAGTGGAAAATTGAAAACAGGAAAAATCCAGATCGGCGGACCGTGACCGCCAGACCGCTTCTGCCGGACAGGCGCGGTTGTGAACAGACATGTAGGTCTTGGTTCCTGGCGGCCATGAAACCCCTTAATCCTGACCAGCGTAAAAAAAACTCCTAGAAGAGCTGGGAGGATTCAAACGCCATTGTACCCATTACGGGATGGGGGACAGGTCAACTCTGATCAAGCAGACTGCGAGTCCCGTCTCAAAGGTGCTCAGGCCGGGGAAATTCAAGGCACTTCATAGGATGCCCTCTTTTGAAAGGTCGCACATGCATGGGTTCAACAGGCCACTTGGACAAAAAAAACGGTGGCTTGCCCTAAATGGGCCACCGGACTAAAGTCGGAGCATTCGGGGGCCTGAAAAAAAAAAAAAAAAAAAAAAAAAAAACAACGAGGGAATTGGAAAGACGGGGTAATAGAGAAAAAACCAGGCTTTTTTTAACAAACAAGGGGAGGGGTAGCCACAGGTGGTTTGAAGAGGGGGGGGGACGTCAGCAAACGGCGGGATGTTCGTCAAGCACGCCCCCCGGAGTGCCTTACAAATCAACACAAACGTGGCACGCTGCTTGAAGTACCCAAGGGCCCAACGGGTTTGACTTGCGGGGGTGACAGAGTTTTTGGGGTTTACGAAGACGGGGTGAGAAAGTTCAAAACAACAAAGGGAGAACTGCTTCGGCTTGTGGGGACAAACGCTGGAGGAAAAAGAAAGCGTGCGCACGTGGCTCCCGGAATATCCAAACCTGACAGTATGCAAGGAGTCGGGGTACCAAAACAAACAGAATGACACACGTAACCCCATCGGTAACAAATGAGAAAAGGGTGCAAATAACCCGACCTCATAGGTATTTGCCGGGCTGAAGTGTCGGCAAAACAAGGGGGGGAAAATCCGTTAAACGAACCAGCAGTACTGCACCAGGGGGGGAGGGCTGTGTGGTGGGATGGGGCCCAACCCGCCTTCGGCAATCCACCCCTACTGCCTCTTGGGCGTAAGCCTTCAGGCCGGGTCGTGGAACGCTAGGTAAGATCAAGGGGGCCGCTGCGTTTTGCTGTGGGGCCCAGTGGTGCAAACCTTGCCGTGTGGCCAATGGGTCTCGGTTTGGGCATGTGGGCCGCCAAATTGAATCCCGTACCGAAGAAAACATACGGGGAAAGGGGCTGGACGGGCTCACGCATGAAAAAGTTGGTTAATGACCCGGGTGGCGCTGTTCTATCGCCCGTCGTCCGTAACGCAAAAGGGACAAAAAAGGGGGGTTGTGAAGGTTTTATCATCAGGTGCATTAAACCGGGAGTAACCTGTTTCACAAAAGGCCTCAAACAAGAGAAGCAAGGTTTAGTAGGGAGGGGGGGGGGGGTTGGTATGTTGAACGGAAAAGGCGCAAAACGCGGGAAAGAAAAAAAAATGCGGGTCCGTACGCTCTCAGGCGGGAGGTGGAGAACAAAAACACTAACGGGAGAACCGGTCAAAAAAATCACGCCGTGACAAGGGCGGGGAAGGAAGCAAAAAAGAAAAAAACTTATCTCAACTTCAGACCCGCCTGACAACGGATATACGAAAAAAAAACCCAGGACGAGGGAGACGAAGCCCCCAGTCCCTATTTTATACCTGGGCGTCAGTGGGAACATGTTTGATCAGAATTGGGCCGGTCGACCAGAAGACTTAAGTGAGACAACAAAACCAAAAAAAAAAAAGGAGGGGAGGGAAGGAAGATTAGTCAGGATGAGAACCGCAAATGCGATCAGAAATGTTCAAAGCCGCCCTCAAATCTTGCAATGAGGAGAGGGGGTCCCTGTAAACGGTAAAAAACACGGGACAAAGAGGAGGAGGGGGAGTATGGATTTTGGGCATGCAGATCATTCTGGAAAGGACGGGACGAAAAATACGTACGGCACGGCAGGAAGGAAAAAGGGGGTGGCTAAGACCCTCAAAAAGGGGGGCAGTGAAAAAGGTCTCAAAACGGAAAAAAACTGGAAGCGCTCATCCCGGGGAAGGCGTCAATACCGAGACTGAAATTCAACCGTTCTACGGCCGGGGGGGCACAATGTGGGAAAAAGGGGTTATACAAGAAGGGGGGGGGTCAGGAAAAATGAAGATACACCAGGGGAGATTCAAAACAACAACTTTCAGGACACACAGAAGAAGCTAGCCGGCAGGACCGGCAATACCCAAACTTGTTTCGGAAAAAAAAAGACCACACAACATTGGCGCCTCGGCAAACTGGTCATTTAGTAGACAAAACTCGGAGGACGAAAAACCCTCAGAGAAGGCAAATTCACCACAGACTATAGGGTGTAACAAAAGGTTCAGAAGACGCAAAAAACGTTCGGTCGTCAATTATCTACCATACTTGGCAAAAACGGGGGGTCGGGCCTAAGAAGTTGAAACGCTCCTAGGGGAAGAGGGGGTCAGTGGGGAAAAATCTGAAAAAGGTGGTCTAAAAGTTGAAAGAAACTAAAACCTAACCAAATTTGTTGGAAGTGAAACAAAAAGAACTTCTTTTTGCGTTGGGGGGGAAAGCGTACAAAAGGGGAGGGGACAAAAAACACCCTGCAGCAACAAAACGGAAGTACCTGACGGGAAGGAGGGGTCGGGAACTCCGAGTCCCGTTGGGGCAAAAAAAAAATTTACTTCATTCTTGGGGGGGGTACCGAAAAGGGCTCCTTCGCAACGGGGAAGGTGTGAATATACGGGGCTGAAAACCAAAAAAAAACGGGTCACGTGGTGAAGGGTTCCGAGCTAGTAAAAGAAGGGGTTAGGAAGTGAAACTCTTGTTAATCTACACAAAAAGACGCGGTGCAACACAACTCAACACGGAGGGGATGTCAAGCAAGCTTTTGGACCGAACAGACAAGGTGGGGGTTTTCGGGAACATCAAAAACATAAGCGACGCTTGGGGAGGAACAAATAAAAGACCTAAATCCCGCGTTCGGAACACCCAAACGTCATCAAGTTCGGAACTGGCAAAAAACGCACGGTCAAAGAGTACAGGCTTTTGTTGAACAACGGGAAGTCCTCTTCGACTGGTACCCGCACTGGCAGTAACAGTTCACCTCAGGGGCCGTTAAAAAATGATGGTAAATCCTTGCAAACCTAGCGTTCCTTAAAAGAAAAAGGGAGATGACTCTTAGCGGGATCAAAGCAAACTGAGAAAGTATTCATCAGGGGGTGTCACTGGTCGGGGACTCTTAGGGACACTAAAGGAGGGTTTTAAGTCTGGAGAAAGGAAGAGAAAAGTTCTTCTCATCAAGGAGGCTGGGGAAACAGCGAGAGCTTGGGTCAAAACAAAAATAAGTTTTACCTGGGACCGCAATGCATTACAAAGTCTGAATTTATGGGTGGAGAAAAAAAACACAGCTACGGGCAACTGGGGAAGCTGAAACGGGCAGAGGATGGGCGAAACAGAGCGTGGGAAAGGCCTGTCAAACAAAAAAAAGGGACCAAAAAAGAGGAGGGGAGGGGGAACGAACCGTAATTTCGTGTGAGGGTGTAAAATGGGTTCGACCTCTGTAGGCCGGAGGGGAGAGCGATAGTTGTAGGCAGAGAAGCGGGAGTCCATTTTGGGTCAGGAGAAGGGAGGATCAGATGGTTTAGGGGCACCATCTTAACAGGTGCGATCCCCGTTAATGGGGGGCAAGGGTATGCTCCACAACGAAACACACGAAAACGTGGGGGGAGGTTGGCAACTGGGGGGAAAAAAAAAAAAAAAATTCTCAAAGAGGAAAAGTCCACGTTCAAAGAAAGAGGAAAAAGAAAAGTTAAAAAACGAAAAGGGTCCGAGAGAAGGGGAAAGGGGCAAGCCGGGAGGACAATAGTTCCTCCCTAAGGGGGGAGGTTCGACGGATGGTACGAGGGGGTTGTGAGGACACAGACCTCAGGGGTATAATCGTCCTCGTGCACAAACTTGGAAGAAGGGCAGGCCAAACACGCAGGGCAAGAGGACATCAAACTTGTTGGACAATCCACGAGAGAACCTCGGGGGAACGTACAATGCATTGGTCAAGACCCGGGGGGAAACAGGAAAAAAAAGGGGGGGAGGCTGAAGAAACACCAGGGGTCCAAACCGCTCCCGACCTCAGAGGCCAGAGGCAAGGAAAACGGCAAAATCGTTCCGGAATGAAAAAAAAGGAGGGGATGGACAAGAGCTCAGTCGGAAAATCCGGTAACGGCAGAGTGACCAACCACGGTAGTCACGGACGGAAAGGCAAAAGAAATGACTCACAAAGGACACGCCTGTCAAAACCAGCGCCTCACAAAGGGAGGACTGTGATCCTGAGGAAAGGGAAAGTAAAAAAGGGGCCCAATCGACAACACCAAGGAAAAGACACACAAACCAAGACAGGAGAGAGGGGTCGTCGGGAATGAAGACCAACTAATAAGGAACATTAGAACTAATTGCAATTAACACTGGGAACTCAGAAAGGGTGAAGGACTGGGCCGATGGAGACCTTCTCAGGAAAAGGGTTAAGTTGCTGGGGTCACGATGAGGGCCAACGTTAAGAACTCGACACCTGAATTAACACAAAACCAGGGGACATGCCAGTACGGGGTTTTTTTAAGGGAACTGAGGAGGGTGGAAGTGAAGGCCTTGCAAAATTTGAGTTATCAAGAAAAACCACGAAAAGAAAAAAGAACGGCAAAACTACGTGCATCAACTGCAGACGGTTACTGGTTACTCAGGGGGGCCAGGGGAAGAACACACCTGCCACCTTACGAGGGATTCAAGTCTTGGCGGGGGAAAATAAGACCACGTGTTTGGGTCCAATCCAAGGTGGTTCTGGGGAACCATACCAAAAATTAAATGGATGAATAAAATACCCGTCTCCTCTTGTGGTATCAGGGAGAAATGGAAGTCCAAGCCAGGGAGACCAAGGGAGGGTGGGTCAACTTCCATGGCGAATCGGAAGACGAATGTACGGGGGTCAGGTGGGGGGGGAAAAATGGTACTATTTGTAGGGCAACTTTGTTCACCACCTAAGAACTAGTCTTACCAAAACACGAAAAGTTGGAAGAAAACTACAAAATTACATTTCTTAAACAACTACAGGGGGGGAGCTGTATTAGCCCCGAGCAACAATAAAGACCAAAAGGTACCTGTTGTGTGGTCAAAGGGTCGGGTGTTTCGGTTCGAGGGACTCCGCGAAAGGACGGCGGAAACCTGGCTTTAAACAGAGGAAAAGCCAACAAAAGGAGAACGGTAAAAACGGGCCGGGTTACGAAGGAAACCTTTGGGACCGATAGTCAAACCAGGATCAAAAACGCCAGATGGGGGTTGAAATGTTTTCCCAACCAACTTTCAGAAAAAAAAGCTAAAAAAAAGCCTGGCGGAAAGTGCCCAACGTACAAGGGACCCAGGATTTAAGAAACTTGTGTGACGGGGAGGTTGCTAGAAAAGAGCGTTCGAAGGGGCGGGACGCAAGCCAAGAAAAAAAGGACTTCATGCCGTCAAACGGAGGAAAAAAAGGGCGGACGTGACAGGACTCCGTGGGCAAACGTCGGCCAGAAAGAAAGAAAGAAAAGGAAAGGGAATGAACGAATGCAAGTGGTGACTTGGGTAAGCCAAAAATGGAAAAAGGGGGGAGACAGGGGGGGAAAATCGACAAGCGCTAGGAATGTGTCAAACAATAAAAGAGGGAACGGCCCATCAAAAACCAAAGGAAGGGCCCAAGGACTACAGAGGGTAGCAAACCAACCGGGGGGGGGCTCTGTCAGGAAGTAAGAAAATGGAGGTCACGTCACAGCAGCGGGGGCTGTTGCCAAACCGGAGGGAAAAAGGCAAAGAAAATATGGTCTCAAGGGAGGGCGTCCAACGGGAACAGAAGAAACCGTCAGTATTCAAGGGGGGGAAAATGTCTGTCAAAAAACGAAGGGAAAGGTGATACGTGGGGGAGCTGCTGCCTTATACCGCCCAGGCCAACAATAGGGAACGGCTGTAGCGTCAGACGGCGATACGGAACGCAACTCCTGAAAAGGTTTCTAATGGAAAGAGTAGGTATACGGTACGTCCTTATGTTTCAGGTGAAAATCAGACACAAGGTGCGAAAACGGAAGAACGGCAACTGTACAAGGGGAACCTTACGGTAAAGACTGAGGGCTTTACCAGGGGGTAAAAGTTTGGGTACATTTTTCAAAACGGAAAAGTCCAGGGGGACGAACGAACGGTTCCGCAATCGGCTAAACACCCGACAAAAAACGACGCGGGCCCGGTCAAAATTATCCACGAAAGGTTTGCCAACGTGTGTAAACAGCACCAAACAAAAAACGAGCGGAAACGGAAAATCACACGATAATTACCCCGGAAGGTTTGGAGCAGACAGAGAGGAAAAAACTCAACATCCGGGAGATCTTTCCTGGAGCTGAGGGATTGCCAAGGAACCCGACACCGGGACGTTCATTAGGGTGCAACTCATGAGGTTCTCCGGCGAAAAAGCATGGAACTGTACGCCGAACTATCGGAATCCTGGGGAGGGAGCAGCCGCGCGGAAATGGGGGGCCTGGACTAAAGTTCTCAGCATGCCTAACGAAGGGGGGAACAGATGTCAAAAAACTTTGTACAAGTTTCTAACTGGACTGGGGGAACCCACAGATCAAAACGGAACGGTGTTTGAAACGGGGGAGGAGAAGAGGAAGCAATCTTGAAACCGGCGTAGGCAACGAAGGTCTTAGCCTCCGGAAACAAAAGGAGGGGAGAAAAAAAAAAGATCGCGGGTCTGTGCTACACTGGGGAGGGGGGGTCGGAAAGCAGGGGGGGGCAAGGGTTGCCGCCGTAAAGCAAAACGTAAATACAGACAAAAGTGCTTTACCAGCCTTGGGGAGGGGGGGAAAGGTAAACTTTGGAGACCTGTGTTACATTGAACAGGAGGTACAAACTTCGTTGTCTGAAGACAAACGAGAAGTACGTAACGCCAAAGGGTGAGAGGGCTCCGGCAGGCCCCAAAACAAAAGCAAAAAGGCGTACCGCTGACGGGTGGAGACTGAAAGCCTGGTCCGAAAGGAGAAAGGACGGACCCGGTTGTCTTCGATGAAAGGGATGGTCGGAGAAAGGGGTTCGAAAGGGGCCACTGGGTGCAGCGATGACAACGGGCCACGGTTGCGCCTTGTCTAAAGCGCCAGGGGAACGAAAAAAAAAAAAAAGCGTTGGTCACTGCGCAGAACCAGATGGAAAACGGCAAACAAAGGGAGGGAAAGACGTGAGACAAACTGGGGTCCCAAGGGGAGCGTGTTTATGGTCCACAAAAAGGGGAACGGGACAAAGTGGCACCAGGAGTGTGCGTCGACACTTTTGTAAGTGGAAAGGGGGGGGAAAAGAGAGGGACGGGATGGAAAAAGAAGAAAAAAAAACGCAACATTGGGTGACAGGAACGAAAAGAGGGAGGGAGAAAACGGAGGACCGTATAACTTGAATGACTTCAGAGAAAGGGGCGGATCGCCCACTAGCAAAATCCTTGGGGAAAGCTTGGGGTTTGTCAAGAAGAACACAGGGAAGTTCGCCGGAAGGGGAGTCTGGAGGCGAACTCCAAGTTCTTCGCGGCATTGATGAGCGCAAGGGGGGTGGGAAAACGTGTGAAAGGGGGGTACTGAGAGTCAGGAGGAGACGTGCTCAAGGGGCCCATCGGGACAATGCAAGACGGGGCGGGCTGGGACCGGGAAAAAAAAGAGGAAGGGGGGGGGTGACAAACATTCCTCTCCGGGGAGGACGATCGCACGAAAAACCCGGAATGGATCACGAACAAACGCAGAAAGAGGGACAGACATGGTCCTGAGGGGATGTCCTTCCTGGCCAGGTGAACGGGGAAAAAAAAGGTCGGGGAAAAAAGTTGGAGGGGGTAAGAGGAGGGCAGGGAGATGAATCCTGGGATGACTTGCCGTATCTGTAGCTCGTGACACAGAAATTGCAAAGAATCTCACTATCGGACAGTCTGATTGACACTTTGGGAAGGAGTAGGGAGCTGGGTTTCCCGGCCCGCGTTGAAAAAAACGGATGGGTGGGACATGAAAAAAAACCCATCTGGCAGCTTTTAATGCAGGGGGTTTGGGACACGCTGGGTCACCAAAGGTGGATTCGGAAAACCGCCAGCAACCCGGTGTGGTATTAATGGGTCGACCCACGAAGAGGAAGGAAGGGCCAGAGTCCGGGATCCGGTTAATTCGGAAGACAAAGGAAAAAAAAAAAAGGAACCCAGGGGAACGTATGGCGGAAAAAGCGGAACCTAGCTCGGGGAAAAGGGGACAGGGAAGCAAAACGGGTACAGTTGTTGTCAAGAGGAAACAACAAAGTCAAAAAAAAAATCAGGTGGGAATCGTCTCCGGTGGCAGGAACAGTGGGTCTGCAGACAGGTAAGGGCACCCTGAAACTGAAAAAGGATGAGGGAGTGAAAAACCTGCCTTTTCCTAACCTTGGGCAGGGACGGCGCCGGTCGAACGGAGTCATGCCTTCAGTCAAGAAATGTAATAAGGAGGACTTGGGAGTCGGCGAACCACTTGACTGGGTGAGGACACAAGAGGGGGAGACTCAAAAAAATCTCTGTCGAAGTGGCTGGGAGGTCAGCCAAGTTGAAGAAAAGACGCAAAAAGACTAAAGGGACATGAGAAAAAACCCTTTAGGTGTAGCAGGGTTGAGGGGGAAAAAGAAGAGGCAAAGGATTACGCACGGTGGAAAAAACCGGTACAAAAGGCGACCCGTGTACTGGGGGAGTTACAGGGGGGGAAGATGGAAAGGGGGAACGATGCCCGTCGCACTTGCCATGGGGGGGGAAATGGTAGCCAGTGAAAGGGCAGCCGCACACGGCAACGGGGTTGAGGGAACAGGAATTTCAGGGTAGGACACGGGAGGGACTCGGGAGAAAAGGGGAGGTGAGAGCGGCCTGTTGCATTACGGGACTTGGAGGGGCTGCGCAAACGGGACTCACCCAGCGTGGGAACGGGACGACGAGAGTGGGGGGAAGGGAGGTCATAAGCCCGTGGCTTAAGGAAAAAAAAAGAAACCGTCAAATCAGGGAAAGCTGAAACGGGGGGGTAACGGAATCATAAAAGATAGAGTTAAGCCGCGTCAGATCCAAAGGCCGGAGCAGACGCCAAACATGAGGGGACGGTGAAAAAGAGGAAGAATCGTGTGGGAAGGCAGAACTAAAGGAAGAAAGGGAGGGGCTGGGGGCACTGTATTTTCGGAAAGGAAATCCGCGGGGAACTGCATTGGAAAGTCGATGCAAAAAAAAGTAAACATGGGGGGGCCGCGCTCACAAGAGGGGACCATAGCCTACCGAAGAAGACCCACCAAAGAAAAGAGCGTCCGAAATAATAACGATTAAACGCGATCCCTTCCTGAGGAAAGGAAGGGAAACGTGGGGGGAATGTTTCCCTCGGTACATCGGTGAAAAATGAACGCTGTGGGAAGCAAAGGGGGACCTAAAAAAGAAATCAAGCTCAACGCGTATCAGGGGGGGGGGTTGTATTCTCACGGGGACGGATCAGGGGGGGGGGGGGGGGACACGATCTTAGGTCCTGGGAAAAAAACAACCAATCTATGGGAAGGACGCGGGAAGAACGGCCCCTGAAGTACGAAAGAGGGGACGTACGAGAGGGACCGGGGGGGACCAAAAAGGGAGTGAAAGCTCAAAGTCAGGAGAAGAGACGATCAAAAGCGGGGGGTCCCTACATTCCAGATTGGCTTAGACCGGCAAAAGAGAACCAGGAGGAAAAACAAGGCGCAGGATCGTGGAAATTAAACGATCGGGGGAAAGGGGGGGGGCACAAGAAACATAACACTGAGGACCGTCTTAAGCAAAAACGCCCTTGAAAGAAAATGGGCAAAACGTCTTGAAACCAAGCCGAGAAAGGAGGAAGTCATGTCCCCTCAAAACGCACGAAAAAAGAAAGATGAATCGAACCTCTTCTGAAACTGACCAGACTAAGCAGGTAAAGAGACAGGAACGGGTGCATATGCTTGGAAAAAGGGGAAACGCGGGGGACAATGCCACACATGTTCACCAAACAAAAAACCAGGGCAGGGGGGACCGGGGGAAACCATAAATTTTCCTTTAAAATAAGCGATCATTAAAAGGAATTAACTGGGGGGGGGGTTGCAGGTAAACGCAAAGAGAAACGATGTTGTAAGGGAGTGTTAGGGTAGGACACCGGTCAATCTTTTACAGGGTTTGTTGAAAAAAGGAAGGATGGGGGGGGTTGGTGCAGTTGGTGACAGCGGGGAAGGGGGGAGGGTCGCAATCCCCAAAAATGCTTTACGGACGAAAAAAAGTGGTCGGACTAATTGAAGGGGGGGAAAAAACTGGGGGGTGTTGAAGAGCTCCTTGGGCTTGTAGGGTCCAAAAAAAGATGGCAAAGACCAAGCTGCCAAGAACCGTTGGGACCTTAAAGAAAAAGGGGAACGGACAAACACCCACCAAAGCGGTGGGAGGAAACAAAGGGGCACAAAACCTTGAACTGGGTCCGAGCTAGCGCGTGGTCCCAAAAAAAAAGAAAAGAAAATGCCGACACCCAATCCACCTGCATTGGGGGGGGGAGGGGGGTGGCAAAACGACTCGGGATCAGGTAATTAACGGGATCTAAGGTGTCAAAAACAAGGGGTGAAATGCACAAGGGGTGCAAACACCCATCATAGTCCGCCAAAACGCAGGGTGGGGCTGGTGGGGAAAAAACCTGCCGACCACCTCAACCCCACGAAGACGAAAAAAAAAAAAAAAAAAGGCAAAAACTGCGCGGCGGAGGGGGGGAAAAAAGTCGGAGCCCAAAGGGGAGGGGGAGGGGGTTGTAAAGGGGGGTGGGAACAAGGTCAGACACCACACCAAAGGGAACTGAACTGGGGGAGTGAAAAATCTTTGACAGGGGCCAGAAGGTGAAAAAAAGTTAACCTAAGCCAACGAGCAGCCACGAGCTTAAAAAAACCGAGATCACCAGTACGTGGGGGGCCGTAGAGTCGGGAGCTATCGGAGGGAGTTAACACAATTGGGGGTGGTGATGAAAAGAAAGAAACCACCGGTAATCTGGACAAACTTTTTTACCATGGAAATTCAAAACACAACGGAGAAAAAAAAAGGGGGAGTCGTTTTTGGGTATTTCGGCAACGCGGGAAGAGCTGGACGTAAAGAGGTCCGAGCAGAAAACGGACGTGAGTGCGCGTAGCCCAATCAGGAAGAAAGAAGGGTCCGCATCAGGCACCAAAAACACGCGAAAAACCAGAAAAAAGCGTGAACACTGAACCGCACAAGACAAGACGACGCACAAAACGCTGGAAGGCGATAAAGGAAGCCGCCAAACTAAAGAAAGGGGAATCAGGGGGGGCTTTGAACAGGTTGGTGAACTGGAAGGTGAGACCAGACCGTACTATCCTAAACAAAAAGGGAATAGGAGAGAGAAGAATTCATGAACCCTCAAAGTCTATCACACATGTCAAAAAGAATATGAAGAAAGAGGACATCGGCTTCCTTTGAGGAAAATTCCTGGGGCAAAAACGCTTCAAGCGATGCTGTGCAAAAATCTGACTGCCGGGGGAACACTGCAAAGCAGTGATATGGCAAGGAAGGGACCTCGGGAAGGGGGGAAGAAAAAACAAGAAAAGTCGTCTCGACCGAAAAATGATCATCCAGCCAGTAGAAGAAAAACAGCGCAGAGACCACTGCCTCCCCCAGGGGGAGCCTTTTTCCCCCGGGGGTGGGGATCAAACGGGGGGAAAAGAAACGGGTCTGAAAAATGAAAAAAAGAAAAAAAACAAAAAAATGGACCAAAACAAAAAATGGACAAACTCGAACGATCGCGAAGAAAAAAAGCGAAACCCCCTGGATAACTGCGAAGAGAAAGGGGGGTCGGTTCAGGCCGCGGTGATGTCACAAAAAAAAACAAAGTGAAAAACCCAACCACAAAGAAAGGTGGACTGGGAGAACGAATCGCGCCGGGCCCCGCGCTAACGAGTCACGGCCGAAGAGAAAAGCCAAAAAAAAAGTAGGAAGGGGGTGCAAAACGGAGGGAGGCCAGTCAACCAGAACTCGCAAAGGGGCGAGGGACCCTCTTTCTGGGTCTCAAGTTTACCGGGAAGACACCTACCAGGCAACAAAGGGACACTTACCCATGAAGAGGAGGTGTTCGGTTTACGGCACACAGGGAAAGGTGAAATACCAGAGGGGGGGGGGAGGTATCGGCAGACTGGGTGGTGAACCAGTACACAACCGTCGTCTAACGGCAGTTGTGCAATCAAAGCCGGGAGAAAACCGGGCGGGAGAGGCGGTGCTTGTCACAAGGAAGGATAGTATCAAAGAAGGAAAAGGGGCCGCGGCTAAGCGGGGGTTGGAAGAAACCACGTTACCAGAGAAACGCGGGAAAACAAGAAGGAAAAACTTCAAGGGCTTCACGGGGGAAACATGTTTCGAGGCCACAGGTGTGGCGGGGGGACAAAGGAAGTGCCAGAAGGGGATTAACCCCAGAAAAAAAAACACCACCAGAACAGAGGGGAAAAACCTGGACCTATCAATTAAACGAAAAACGCCAACAGGGGGGGGAAAATAAAATAAAAGATCACGGGAGGGGGGACCAGGAGGGGTGGGAGAAACACGAATTAACCACTGGGCCCGAAAGGAAAAAAAAAGTGGACAGGAAAAAAGCACGGTGAAAACGTAAAAAGATGCAAGAGTGGGGGAGAAGTCAAAACAAAGAGGGGAAGGAAGAAAAAACCAGGTTGCCGTCGTCGGTACAAATGCTCAAAGGCATCGGGGCTAAAAAAAAAACCGTGCCGGCAAGAAGGTAAGCGGGGCGAAAACGATTCGAGCAAAAACAAGGGATGGGGAGACAAAAAAGAAAAGGGGCCGCGTTCAGATCTAATTTGAAAGGCGAACCTCGAAACAAGGGGAGGCAAGGAGCCGAGACTCTGAGAAGGGTCGGTACGAAAAGAAAAAGAGGGATCTTTGGCAAACTGGAAAGGACATCATAGGAAAAGCGACCACGCGAAAGCCATTCATTGGAGGAGAGAATAGGGGGTCAATGGTTGTCCTCTGTAACCTTCAGCTCGGGAAGGTGGCCAGGCAAATTGGCGGAGAATACAAAACCTCGAGTTCAAAAAGGAAATACGGAGAGAAAGTGGGTACCAGCGCGTCCAAGGGAACGGTGATCTGGCCCCCAACAACAAAAAGTTTACGAGTGCAAAAAAGGGCTGTTTGGAAGGACGCCTGTCAGGAGCTGAAAGGTCCGCTGGAAAACACAGGGAACTTCACGTAAAGGTTTACCTGCACGGGAGAGAGGGGGTAACGAGGTGCCACTATTTGAGTGCAGAAAAAAGGAGATGTTAAAGAGGGGTAAAAGGAAAATCCCCGGTAAACATCCCCTCAGCACCAAAAAAGGGGGGGAATCTCGGTCACACGAGAAAGTGAGAAACCAAGAAAGGACATAAACAAGGTGTTTTCCAATTCCGCCAGGAAAACAACTAAAGGCGGACGACCTCTTACTTACAAAAAAAAATCAGTTTAAAAGGCTAACTTCCAAGGCGAAGGGACGAAAGGGAAAAAAACAACGGAGGGGGGCTACTCTCACGAAGGTCAAAGGGGGGGAAAAGAACGGCTGCGACGTAACTGAAAAAAGCCGGAACGTGATGCAGGGTCTTCAAAAGAGGAATCTTCGGAAATCCCTTGTATCAGAGCACTGGAAGGAAAGGTAAAACAACGTACACAAGCAAGAATGAGAAGAGACAACTTCTTAAGAAAAGAAAGGTCTTTGTACTTTTGTCAGGGAAAAGAGGGGAGGGAAGGGCAAGGAGTCACATCTACCGCCACAATGGGAAGAGATAAAAAATAAAAAAGGGACGCCGTCTGGAGGAAAAAAAAGGGGAGGCTTTCTAGAAAGAAAAAACCAAAAGGAAAGGGGAAACACTAACCAAAACCTCAGAAAACGGGGGGCATGCCCGAAACAAGAAACCATTTCCAGCCAACGTTTAAAAAAAGGGGAAACGTTACTAAGGGGGGGAACGCGGCAATGAAACAGGCCAACAAAATCAGTTGGACAAAGACGGGGGGGGAAAAGGGGCGCATGGTTGTAACCGGCACTGAAAGTGTGCGAAAGACAAGGGGAAGTTCCAGTGGCAAGGAACCACGATAGAGAACGGCGCCAGCCAAATGGGGAAAACTCATCGGTGGGGGCGGTCGGGAAACGCGTGGGGACAGGGGCAAAAAGGGAAAACGGAAAAAGTTAACTATCAGGCGCTGCGTTCTACAAAAAGGGTGGGGAGGGGAGACGAAACAAAAAAGCTATTACATCTAAGGGGAAAAAACTCTAGAGGTGGCGAAGATCACAGTGAAAGGCGTGACAGAAAGGTCGGCCAACAAGATTGTGGGAAGACTCGTAAAGGAAGAAGACCGTCTTGTCGAAAGCAAAAAAAAGTTACTCACACCCCCTGAGGGGGGCAAAAGAAAGGAGCGTAAAGAAACACGACTGGTAAATGCCTATGGGACAAAAGAATAGTAAACCGACGCGTTTGAAGGGGTAAAATCTGAGGGGCGAAAGAACAGCTCAAAAGACACCGGGAAAAGGGGGGGTTAAAAGGGGGTTCGAGGAAGGGGTTTGACGTTCCCCGCTAAACATCTAAGGGAGGGGGAGGCTGGTGTTTTCAGAAAAATCGGGAACTAAAAAACACTAGCAAAAGGGGGGGGAACAATCCAAAAAACTTTGGACGCGAATTACAAAAACTGCAAAAAAAAAAAAGGGGGGACAATAATGGGTTTGAATGTTTCAAAAAAAAAAAAGGGTCAAAACACCCGGGGGGGGGGAGTTAACTGTCACCAGAAGGAAAAAAGCCGGCCGCATCGAAGCAAGCTTTGTGAAAAAAAAGGGGGGCTAGGAGACACCTAAACTCGGCAATCGTAACTTTCATAAGTGAAACCTGGGCCAGTAAAGAAAAAACCGCGGAAAAAGGGGGGTCCCGACCCCGCCGGGAAATCATCAAATCAAAACAAAAGGAAAAAAAAAGTATGAAAAAAAAAAGAATGCGCGGGGGGAATCGCCAAGCTTTGGACGCGGTATCGAAAACGCATGAGAGGATGCAATGCAAACAATAGGTAGAGGACAATCAAACAGAAAGATGAAAGAAAAGGGAAAAGAATGGGTGCTAAATCGGCCGTTCAACAGGGTAAAAAGGAAGTAACGGACCAAGGCACTCGTTGAAAACAATCAACAGGGAGGGGAGGGGGGGGGGCCAAAAAGAAACCCACTGGGGAGGAAATCAATTCTCAAAGAAAAGTTAACATGCTGGGATGAGACGTTTAAGCAGCTACTACAACTGAAAATTGGGGAGGTGCAAAACAAGGAAAGAATGTGAGATGTTTTCTCTTAAACATTTGAAGCACAGACAATCACCGTGTAACTTCTCTAAGAGAAGGAAAAAAAAAAAAAAAGCGAACCTCGCAAAAGAAACTCGCTTTTGTACGCCTGGGGGGAAGACCGAAGACCAGGAAGTCCAGGAAAAAGAGTGAGGCATTCAAAGGAGAAAAAAGTTGCGGGGTGACCAACGGGGGGGAAGACTGAGAGAAGGTAGTGTCAAGAACTGGGAAAGGTAACACTTTCTAAAATCAGGGGGGTAACGAAATTTGGGACAGGGCTGGGTTGTCTCTAAAAGGAAGGAAATTGACAAAGCACGGAGAACTAAAAAACATTCCCGGGGGCGCGGATAAAAACTAAACACACGAGGTTTCTTGGCGACAAAGAACCGGGGGGGGAAGACAAACCCATTGTTAAAACGAACCTGAAGACGAAATGACGTCCTCATACGACCCAGCTTGCAAAAATGTGTCAGGATTCGGGGAACAGGAAGAACGGCATCTGGCCTTTAGCCAACGGGAGGGGGACGTACGAAAAAAACGGGAAACAAAAAACATGTCGGCCACTGGGGACTGAAATACACTTCCTTTCAACGGATACGGGGTCGCCAGCACAAAAGAGAACTTAAAGGAGGTTCAGGGTACAAGCACAACTGTCAAAAAACGAAAAAGTTTAACGAGCAAAGCAAGGGGACGAAAAACGGGGGGGGGGGTACGAACATGGTTGGGCACGGAAAAAAAAAACTCGTGAAAGGACTCTTTGCACGGCAAGAAAATCGCAG
>Ga0179593_1543324_pt1 | contig 27854 bp, 22 predicted proteins | sample CZODoug2_1_08_16_FD_185931 | JGI IMG/M metagenome (GOLD analysis project Ga0179593, IMG submission 185931) | Vadose zone soil fungal communities from Angelo Coast Range Reserve, California, USA - CZODoug2_1_08_16fungal (PacBio error correction) | ecosystem: Environmental > Terrestrial > Soil >...
ACCTAGGCCGAGGACACGGAATCTAATACAGGAAAAAAAAGCCGATGTGAGAAAGTCGTGCACCAGGAGCGCAAATGCAGTTGCAAACCTTACACAGCCACATTGTGCTCGCGGGAGCGGTACGAAAGCGCGCATACTCCAATTTGATTTGGCGATGAGAGACATAAGCGAAAAGTACAGAAAAGGTACCTCCGAAACCATATACACGTCTGCCCTGCACATTCGCCGGGGGCTCTCGAGTCGGAGGTTGGAAAAAACTCATAATATAGTTGAAGGGGCGGAGCATGGTAGGGTCAAAATCCATCGGAAAGAGCCGTCTAGACGAAACGAAGAGCGTCAGGGATATTCTGATAGCGCTTGCTCTTAAGCGTCCTCGAAAGCGATGTGTAAAAATGAAGTTGCCCCCTGCTCCAGCGGCCACCGATCAACGCGCAAGCACAGCATCTGAAGGGGCTCAAGCGATATCCCTGCACGTTTGAAGTAGATTGGTAAAAGAGAATCTTACGAAAACACCGCAGTGGACAAAAGGCTAGTCTGCATGAACGTTCTCGCAAGATCTAGCGACCGAGCAGGGGGGACCTCACTAACACTAGGAAGTCTGCGCAAATCACTACATGGCCTCGATATCTGACACGATCTACCACTTCATCGGCATGGCCGTGGGTAGTTCATGTCGGAAAAAACTGTGAAGAACCCAGACGGCGAGCATCGAAGACCAAAAAGAAGCGTCACCGCCCGCCGATAGGACGAGGGGGGAAAGTGCCTGGAAAACCGGAGCGAACCTCGCGAGAATTGGAAATTATAAACAGCCGTCGGAGGCTGACGACTAGTTGGTGTGCCGGGGGGTCACTCAGTCGTCACAAGAACCGTCAAGAAAAGACTGGTAGGGATCGGCACGTGTAGAAAATTACGTACTTCACCAATACCGTGGCCGTCTTACGGCTGGGCCTGGCACTCTATTCTCTCTAACGCCACGAACACTGCTAAAACCCCCGGCGGAAGTCAAGTACAATGAAACGTCAGTGGCTGCCAAGAAGGAAAGGCAGGCGGTCATGGACTAAGTGCAAGAAGGAGGAAAGTTCACCGGGGAAAAGCTGGGCGTTGTAGCTTTTGCACGCTGAACGCCCTTGCGAGTTAACGAGGAAAAAAGGGTGCTACGCTAAAGGACTCATGCCATCGCGGCCTTTAAGTGGGTACTGTTGGGGGGTGACAGAATTAGGTAGGGTAAAAAAGCCGGACGAAGTAACAAAACTATCGATTTCACACATCACAGAGGAGAGCGAAAAGTTTAATGCTGTGTAAGAAATTGCACTCACGGCCGGGTTGTGGGTGGTGCGTAACCCCGGAATATCGGGAAAGGGAGGGAGGATGGCAGTGTGGGCCATGGGGGTACGGTCCATCAAGAACATCGGTGAGCGGAGGGAACGTCCGACCGGCCAGGGGGCAACGACGCCTCCATTAAACGCCGAACAGGAGTTGGTGAAATTTTCAGTCCACGTAGTATAGGACGAGGCATAAAGTGGAGAGAAGGTCGCAGGAGGGGTAGATAGCGATAAAAGTCGCAGGGGGGGCCAGACCTGAGAAAAACAGCGTAAACAGAGGGAAAGGGACTCCCACAGACTACGGAAGCCGTAAACGTTATCAAGCGGAGACTAGAAGAGGCCGCACGCGTCGTAAGTTCGTCGTCGGTGCGCGAAATAGGAGTGTGTGAATGGGGAGAAGGGACTACCGATCATAGCGCCGCATTCAAAAAAAGTGGAGGGGGACGGAAAGGTTCTCTGGGGGGCGAGGGTAGGCCAAAACTCGACTCTTACGGGTGAAAGTGTTGCAAAACGATGTAGGATACGGGCACCTGCAAAGCCGGTTCAACGGAAAGGTGAAAAACGGAAGTTTTGCACATGCGCTGGTGCCAAACCACACCTGTGCAGACGGAGGGAAGACGACTCGATGGACACCGCGAATTCCAGAGCGGCAATCTAATCGCGAATATCATTCCCACCGGCTGTGTCCTGAAACATAATAAGGTGGGCGCTTCAAGTATAAAGGCCATGAAGTGAGTGCGTGAAATTTTCGGCAAGGTGACGATTACTTGGGATGGGGGGGAAGGACAACCTATTATGAGTTGACTATTAAAACAGGACAACCCTTTTAGATCGGGTACCCGGAATTCTCCAAGATGCCATAGCTGCCTCTGCTGGAACGCCACGGGAGGGAAAAGGGAGGTTCATGGATCACCTGGTCTTTAACTTACTGGTGAGCCTCCAAAAGTCACCCAGAAAAAAAATGGCTACACACCGTTAACGTACGGAAGACAGGGGGAACTGGACAAACCCTAAGGATCAGCCGAAGGAGAAAAAGTGCAAGTAGAAAATGCCAGAAAAACGTCTAGCACACAGGAGCATTGACTGGCTGCTCGATGGGGGCGGCGGGGGCGGCTCTTCAGAAGGCACTGCAGTTGGTAAAAACTAACAAACTGCGGGAAAGTATAGGCCAAAAGCGGAATTATGGGAGGGTGAATGATGGTGAGCTCCGTCTTTGACCTTTGGTGAAGGAGCTCCTTTCCAGCATAGGACAGGAAGGAAAAGCCGTCCTGCGAATTCGAATGGTGGTGGATGAAAAAACACGGCCGGTGATGGCGGAGAAAAGATCGTAAAGTCACAGGGATCAGGGGGACTAATGGGGCAAGGAAAAGCAAAAATCGAAGGGGAAACCATGCTTTCTAGCGATGATAGACGCACAAACTAGGGGGTCTACCACAGGGGGGGGGCGGGCCACTGGCCTTGCAAAAAGACCAATACAGACAAGTGACAATAACTATGGCTTTTGAAGAGATCTTACACAAAGCCGCCACGACTGTGATCGACACCTGTTCACAAGCTTCTATGCACTCATTAGGCAGTTTCTTGAGACACCCAGGATGAGTCAAAAATCACCTGGTAGCAGGGAAAAAGTCGAGGGGAAACGCCTTGGAAGGTGCCCGTTATCAGGTGTACAGCTGCAACGGGCCAGATAATTCGGGGGGGTTCTGATACGCTATATATGGACAAGCAACAGTGTGCCGAGAAAGGTAACGAGACGTAGGAGGATAAATAAGTATGACGGAAGCTGCTCGAGATCAGCGATACTATGGGCGGGAACAGGGACCCGGGAACAACAAACCCCTTTCCCCGAATATGCGTAACGCCATAGGATGGCCTGCCAGTTAAAGCTCTTGCGCTGGTGGGAGGGAAGCATAGAAGCTTACCATAAACTCAGATAACAGGAGGCGATAGAACTGCGTGCGAAAAAGGTGTCAATGCGGGGAGGTCGGACTATTTGGAGAGGCACTAAAGTCTGCCCGCTTTATAATGAAGGGGATCGCCTGCGATGACAGTGGAGGTCGATATTTACTAGAGCGGGCTAAGGGTGAAATGATCAGGTCCGCCTTCCTCAAACTAAAAGGAAACAGTGTATACGCAGGCTCGCGGGACAACTGCTAGTTTCCAATAAGAGTAGCAAGTAAGACGGCCCGGGGGAGCTTGTAGCATCCACACGGAGAGGGTGGGAAGTACAGAAAGAAGGTACGGCGTGTGTCCCTGGGTGCATTGTCAAGAAATAGAGTGGAGAATTCACGGAGCCTTACCGAGTCAAGGGGAAAGGGACGGGTCTTTTCCACCTAAGGCTGTATCAAAGGTCACGCGGGGATGTAGCAATGGGAATCCGTGAAGCCGCAACTCGGGCCTCAACTTAGTAAGCAGCAAAGAGAGGAAAATGCTGCAATCCTGGGGTTGGAACGAGCAGAGATCTAGAGAGAGGGGGTGGCGACGAAAAGGGACCTTCCAAATCGACTCAGGCTTTTTGCACAACGTGGGGGCCGGCCAGTCAGCCATGGCTGGGGCCGGTCGGGACGGGGAAAGGCACAGCAATGACGCGAGCGCAGGCGGTACAGTGTCAGCAAAGGAGGCCGAGCGCACGATGTGGGCACGTTGGGAATAGGGGGACAAAATGTAACCACCTAAGGGGCTGGTCGGGGTGGTAGGCTCATTCTCGGTTTGGGTGGAAAGAAGCGTGATAAGTACCTCCGAGGAAAAAAAGAGAAGGCTCGCAAAGACTATTGCATTTAAAGATATCCAAGCCGTGAATCTAACTGGCGGGCGTGGTGGTGTGACAGAGGATATAATTCACGAAGGCTACGTGTGCAGGGGAAATAAAGAGTGATCTTATAAAGTGGACCGGGATCGCAAGACGGGGGACATAGAGAAGGGTGGGCGGAGGTTGAGGCAAATGAAGAAGAGAGTCACCAGGTCGCCAATTGTGGATAAAAAAAATTGCGAGGAAGGTTCACCAGAAAAAATGAATCAATCTCAGCGAATAAGGGGGGGCGAGCATGAAAAGACACGGATGATTTGAAGTCGGGTGGTGTTTCGGGGGAGCGGAATCAACGATCGGGCGGAAACAAAACGCTCGAAACCGACGGGAAGGGCATCGACCAGAACGTGTGAAAGGTGGCCACTCTATATGTGGCATGCTTGGAAGTCACTAGGGGATCTCCAACCTTACAAAAAGCAAAATGCACGGTAGAGATAAAAGGGGTAGCGATCCCATAAGATCTAAAACCCCGAGCTTCGAGCTGGCTGGAGATACGGGGGTATTGGTTGGTAGCCTGGTCCTAGGCCCCAAGGCTGTAGAGATAGCGCGGAAAGTAAGGAGCACAGCACGGAAAACTTATCAAAGAGGATCTCACCTGCACAACCGAGGGACGGATCAATATTAGGAAAAACTCTACCTAAAAAGGCACAAGTCGGGGGAGACAAATAACGAGATGAAAACAAAAGATTATCCTTAAAAAACGAGGTGCGGCCATAATCTGTGGAAAACGAACAGAAAGGGGATTACTTGGCGGGCAACACAGTAACGTTGGGTTAGCGTGGAGTAAATCCCAGCCACAGTAAGGAAAATTCGCCTCACAATAAAAACAACACCGACTGAGGGGGGGCCAGGGAAAGGGTATCACGATTCCGTTGCTAGCTTTACAAAGGTCGAAGTTCGGAACCACAGACCACATCACAAATAACCTACAAACAACAAAGAAAAACAACGTCAATTGGGTGCCGAAGATCATCGGAATCTTCTATCATTGTATAAATGGGGACGATGAGGGTTGCAGGTATCTACAGTGTGCAAGCGGTGTAAGAGCGCAACGAGTTTAGCACCTCGGTCTAACCAGAAGGCCGACTTCATCACAACGGCCCGGGACAGGGGGCTGCACAGGCCAAAGACGGGGGTTGGGTGAGAGTCGAGACAGCAGAAAGTGGTGTCTTGGCACAACATAGGGCGGGTAGTGACCAAAGATACAAATGTTCGGGGTCCACACCGGCTTGCCAAACATAACGTGTGGGGATTGGGTTGGGATACCTCGATAAGTTATTGCGCGATGAGACTTATTTTCTATTTCGAATCCCGTCCGTAGGTTTCCACAGGGGGGTGACGAATCAGCTTTGTGCCATTCGAACCGACCTTGATAGCGAAAATTGGGGCGGCGAGTCAATTACACAGGGGGCTACCATGGCCACGCGATAAGAGGTAAGATCCGGGCCGAAAGAACGTAACACATCAACCCAGAGGTGGATACAGTTAGGGCTCAATACAGCATCCACCGGCCTACGTCAGTAAGACAGGGGAATGAGCCACCATCCCCTGCCACTTCCACGAGCCAACCAGAGGAGTCTTGGGGGAGGAAGTACAAGACGGGCAACTGGTAGGTGCGGTACGGAATCGTCTCTAGAAAACCCAATTGGGGAAAAGACGAAAATACGATCAATAGAATCAGCTAGAGCACAGGGGCCTCGGGAGTGCTCCGGTTGCAGCTCTAAATACCAAACCCTGCAGCTTCACGGGAAAGAAAAGAAACACCCGAACTGCTACTCGAAAAAGGGGGGGTCGTAGGTCAGGGCAAGGCGGGATACAAGTCAAATAGATAGTTAGGGACATGTCGCGAACACACTGGTCGGGACAATGCGAAGCCAATCATCGAAAACACGACAAAATCGGGGCAACGGGGTCTGACCTCTCATTTACGGAGGAGCAATAATCACCCCAACAATGGACAAGCCTATCGTCGGGGGGGTGTATTAACCTGGGGGGGAAAGAAGGGGGGGGCTTTATGGACATTAATCTCAAAACCAAAGGCATGAGTAATTAGGCCTAGACGACACCCTATCGGAAAGGAAGACACCGTGAGCGCGCAGGGGGGCCTCGTGGAGCTTGCGAAAAGGTGTAGATTCCATTAGATGGTATAATAGGGCGATGAGATAAATACAGTGGTAGTCGAAAAAAGAGACGGTTGGACTTATCTAATCAAAGAGTACGCGATAAGAAGGTGAACGCAAAGCTGAGTTCTGAAAACTCCAGAGTAGAAAAAGGCGAGGGCTTCAATTGTGGGAGGTACCCGAGGGGGCAGCAGTGGTTTGGCAATGCGACCAACGACGGAAACATACGGGGGGGCCACATGTACTGAGGGTGAGGTGCCTCAATAAAGGAAACTGCAAACCAGGGCTGTCTAGCGTCAAAACTCGATACCAAATCAGGCATTGAAGGGTAGTACTTAAAACTCTTCCCCAGTAGGACCGGAGGTGGGGGGGGGGAGGGAAGAGGGGCTTTGGTGCGAACCGACAAAAAAATATGGACTACTTTACAACGGTTTTTCCGGTAGCCAGTGATCAAGAAAACCAGCACTCATAAAAAAAAGGAAAATGGCCCTGCCAAGTTACATCGAAGCGAAAAGAATTTTAGGAAAAAAAGTGCTTTCCAGCGACAAGGAGAAGAGTGTTCCTAAAGCAGTTTAGTCACAAGAAGGGTGACCGGCAAGGGGAAATCCTTAATACATAGGAAGACGGGACAGGCACAGGTGACGGACAGTCGCATCACGCCGTCCAAAGTGTACAAAACTAACTCCCACGTCATAGGATAGGGCCAGCCTGATCGATGCGGGGTTCCAGTGTTGGGAATCTAAGGGCACAGTTCCCAAAAAGTTTAGTTCATGAAAAAGGCGCAAAAGGGATCAGGACTACTACAAACGTTCCTGGGGACGAAGAAGATAAGCTGTATTGAAATAAAGGGGGGGGGAAAACTTCACCACGGGCATAGGGACAGCCAACGTGGGAGAAAATTATTCCCGGAGATAACATGAATGGAAGCGGTGGGAGGGATCCTTTTCTGTGGCTTGTGTAGGGTGCTGTATGTGGAAACTGGCAGAGTATGGAGCAGCATGAAAGCGAAATAAAGTAACCTCACCTCCGTTTTGGAGGAAGATGGTGCAAGATTGAGTGTACATGGTAAAACTCTTGCAGAAGGGACAGGTTCAAACTTCTACCCTGGGAGAATGACTATCCTCATAATTTGCAGAATTGGAAGTGAAAGACAGCACTGTAACGAGGGATCACGACTCAGGAAAGAAATTAACATGTGCGACTATCGGACAACTGGTCCCGCGGGGAAGGAAGCTGACGGACCGGCGGAGCCTAGCGGCACGAAATGGTTTACCGAAGGGGTATGAGAGGGCGCGGATCTCTAAGGATTCATGTAAGACGATATGGCTGGGACAGACCGGTAGGTCACTCTGCAGATCTCCGGAAGGGAAGAAAGGACTAATAACCTTCCTTTCGGGGTTTGTGGAGAGTTAGAAAACCGAATGAAACGTTACGGGTGGAACTTCTTTGGGGGAAAAAGAAGGTCAGAATCCTGCTCCAACATCAGGGCAGCAACAGCAGCGTTGTGGTCCCTGTAGAGGGGAAATTGAAAAACAACCAAAAAGAAAATTCTATTCCTATTTCTAATCTAATACCTTAGAGATCGAACAGTTCGGATCGGTCACTCCTGGCCACAGAAAAGTATTTTGAATCCGAAAAAAAGATAATTTTGGAAGGACTGCCGATTCTCTCGGGCGGTAATCGAAAGGAAAAAAGGTCCACCGCGCCACCTTGTCGTAATTTCACACCCCTTAAGGGAGGAAAGGCGTCTTCCCTCAGCTCGGGATGATTCGGGAAGAAAAGGGCTTGGCCGACTGGCCGATACGCGTACTATTGAAAAAGGCATGAACACAGTACCTCGGACGGGAAAGAAAAAAGGGAGTCCTAAAACTCCACCCTCCGTATCGGGGGAAAAGAAGAAAGAGCGGAGCTACCGAAGCAGCGGCCTAGAGGATTGGGGTCGCTGACCAAATGGAATGGCGGGAAACTCGGGAATCGGGGGGGAGGGGGGGTACGGGTCAAGGGGAAAATTATCTGAAAAGCAATTCCGGAATGCTAAATTTCCCAGGGGGCTGAGGGGGGTTGGGAATAAGTAAAGGAGCAAGGGAATACCCAGACCGGGAAGGGATCAGAAGAGGTGGTGCAGAGGGAACGGGGGGGTTGAACGAGCCTGGACGGCCTCTTCGGGGGAATAGAGGTGGCTGCGGCTCGCTCATCGTATCCCGTGCACGAAGAAAGCTACCGGCGAAAAGGGGGGGCGTTGGCAAGCAGCTTCACCCCTCCCACAGGTTATCGACAACGTATCTGGCGAGCAAAGACGAGACTTTTCGAAACGAAAAGCAAAAAAAAAGGGTCAATCTTCCCGGGGGGGGGAATCGGGGCATGTTGCTTGCGGTGGGGCCCCGGGGTCAGGGGGGGGGTCTGGTGGGGGGTCACCTCCCAAAAGTACGTGGGGGGGGAGGAAAAGGCCTACAGGGGCATCTCGAAAAAAAAAAAAGGGGAAAGATAGATATGCGGCTGTGGCAGGGAAGAGTAGCAGAAGGTTTGGACCATTCCCTGGAAAGGGTGCAGCCCCGGAAAAAGCGAAAAAAAAAAGGGCGAAACCGTCCGGGGAAGAGACGGGCTACCAGCATAAGGTTGCGATCCGAAGCGGCAGTTGGCTGAACACGGGGGTGGCGAGCGAGTGGTAAGTCTTAATCGGGGAACGCCCCGATAGAGAATCACCACGTGTAAAGGGTCGTCTTGAAATGCGAACCTCGGGCCGCCTTCCTATGAAATAGAGTTTAAAAGGAGACGGAACTGAATCCTATGTTACAAAATCGCTTATCAGAGCAGAAAGCAAAGGCCCGACTGTGTACCATCGCGTAATGATAAAAGGCCCAGGAGGATGTTTTTTTGGATCGTGGGGGGACATTTCAAGGTCCTACTGCGCGTCATGCAGGGGAAAATGCCGGAAACCTCAACAAGATCGCGTTTTTGAAATTGACGGAAAACGTACGCAAGGGGGGTCAGAAACCCAGTCAACTGAGAAAGACGAGGCGGAAAGGCTGGCCGTATTTCTCAAAGTCACACAAATGTAACTTCGTTTCAAGCAAGGAGGGTAGGGCAAAAGTAAAAAGGAACCTTCCAATTCGGGGTCAAAAAGAGGAGGGGCATCGGGCGTCGAAATAAACCCGGTGATCTACGGACACGACATCAAAATCAGCCTTTATGGTGAAGCCTACCCCGAAGAGCACGGGACGAAAATAACGCAAGGGGGGACTTAATACTCCTGAGAGTTCCCATAAAATCTCCACTGGACCAAGGCCGTGTGGTCAAGCATCTAGAGGAGAGCAGAGGGAGAAAGGAAAAACTCGGACCAAGACAGATTGGCGAGAAAAAATTGCACATTACCGACAAAAAGCCGACGGAAAGGGTAAAACAAGCGGGAAGAAGGTCGAAGCGTTCGTATCCGACAAGATCCAAAAAAAACGACGGAGGGGGGGGGGGGTGCAGAATCTAGAGGGGGCGGTTCCCGGTACCGGCCCTATAAGGTGGGATGTTGGAAACTTCACCGAATGTGTGCAATACGATGAATGCACAGATAGAACACTCGTGGGGGGGAGAAGAACGCAAAAAAAGAAGAGTGAAACAGGCGGTTGGGGTCGACGCGTCCCAAGTCTACAAACCAGCTAAACCGGGGAAACCACTGACGGCGATGTACGAAGGGAACGGGGAGGGTAATACGGTGTAGTAAGCTCTAGACGTGTCAGGTCACCGACGAAGGCCAAGCCCGCGCCCTAAGGCGCCAGAAAAGGGGTCCCGGCGAGTAAGGGCTGCGAACGTAGGTGGTTCCGTCCACACAGACGTAAAAAGGGGAAAGTCTTAGTTTAAAAAACGACGGGAGAAAGAGGGATTAGCAAAGTGACGAGGCGGAAAAAGAGATGGGGGGGTCCACTGTCTTCCAATTCCTGGGCTTCTAAAAGCAGGGGAGAACTTGCTTAGAACCTACGAGGCGCCGATACTATCCAAGGGAAAGAAAACGGTCCACCTCAGCGACCAATGGAATGAGGGAAACACCATGCTTTGGGCAGTTAAGGAAAACTGATTCTTCAAATCGGATGTAAAAAAAAACAGACCCCGCCAGGGAAACGTATGGCCTAGGAGGTCGGGGGGGGAAACGCTGGGTACCGATAAATTGTATCCTTACCACGAGGTCGGGGGGCCCATCGAAAAAAATTAGCTTCGTGAAGACAAATCACAGGGGGAGGGGGTATCCATCTCCAGACTGCCCAAGAGGTTTCTGACGACAACGGGGGGGGAACGAACCACCATCTTATAAAAAAAAACAACCTCCCAAAACGAAGAGGCAAGTTCTTCCACATCACCGACTGTTTGGGGGGGTACACGACGTTTAATCCGAAAGCCCGTCCGTAGAGAGGACCCAGGCCAGTGTGGCCGGCCGTCAGGGAACTTTGGCTTACCGGAAAGAACGGTGCTGGGAACACTTCGGGGGGGGGGGGAACTAGACTAACTCTTAGAAGACAGATCTATCCTGAGGCGGGACAGGGCACTGCGAGTCGCGTCTTCGCGGTGTTTATATGTCTAAGGGATATAATAAAGTACCTCAAAGAATAGCGGGCCTGGGTTTTCGGTTGCACACGGGCAGTATGCAAACCGAAGGATCGGACAAACTCCAACAAGAGAGGATGGGAACCTCCGGGTTCTGGGGAAAAATCCATCACCTTTGGGGTTTCAAAAGAGGGTGGGGTTCGTGTCATTTCTGCATTATTACACCCGAAAATGGATCAGAGCCTATTTCCATAGCGGAAAGCCTAAACAAAAACTATCCGAGCAACACCGTCCCTGCTGAACAACTCCGGGATTAAAATCTCTTAAAATGCAGGACTAGGGGTCCGTGCGGACGGGGACCGAAAGGTTCTGAAAAAGAACCAGAAAAAGATCGGAATTAAAAGAACACGGAAAGGTGCATGAACATGGCTTAGCCTCTGGGGCCCGCTCCAAGAGCCTGGGCAAAACAATCAGGACATGAGGGCTGAAAACTGGGGAATCTTGCAAAAGGAGGAAAGAGGGGGGTAGGGGATCCAGCTCACACAAACAAATGAGATTAGGAGCATAGTCGCTATCCCAAATTCCACTCGGTACGGGATCAAACGATTGTCAGAGGTGGGGGTACTGCTAGAATGAGGAGGGTTACGGAAAGGGAGAAACTCACCCCAGTGGCTCATAAAAGCCAAGGTTCGAGTTTACGGTGGGTCAATGCCCTGCAGGGGTCGACGACAAAGCCGGAAAGAGATGAGGAGCCTCCACGGGGGGAATTACAGTGGGTGGGGGGGAGGAGAAGGGGAGTGGTTCCGGTAAACATGGGGTCGAGGCCTACATTCGCCAGATACGGACGACCAATGAAATCCGCCAGAAAAACTAGCAAAGGGAAAATGGACCTTACCCGACTTCCGGACGGAAAGCCTAGGTGGGAAGCGAAGACAGTGGCTGTGGAAGGAAACGATATCGGGGGCTGAGACTGGAGAAAAGGGTGAAGGTCAGCCAGCAAGGAAAGCAAGAAAAAATCATATCTCGTGGGGAAAGGACGAAGGTCGGCCGCAAAAACTGGCATTTTGACTACAAGGGAGGCACGGTCCGAGGGGGGCGGTCGAAAGCAGGCCGACGCCGTCCACACTGGGGGGACGATCCAATGAAAATTAAAACGTCTACCAGTCAGGGAGTTCGGAAGAGGAGAACGCAGTGTAAAAAACGAAACAACCGGTGGAGGTGGCCAGGTCTATTAAGATCTGGGTCTCAGTCCAAACTGGGGTTAAAGAAAGACTCAGGGTGAAGGGAAAGACGGAGTCTTGTCAATTGGAAAAACTTACTTGCCTGGTTCTGAACTTTCTAGGGGAGCGAATCGGTTAAGTCAAGCCTATTGGGGGGTAACGGCATCAACTGCCACTGAGGTGTAACCCGTCCGGGCATTAGCTCCAAAGGACCTGGAACTCCGGAAACGGCACGGGTAGACTGGAGGTGAGTGGTGAATGGGAGGTGACAAAGGAACTGCTAGGGCAAGAAGGAAACGACGCGGCGAATGCGCATGAACTACTGGCCCACCTGGTGGCGTACGGCGGGCCCACAAGAGGTAAGAGGTCGTTTGTGTATGGGGGGGATGAGTAGGAGGTCCAGGAGCTAAGACGGAAAGAAGGGCCCGTAGAAATGGTCAGACATTAGTCATTAACGCCCAGGGTATGGCACCTCCAGATCCGCTTCGATGTATCCCTCAAAACCAAAAAGGGCGTACTATCTGGGCGAACACAGTACGACGCCGAAAAAGGGGGGCGAACCTACAAAGTGGGAAGAAAAAGAACCCACCCCTTATTTCTAGGTAGAAGCAGGGCCAACAGAGCTCGACGTTAATACTAGATGTTGAATGGAAAAAAAAGAAGGGAAGGAAGGTTCGAACTACCGATCACCGTATAAACTTCCGAGAGGACCAAGGTCCTGGTTTTGGGGGTCGAGGTTGGTGGTCGAAGATCTATCAAAAAGGGACCGTCGTGGAAAACAAGGCAGGAGACAAGGGGCAAAACTTATAAAAAGGTTAGCAACAAGAGCGAAGGAAGAAGAAAAGGGTAAGAGTGAAAGGACACCACTCCGACTGCGAACCTATGTGAGATCTCCGGGACGAGGCGGGGAGGCAGAAACAGGGCCTGGGGACCTACTGCGGCAGGGAAGGAAGAGAGGCGCCTGCTCGCGTGACTGGGCGTCCACCGATATACCGAGGTGGGCGGGTGACTGTCATACGAAGGACGGGAGGAACCGCAACACTGTCGGGAAGGGGGTAACTCCAGTTTCGCAACGGCCCAGAACGCCTCGCTAAAAAAGGGAGAGTGGAAGATCAAAAACCGTCGGCCGACTGGGGAAGGCACAGGAAGCAGCCGGAAAAAAACTTGACACGTTAAATCAGCAGACTCGGAGGGAGTCGGTCCACGCCACCCGGTCCGGAGCCAACAAAGTTCTACCCCACCGGCATCCTGACCTACCAGGGAGGCGGATCCTAACCATTGAAAGGACTTGGTAACGGAAAGGGAAGAATGGGATCTCCGTGGGAAGGAACTTTCCGTAGTCCGCAGATAGCAATGACAAAAAGAATTAGCAAAAAAAAAAAAGAAAAGGGCGGGAAGGAAGCAATACATCATAGAGAGCCCTATAAGAGCCGAAAGAGAAAGGGGGGTTGGGGCAGAAACTGTACTGATCAGCCTACTTGTGAGGGGGCAGGGTGGGCCCCTGTCGCCGCGAGCCTGAATGCTCTGCTTTCTAGGACGGGGCGGACGTGAGCTAGTTACTAGTACGAACAAAAGAACTAATCACGGGTACACCTCGAAAGGGGGACGGCTTCCGACACTGAAGCGTGTGATCAATGTAGCTCAAGCTGGCGGATGCTTAATACTGGGAAACACTTATCTCGGTCGAGAGACAAATCACCTGCGTAGTCGATCTCAGTGCGGGCAAGGTGGGCTGAGGCAGGGTGCCGGGGAAGGGGGCAAAACCTAGGATTGTGGCAAGCGACTCTTATCGTGACAAGCACTTCATCGTATCTCACCAGAAACTGGGGAAGAGCTTCCGGCGTTCGCAGACCCGAAAACTGGCTTGGGGAGTTACACATGCCACCGGGGACCGAGAACCCGTGAAACACGAGGAGGACTAACACAAAAGCATGGCAGAAGGGACACGAAGTAAAGGTCATGCGGTATCTTGCCGTTACGACATGCGTGCGCAGCTGCCGTTGAGATCACGGAAAACGCAAGGGGGAGGGAATTAAACCGGGATGGAATAACTCGACCAAAGATGGGTTGACCGTGGATGGAAATGGGGAGGGGCTGGGACTAATTTTTGAAGGGCTCTCCCGCCGTCCTAGGAATAATCCGTTGAACCAGGCTAGGAAACGGACAAGAGGGTAAACAATCGCTGATCAGTGCAAGTATCAGGTAGGCCGTATGGGCGCCAAAAGAAAAACGTCTCTTGGAGTGAAAATTTTCGTCAGGCTTGCAACGCCGGAACTATAGTCGTAAAAGTAAACGGAAACACGATACGGAAACTTGGAAAAAAAACCAACGGAGATCCCAGGAAACCGAAACCGTCCAGGCCATGGGTAATAGAAAAGACGACCTTATACAGACCGCTTGGGAGGGGATCCGCAGAAAGAGATACAACGAACTACCCTTACGGACCTCTGGAGGGGGGGCAGGGGAAGAGACGGGGAAAAGGCGGCTTCAAGGACCTTGCGGGTAGGAAGGTTTATCAGGAGGGAAAGAACCGACACAGCAGCCCTAGATTGGGATCTCTTGCCGTGGCTGAACGTGCATGGGGGCATGGGAAAAAAAAGGGGACTAATTTGGTAGAGGGTGGAAAGAAGTTCGGAGAGGAAGAATAAACGCCCTTCAAAGTAAATTTTCCGCCTCACAACGACGGGAAGACTAAAGTGACGAAGTAATTACTAGAGTCAAGCAGTGATTGTATAGGGAAGGATACCTGCTCGGCATCGGGGCTAAGGGAGGTGTGTTCGGGGCAAAGCACCCCCTGAAGGAAATCCTCGTAATGCGGCGAGGCGGGGGGTCAAACGTTCAACTCGGAATGTTAAAGCGAACGGGGAAAAAAGTATCAGTAACTCGTGGTGGGGGAACGGGGCCCGTACTATTGGGGCTTTGTAGGTTCGAACCACCAAGACAGGGCGACCAACCAGCACGTAAAAGCCCGTCCCGGAGAGGGGAGAATGTGGCGGTCTTCGGCCCATCCGTGAAGCAACAGACAAAAAAAGGTCACTTCAGAGCGTTGCGAAAGGCTCTCGGAAATAAAGGGTGTGCACAATGTCGACGTGTTGAAAAGTGAACAAATAGGATTCAAGGTCACAGTTACGGTGGCCTTGGACCAACCGGGAATCGGGCGCCGCTCACTAGTACGAGTCGGTTCGGAGAACCACGCGAGAATGTTAGCATATCGATGGCTGAATCTGACGGGAATCGTCAATTAAAAAGTCAACTCTTCGGCCAGTATGTGAATACGAATTACCCAGGACGTCTGTAGAGCGCGAGCGGATCCACCAAGGGGCCGAAAATATACCATCGAGGGGGCGCGAGGCCCGCCCCGGGCTTTTGGCCAGTTAGGTGAATAAGCTAAAATGCACAGACGAAACAGAGTAATGGAAGGCCCTACGGAGGGGGAACATCACCGCGACGCTCAAGTGGTCCCCGGCCGGGGAATGGCAAGAGGAGGGTATGTGTGGAGATAAAACTGAGACGGGTCAAGGGGGGGGAAGGTTGATCATAACCACGAGGTCCAGTTCTCCATTAATAGTCAAGACCGAAACAGGCCCTAATATGAGGCCAGAAACCCCCATAGAAAGGCAAGGTAGTCAAATCGTGGTAGTGACAAAAGGGACCAACGCGGGGTCACGAACCGCCTGGGAAAAAAAGGCATCAAGCAAAAAGAACCGGGGAGTCGAAAAGGGGGGGGGTGTAACACGACTGGATCGCAGAGGGGATAGGAAATGAAAAGAATCGAAATTTGATTCAGGGAGAGGGTACAAAAACAAGGACGGGCCCTGGTACCGTCGTCGAATGGCGTCCGCGACGGTGCTGAGGACGGGGGAATACACGGGTGGGGTACGTCCTCATTAAAGACCTGGAAGGAAGGTAACATGAATGAGGGGGGCATGCTGAGACACAGCACCACTTTATAGTCCCAGGGGAAAGAAGACGTAGCCTAGTCTTGCTGAAACTAATTTTCTTCATGTATCTCTTAGACTCGAATATAGATTGGGCATATGGGCCCTTCCGGGGGGAAATTTTAAGTTCATGTAGAAATAAGAGCCCTTCGTGTGAAGATGGGGAGGGGTCGGCGTATCCGAGAAAAAGGGGAAACATGGGATTTAGTTCCAGAAAGAACCCACTACAGAAGGGAACTACAGACTTGCCTACCACGCCTGGGCGTACGCGTCACGCGAGTCGTGCCGTAGCAGTGTCGAGCTGCGGAGGAAGATGTGCTAAAGTGCACACTACCAAGCGCGGGAGACGGTCAAGTATGCATTTCCTCAACTCCTCAGAAAGGACACCCACCCGAGGGAAAGAGAGTTTTAATGTCGTGGGGGAAGAGGTGGCGTGGGAAGAAGGAGAAAGGTGGGTGGGGCTCACAAGACACAAAACAACGGAGGATTATGAAAAGAGAATTGTGTTGGGCGGCTACATACCTACCCCTTCAAACTGATTTCTCGTACACGACCAAATTATCCAAAGGTCTCGGGGGCCAAGGGGGGCGGGGGGAGAGGTGAGGGAGTGAGAACATTCTCGGCAGAAAAGGTTCCAGCACCGCGGTGGTCAGGGGAATTCTGTTAACTGCCCGAAGGGGCGACAAGGAAAAAGGCGTTGGGAAGTAGAGGTCAGGATACAAATGTCGTGGTAGAAAGGGTGGGAGGGAGAGGGGAGAAAAAAGTAGGTTGTCGGTCCCGAGAATCACATTCCCGAGTACAGAGCCTGCTCTGGGAAACCCAAGACCAAGCGTTGGTCTGGGGGGCTGAAATCCCGCCGGTGAAGAGAGAGAGGTAGGGTAACTGAGGAGAACAGTGCACACCCTGATCCCCGAAAAAAGAAAGTGAATTGATTAGCCGGGACCCTAAAGAAAATGTCGTCGCTCGGAGACACGGCACCAAGGCAAGTATCGCTGCCCTAAGGAAACAGGTTCTCGGTTCTGCAAGATGTGGAAACGTGGCTCTTCCGCGACGGGTCAGCCGGCCGGTACGCGGTCACTGGGACAGTAGGTCGTCCTTCGAACTCTACCAGGTGAGCGGACTTCAGCTCACTCCTAAATAGTGGAATGGGAAGGGTCGGTGGGGGCCTCCGCGACTGGGCCCGGGGAACATGCTGTGGGAGCTGGGGTCTCGGTCGCAAAGACTGGTGACACACAAGAGCTGTCGAAAAGGGCCGAGGGGGCGATGATAATACTAGACGGACATCGGGGCGACCGTTCCTGTTGAAAATGGTGGAACGAAATCGAAGCAGGGAGAAAGCCCACAAGGGGATTACTGGAAAAGTGTTCCCTTGCTCCAAAAGAACTCCGAACCATCGCGGCCACGGTGTCCTTGGACTTAGGACCTGAGAAGGGAAAGCAGAAAAAGAAGTACTTGACATTAACTACGGGGGGGGGACTGGAAGAACCGCCGCTGGTGGGGCGTACGCATGGAGACTGCGGGGTGTCATTTAGGTGGTGGGGAACCGGAGGAAGGCCACTCGTACCAGAGACCTATGAGACGGGGGAAAACCGGACCGCGAATGAGTTGGGGGGTGCCTAGGAAGACCGTAAAGGGAAGCCGGGTGCGAGAAAGGGGTCGCTCGCTATGTGACGATCGGTGGGGCGCAAACTAGGGGTGGACTAAGTGAAACTAACGACTAAGGCGCTTTTAGGTAGCAACCCACACACCCTCCGCCCCCGTCACGATGTATGAATGTACCAGTCTCATGGCACCAGGGCAAGGGTATGGAACCTGGCGGGGAGAAACGTGATAAAGAATATCGACTCCTGCAACATCACGAGGGCAATGTAGCTTTTTTTTCGTGAACTTGGGGGGAAAACTAAGACAAAAGTGGACGGTCCCTTCGGTCAACAAAACGGGGGTGAAACGCATAGCCAACCTCCTTTGGGTGGACCTTTGGACGCTAGGGGGGTTACGACAAACCTCCCGATGGGAAGTAGCCCAGATGTTAGAGGAGAGAAGCATTTCGAACGCTACAGGACAAGCTCGTCATCGAAGGGGCAGTAGTACGGAGCAGGGAGGGGACTTTTAGGGAACAATTTGACGCCTCGCTAAAGGGGGAAACTTGGGGTCACGCCGAGAGTTCGAGATGTCGTGGTCACTTAGGGGTAATCAGAAGGGTGAAAGGCCCAGAGCAGGGTGCCTCAAAAGATCGGGGGGGAGGATTGGAAAGATCACCGGGATGCCACCTCCGAAGGCCCCGCACCTATGAACGTGAAAGAAAGGAACGGGAAGGGAAAGGGAGGGGGCGAAAAGAAGGGATCGACACTCGAAGGAGTCGGGGAGACTCCCGCACAAAGCATCACTCACGTGCATGGACGGGGTGGAACCATGGCCTGACGGTTCGGCAATTCACAAACGCCGGGGGGGGGAGGGGGGAAGGGGGGCAAGGGTGGGTTGGAGCGGGGTGAAGGGGGGGGCTCCGTGGGTAGAAGGGGTAATGCAGGTTCTGGTCCCTTTGGCTCCTGGGCGCATGAAACAAGGAAGCAAGGGAAGGAGGCCGGTAAAGCGTTTGGGGGAAGAGGCACATCAGGCTCATGGAGGGAAGAGCGAGGGGACATAAGGTGAAGGGAAACATAACGGAGGAGGGTTCGGGACGGCGGACGGGGGGGGGGAATCAGGGGGCCGTCGAGCACGATCGCGCTCGGGGAGGGTCTAGCATCGCATCCTCTCCACTCGCCAGACCACAAAAAAAAGGACTGGGAAACGAAAAGAGGCGAAAAGAAGCACTCGGCGGTGAGGAAGGGCTGGGGTGTCGGCCAGGCACAAGAATCAGGGGGCGCTCGAAGCCTGGGCAGGGGGCACGGACGAAGGTGCAGGCAAGCCCTTGGGGTGTTAAGAGGTAAAAATGAATCTGTAGCCCGCGCCGGCAGGCTCTAAAAACCAAGGGATTGGAAAAGAGAAGATGCGGCGTGGACAAGCGCAAAAACGAACCTGGCTTGTTGTTACCATGCCCAAGGGCCAAAAAAAGGAAAGGCGAGCACGCACAATTGACGGTGACGAAACCCGGAGCTGGAGGACCAGCCGTCAGCCGGGAGCTGAGGGCCGATTGTCGAGATCACCCTAAATGTGGGAGTCGAGGGGAAGGGGACGAGCGAAACTTAACAACGCGAAAGGGATTAGGTCATTGATCTGAAAGGGTCGGGAAAAAATGTCAAACGTACACTTCCTAAAGAAAATCACAAGAAAAGTTCCAGGAGAGGGATCAACTCCCCACTCGGATCAAGTAGCTTAGACGATTAATGAGGGGTTGACCCAACCAAAGATCTTTAGGGAATGACGTCGCAAGGAAAGAAGGGGAAGGGGGTCTGTGCCATGCAGAAACAGAACGAACGTAAAACACAGTAACCGTAACAAGAAGGGGAAAAGGAGACCTAAGGAAGTAAAAAAACATCGCCATTAAAGACGACCCAAAGCACACTTACGATCCGTAGAGGAAGACTTTTCTGTAGAAACCGCCTCCTCGCGTGTAGGAGGGGTCGCTAACACTGAACTTCCGGTCCGAGTCGGGGGCGTGAAGGGTGGGCAATCGTGCCGCTTCATTCAAACTGGGGAAAGCCCTTGTAGAATCTACCCTCCCTCTCCGGGAAATATCGTCGGCTCTGGGGTGCCCAGACAAAGTGCCAGGTCCGTACCCAGGTTTTAAGAAGGAGAGACTGACAAAAGGCTAAGGCGTAACCTCGGGCCGTACACGAACAAAACCCCCGCGAGGGCCGCCCTACAACGGGGAGCTGACGTTCACAATTAAAAACCTTGCAAAGGGACGACGGGGGGGAAACGACCTTGCAATGTGAGGCAACAAATGTAGACCTCGCGTCGTAGATCGTCGGAAAATCGAGGGGAGTGCCTGCGTTTTCAAAAACGTAACTTCAGGTCCCAGTAATAAACAGGGGCCTAGGGAACACTAGATGCGGGAATGGCGAACGGTGCAACCGGCCAAGGAAAGGCACGGGTTGTCGCACTACGGGACGACGGTTGTAAAGTCTGGAGTGGGTCTAAAGCAAAGAAGAGACAGGGGTCGCACCGATGACACACGAGTAGTGCGACTGCATCTACCACCGTCGACCAAAAGGCAGAGAATCCAGAAAGTGGGGAAGTGAATGCAGGGCGTCAAGAGGTTTATTCGGGAGGGGTCAACATAGGGCCAGCCCCCACTCTCACCTTCCCTGAGAAAAACCTGGGGGTGGACCAAGGATCAACCTTCTAATAATTGGGGCGGGAAGGTGGTGTTCCTTAACCACTCGTAGGCTTCTCAGAAGCTGTCGAGGGTTTAGCAGGGGGGATCTTCGGCCGACGTATATCCAAGAAAGGAAGGAGGAAAGGAGAATAGGTCTATTTGGGAGTTCAAAAGCGGATAGAAAGGATTTCGGCCATAAAATGTCGCACTCCAGTACTAAGAGGAAGCTAAAGCTTACCAGTCCCCTAGAAACCGGAGCGCACAAAAAAGCTGTAGGTGATGGGGCCAGGTAGGGGCATTCTCAAGCTAAGCGATGGACTGGTCGATGCGGAACTCAAGGGGTTACCTAAGACATCACCAAACAAGCACCAAAATGCCAATAATCATAATTAAGCGGATGGTCACGTATGGTGGGAGCAATGGGAATGACGAACGGGGATGACAAGCGGGGTGCATAAGAAACCGGATGTTCTAAAAACATCTAGAAATGAACGGCAGAAACTGCTTCAGCAGGCCCCGGGGGGTAGAATTATTGGGGAAGAAGGAAACCTTGCAAATATCTTTGGTCTTGGGACAAACGGAGGCTGAGTTTGGCGAGCCTCCGACATAACCACCCAAACCGCCTGTAAGGGCCAGCAGTAAAACGCGATACAAAACCGACGGGTCAGAGTGTGGGGTCTTGACGTTGAGGGGGGCCGAGGAAACAGGAAAGTGTCTGACGAAGGACTGTCCGTCGGGGAAGGGGGAGGTGCCGTTAGGGATGGGAATGGGGGTGCGTACACCCGCAGCCAGGGAATATAGAACAAGATTTGTCCAACATACTAGGGAATCGCCAGCTGGGACCGCACACTTAAGTGCGCACGCGACAATCAGCTTCGTCTTTGAAACAAGGTCACTGTAGGCAAGGTAAACCTGGGGAACGGTTGTCTCCAGCGATCAGCCATCTGTGGAAACGTCTCCTCTCGGGTGTCCATGAAAATTGGGAGACTTTTCGTGGCCACGACAAAATTAAGAAAGGAACGGTATAAGAAACCCCTCTATCTTGAGGCACGACCCGGCGGGGGTCTCCTGGTCCGGGGAGGTGGAATCTCGTCGTCGATGGGAAGAGGAGGCCTAGAGAGGAGGGTCCGGCACAGAAGGTGTCCAAGGTTACAAAAGTGGCGATTTGGAATCAGTACCAGCACCACAAAGGACTGAGCCGACAAAGGAAGACAACGAACTGCTATCACCACGGGTGTGTACGATAAGGTCACGACCGACATACGATCCAGTGTGAAAGTGGTTGAAAAGCGGGAATTAAACAACAGTCACAAAGACTCGAACCCACCACTCGCGGATAAGAAGAAAGATGAAAAATCGCATAGCACCTTCGGGCGAGAAAGGCAACCCACCGAAGACCAGCCCGGTGATCATCTTGTAGGGGTAACCCGGGTCGCGGGATTAGGGCGGAAGGGGGGGAAGGGTCCGTCAGAAACAAAAAACAAAAAGGATCTTAAAAGAGATTAAGACGAGCTCACGTAAGACTTCTGAAAAGATTGACCATAAGATGTTTTGACAAATCGAGGTATCTGTTTGCCGCGCGGGTTGGAGTTGTGAGACGTCAGACTGATAGAGGCATCAGGGACCTGCTCAAAGCGGGTTCGGTCCCAGTAGAATCCCGCTAGGGGTCGTTTTCAGGCTTAAGGCCGGGAGTGGGATGCTGCCCGAAGGGTCGGGGCCACGGGGAACGGAGCTGGCTGATTGTTGCACCGATGATCTGGACACGTGGTAGGCCAGCGTGGTCTTGTAGTAATCTGATTCTAACGGGCGGGGGAGGAAAGAGTCCAACCTGTGACCATCGTCAAATGTAGGGACACAAGCGATCGAATCCCAATCTTCATCCATCGGGAAGGACCTGGTGGAACTGACCGCAGGCCGGCTGCCCATATCGCAAGTTTATCGAGCAGTGTAAGGTGTCACGACCCGAGCCGACAACACGTGTTCGGGGGGGTAGAGGGCCTGGCCTGTAAATATTTTTGCGAAACCAAGAGTTACAGGGGCTCGCAGTCTAGGGAAAGGGCCTCCGGATGCCCCCCAGTCGACTGGGGGAGCTTAGGTTGATCCCTGAAGACCGAGGCGGTGTCAGGAAACAACATAAGGTGGAAAAGGGGAGGCGGTGAATACATTTCGAAAGCCGTCCGAATACAGCCAAGGTACAAAAGCGTTACGTCCAAAAGAGGAGACTCGGGCGAAACAAGACTAAGCTCAGGAAAATCGGCACGACGAAATAAAACCTGTTTCTCGGCAACACAACGCCATGAGGCGTGATGTTGGCCCGGTCCTGAGCCAACAGAGAGAGGGACGGGGAGGGGTCCCCTGTTTCAGCGCGGACCAGGAACCGGGGTAACCAGCTGTCTGGGCGCGCGACAGACGTGGAAAACTTGACTAAACTAAACTAAAGCAGTGGAACGGACGATTCTGTAGGAGCGGGGGAAAAGGTGTGGGCGGCGTGGGGTTACGGGAAGGTAGCAGGTCCCGGGTGTCAGAGTGAAACAATTTATCACCAAGAACAAGCAGGAAGAAAAATGCTCTGCCGGCCTTAATCTGTTGATTGGAGGATAGGACACTGTAGGAGGAAGTCGGAAAATTCGAGCCTCGCGGAAATGCAGAACTACCTGTACTGAGGAACCTCCTTTGGGTAGGGGGACTTAGGGAACTCTCAAAAATCGGGACAGGGAATCACAAAGGGGTAAGGAAGATGGGGGGGGGCGAGACCGAGTCCGAGCCAGAAGAAAAAAGAATTTGAAGGACGAACCTACACGGAAATTTGACAGAGGTCGAGGGGGTCAGCACGATCAATTAGACAATGGGTACTGCCGTCTTACTGCTCCTTATGGACTGAGAGTTTCTAACACCTCGTCGAAATTCACAAAAAACCGGAGGGCCGAACAGATTACTGGCTGAACACATACATATCCCAGAAAAAAAAGTGTAACGAATGCTGGATTGGCCGCGCTTACATGAAAAGGGCGATTCGACTTCGCCATGAGAGAACGTGCAGCGCGCAGGGTGCTGGAAGGGGGAGAAGCGTGACTACCGTAGAGACACCGGCCAGCAAAGAAGATTTCAAAGCCGGTCGCATTTTGGAGTCGAGAAAGGGACGGCAGGGACAGGCAACAAACGGTAACAACTTGGGGAACAACGGGGGACCCTCGTGGTCACAAAAAACGAAGAAAGGCTCGATCAAAGGTTGCGAAACCTCACACAGCCCTGGGAACGAAAAACACAAACACACCAAACCAACCAGAAACGGGTCTCCTCAGATAGGGACCAGGAAACATGGGCAGATGACCCTACCTTAACTTCAAAGAAGATGACGAAAGCCTATTTCGATCGGATACTCGGAGGAAGGCACCACCAGCAACGCCAGGCATGGGCGTACGGAGTGCCTCACCTAAGGGGCGAGGTAAACGGGAGACACTGCTAGTCTGCTGGGGGTGCATTGGTTAGAGGTTAAGCGATTCTCAAATCGCGGGGATACCGGCCGGTCGAACGGTGACCTTGATTTAACCGGCTAAACCAATTTGCGTATGGGATTCAACGGAAACCGTGATAAGTCTCCACGGGCAACATAGCTCGACTTACTCGGGCTGACCGCGTATGAGGTGGTAAACGAGATAAACGGGGCTTGAACAAGACTGGCCGCCGACAAACCCGCAACCTTAAAGTGAAAGAGGCGCGGACTGGAAGTGTCTACTAGGGGGGGAGAAAGCACCTCCAGATCGACACGCCGAGTAGTACGTGTAATAAGGTAAAGGAACGTGCATCCTGCGACGTGAAAACCGGACTGGGGGGTTCTGCTGCTACTCCATTGCCTGTTTTGCGCGAGGAAGTTCAAGGGGTCAAACGGCCGTGGAGCGGGTCTACGAGGGGGGGGGGGCGGGGTGTAGAGGTTTACGTGAAAAGGCACGGTTCCTCCTTATCGCTTCAGACAAGCTAGGTCATGAAAGGCCGAAATTCCCTATAAGACGTTTCGTATGGGGAAGCGCGAAAGGGAGAATTACGCGCACACCCGCAGAAACTGGGCACCGAGAAGGGACTAAAGGTGGACAAGTTGTCGCGATCAGGGCGAGCTTAAGGGAGGAGAGGAGACTCCCGTTGAAAAGCTTGCGCTGGCGGATGCCAAGACCACACTCCTGGAGGCAACCATCGGCTCGGTAACTTGGCCGGATGCAGACGTATCACACTCGCCGTCCCCAGAGTAGCGAAAAATGGAAGCTTCTATCTATTCCGGAAATCGGGGCCTGGTGATCTACGCAGTCAGGCCTGAAAGGGGGTCAAGGTGAGAGGGTGCTCAAGGGATCTGGAACTGGTACATGGGCCAGGGGCCAAACCGGGCATCACCGCACAAGGGTGTCGTGGGGTCTGCACGAGTGTGCCAGCTGGGCATCTGAAGAGCACAAGAAACGGGGCAGCAGGAAGAAGAGATCGCCCTTTTGTACGAATCATAACGTTCGAAGAACAACTAACTTTCCGGTATGGTGAGGTACAAAAAGCTGGCCCTCCCCACCGTGCAGCCCCCCTTCCCCGAGGGGGGTAGAAAAGGACTTGGACAACTGTTCCTGGGCTTGACTCAGAAGGGACCAGAGAGTAGTATGGTCGAGGGGTCGAAGCTGCAAAGTTGGGGTTCGACACGATGATGGGGAGCAAATTTTTAGTCTGCATGAAGCTGATCGACGAAGCTAAACGAGGGGGGGGAATCGGACTTTCTAAACGTGGGAAGGGGGAACGTATATAAGTGAACTCCACAATCGCAGTACAAAATAAGCTCTTTACACAACGAGGCTGGATTCGCGTCAGGTGCCCGGCAGCGGGCCCCATAGCGATCAGCCATTATCACAGGGGAGGGGGGGGGAGCATTTTCCCACCCAAAAGAGGGGTCATTGAAGGGAATTTTATCAATCAGTCCAGGACGGGAAAATTTGCTGACACAGGGAGGACGTCCACGGAAAAGCCCACGTAGAAAACCAAAAATGAGATCCCGTCGTCACACAAAGAAGGGGGTGCGAATAACTTTAGGGACACACACTGGGAAGCGCTACGGAAAGAGAGAGTGAAAAAAAACATCGCGGCATTATCCGCCGTGGAGTAAGAAAGGCAGACGGAATGAGTCGATCCTGGGGTGGAGATGCAGGAGAAGGGGGGCGGGAGGGGGCAAGGGGGGAGAGGGGGGCAACAAACAAGGCCAATACGTGGGTTGGGGGTGGGTGGGACAGGAAAGGTCGCACTGGGGGTAAAGGAAAGCGACGGGTGACTGGGGCCCTTTCCGCGTCTAGGCTTGACCAGCTGCGGTAGATTAAGGAGTACGGGGGGTGAGTCAAAGCCGGGCTCCGCCAAGTCTCTCGGGGAAAAGGCCGGGGGATCCAAGCGAGGACGCGCTAGTGCAAATGTGGGGTAATAACTAGTAGGGGGCCCTCGGGATGGGTTCAGTCAAGAACAGGCCGGGTCGCGATCAATAAGCGCTCTGCGAAGACCGAATGAAAGCGACAACCTATAACGAAAGCCTCCCACCACCATGAAAAGACGCCAGACTAGGCAATGGAGGGGAAAAATACGCGTAACTTGTCTGGAGACCAAATTGACGGCCGTCGGCGTAAAAAGCTTAAAGACGGTTGCTAAATCTAGAAAAAGGAGGTGTGTCAACGGGTAGGTGGTGGGTTTCGGGTCACGGAACGAATGGTGTGATGCGCCAGGCTAGCCCATGGGTCGGCCTCGGGAACCGGATTTGCGCGTGCCACGTGTGTCAGAACCTATGTTTGAAAAGCCGGATCACGCCTACGAGTTACAAAGTCGGTGGGGTCGCCCCGTCGACGCAACCTCGACCCGTGTCGGGGAAACGAAAGCGAAACGGAGGCGGGGGTCCTTCCGGCGAAGATTGTCATAGAGGGGTCGATTACAAGCACGAAAAGGCCTCGAACCATTTATTGGCAAAAAAAGGGGCTCGCCCACTCAAAAAAAAGTAATGTAGGTGGGACTTAAGGGCCATTCTATGGGGAAGGCCCAGGAGAAGTAATGGTCTTCGGGGGTGACGGTATGGGGGTGGAAATGGTTCTGGAACCTGTAGGAGAAAGGGAACTGGGGGTTTCTCCAGATCTTCGACGAATCCGGGTGTACGATTTTCTTAGAACATAGGAAGGGAAGATGGAGGGGGAAATCACTTCGGCAACTGTTTGGTAAAATCGGGATGAAACCGGGGGCTGTAAAGAATTCGTGCAGAAGTTAGACGGTCTGCCCGAATAGGGGGGTCAGCGATCCCTACCGGACAATCCGTCCCGCGTGAGAGGAATGGCACGGCCAAATCCACCGCAGAAAACAAAACAAACATCCCCCCAGGGTTACTGTCTCCAGGTATTTCAATTGGTGGTCGCTCAGGCAAAAAGGCAGGAGCTTATGCTGCCGAAACAAAGAGAAACTTCCGGTGGGCCCTACATCACCGACACCGAGAAACCTAAGCCGGAAGCGTGACCGCAAATCTTAATTCTCTTTAATCTTCAGCTGTTAAGTGCCAATGATGCGGGAAAAAACAGAGTGGGAAAAGGAGTTCGGCTTACTAAACCGATGTCGCAAAGAGAGCATGCCTTTGGCATCCGTGTTCCCCGAGTAAAAGGGGCCTTACATTCGGACAGCCAATCATAATCGTCCACGTTTCGTCGTGATGGAAGTTGTGGGGTGAACACTATAGAACCCAAGATAAGAATTGTCTGGAAAGAAAAGCGTCAAAATCAAATAAGGGGGGGGTCGGTGGGGTTTAGCGACTTTATGGCGGAGAAAAATGAAGACGACGCCAACGGTAATGGAGGATAGCTCCCGTACGACAGTGTGTAAGCACTCGGCTTTGACAATGAAGAGCCGGGTGAACGAGAAACTTTGTCAAGTTCGGTGGGGCGGGCTACGGGAGAGCAGCCGTCCATGAACAACGGTTCAAGGGGGGCAAATGTACGACACCTGAATGTCGGTCGGCACTGGCAACACAGGCGACTTGGACCGTAACAACTGTATTGAGCCAAGGATCAGAGCACGAAAGAAGAGGCGTATTCGTAAGCGGCGCATAAGCGGGAGGGTGGTACAACTCGGACGTCAATGCTCAGGGTCCAGCACTTCCTGCACGACGACCAGAAGCTGACGTCTTGTAGGGAGTCTACCGAGCCGCACCATACGTCAGGGGGGATCGTCACAAAGAATTAATTGTACGATGAGAGCAGGGGGTCGAGCCAGTAACTACGGTGGCAACGCATAGAAGAACTAATGGTCCCGACGGGCTGAAAGGTGTGGCACTAGGATCAGAAAAGTAAAAACGGGGCCCTTTCCCGAAGGAACAGAACTCACAAAGGGGGAGGGGGACTACCAAACTGGGTCCGTTGGCGGCGCTGTCACCGATAGGAAAGGCGAGGACTGGATCCGTGGCACGGTCAAGCCGGGACAACCCCCAGATAACAAAATACACAAGCTAGGTGGAGCATCGAAAACAGGTGCTGGGTCGTAACCGTGACATGCTCCGCATTTTCAATCGCACAATCAAGGTGCCAGACCATCAAAGACGCCAAAGGGAAAGTAGTCAAATATCATCGGATGGTGAGGGATCTGAAGGCGGCAAGGAGTTGAAGCAATGGTTGGGTCGTGT
>Ga0179593_1451283_pt1 | contig 27850 bp, 24 predicted proteins | sample CZODoug2_1_08_16_FD_185931 | JGI IMG/M metagenome (GOLD analysis project Ga0179593, IMG submission 185931) | Vadose zone soil fungal communities from Angelo Coast Range Reserve, California, USA - CZODoug2_1_08_16fungal (PacBio error correction) | ecosystem: Environmental > Terrestrial > Soil >...
AGGAGGAGCCAGGCAACTCTGAGAAACGGCGGAGATGGGGAGCCTGGCAGTTGGAAAAGGGGAGGGAATTCTCAATCAGATAGGCCGCCTCAGGAAAGGGAAAAGCACACCGTGGGTAAGTGGGGAAGTGGGGGAGAAGTACGAAAAACTCGCAACGAATGAAGGTTCAAATCCAAAAGGCACAAGCAGATGAGACGGAATGAATTTGTCAGTCCGAAAATAAGCGACCCTCGAAATCCCCCGTTGCGATCTGGGGGGGAAAAGACGTCGCTAAAAAAAGGGGCCGGACGGCTCGCGAAGCGGTCTCTCTTTGAGATTACTTGGCTGGGCCGAGCAAGCGCCGGCGCGGAAGCGATTAATACAGGGTGGGGTGTCGATGAAAGAAGTCGGGGCATCACACGTAAAAAAGGAAACCTCTTCTAAGACTAGAAGGAAGTGCTGGGGGGGGGACGAGAAGAGGGAATCAGCTGTTAAATGAACATAAGACGATAATAGAAGCAAAAATCCGGAACGCACAAGGCTGCGCGTGAGCCAGGATGAAGACCATCTTCAACGCTACGGGTGGCAGAGGGGAGGTTCTGTAGAACAGCGGGAATAATTTATACTCGCACCGAAAGAGGAGGAGGGGAACGGGCACATAACCCTCCCACTCTGATGTGTAATAACAGTCAAGGTGAGTAAGGCAACCGAAGGGGGTGCCGTTCTCCGTCCGCGAAAATCAGTGATTGGCACCGAGCCAGTTGCCGCTTAGGGAAAAAGCAAAAGCGGGAATCAGCCGGGGTAAGAAGATGTCTCCTTTAGTCGCTTCAGCCGCTGAAAGACAAAAAGAGAAGATACGTCTCACCGGGAAAACCGCTACAAGGGAATCAACCGATTATCGCCGGGGGGGCGTCAAAGGACCCATTTCCCTGAAAGACAAAGAATTTTGAGGATGATCGCGACGGGGGTGAAACATCCAGGGTTGTTTGATGTCAGGTGGAAAAAGGGGTGAATTCAAGGCGTCCCAGTCAGAGGGACTTCCGGCCACCAACACTAGGGTTCAAGGTGGAGGAGAAGGAGGCTTTTTCTGAAGCCGCGAATGAAAAGAAACGTGGGATCTCCTCAGAGATCGGCTTCGACCTGCCCTTCCTGGCCGGGAGCGAAAAGAGGGCGTCTCAGGAGCTGATACGGAAAGGTCAGAAGGAAGGGGGAAAAACAGGTAGGGGGGTGGGGTGCCGGACACAGGGCGGGGGTTTGGCCTCGAGACATGTTATTCTGAACGCAAAGGGGGTAGCAGCGTAGGGCGGGTTGAAACATCTTCGGGATGCGGACCCGGACGGAACCACTCTCATCTCACGGCGGTGGGAGCAAGGACCCAATGTCCCACTCCAGGGATCAAAACGACAAACTTCCGAACCCGTCCCATCTGATCGGACTTTGCATCCAACATAACAGGTTCAAAATCGAATCTCACCACAGCTGGACGTCAGCCTCCCCGCCTAGGGGCGGGCTAACAGTCTTGACTGACTACAAGCGCCAGAAAAGAAACCCATAGTCAACGAAACTGCCTCCTCGATCAAAAAGCTATTTCCGGTGGGGTAGTTCGAGCACAGCAATCTAGCGTCCGCTCAAGGCCGGGGAATACCATAAACCACCCAGGTTTGCTCGCCAGAGGGATGAGCAGCGCCGCTACACCCTGTAGCCAGATGATATAAGCAGGGTCTCTCGCCGCACGCAACGGTCCGTACTCAATTGTTCTTACACCTGCAAGGCAAACGTAAAATCCGCCGCGTAATGCGGCCCGTAAATGTCTAAGGGGGAGAAGCTCCACAGCTAACTGCTCAACCAAGTTCTCCTTAAAGAATAAAGCATGAGGCATAGACTTGGTTTCCATCCGGCAAGGAGAAGCACAGAACGCAAAAGTATAAGAGAACGTAAAAGATCTTTGCAAAAGAATCACAGACTAGGCCTGGAGCATGGGGAAAAGACCAAAGTTAGGGAAAAAACCCGGTCCACCTCACGCGTCCATCGGGGCACAAACTCCGGAGACAGACGGGACAAAGAAGAGAAGGTCCTTACGAAAGCTGAAGAAACCAGGGAAAAGGGGACGCAGCATAATGGGGACAACAGTGATGACTACCCCGTAGAGGGAGGGTCAGGCGAGGAAAAGAGTTTTCAAAGGACGGGTCATGGCAGACCGGGGGCATCAGCAGGATGTAAGGTGGTTGCGCGAGAGTTTGACTAAAAAACAGGGGACGAGATGGCTTGGGCGCCCAGAAAGGGGAAAAACTTCCGGGGTGGCTCATAAAAGTCGGAGTCGCTCTCGATGGTTTCTCTTGCCGCAATCGTCGGTTCGTTGGATCGAGGGCAACAAACACTCACTCAAGGCAAAAGATAGGGCTCTATTCATCGGCGAACCCGCAGCATGGGAAAACTGGCCCTTAAGAAGGGGCAAATCACAGAGACGCTGGACAAATAGATGAAACTCAACGCTCATATTGGCCTCTCGAAAATCACCTCTCATAAATTCCGGAAACCTCATCATTAAACTTAACTCAAAAAAGAAAACACGAAAATCCCCGGCGCGCACCACCTTCTCAATGCAAACAGAGTAAACTTCACCATCTAAAAAATATCAGTCAAGGACCCATTCTGTCCAAGTCCACGTGGGTTCGACACCACATTTGAAGACCGGGGACGTACATGAACCTTTATTTGAGCCAAATCGTGAAAATTCTCCTACCGGCCACTATGTCATTGGCAGTCACTCGAAGGAAAAACGGCAACGCAGGGACACTGGTTATATTCAGGCGCTAGCACATCAAGAAGGGAGAAACAAAGAGTGACGTTTTGGGACGAAATAGGACCCGCGGCGAAAATGAGGATAAAACCGAGTCCCTTTTGTGTTCTGCATCACAGGGGATGCAAGGCCATTCGGTCTGCCCGAAAGACTAGGTTCAAACTAACCTACGGGGGCGGTGAACCTCGATGGCGGGTTAGGGGGGTGGTGATGGCAGACAAACAGAAGCGTACTGCAACCTACTCGTCGGCACCTAATCCGATCCTTAGACTCCCTGGGGATGTGGGGTAGGGAAGTGAATAAAAACCACGTCCGCGACGAATGCCAACCACAAATTCCTTGAAAAGGAGGGCATGAGGGACCAAAAACGTGAACTTATCCAAAAAAAAAAAAACTCGTAAAAAAGGGGGCGTTATTCATAATCTTAAAAGACCGGGGGCAAAAGTCACTCTGGCAAGGGGTGACAGAGAAAGATGCGGAGATGGGGGGAAAAAAGATGAGGGGGGCGCGAAGCCGTGGGTAGGGGGTCGTGCTGGTGTACAATTCCCGGTTTTGGAAATACGGGGGGATCGAATTATGGAAGTAAAACAAAATAACCGGACTTGTGGAAACTACGAGATCCTCCACCAACGGAGAGTAAAGGGGAGAGAGAGGAGACCTACAAAGGCCCGGTTGATGGGTGGTTTTAATCACGAGATAATCCAAAGGGGAGTTCAAAAAAAAAAAAAGGGAGTGAAGAACAAAGTGCAGGGACCCCTAAAGGGTCGCCGGAAAGCAGTGAAGGAGCCATCAAAAAGGAGTGATCAACGAAGTCGGTCTCGGTGGGGGGTGGACGGCGCCTCTTTCGTTCAAATGACCAAAAACGGTAAGGGGGTTGTGAGTTAAGTGAAAAAGGAGGGGGAACGGAGAAGAAGAAATGACTGGGACCGAACGTGGTGGACGGCACATAGTGGCTACTTCACTACACCCTTCCAACCACTCCCGACGGTAGTTACTGTCGGTGTCGAGCGGGGCAAAAATTGTCGCGACGAGTTTGGGGAAAAAGAAACCCTCAAAAAAAAACGGGAGAGGGAAACGACACGGGTCAACTTTGAGGAGTTCAAAGATTGAAAAGGGTCTGCAAACGCTTTCTATGATACGGTGTCCACGCAAAAAAGAGCTCGTAGGTATTGAAAAAGGGGCAAGACGCGGCTGAGTTCCACCAGGCCCGAAAATGTGACGGATTTCTGGCTGGGGATCGACGCGAAGTACATGAAACCTGATTCGTGGACGGGAAAGAGAGACAGCTTTGACAACCTATTGTAGGCGCAGCCAATGTTGAAATGCTACAGCAAAAAAAGGCAGGGGAAACGCAATGGAAAGTGACCAGGGTAAAGTGCCATGTGGGGCCAAAACTACTGGGTGCCGTATACTGACTGTAGAAGGGGGGGGGGAAGTTACCTAATGCGGACGTCGGTGGGCGACTATTTTGGATTTTTAGGCCTTACGGAGGTTGTTTGAGTAGAGGCCGAGAGGACTGGTGTCTTCTCGTCCCGTCACGCTGAAAAATCTCTGCTCAGATCTCGTGGAATAACCGAGATTTCGGGATGTCGACGGAAATGTTCCGGACTGCAGGGAGCAGTCGCAGAAAGGGCTGAAGTGAGGGTGTAAGTCATACGCCGACGCTTGCTTGGGAAGGGCAACTAACGAGAAAGCTGGAAAAGGGAGAGATAACGGATGCAGGAGACCAAAAAACACTGGCAGGGCCGTTCTCAAACCATCAGAATAAGGAGAAAAAAATATCAGGAGAACCCACCAGGGAATAAGGGGCGAGGAACTCGGGAAGATCCCGGCAGGGCACTCGATCGCCGATCGTCGTGTTGGGTCAGACGGACAAAACTGGGGTGCAAATCTTTCGCGGAGATCCTTGCAAGCACATGACCTAGTAAAGAGAGGCGGGGTTCACCCGGCTGGGGAGGCGTCGTAATGGGGCAAAGATGGCTCTTTAGGAGCACGGGTTGTATAAGGGGCGTGACAGTTATGTTTTATGGTTGCAACGAGCGGCCTTTTACAGGGTTCGGGAGCAGCCGCACGTCAGCCATGGGCACAAAAAGGGGACTTGCCCGCAAAGTTCCTTTGGAATCCGAAATGTGAATCTCCAGGGTGAAATTACGTTTGTGTTGTTGGGTATTGTGATGTTGTTGAAACGAGTCAGGGGGGGGGGTATGGGTTGGGATCCTGGGTCGGGTTTGTAGCTATACGCCTTAAATGGATCATCTGTTGCGTGGGCCGAAGATGGGGAAGTAAAGTGCGTCTTGCATTCACCCCGGCGCAGGAGGCGCCTTTGGGGAGGGGTCATCGCCTTAACCTTTCGGATATGGAAAGGGTAAAGTCTGGGAGCTCTTGAGACCGTAACGGAAGAAGATACAGCTTTCGAGTGATGGGCCTTTCACGGGACAGAAACTCAAAGTCTGAGGGAAGAGACCAACCAAAACCTTCGCCTGGAGGAGAGTGAGTGGTGTTGTCTCTAGCTGGTTTTCAAATTTGCTAGGGTCTAAGGGGGGGGTCCTCCGGCTAGTAGCTCCCATACTCTAAGCTTTTCTTGGAGAACCGAAACTGGTGAGCCGCTTCGATTTCCCCTTTTCTCTGCATCCAAGACTCAGGCGTCTGAACTCGGATTTTCTGTGTGTACCTTTTTTGCTCTCTTGGCCGGCCTCCCGTTCTTGGGCCTGAGCCTTGGTTTACGTAGGCATACGCCGGCTCCGGTCTCCTGTTGCACGTGGAAGACGTCTTTTGTGCCTGGTCCTCTGAGGCAACTGCGAACTCTGTCCCACCGCATAATGCTCCGTACAGGGTTCTTAGTGGCCTGTGGCAATTACAAGGGGAAAAATCCACTCAAACCAACTCTACCGTAGGGGGTCGGCCCACACATGATCTTGGGGTCGACAAACGCGGGGGGGGAGGGGGGCAGAAAAAGGAATTCCACGGATTCTTCGGCTGGCTCGACTGCCCGGAGATTGAGAAAGAGGTATTATAGACGAAAAAAGGGTATCAAAAAGAGTCGGGCTGGGAAAAGAACAATGGCAAGGGCTCTCCGGTAATTTCCAGGTTTTTGCGTACCCTTCGTCGTCGCTTACTTCCTCATCTGTGTGTCCTGCCGCGTGGCACCGAAATAAAAACAGTCCGGCACACCTCCGAAGATATCAACAACATGATTACGTTGGACGAATAGCAATGGTGCACGTGGAGTTCGGATAGATCATAAAAGCGAAAGAGGCTCGCAATACGGGGGCACATCTCAGGGAGGGGAGTTGGGAAGGGGGAACAGGTAATGGAGCCTCCATGCGGAGCCGACAAGCAATTCATATGGAACTCTTTTGCTAGTCGCGCCCCCGCTTCAACTGGTTGGGGAGCTTTCTCCAAGAATGGTAGATCAAGAGACCTACCGGTACGGTTGCATAAGAACACCGTGACGCGCGATCAAGAGAGGTGGGGAAGGCAAAAAACTGTCATACGCAAGTTGCCTAAGAGGACAAAACTCTCCAGCCCTTGTAGCCAAACGGAGGTATCTATTCATCAAGACAACGACCACAAATCCCAAAAGGAATACGTGGTCCCCCACGGATAAACGAAAAAGGGACACCGGACGGGGTAACGGTGCATTCGGATAAGGGGGGCTGTTCAGGTCAATCACCCCGAGCTGAAACAAATCGGCGTAGGCCAGCACTTCCCGTCTAGGCGAAGGGCGGGTTCTGAGGCGGCTTGGGGCAAGGGAGAAATAGCAAACAAATGTCCCATGGTCGTCAGAATTCTCCCGTACAACGAAAAAAAGCTGTCCCAAAAGAAAACGCACTGGTCGACTGGAAGTTTAGCGGGATTCGCGCCAAAAGAGTTGAATCCCGATCGAAAAAGGGGGGGAGGGGAAGGGATGTAACTTGTGTCTGGTGCGAAGTCCAGAGTCCTGCCGGATAATCTTGCAAAGTCTGGATGTTGAGACAGTAAAAAATGGGTGCAACTCGCCTAAAAATCGGCAAAGAAAGTCAAAAAAGAGCTGGATTCCACTGAGAAAAGTCCTACGGAAGGGAGAAGAAACAAAGAGGCACTCCCATACACTTCCACGGGGGGGAAGGGGTGAAGAGCTAGTGGATTCTTATGTCAACAAACAAACGGGGGAAAGTTAAAATACCGATCTACGTATACTACTCATGCACCTCTGAGAAAGTCGGCAAAGGTGTGCCCGGCATGGTCCGCGTTGTTTAGAAATCAGAGAGGAAAGCCAAAAGGGGGAGGGCACCAGAAAACGACTGTGGGCACTGGTGTTTCTATATAGCGGCAACCCAAAAAACCGAATTTCCAAACCGCGGGAACAATCTGTGAAAAAAGGCTGAGAACTCAGGAATTCCAGGCTGACAGACGCTAACGGGGAAAGAAAAGACTCCTTGTCGAGTATGACCCCGGTTTTGAGCGGAGACAGAAAGCAGTGCTCCGAAGGCTGCATCTACGGTCATACGGCGTAACAGAAAGGAGAAGGGGAGGACGAAAATGAACACTGTTGTGTCGATAGAAGGCTTTCAATCAGCCAAGCCATGAAAAACAGTCTGAGAATCATCGTAAAGGGGCTTGGGACTCGAAAGCAGGGGGGGGGAACGTGGAATTATTGATTGAGCCGAGGGGGGAAAATGGGCCCACCAATGCGGCCGAAACCTGAGCTGGGATCCAGTGCCGGAATATTCAAAAAAGCTTGTTAATTGGGTCTGGTCTGGGAGGCGCAATCAGGGCCATTGGTAAAATACTCAGGAACGACGGGGGGCTTCAGTAAACTGTAGGAATCCTCGGGCCTCTAGGTAACGGGATTAAAAGAGTTTAAAAGGGTAGGCCAAACCGGGGGGGAGGGGGCTTGACCTCGAACGAGCTGCGGCAACAACGCGCACGTTGGCAACGGGCTTGCTGTAGGAGAACAAAAAAGAAGACTAGAAGGGCAATATGAACGTAGCAATTCGCGAGGCTGAGGCTTCAGCAGCATACGCCATCAGCGGGATGGGTCTTAGGGACAATTATGGCTCCGGGCAGATGGGAAGAGACGTCTGAGAAGGGGGGGGATAACCATCTGCACAGAAAACAGTGGTGAAAAAAAGAGGTAAGGGGTGGAAAAAAGATACTCGCTACGGGAGGATTCGGCATTTGGGGATTGCTGGGGAAAAATTTGGTCTGGGTGACTCAGGAGAAGGTCCTAGTCCACCACAAACACCTAGGGGAATTGGACTTACGAGATTTCACTTGTTCGCAAGTCACGCGCGGGAAAATGTCCCTTGGGTCACCGAAAAGAGTCGCTACTCACCAACGATGCAGGAATCGCGCCAATCGGAGGAGGCGCAAGGATTCTCGAAAAAACTGGCCCTCAGGGCCTTAAAAGAAAAAGTGCAGTTGGGGCCATGGGCCATACGTCCGCGGGAGTGCGAGATCACTGGTAAATCCTAAAAAAACCGGCATCGAAGGAGGGTGGGGGAAAAAAGGGGATCGGAAAGGACATGTACGGCCGAAACAATCGTCGAACATCGGCTGTGTGGGAGCGCAGAAACACAACGGGGCAACAAACGAAAAAGTAATCGAACCCCATGACCTCTGAACTCCAAGAACCGAACTCTATGAGCGGACGTGTATCCCTAAGAAGCAGGGTTCAATCGAAGGCTCAACAAGCGTGTCATCGCCCTATGCGGGGGGGAGGTAGCAATAAGGGTAGTTCAGAAAAGAAAAGCGCACCGACCCTCAAACAAAAGGATACAACAAGCCCTCCATCCGTTCTCTCGACTCGAAGTGGCACTGCACTTGTTCGTCGTGTCCACATCTCTCTCTCCGTTTTTAATGTGGTAATGTTTTGAAGAGTAAAAGATATTGGTGGGGGTCAGCTCGGTCGAACGGGTCTTTGCACTTCCATCACTAGCCCGTACAATGCTCTTTGTTGTGATGGGAAGAAATTGCGCTTCTGGAATGAGTCAGGGGAGAGCAGCACTGGGAAAGCGCAAATATTCCATCCGATCGGGACATGCTCGTCGGGCACGCCGACACTTGTCTCCCCTCTTTTATTTCCCTCGGGGGAGTCCCGGCCCGCTCAAACTTGGTCGCCCACAGCGACGTCTTCTCAAAACGGGCATCCGCCGAAAAACCGGGACCGGGCAACCCCCCATAAACAAAGCGTTTCGCCAGTCCCGCTAAGGCGATCACAAGGGGGCGGCGAAAGTTGACCCAATACTAACTGTCTTCTAATGGGAGGATCCCGGTTGGGTTGTACCCTTCCGCCCAGCTGTCGCCTTAGATAGTTCAGTCTCGCAAACTCTCCCTAAATCTAAACGTCCCGGCTGGGTGACAGACCTCAATCGACCGGCAAAAAAATACTGGGCAGTGGGACAAAAAGGGAATGTAACACCTGTCTCCCACGCGTCCATAAGGGGGTCAACTCCGAGTCACCTCCGGGGACACAAAAGACCGATAAGTTCCTGAAAGCACTTCGGAAATCAGGAAAAGAGTAAGTGACGAAGAACTTGGTTGCACCTGTGGAACCAACAGAGAAGGCGATCGGGGGCATGGGGAAAGTCAGGGACGTATCGGGTTTGTCGGAGAGAAGTAGTAATGTGGGGCTCCTAGGACGCTATTCGCGGAGGAGGGGCTCCACCCAGACACAAGGGCCCTTAATGTTGGGGCCTGCGGTGAGTCGCAAACTCGAAGCCATACTCTCATTGGAAGCTGTTTAAAATATAGTAAAACTTACATTCGCCCACACATTCCTCACGGTGCAATCGTAGTGATCTGTTCGCTGTTCCCATCATTGTGCTCCCAAGGTTCGCTCCCCGGGGGGTGGCACTGCACGGACGAGCCCTTCCCGGGACATATCGGGGGACTATTTTACTGCTCCGAGCAGAGGGGAATCGACCAGCACCATAATTCGCCGGCCGGACAGGGAGAACCTCCAGAATTACTACTCAAAAAGCCCTCCAATGCGCTAACAACACGCCTCAAATGTCGGGGTCAAGAAAAAAAAAAAATCGAAGAAGTCAAAAGGCGGGTAAGGACCAAAGGAAAGAAAACCGGGAAATGCCGATCCGGGGAAAGGCCATTGGTTATTAGTAATAACAATAGGGAAAGGACGACAACAAGTTCAGGATGTACTGATTTTCTGGTCAAAAAAAAAACATGCGCCGTACCGGACAACTTCCACTGATGCTTTACGTACTCGGCAGAAGTCAAAATACGAAAGCCTAAACAATAGTGGAGTGGTCAAGAAATAGAAGGGGAGTCGAACAATTCAAGTCAGGAACCGAAGACTCCCTGGGGAGACTAAAAGTGAAAGAGAGGCGGTCACAAAAAAAAAAAAAAGGGAACAGTGGAAAACGAATTCCATGGTAATGTCGTTTCCCCCGTAGGATCGGAGGGGGTGAGTCGACAAAAGATGAGCTACAAAAGAAACTGTTGCAAAAGAGAAAAATGCCTACCGGAAATGGCGGGGGGGAGTGGAGAGCAAAACCGACATATGTAAAATTCCACAAAAAACAAACGGGCGCTAAGCCTTTCTTTAGCTCCGCGACCAGATGAACTGATTCTCAAAAGGGACCTACAAAACTAACAAGGATGGGGTTCAGATTCTCTAAAAAAAGCAACAAGAAAAAAACCTCTGCCTAGGGAATCGAAGCACGGTATGAAAAAGGAAAATGAAATTTCAAACCTACTATAAGGTCGGTGCAATGGGAAGTAAAGGTACCCGGTGGTTGGAAGCTTGGGAGAGACTCGGGAGGATTAACCAATCCCAGGGAAAATGTGGTTCAATACTTAAATAACAAACACAACGCGGGAGGAGGAGAGGATTAAATCTACATCCCACAGTGACAGTGGGGTTTAAGTAAACTCGAGTGGAACAAAAAAAGGTCCAAAAACGGAAAATGGGGGAAACCAAAATTGGCCAAGAAACAGAAAAGGCGTCGACGAACATTGAAAACCAGGACGCATCGAAAATACTCAAGAACAAGGAAGTAGGGTTGCCGTCGAAAGATTTTGGAAATACAGGCGGTTACGGTTGTGAAAGCATCGGGTTTCAAGGCGGGCGGGGGATGCACTTGAAAGAAAGGTGGGGGGCAATTCGGCAATCGGGACGTGGGGGCAGACTTACAAACCAGGCCAACCACCAGAAAATTGGTAGTCCGTTACGGGAGAAGCGTGCACCGTTGTGAAGTGAGATACAGATGGAAAGGGGGGGGGTGAAAGAACCCGGAGCTGAATTGAAAAGAAACTTAATAGGAAAAACTGATTCGCTGGCCGCCGCGAATGAAGGGGGCATAACGGGAGGCTCCATCAACAAGTGCCGGACGGTAAGGGAAAGATTGGGTTCGACTCGGGAGAGAAAACCGTTGGTTGAAGGGCGTCGGGTTGGAGCCGCGAAAGAAAAAAAGTGGGGCCTGCTGTGGACTTTAAGATAACCTGAGGACAGTCAGCTGAAGGGGTAGGCGCAAAATGCCATGGGACAGTGAGAACGAAAACCGGGCCTTGACGGGCTCAAAAGACTTTGGAGTCAATCCAAAGAACTTGGGGGTGAACTGAATCGGACTGGGAGACGTTGGGACGTGAACACGGACAGGGGAAAATAGTACGTTGGGAAACGAGATGGGGGGCGGGTGGTGCTTGGGAAGTAACGGACGAGGTTTGAGTACTATAGGGCAGGGCTACTAGGTGAAAAATGCCTTCGCGCATCAGCTAGAAAGAGTGTCGAGGGTACCTGCATGGGGGGGGCGGCCGGGACAAGGTCAGCAGCATCGCATGGCAGTACGCAAATAGGTGCTCATACGAGGGGCATGGAAGGGGAGAAGAGCGAGACTTTAAATTGTTAGCCAATCTATAACCCGGAAAAATATGCTGGCAAATCGCACAAAATCTAAGCGATGAAAGTTATCTGCTAAACAATAAACGGCCCAGCGTGCCGGGGGGTGGGGAGAGGAGTGGGAGAGGAAAGGGTGGGAGACTCACACTCCGAGTCGCAAGGCTGAATCAAAAGAAGAAAAAAACCCGTACACTTAAACTGCGAAATAGCTGAACCACGAAGACTGGCTCCAGTAAATAGGCAACGCGAGCCGCCAGAGAAGTGAAAAGGTTGGATTCTAATGCCCAAATGGGGGCAAATATGGAAGCTTCTAGGGGGGAACGGGGATTACCGACTTCCGGGGTGCGGACTTTTGTCGGAAAAAAGAGGCGGAAGCGGAATTTGGCAAACGTAAATTTGAAAGGGGGGGTGGCAAACACTGGGGTAGAAATGCCGGGCGGGCATGATGTGACCAGAGGAAGTGAGAAGAGTTCTAGGGAGCTCTCTTGCTAACTGGACCCTCATGTACAAGCGTAGGAAAGGGGGCATATGAATCGGGGGGGAATGGAGCTTCGTGTGTGTGCCACTCCGTGTTGGTAGGGGGGACGGAGAAGGAGTCGGTCGGAACCGGTCTATGAAGGTGAGGTCGTGTGAAGATTGGGGCAGGGTGCCTGCGGTGGAAAAACCAAAGAGATAGACACGGGTGGAGGAGTGGGCTGAGCAGGACAGATCCTTTCTAGGGGGACTCTCGTCGGTCGCGGATTTGCGCAAAATAGGACAGAAATCGGGAGGGGTCCTGGAAAGTGAGCCTGGCGAGGCCCTTAAAGGGGAAAGGGATAAATCATCCAAAGCTAGTCGCGTCGATCGGGATAAAGTGGGATTGTCGCAGGAAAGGGGGTGATTGTCCGGGCGCTGAGGAGAACGATTCACCCCCTCGTGCGGGCGTGAGGAAAGAGGTGAGCAGGCCTTTGAAAAAAAAGAGTCGGCTCACACAGACTCGGGATCCTAAAGAGACCCTAGGGTGCGCGATTAAGGTTCTTCGGGAAGTACAGCCAGGCAGTGTTGGGCAAACCCTTGGCTGCAAAAGACAACGCCGCGCATTGAAGATCGATTGGGGCAGGTCTCTGGAAAACAAAGCGGGACGCTCCCGCGCGGGAAAAACATATGTTTGTCACATGAAAAGGATCAGAGAGCCACAAAAAACAAACTCTACCTGTAACTGGTAGGGAAAAAAAGAACGTTCGTGGGTTCCATTCGGGAAAGAATCATAAGCCAGCGGGAGTTTCTGAGGACAGTCCTCAAATGAGCAGTGCGAAGAGAGGGAGAGCTAGACTCAAAGTGAATTAGAATCGCGGCGGTCGGCTCACAAACGACTGAATACTCCGGCCTAACCGGGGGTGGGTGGACTCCGCAAAAAATCGCCTGTATGACCCGGGAACGAAATTTGTAAAACAGAACAAAATGAACCATCATCAGGAAAGCAGGGGAGAAAAAAGTTCCGAAGACTTACTTGGTCTACAAGGAGGCAGGGCAGACCTATAAAGATCAGACCGGGAATCCAGGGAAGTGCGCGGAATAAAGGGGGGCCGCCGCTCAATTTCTATGCGGCTGTAAGCATCCTCAATCGATAACGCCTAAGAGGTCTCATGACGAGGGTAATCTTTCGTAGGGGAAAGCATTCAATTTTACTGGTTTCAGATTGCATCGGGTTAACATTCCTTGGAAGACACAAGAGAAGGGATCATAGAGGGATTTAAATTAAGCCTGAACCGCATCGTTCTGGGTGGAAGAGTTGATCACGGTAGGGCCCCGCGAGGAGAAAATGCATCACGACAACCTCGAAAAAAACCACGCCGTGACGATTTACAAGATAACAATCCCTCGAATTCCCCGGGAAGGAAGGGGTGATTTAATCTTAAATTTCTCTCCTTCCTTTCCTGCAATTACTAACCAACTACAAACTCTCGGAAACAATAGCGAGCCCAGCACGACGGCTCTGAGGCGAAATCGGGTTCATCGTCGGCTGCCCAGGTATTGCGGCATCGACGAAAAACAGTGTGGATTAAGGAAATTCGAAAAGGCCGTGCATAAGCACCAACTAGCTGCAACGCCTGATTCGATGAGAGAATTTAGGGCTTGGGGCTTAGCGGAACAAAACTTGTCGGGAGAAAACGATACGGGAAAAGGTGCTGGATTGTCGGGGGGTGGGGGAAGTAAATTGCCCTTCTTCTAACACTTCATGGGACCAAGATCTATAGGACGGCGCGATTTTAAAAATGCTGGCAGTGGAGGGTTTGAAGCGAAACCGAGCAAATACACAATCAAGAAGACGTTGATGTGGATTCGCCAATATTGGCAATAGCTTATGTAGAGTACAGCACCATGCGAAAACTTGCCGAAAGGCGAACTCCGAACGTAATCCCTCTGTTGGCAGGATAACGTCGATATAGGAAGGAACCACAAACAAAACGGAGGAGGGGAAAGAGAAAAAGAATCTACGGATCAGCCTCTTCCCCTCGTCGAAGCAGGGCAGTGACGACGTGCATGGAGCAGGTGTCTCTAGAAGATAGCCCGAAAGCAGGGACATTCCCAAACATTGGTTGGGCTTGTGATTGCAGGGATGAAGCCTCCAAGAAAACGCCTGCCTGTTCGACGAAGGAGGAAGTCATGTAAGTCGATCCGGCTGGAAGTTTGCCTGGGTCCGGACTAACGACACTTACGCGCAATAACGCACTTTTCACTGTCGGGATACGACCCTTTTGGGAGCAGAAGCCAAAGCCTAAAAGGTCTCGAGAAAGTAGTTGCATATAGGGGTGGCTCTCTCGTGGATTCAACGCGAAGGCGAAGGGGCGGGGAGACCAGGAACAACGGGGTTTGGGTTCGATGGTAAGAGCTGTCAGAAAAACATGAAAAGCGGGCTGGGCCTCGGCGGAATAGGGTGAGACTAATCTGGTGAGCGGGTAGGGTGAATAACACACGTCTTAGCCAAACATTCCAAATTCTCACTTAGACGGTTGATAGGATGCCGACCATCAGGGAAAAAAGGCCGTTCGGTAGCAATCGCCGAATGAGAATCGCCCAGAACGATGATTCTTGGACGGCACCCCCCAACACAAACAAAACAACAAGAGGGAAACGGCTGGCCTGATACAGCAAGTAAAGGTGCAGTTGTAAACGGGGAGGCGCTCAACACTACGAAATGAAAAGTTGTCACAAAACTGAAAAGGGTTGAAGGTTCTCAGGTAAATCACCAAGAGTCCTCGAGCATTCAATCTTCAGGAGGATCGGGGCGGCTCGGGTTCAAAGGCAAAGACTCTCCAGACAATCAACTGATATCGGCACCGATTTGGAAGAGAGTCTTGTATCAGAACGGAAGTCTCAGGACAGCGTCTGCCCTTAAGAAACTAACCTTGGAGAACACGACTCTTAAGGATCGACTCTGGTATAAGTGCCTCATGGTGTTTTGGGAATAGGGGGCTTGTCAACGTTCTGCAAAAGCTGTTCACAGGGGGTAAGCTGTAATCCACACCCTACGCACTAGGGCAAATGACGCGAAAGAGAAATTATGTGGTGAATCGCAAGGCCTCGAGATTGGACACGTTTGAAAGGCTGGAATCCAATGTGGGTGCTTTGGAACGTCCTTAAAAATTCCCGATAATAAAGCGATGACTCTTGTACTGCTCACGGGGGGGGAAAAGGGAATGAAACGACAGGTGCGGGTGTCAGGGTACCATCTGATAGGGTGGGTCGTTTCAGCATCAAATGGAAGTTCATAAGGCATCTCAGGTTGGCTTTAAGAAACAGAGAATGCAAAAGAGAGAGCATGCTCGGAGTGCGGCTAGAAACAACTTGGACAAACAACTACTTGGCGGACTTGCTGCCCAACTATCGACCTGCCATCTGAGGGCAAGGGGGGTCAGCGAGAGCCAGCTTCAGGGAACTAGTCGCAGGTGTTCAAAGGAAAACTCACCAGGTCACGCAAGGCGGCGGGGAGAACCTCAAGGTATGCAGGACAGGTCTCCATAACCTCAACCAATCTCAAAACATCAAGGCAACAAAACCCCTCCGCCGCCGAATAAGGGGCTTTGGGGGGGGGGATTCATAAAAAAACATATCAGGTCTCTTCCGATGACACTTCCAGAAAAATCGAAAAAACGCGTAGATGAGGGGAAATCCAACGAAGAGACAGATCACCGATTCCAAGTCTAGGAAGTATCATTGGACAAGAAAAGATTGGGCGCTCTGCCGCACCTCGCTTTCCCAACGGGCCGCGGTAAATGGCCAAGCCATGCAAAAAAGAAAAAGACAGACACCTGCAACGGGGGGGGGGGCTAGCAGGATCACCATGAAGAAAGGGATTAAACCTTTGCAGCACCCGTAAAAATCAATTCTCCAGGGGCTGCAGACCTATGTTTTGGAAGGAATTAAGGCTAGCAGCGGCGACTTCTAACATCCCTATCCCCTGGGACTCTCTTGCAAAAAATCCACCCCCCCTGCAATTACTTAGGGAAGAAACAAAGGGTGAAGTAAAAAAATCCACCTCAGATTGGGGGAAAAAAAAATGAAAGCTGAAGGGGGGGGGACCGCCGGACCAAAAAATCGAGTACCGGACTTGGAACAGGACGCCGCATCGAAAAGTGAAAGAGTTTAAAAAACTTGGGACGTAGGACCCATCACGTTAAGAGATAGCCGTTGGAACGCTTGGGCCTTGATCCCGTCTCGGGGTGGGCGCTTCGAAGGTAAACGCGTTTGGTTGCAACGATAGTGTGGCATCACATTATTCAAGCGTGGAGGGTGTAGCCCAACACGCTGGGCACCTTGCCAGAGAATAAGAAGAGGGAAGAGCTCTCTTAGAGAAAGGTTGGCAAAAAAAGCGTCTCGGGCTTATCCCGGGACACCGCAATATGGAGGGGAACCTGGTGTGAACAAAGAGGAAACGGACGACCATCCTGGAACGCTCAGCAGGCATGGGACAATAAATGAAACGCCAGATGGGGGAATGCGCGAAGAAAAAAAGAAAATAGCCGCCTTCCTGAGTATCCCCCAATCACCCCAGTAAGGCAAGCAAAAATCCCCCCACTAAGAGGTAAAACCGCACGCCGCAAAAAGGTCTGGTAAAAAAATTCACCAGGAACATCAAGATGAAAAGTCACGCAAGCTTTTCTAGGTACACTTTGGGTCACAATGGAGGGCATCCATTGACTGTATAAGGGGCTAACAAAAGGCAGTCAAAATACAAATTCAGGGGGGGAAATATTGCATTTCATCGACCTTAAGGAAAAAAAGAAAATGATGTCCCGCGGCTAGAAAAACCATAGAAAAGATAACAATGTTCTGGTGTTCCATATAGACCCTTAAAAATCTCCGGAAGAGCTCAACTTGGGGTATGACAAACGCCCGTTAGGGCCCCCATATACAGACGGACCCGAGTTGGGTGGCACGACGCACCTGGACGTGCGGTTCCCTTCGATCGGAGGGTGATGTAACAAACAATCGTCCATCAAGAGAAAACGGGGGCCCAGAGAGGGGACAAGGAAAGGGGGGGGATGAGGTCAAAATGTGTGTAAATGGGTGGGGGAGTGAAGTAGCAAAAAGAAAATGGAAAAAGAAGTAACCCCCACCCCGTTCCGAAAAGCAATGGCGGCGGGAACAGCGAAAAATGACGTCTGATCTCACAAAAAGGAACGAGCTTTGGGATGGAATAAATCAAGCACAAGAACCTCTGGCCGGGGAGGGGAGCGGGGGGGGAAGGCCGGGCGAACATGGAGGAGGGCTACGCTTTAGTTGAACGGGCTGGGAGGGTCCAAAGAAAACATTTTGGGGGGAAAGACGTTTTGGAGAGGACTATGAAAAGAACGGGGGAAGGGGAATGTAGGAATAAACTCTCACAAAACAAGGAGGGAAGTACAAAAAAAAAAAGGAGGAAGAAAAATTCCCAAACGGAATTTCTTTGTTTCCTCCCACTAGTCGATCAAAGGATGTCCAAAAAAAAAAATTTTACTCAAAAAAAAAAATAAGGAAACCTAAGCTGATCCCCATGATTCGCATACAGGAGAGATAAATCGTCAAAAAGGGATCTTTTTTAATTAAGAATTTAGGAGAAGAAAAGCCTCTGACGGTTTGGGGGGAGAAGAAGTTCAAGTGAGGGGCTCGTAGCCCAATAAAGGCTTCACTGGGGGAAAGTGTGGGGATTATCCTGAAAATGACACGTGGGGACATAACTGTGTGCAACAAGACAGAATTACTGGGTGCCTTTCAAAGGGAAGAAGATGGGCACCGTGTTCTCGAGACGATAGTGGGGTGAAAGCAAACCAAGACGAGCGAGGGGAAACAAAGGAGTCGTGTCCACGGTCTGAAGGGACCGAACTTGCTAACTGCATAAAAGAGAGAACTCAGACTCGGACAAGAAGAATGGAGAAGAGGTCTAGGAATGACAAAATCATATTGGGTGCGTTTGGGGAGTCTGGGGTAAGGCCACTATAAGGGCTGAGGAAACGGGAAGGGGCGAAAGTGAAACTCATATGACCGATCTTCAAGTTGGGGAACTACAATTGGAGAACGTCAAACCAAGGTCCTTGCGCTCAAGGGAGGGGGACCAAAGGTGGGGAACATTGTTTGGGGAACCTCCACAGGAGAACGGAGAAGGGGTACTTGACCGACAGGGTTCGGACGCGCGGGGGGGGACGCGAGATGATGTTGGCGGGAAGTACGGGATGATTGGTTTAGGACTTCGGAGAGGATCCGAGGTGCTTCCGCGACAGGCATCTGCGCTAATAAAGGATTGGGTAAACCGCTGAGGGGGAGTTCTTGAGGCTGGCGTTCGCTTAAGTCGCATTGCCATTTCAAAGAAATAATGAGATTATGTGTCGGCGATCGGATAAGAAGGAAGAATCGGAACTTGATAGCTCCATCGCGGGGGATCTGATTCCGAAAAATAGGGGAACACGGGGGGGAAAAGCGTGCTTTGAAAAAAAAACACTCAGACCTACTGGAGGAACTATCGGCGACCACAACCCGGACGAATATGGCGGAGAGAAACCGCGACGAAGATATAACGGTCACAATCGCCTTCCCCGTTGGAGGTTGTTCTTAGATCAACCACAAAGTTGCAAAAAGCGCTGACAGAATTGGGGGATGATCCTTGAAAGAAAAAAGAACGGTATCGGCTGTTCACCACAGGGCGGCGGCCGGATTAGTGGTCAAATGAATCTTTAGTGTGGAAAGAAAAGGGGGGGGGGGGGGGGGGATCAGAAGTACGAGGTTTTGTGGTTGAAATACTTGATGGAGTTGCGGGGATGATGAGCGCTCGAACCAGGCGGTGACAATTGAGGGGGGAGCTCGTATGGAGAGGCCGGGAAGGGCTTTTTAACGGGGTCTCAAGGCCGGGGGGGGAAGGCCTGGGCGCGGGGGGATCGTACTCGAACTTGTATGGTTCCTATTGTTAAAACCAGGGGAAGTGGAGGTGGCGCCGAAAGGAAGCCAGGGAAAACGTTTCTGATGGCAGAGAGAGTAAGCATGATTTCTAGTGTAGAAACGGGGAGACCCGAGCGCCGCAATAACATGACGAGTGCTGGCAAGGTTTCAGGCAGGGGGGTAAGCCATCTGGGTCGGAGACTACCGAAAAAGGACACTTAGCGCGAGCTAGGGAGGCCGTTACGGATACTGTGGTTGAATGTCAGATTTCAATAAAGAAAGGGGGGGAGCCCCGCCTCTTTCTTGACTATTGAAGCTGGTGGGGTAATGATCTTGGACAACGGAGCAATCTTATCCCAGAAGATCAAAATCAGATGACTTCGGAGGCCGGGGGGGAATGTGAGAGATTGGCAGCAAAAGAAAGGTTGTCCCCCTTGCTCTGATATGAGATGACTGGAGTGTTGCCCAATGATGCTGTCCGCTGACCGCCTGGACTTTCCTCACCGGCGAGTCTGAGAGGAGGGGGACAGTCATTAAAGGTATCTGACAAAAAAAAAAAAAACCAGCGAACGTCGGGTTCGGAACCCCACATGTGGGAGTGTAAACATCACTAATTTACATGATACTTGCCCCCAGAGAGAGATTGGCTCGAAAAACCGTCGGGGCAGAAAAGCCGGAGGCGCGCATCAACTTATAAGACTCTCAGGGCCACGCGCAACGACTGGGGGGTCCGGGGGCAGCTGTCCGTCCATTGCAATGTGACGAAAGGGCAGAAGGAGGAAAAATTGACGCCGCTTTTCAATACATCAAACCCACCAAATGGAGAAATAATCCCACGAGTATAGGACAGTTACGTGGACGAACAGGGGGGGGGGAGAAGGGGGGAAATACACCGAGGCGCGAGATGCTTCACTAATTAGTGAAGCAATCGGGAAGGAGCAATACGTTGGAAAGAAAATCTGTCATTTCTATGATTGAGGGGGGAGGCCTGCCAATGGAAATAAGATGGGAAGGAGAGGGGGAGCTTTGAAACAGGAAAGGCAAACGTTCACGCGGTTTGCCCAAAAGGCGTCGAGGAGAACACTGCGTTGGAACTACACCCCTGAAAGAGATGATAAGAGAGGCGGTCATGCGACCTGAAACCTCAGCGCAGTGTCGGTCGGGTATCACTTCTGCAACCTGAGGAGGAAAAAAGTCGAGACACCACTCCACACCTCGGCCTGTAAGAAAGAAGAACAACATCGCAATGGGAAACTCCTTCCTGGGGTGTGTTGCGCTCGTCCGCGCCGTCTGTTCATGTGCAAAACTACCTGCGCGTCACTCGCTTCTGGAAAATACCCTTCCTTCCGATTACTGAAAGCGGGTACTAAAAAAAATTCGTGCCCGATTCGGCGTCAGCGCACAACAAGGGTAAGGGTCTGGAAGATTCTAGGCTCTCTCAATTCCTCGCCCCAGGCTTCACGCCTCGCTCTCCCTGGGTGGAGGTTTGGGCTTTCAACAAACCCATGTTGTAAGTTCAGTCGCCTCATACTCAACGTGATGATTGTGGGGATCGTAGAATCTTGAAGGAGAAGGTCAAATAAGGCCGGAAGGCGCACTCGTAGATAGGAAGGTCGGAGGAAAAGTTGAACGAAAAATAGGGTGGCAGGGCCGATATATGCCAGGAAAAAAAAAAAGCAGTTGTTCAAGGTCCAGTGGGAAGGAAGACTGATTGAGAAAAGCAGTAAAAGAAGCCCTGCACGGAGAAACGGCCGAGGAACTACTGGGGAAGGGTAACGAGACAAGATCTCTACAACCCCCCAAGTGAGTATTGGGGGGAAAGAGTCTATCGACGCGAGAAATGCAACTAAGACCGTGGTCCTTGAGAGTGCCCCAGGGACCGGGGAAGTTCGGATCTCAAATAAGATAGGAAACTCCAAGGTCAGGGTCCACCCGAATTTGCGTGGGGGGTCGGATATCGCTGCACGAAAAAAAATAACTGGCAGGTGGGAAAAGGCCAGCGAAGTCATAAAAGGATGAGCGCAGGAGAGTTAAATTGCGAAGCAATAAGAAATCCCAAATCCTCAATTGGCTATCGGATGACAGGGGACCCAGGGGAGACGAAGCCAAAAGCCAAGTGGAACGATCGAAGGAGTTAAGGCGGGCGTTAAAGCGTCATCGCCCGTCGCCCGACGGAAACTGTTTTTTCGACAACAAGGGCGGCAGCACCGTCAATAAATCGGGAATCTACAGAAGCTTTACTCGAAGCGGGATCTAGGGTAGTACAGGGGAGAACATCCGTGCGAAAAATAGCAAAAAAAGGCCGGCGCACGGTTCTTTTCTCGGGCGGTTCCGTCCATAGGGGCACGGGGTGGTGGAGATGTTTTGCTGAGAGAAGAGAAACGTTGAAGAAAAGTGAATACTAAAGCAAAAAGAGGTGCAAGAAGGGGAAGGAAAGAAGAGAGGAGCAAATTAAAAACAGTTTCTGTAAGCAAACAGGGATCTGGGGGTAGAATCGACGGGGGAGGAAGGTGTGCAGGCAAACGCAAAAAATTGCAGGCGTAGGAGCAACAATCAGTCCTCGATAATGCCAGCGGAGAGGGCTCAATTTGCCTCTATAAAGGAACTAGCCAGAACGCCCAGGGAGCCGGCGCAATTCTGAAGAAAAATCTGAGCAACGCTGGAGAGCTCGCAGAGAGGGCCCCTGCGCCCGACTCTGGAGCTCGGGTAGGAGAGGAATGGGGTTTGATGTTCATTGGACAAAGGGGGACAAATCCTGGGTCGATCAGGATAGAACTCCACAAACACTCGGGAAAGGGGACCGTACATCTAAGGGACACGGGTGCCAGAGAGAGGAATTATTTGAGAGACCAGCCAGATTCTTCAAGATACAAAGCCCGGGACTTAGGACCTTAGAGGAAGAGATCGCGTGTCTGAAGCTTCAATTTCCCTCCGGAATGAAACGAAAAACAGGGTGGCGGGTGGACCTACCCGTCGCGGGTGAATTGTCTCGCTCACCCTTTAAAAGAGGAACAAGGCAGCACTACTGCTTGGGTAAAGCGGAAGAGTCGTAACGCTGCCGAATAACCCTCTTAAAAAACCAGGGACGAGGCGTGTAGCGCAGCAAAAATTTCAACCAGGAGGTCGGGCTGCCCAGTCTACAAAAAAAAAAAAACGCAACGACCGGGAAGAGCCAGCGGATGTTGTGCCGATCTCTTTAACCGAAGTACGAAAAACATCTTGCATCAAAACTCCCTCAGACGGGCTACACTCGTAAGATAGGCATACAATCAAAATCGGCGAGGAAAAAAAAGAAAACATCAGCAAAAAATCTAATTGATGATTGGGATGAGAGCAAGCACGCTATCCTAAAGTGCCATGATGCCCCACAGGACATCACTAGGAAAAACACGCGGTAGGGGGAGGAGTCAAAAACCTCTACAAGCAAAGATGACCCCTCTAATCATGAATCATGGCTCTCGCCCGCCAAGGCCTCCTCCTCGGGGTCTTACAAAGAAATGCAAGCAAAAATGAGGGGAACGCGCTAAAGGAAGTCACGGAGACCAACGCAGCCTTAGACCAAGGCGTCGCCTTAAAACTAATAAATAGATGAGAATCGATATGGGAAAAAGTTCACGGGGGTTTCATTCAGGGCATCTAGAACTCGCTCCTATAAAGAGCCAAAAGAACGATTGGCTGAAAAGAGGACGGGGCATTTATACCAAATGATGGACCAAAAGCAAAGACGGGGTGCCCATAGACTCGACTCAGCCGACGAAAGGAATAATAGTGTCCTGACGAAAAGCTCATCCGAATAGGGGGGAAGCTAAAACACGGGTTAAAAGGTTTTGGAAGTACGGCTGACACCACCGAATGAGGGATCTTGTGATGAAAAAAATGCCTTTATGCGTAGAACGGGTTTGAGATAGCAGTAGTCAAGGGTGGGTGTTTCTCAGGGCAACAGTTATTAATGGCTTTGCGAACCGAATAGGGGAAATGGAATGGGCCTATAAATCTTAACAAGAGAGAGAGCTGTGGGAGTTTTTGACCAGCAGGCGTCTGCTGTTCCATGGCAGACACCTAAGTCCAGTATGGGCCTGGGAACGTGGGGGGGGGGAGAAGAGGGGTGGAGGGGGATCCGTTTCCGCCAAACACGGCCTGAAACACCTTCCCAAGAATTCGGAGGTGGCTTTACGCGGCGAGTGCAGGAGCCATAGGGGAAAGGAGGTCCTAGAATAAGAACATACAGTCTCCAAAATAAGGACGACTCGAGAAGTAAGAAGCAAAAAAAGAAGGTTCTCAATCCATCTCAAAAACTCCCCCTCCGTCCCGGCATTAGTGAAAAAGTCACAAAGTAAAGACTTCCAATCCCGAACAAAAAGGGAGGGGAAAGGAAAAATGAGCACCACTTGGTCATTAAAGGAGAGGAAAGTAAGTGCGGTTGAGTAATTCTAACATCTTAAGTTCAAAAAAATTCAGAGGTCAGGGGAGGTCACGCGCAGGACCGTTCACCGGGATTATGCAGGTCTCTCACACGAAAGCCAGGAAAAACAAAAAGAGGGGAGTTGTCCAGCAGGAACATCTGGGGAAATCGGGGGGAGGCCTTAAAGCGAGCTCAATGGATGGCTACAGCTCCCTATCATTAAAGCCAGAGGAGAAAGGAAGGATCAGGTGCCACGAAAGACCTGGACGTGGAGGTCCCAGCGATCGTGGATTCCAAAAATCAAATAGGAGACTGAAAAAAAAAGGGGGGTGCCCACCCAGTCGCCAGAAATAGCAACAGGAATGTCTGCTTGGGGTGCAGGGGAGGGGTAAGTGGGAGGTCACTAGAATATGAAGAATGAAACAAAAACCCAGTTTCCGGGCCTTTCTTTCTCGGGCGAAAAAGACAGATATGCCCCAAAAAATAAACGCTGCTTTTAATGGAACAAAGCTTTAAAAAAGGGGGGGGGAAAAAAGAGACCCTCTTGACGGTATCGGAATGAAAATGCTACTGGATAAGACGTTAAGGGGCAGGCAATGTGAGTAAAAAATTCCATTGGGGGGTCAGGTGGAGATAAGAGGGATTAAACCACTAACCGGAAAAAAGTTGGAGGGGAGGAGTCAAAAACAACAAGAAAAAGAGGGAAAGGAAAAGGGAGGAGAGGCCCTTCCAAAAAGGACCCTGGTAAGTGGTTTACGAAAAAGGGAAAGGAACAACGGATGTTCACCGGAAATTGTACTCAAGTGCCATGAAAAGAAAAAAGGAGGCCCATAAGTCGCACCCATACACAATCGGGAACGAAGGAGGGGGGGCCGTCGAAAGAGGAGTGAATAAAAAAAAACGGGGTAGGGGGGGGGGGGGAGAAGAAGGTCAAGTCGGGAGGAGGGAGGGACAAGAAAAGGAGGTGGACGGAAGGTTGTGGAATTAGGACCATCGGACGGGGGGCTCCTTCAAGAGCCCAGGGGGTCAAACCAGGAACATTACTGTGACTTTAGGGGAGGATCGGGAGGGGGAAACCGACTCTTATGGGGAAATAACCAAGAACGAAGGGAAAACCTACACTCACTTTCCTCAAAGGAATGATGGTCACGCGGGCAGAGGGGTACTGCATACGAGGCTCCCGGAAAAAAGATGCGCGCGTGAGTATAAATTTTCTGAAAAAACGGTCCAGAGGATAATACGAAGGGGGAGCCTTTCGGATGGTTATAGCCAAGCGAGACAAGGGGGGACTCTTGAAGTAAAGGCGAGGTCACATGCAATATGAAACTCGGAAAAGGGGAGAGTAAATGCAGATTGGGGGGAAGTCAAAATCGCCGAGAGGCCTTGCAAGTCGAATGTGGAAAAAAAATTAGCTCTTGAAGGGGGGAAACAAGGCCGGGGGGGACGTGATCGGACTTTCGGAACTGGGGGAACGGAAGCCATTGTACTTCGTGCTGTGGTCTGGAGATTGTGGCGGAGGTTCTTGCGTACTGCTTGTGTTAGTACTCGGCACGTAGTTCTCCGGGTCGAGCATACTGGCAGAGAAGAACAGCGGGGAAAAAGGCGAAGGTGGGCAGGGCTGCGGACAGGTGAGGTCAAAAAATCGGGCGAAAGTGCCAAGACAGAACGAAGTCATTCGGTTGTCTGCAAAAACAAGAGGAAGAAAACCTACGCATGCTAGCGCAAAAATGACCGGAGTATCAGACGGGAAAAAGCAACTGAAACAGCGTTCTTCAAATAAATCGCTAGAATTGCTCAACAATCGGCAGACCCAAACGGACTACTTGAGACAAACGTAAGATCCCTGCGAGGCAACAGATCGGGCCCGGCAAGAGGGGGGCTTGGGGGTAGACTTCCACAAAGTTTGCAAGAATTTCCGCTTCAAAAAAAACCGTTATTCAGCCAGTTCCTTAAGACTTCTATCGGAGTCCCCAGGACGGGGATGATTTTGCAATGGAACAGTGGAGGGGTGAAAGAACCTTGGGTATCAAAGCCTTACTTGGCATTGGGGTGGGACGGTGCAAAGAGAATACTTGATAGAGGTGGAGGGGGCGAGAGCGGGCTATCCATTAAAAGCAAAATCCTTGAGCCCTCCGGAGAGGGCCTCTAAAAATTAAATGCCCGTTTTGAACTCACAAGGGGGGGGGGGGCCCGGCCTCAAGGTGTCCGAGAAGCCCGTCAGTTCGAGGGGGGGCGTTTGTCCCAGATTGTGAACTTGACATTGATGGGACAATCGTCTGGGGTAGGGACAGAGAGAATTAAAATCCCGGATCTGTGGCTATCGCTTTTCTCTGGGAGTGGAAACGCCTCGGAAAAGTACCGCGTGGGGGGACAGAGGGAGAGAGCCTTTAGAACTGCGGATTGAGGGGGAGCTCAAGCCAAACCAGGCCCGTTCAAGGGGGCGATAAGTGATGCTTTGGGAGGGTTGCGAAGCTTGGGTGGGGAATTGGCAGCTGTAGAAGGACTATTTGCAACTCCCTTCTTTCTGGTATACAGTGGGTGAGAGCAGGCCGCAAGGGAAAACCTGATCATGGCGGGCTCACATCGCTTCTCTCTCGGGCGGGGAACAAAAGTAAAGCCGTTGTCAAAAATAGAGGGGGGAAGAGACCCGTGGTGTCCCACTTTGGAGGCGGAGGGAAAAACGCCTAGGCATGCCGGATATTGTTGGAAAGGCAGATGGAACGCGCAGTACCCGCTCGGGAGAGGGCTGGGGTTCAAAGTGAAGTACCAGGGAGCGATCAAACGCGAAAAACAAGGGGCTGGTCGAACAGCCAAGGGGTCGTGGGGACCTGCGTTGTGACAGTGCCTATCAGAATGCAAAGAGGTAGCGCTAACGTATGCAGGAAGGGGGGCGAGTTGCGAAGCCTAGCTTCATCACGTCCCGCCTAAAGGTGGATCATACTCTTAGGAGCAAAACGAGGGTGGAATGTATAGTACCTGGGCCCAGAGGGGGGGGTGGAAGCCTTTCCTCGCCTCGTAAACGCATCTGGAACCCTTGAAAACTACATAAAAAAAAATCCGACATCAATACCACGCAACACTTACCGTTGGATCGTCAGAACGAGGGGGGAGCGAGAGCAGCCGTCAGTTCTCAAAAAGTCTGCCAATAGTGCGCCGCAGAAGATTGAGGGATAGGAGCGTATCGCCGACCATTACAAGAGTCAAAGGATCTGAGGCGATTTTGAATAGACAACGACGGGACTTGGACTTGCGGGGAAAAAAAAAACTTAGAGTCCGAAACTCCTTTGACTAAAGCAAACTTGAAAGCTACATGGTATCAGAGGGGACTTCACAAAAAGCACGTCATAGCCTCAGTTAGTGGGGGAATTAAATGTCACTTCGTTTCCCGTAGTGCCCAACTTCGCTTATGAATCCCTCCAAGAATCGCCAAACCAAAGAGTGTGACGTAATTGTCCTAATACGAAACGCAGCCGTTGCCGCAAAAATGAGGTTGCTGGGACTAGGCCAGGCTGTGTATTCATGCCTCCCAAGAGCTTCAATCAACACAACAAAGCAGCACACCCGAGAGAGGCAAAAGGAATGACTGAGCGCGCAGAACGCTGTTGCAGGAGAAAGGACGGCCCAAGGCGTATAGACAAAAAAAAAAAAAAAAGGGAATGCCCCCTCAAACGAAGGCGGGAGCCGAATCGACAAAAATCACGCATGAGCGGAGAACTTTAGGGGAGCTAGGAGAAAAACTTGTCGGTAAAAGCCATCCCTAACTCGAAATGGCGATTTGTGGGAAGGGCACAGTGCGAGAGACATCAACGTCCAGCAGAAGCTATTCTATGAGTTCTGCGGAATTTGTCAACCAACTGCAGACGTTTGGGGTGCCGCAGCTAGCCAAGCAAAAAAGGGAAAAAAAGCGTGTGGTGCATTCCCCTGGGAGGTCACTATCTGGGGAGGGAAGCAAAAACCGGCCAAAATGAAAGCACTGCCTACTGAAAATGGTGCAGGATACGGGATGTACGAGCGAACGAAGCAACAACACGGTCAATGTATCTAAATGCCGGAACTCAAGGAGAACAGCAGTCCTTATCTCGGGCGGGCCGAAGGCAGGCTGATCAAGAAGACCCTCAGGGGAAAACAGAAAGCGTTTTGCTGGGTGGGGGAGATATCCGGGGTAGTGCACACGTCCAAAAGCAGGAATGGGGGACTCGAAAGGCCTAGCAGGCGACGCCGGCAGGAAAGTTTGCCTTCGACTACGAGGGAACGGAACGCGAGGCACCGCCTTTTAGAGGGCGGTGAATGACGCAATACGAGCGGACCAAAACTAGTGTCCGGGAAAAGGGCTGTGCATCTCGGGCGATTACTTTGTCCACCGGAGAAAAGGGGGGCTTCGACCATGAAACTGGTGGTGTACGAAAGACGCAAGGGTCCAGCAGAGTAATAACCG
>Ga0179593_1356273_pt1 | contig 27846 bp, 44 predicted proteins | sample CZODoug2_1_08_16_FD_185931 | JGI IMG/M metagenome (GOLD analysis project Ga0179593, IMG submission 185931) | Vadose zone soil fungal communities from Angelo Coast Range Reserve, California, USA - CZODoug2_1_08_16fungal (PacBio error correction) | ecosystem: Environmental > Terrestrial > Soil >...
CGGAGGTCGCAGTCGAGAAATAACTGCGGGAAATGGGGCAAGCTCATATGAAGAGGGAAGGCCATTTAAGGAACAGGTGTAAGAGGAGGAAAAAGTTCAAACACACCGGGTCACTGGCAAACAGCTCCGTGCTGGTCAGTGTACAAAAAACGGTCCTTGGGGGCCACACTTAAATCGGGGGGAAGGGAAGGAAATTGAGAAAAAGAAGCTGTCCAGCATATTCCTCCCAAGACTAATTAATAAGGCCTCCATAGAAGATAGGCTCAACGATCTCTACCAAAAAGAAGGAGGGGAGGGACCGGAACCGGAAAGAATTGGAAAAGGTGCGTTCTGTTTTCTCACATAAAAACTCTCGATCCGTCAGCGTTCAACTCACTTCCTGGGCCTGGCAAGAAACGCATAAAAAGTGGTGGCTCGTGAGTACGGCAAATCGCTAAGTGGGACGGAAAGCGTGCTCACAGACCAATTCAAGGACTTAAAGGAGGCCGTAAAAAAACGAGGGGACCAAATAGAAGTAGATAGACGATAACTTTCGCTGGAGAAAGAGTCAAAAAAATAAAGAATACAGGTGTGGGAAAGTCACGCCAGGCTGCTCTGGCGAAAGACTAGTCGCGGAAAAGAGAAGGGGAGACTCTCAGAACTTTTACCTGGGGGTCCCTGAGGTCCCACTCCGTTAAACATCCGTCCCATTTTTTTATCACTCAGGAGTAGAGGGATGGCACAGGCTTCGAATGTTCTCAACTCCTAGGAAGAAAGGGGAAAGAGGGGCGCGGAAAAGGGAAAAAGAAGTCCTGCACGATCGCATATAATTGGTGAGGTTGAAGGGGGTAACTCGTGGAGCACAATTCATACTAAAAAAGAAATAGCTTCTCGTGCCTATTTCAATTACTACCGCTAATAAGAAGGGAGAAGCAAGAAGTCGGGGGGATAAAGGAGGGGAGGGTAAGGTTGCGCTGTTCTAAATTAAGGGCGACCTTTGGCTTGAAGGTTAGGGTTGTGGTTGGGGATGGGGGATTTTGCGTGCCTAGGAACTTATTGATTTTTTTACCTGGGGGAGAGGGGAGAGGGGGGGGGAGGGGAGAAGAAGGTGGAAAAAAAAAAGTCGTCGAGTGACTACCTCAACTTCCGGGAGCATCCCGGTTAGAAGGACCCCCTGTTGAAGATCCGAAACGGTATGAAAAAACCCGTGTGGCTAGCATTGAGGAGAGTGAGGAGCCAATTTAGAAGAGGAAAGAGGGGGGGGAAGGGGGGGAAATGAAAAAAGGGAACAAGCATTCGTGCCCGCATTGACTACTCTGGCCAGCGATCCCGGGGGTATGAATGAAGTTACCTATTGGCCCACCTGTAGTTTAAAGAACGGTGAAGAAGGGAAAGAGAAAAGAAAAAGTACTCTCTATCCAATCGGGCGCCATCCGACGAACAAAAAATATAGGAAAGTGGCGCTCGATCGAAGCAAATAATAATGCCCGTGTTACGAGGTTCTATCACCGGCAGACAGGAAAGAGAAGGCGGGGAGACAAGGGACCGATCAAAGGATATTTCAAATTCTGAATTCTTGGAAGTGAAAGTACGAATCCCGCTGAAGAGGTGCAGAACTACTAGTTGTGCGAAGTCCTCAACTCTTTGACATAAAAAAAGGAAAAAATTGGAGGGTAGAAAAAAATAAAACGGTCCCCTATTAATAGGGGAGCGGTACATTACAGACTGAAGCAAATCGGAAAAAGGGGTCGGTTCGGCAGGAAGAGGGAAAAAAAGATAAATCTAAAGCTTTAAGATGTAACAGTAAAAGGGCAGGTAAGACGGTCACACAAAAAAACAATCATCCCACGGGGAGAGGTACCGCGCAAACACTGTTTTTACCGGGGGGAGGGAAGAGGGGATTCGAAAAGAAGGAAAGGATCAGCTTTGTGTCTTCAGTAGAAACCAGAAAACGAAGAACAAAAGGGGTCGAACGGAGGGTATTATGGGGTAGTCGGGGGATTTTCAGCAGGCGCAGAGGGGGCAGAGTAACAAAGAAAGGAGGACGGCAGATCTATTAGGGACCGCGAGAGAAAAGTAGTGCAGCGTGCCACCGCCCTATCAAGAGGAGAATGAGGTCAACAAAACCCCAAGGTGCTTCCGAGCAGCGTAGATAAAGAAGGCAAAGAGACCCGAAAAGGGAAGAATGCCAGACGAGGCTTCTTACTGACTCGGACGCTAAAAAAGAGTGCATTAGGGGCGCTGACATGAGTTAACTAGGGTTCTCCCACTGACCCAATAATCTTAGTCGGGGAGGGGGGTGAGGAGGAGAGGGGGGGAAGAAACCTAAGAGACTCAGCCAATGAATAAAATGTAGGTAAACATAGATAAATACCCATGAGAGAAACCAAGCACCAAGACCCGTCCGTAAGAAAAGAGGAGGGGAAAGAGGGGGGGGGAAAAAAAAAGTGGGCAGTCAAACACATTTGGGGTCAAACGGTGGAAAAGAACTGACCGGTCTGTGAAACCCTAAGATCAAGGATGAACGGGAAAGGGGGGTACCCTATCGGAAGAGAGAAGGGGGAACTATTTTTGTTTGGGGAAGGGAACGAGTAAGAGTAAGGGACTCGAAGTTGTATAGTCTGTGCGCATGCCATCTTTAAAAAAACAGGAAAGTGGCCAAGTCCGACCAGGGGAGACCGACTGGTCATTTCTTGTGTGTTGGGCAAAGAGGAATGAGGAAGGGAAGAAGTCATAAGAAAGGGGGTGGAACTATTTCAATAGGTTCAAGTGGGTCTTCAGGTTTTCAGCAAGGGGCTCCTTAAGAAAACGAGCTCCCACTTCTGAATGGGTTTCCTTAGGGGGTAGAATCAAAACAGAGAGAGGTGAGTTGACTTGCTACTTACTAACCAACTAACACCAAAGAGGAGATTACCAAGTTGTGGGTGGGTACCTCGTGTCTCATGAAAGATCCCCCAAGTGCAGTACTGGCCAGGGAAGAGGAAAGGGAAAACACGGAAGGGGGGGGGGGAATCTTCCACAATATTACGTACAGCCAAAGAGAACGTATAAAAGAAAAAATGTCAAAAGGGCCGAGAAGGTATTGGGGAGAACATTGAGAAATAGTTGGGGTGTCTCAGGAGGTCTTATTTGTAGTTGGGGGGGGGGGGGGGTAGGAGAGGGAAAGAGGTGCAGAAGAAAAAAAAACCAAAAAAAATCCTTCCGACCTTCAGGGAGCGAAAAAGACTGGTGGAGACAAGGGGTAGAGAACGTATGAAAAGAAAGAGAAGGGTTCCTACGTAATGGTGAAATCCTAAAGGCTTCTGTAGGGGGGAGCTGATGAAACATCGTAGGACGAGAATAGGTGGGCACTATTCATTTCCAGAATATCAAACACAACAAAAACGGGGAGGAAAGAGAGATATTGAAAGAGAAAGAGGGATCATCGGGAAAGAATCTTCAATCGAAAAAAAGGGAAAAAAAGTGGGGCAGTCTACAACCAGTAAGGAGGAGGACCATGAGGAGGGAAAAAAAACTATGACCTGGGATAGAAAAAGGGCGTGGAGAGAGAAGGATGATTTGGCTGGGTGGGCTTTAATCAAATGGCAAGATCGAACAAACAACACATCAGCGGGAAGGCAGAAACCGTTACCTAATGAAAAACGGGGGAGCAGGGACCACCGAGGGACGGGGACACAGTGATCAAGTCTCTGGGGACTGAATATAGCCGGCGGGAGGGGGAAAAGGAAAAGAAGCGAAGAAAAAATGTCCTTTGCTCAAGAGTTTACTGGATACAAAGTTGTGGTTGGGGGAGGGGTCTATGAAGACACTGCGAACAAAGTGGTAAGAGCGCAGTTGCTTGGGAAATCAGGCACCTAACGAGACGACTTGTGCGCAAAAAGTCCATGGAAAAAGACCATTTCAAAGGGGAGTCGGGTGAAGAGAAGTTGCAGACCTGAACAGAACGGAAAAAGCACCGAGAAAAAAGCTATCAAAAAAAGAAGTGAGAGGGGAGGAGCAAGGCTCAGTGGAAGGACACCCGAAAGGAACAAACACTGATGGGAATCCGTCTCATGAGACGATTGAAGGACTGCCAATGGTGCAGCCCCGCTCTACTAAAAGAACAAAAGGGGGAGGAAAAGGGGTAAATCCGATCGGAAGAAGGGAAGGAAAACAACAAATAGTTAGCGAGATCTGGGGGCACGAGGGGGTGTAAAACTGGAATAACCGATCCAATTGATTAAAAGGTCACGTACAGGGTCAAAGGGAGGTCGAACAGTGGGGTGGGGGGGGAAAAAAAGTGGGGGAAGGAATAACAAGGGGGAAAAAGTGGACCTCTCGGGGGATTAGTAGTGTCTTGGGGGGATGGTTCGGTGCGTTTTGGGAAGGTGTTGTATAAATATGTAGAAAGGGGGGAAAAAAAAAGGGGTGGCGCGAGGATACAAGAGACAAGAAACCAAAAAAAATCCGGTATAAGGAGGGGACAGGGGGAGAAAACCTGGGCAGGGAACTGAAGGGAACATCCCTTAAGGAAGAAAGGTGACGTGAAGAAAGTTGCATCGTAGACTGGGCATTACTTGAAAAAAAAAAGGTGGGGGGGAAGGTAGGAGAGGAATCTTAAAAAGGACTCGAGAAAGGAAATACAGTACAGTCCTAAAAATTGATAGGGAAGTTTGGGGACAAGAATATCCAGCGTTTTTCATGGACGGGAAGGCGGCATTAGTTTGCGATGTAATTCTTGGATCTAGATGATGGAGACTGAAAAAAAAAAAAAAAAAAAAAAAAAAAAAAAAAAAAAAGATAGACGCGAAAATTTCCCCAGTAACTGCCAATTAATGGAGGGGGGGACAAGGGGTGAGGGGGTGAGGGATGGTATCAAACCAATAGTATTCTACAAGGAGCGGTAAGGCTAAAACTGGAAAAGCCTTACCCCAATTGTTGTCTTTTCAGAGAAAAAAGAGGGGTTCTGAGTTTAATGGGGGGGAAGGGGAATCGAAATAACACTTCAAGGTCATATATTTATCGGACCAGCGAAAGTGGGGCAAGAAAGCCGCCGAGTTTGAGAAACTTCGAGGTACTATGTCCCGGGAAATCTACAAAAGGGGTAACTGTTTTGGACGCGAGGGAAAGAAAATTTGTCAAGCGGGGGAGGAACATTCTCCACATGAAGAGGCTTTTCTGCCCTTGGAAAGGATTTAATTGTGAAAGTGAACGGTACTTCTCAATAATAAAAAAAGAATGTTCATGGCCAGATGAATTGCGCAGACAGCTTGATCTTAAGGGAGGGAAAGGGCCGAAACCGAACCCCAGATAATGCCCATGATTATTTCTAATGAGGGGGAAGAGAAAAGGAGAGAAAGGATTTGATCTTGGACTTCGTATTAGAATAGGGAGAAGTTTGGAAGGTTGGGAATTGATTCCATGACTCAAAGTAAAGGTGGGTTTGTGGGAGGGGAGTCTAGAAAAGCCAGGGACCGAGCGCAAAGGGGGGGGGGGAAACTCCATGCAGAGAATAAGGGAAATCCCAAAATTGAGAAGGCTTTTGAACTTAAAGGAAATAGGAGGGGAGGTACAGAACAGGGAGGTCTCTTGGAGAGAGAGCCTTTTACTGTTTCTGGATTCAAAAGGGGGGGGATCGAAGGACATATAGTTAACGGGTATTCTAAAGCTAATTTGAGGAAAGGATTCAAAAAAAGAGGAGGGGTCATAACAAGGGAAAAAACCCGGTCAGAGAAAAAGGCTGCTGGCGTATAGTAAAGAGAAAAAGAACTGAAGCAAAGCACACCTAAAGTTCTCCCGGCCAAGGGTAGGCTCAAGGGAACAAGGTACGAGGAGCCTGTGACCAAAAGGAAGTGGTCTGGGTTCTATGTACTATAGTATGCATGTAAAATAGAGACATAGATTACAGGAAAACGCAGAGGGCTTTTCGTAGGGAGAAGGCGGGTTCATCCCACTAGGGGCAAAGGACAACATTCTGCAAAACGTGAAAAGGGGGGCCGAAGAGGGGTAACGGGACACGCTGCCTCTTGAAGGAAATGAGATTGGGTTAGAGAAAAAATTGGGAAAAGACTCTACGAGTGTGGGAATAAAAGGTTACTTGGGGTAAACTTCGGGGGGGTAGGGAAGGGAAACAAAAAACTCGGGTGTCATCAACTTCTTCTGGAGGAAAATTTAGGGCCTACGCGAAGGGGGAGGTAAGCCGGGACGAAGTTAATGACATGGTGAAGAAGAGGTAGGGGTTTCTAGGAATATCAGAGAAGACGAATTAGGATACTCGAATGGAGATTTTGAAAAGGAGGGGGGGGGAAGGAGAGAATTTAATTGAAAATATTTCTCTATTTAAAATAAAAAGGGGACAAGTAAAGAGGGGAATGGGGGGTCCTGAATAAAAAGCACAAGGGTCTGCCCGTCGGGAGCCAAAACAGAGACGTAGGAAGTGAGCAATGGCCTTAATCAATGGGAACAAGGTTGTTGGCGAAAAGAAAGAAAGGCAAAAGGGGGGAAAAAAGGGCCTTCTAGAGATCAGTGGAGTGGTAGACATGAGGGGAGGGGCAGACGGCGCTGGATAGCCGGGGAGGAGAAGGGTCATTCGGAATATGGTCCAGGGCGGGGAGTATAAGGTGAAGGGAAAGGGACTTTCAGATTTGGGGGGGGGCCCTGAAAGTAAAAGGGTTGGGTTGGGGGGAAGGAAGAAAAGCCAGGAGCATAGAGAAGGTTTTCCCGCTGAAGGGCAAGTTGGGGGGGGAGATTTTTGGTCAGCCTGGAGGAAAAAAAATCAACCAATCATCTTCTGTCGTAGGGAAAAAAGAGGTAACCAATGCTATGGGTCAATATGAGGAACTCAACAGAGAAGATAAGAAAAAAAAGGAAGGAGGAGGAAAATAAGGAGAGTAGACGGAGACGGGAGAACTTTAGATGACTTGTGTGAAAATGAAAGGGGTAAAAAAGGGGAACATGGAAACAAAGTGCAAATCAGTAAACACATCTCAAAAACCCGGGCCCCGTAAAAGGTCTAAACAGTCTTCTCGTTATTGGGGGGAGGGAATTGAATTAAATCATCTAAAAGGAAAGGGGGTCAGGAGGGAAAGTACCTAGACTGAATAGAAAGCTGGATCCCAATAATAAAGATTATAAAGGACTACCGGGGGCTAAAGCAAGGAAAGCAAACTGAGAGAGACCTCTGGAGCTGCACTTTAAAAGATGCTTCGTTGATGGGAGAAAAAGACAATAATAGAGTAATAATTACAGTGAGGAAAGACGGGGGTCTCCTTTATTTAAAAGGTCTACAGAAAAAAAGGGAAGAAAAGTTGTGGCCTGGTTTGAGGCAAAAAAGAAGAATGGAAAACGTTAGCGGCTCAATTGCAGTACGCGAAAAAAGAGGAAATTCGGGAAGGAACCGCAAAGAGGGGAACATAGAGTCAATGAAAGGTAAAGCTTTGCATAAGGGACATATAAACTAAACAGGGGCATGGGGACGAAAAGTGGAGGGGAAAGACTTCAAGACCCCTTGTCGCTCCACCGGAAGGGGGAAAAAAAAACACGTTGAAAGGTGGTTCCGGGAAAGGTACCCGATGGGAAGGCATCCAATTCAAAGGGGGGAAGGAAGAAACCTTAATGGGTCACTTTCCAAAAGGGTACTCAACCCTCTTACTAAAAGAGAAAAAAGGCAAAGTTAAAAAAAAAGCACAGAGACTAGAGTTTAAGGTTGTCCACTCCGGGGATAAAAAGAAGTAAGAAACTACAGAAAAAAGACCGCTGGAGCTTTCTTCGGAGAGAGGTTAAGTCATATACAAAATTAAAGACTAAAGGAAGGGGAAAGGAAGAGAGACTGAGTAGTGGTAAAGACTCATAAATCAGGAAAAAAAAGGGCGCCCCGGGGGGAAGGGGAAAAAGTTATGGGGGGGGGGGGGCCATGGGGGGGGAGGTATTACTTTGAGGAAAAGAGGGCTTAGAATTCCTGGTGTACCGTTGAACAATCGAGGTCAGGGGGAAATACAACATCATAGGGCTTGGGGGGGGGAACAGAAAAATATATAGCGCAGCCGTTCGAAACCCACCTTGTTGAAGAAGAAAACGGTAATGGAGAACACGTTGCTCTCTCAGAAGAAATGCCGCGAGAAAAGGGGTAGGAAAGCCCTCAGATAAGGAAAAGAAGAGGACCTATATTTGGGGGGAAAGGAAAAGTCATCAAGTCCGCAATTTTGGCCAGCCGAGGAAGGAATTAAGAGGGTCCTGGTATTGAAAAACCAGATTGTGAAATGTGGAACATGGAAAACGGGAAAAAGGAAAGAAAACTACTCTCTAGAGAATCTCCGCGGAAAGCAGCGAAAGCCTCTATGCAAAGTTTCCTCGGGGGAGGGGGAAAAGAAAAGAAGGGAAGGAATGCTCTTGGGGGGGAGGGGAGGGGATCCATCAAAGGAGCGAAACGCTTTCCCCCTATGGAAAAAAAACCTAGAAGCAAATTTGAGGCGATTCTTCACTAGAAAAGGAATCTTTTGCAGAAAAGGAGAAAAGTAATCGGGGGAAATTGGGAACTCAACTGGGAGGGGGAAAACAACATTTGCGTGTCATCACTAGAAAACATTGACCATGGAAAGGTCACTGCGCGGGACGGAAAGACGGTACTCTCCCCTGAAGACCAGGCTTGAAGACAACTATCTTTTCTTGTCAATGAGCGGGTCTAGAAGAGAAAAAGTTCAAATTTGAGCTTCAAGCGGTGAAAAAAGGCAAAATCAGCACAAAAGGTTTCTCTGGAAACTCCAAAAAAAAAAGAGAGAGGGTGGTTTAAGAGGTTCCTGCCTTCACGTCACCATAGGGGGGGGGGGGGGGAGGAATCACAACAAAACACAGGGTAATGCCATTCAGGTCAAACTGGAAGTCAAGGGGACGTTTCGTAGGCGTCAAGAAGGAGAAGAGAGATAGGAAAAAGAAAAGTCGGGGGCAATCGAAGTTCAGACAGGACAAGCTGAGAGAAAGGGCTCGTGAAAAGAAAGCAGTGGCGTGTCGGATAAACCCATACGGGAACGTAGCAAAGCGGAAGTAGAAGCAGTCATCCAATCTGCATAGAAAAGTAGCTAAGCTTACGTGACAGAGAAAAAAGGATACGCAGGAAGGTAACAGTGATGAAGTAAATGCATGTAAACAAAAAGAGGGTCACAAATCTAGCGGTTGGTCTTCAGGCGGTGGGGGGGGGAACCATTCCCTCAGAGCGCTCAACAGCAAATCAATGAGTATACAAGGACTCCCAGCCAAATGAGCGCAAAAGGGAAAACTCAAAGAAGAAGACCAATCATGGAAACGGAAGTTGAAGTCTTAGCTGGGCACATTTGTCCAAAAAAAAGGTTCTAAACGAACTGACCATGGGACGGGACAAAGCGAGGTAGAGGGACTGTCCAATGTGTTGTCAACCCCTATCAAAGAGAAAAAAGAGAAAGAGTGGGGGTTAGGGGTTGAAGGAAACGGGGAGGGGGAAGAGGCGATATTCATAGAGGACCTTTGTAAGAGGAAAAGCACTGACTACAATTTCCAAATCAAAGCAAGGAAAGGGAGAGATTAGGAAAGCAGGGGGGGGGGGGGGGTAATAGGGGGGGGGTTGCCGGGGGAGGCCATTTATGCCGCCATCCTTCCACAGAAGACTGGTGGGCGGTTAGATCGGTGAAACAGGGGGGCCTTTTTCAAAGCGGCAGACCGTATAGATACAGAGACTAAAAACGGTATAAGGGGGAAAGGGGGCCAACGCGCAGGAAAAATAAGCTAGAGGTTATCTCGGAATCTGAGGACCACGAGACGCAAAGGCGGGAGGAAAGGTGTGGGTGGGGTCGGGAGGAAGGGGGACCCCACAATGTAGCTAAGGGACAAGGAAAAAAACACGCACACGGAGGGTCGGCCGAAATCTCTGTCTATCATTAAAAAGAAGAACGCAGATCACTGTCAGGAAAAAGGGAACGAGAATTTGAGGTTATCTAAGGGGACAAAGGCCCTTAGGTAACTGTCAGTCCTTGCTGATGTGGGTTGGGGGACGAAAGAAGGGGGGTCAAGTTCCGGCGCAAAGCACTCCCCAAAAAACATCTGACCCCAAGGCGCGAAAGCGGGGGGTTAACAAAGGAAAACACGCAATCAGGTTAATACTTTTGAAGCCATCAACTTTCGGGATCTTTCATTGGGGGGAGTGCTCAAGGAGAGTACCGCGAGGGGGGGGGAGATAGGGCAAAGGGGGAGGGAAAACATCAAAAAACATATGAGGAATATAGAGATGGGGGGAAAGTAGAAAAAGGGGGGGAGACAGAGGGTGGTGGTAGAAATCACCCCTCAATGGAACTCGGTACTCAGAGTGAACAAGGGTGATTTAGGGAAAAAGGGGACGTTTACTCAGGGGAGGCCAAAACCGTTTAGGCAGCCGGGGAAAAGGGGGAAAAACCAAAGGGGTTTTCGTGGGGAGGGAAAAGCCTTAACTAAAAGGAAGAAAAAACCAAACTCCACGAATCAGAAGGAACAGGACCTACTTAAATGGGAGGAGCAATATCTCAATTCTCGGGCCCTTGGACGGGAGTGAATATGAGGAGGAAAGAGAACTATCCGAGCGATAGATGAAAGTTCTACCTTGGGGGGGGAAGGGGAGGCAAAGGGTGTCCGGGTTGAGGGAGAAACTTGTTTTGAGCGTTAAGTCGTCCACTGCGGCACCACAAAGGAAGCGCCCGTGTCTGGGGGGGTATTCTAAAATAATCAAACATCAGGGGATCGCAGGGAACCAACCAATTCCTCCAAATAAAAATGAAAGGGGTAGAGGTCGGTTGGGGTATCACCACAACAAGTCTTACCACAATAAGAACTTGCGACCGAGGAGAAAGATCGCAGAAAAAAAAAGAAGGAGGGAAGGGGAAATTATGGTAGGAGAGGGGGGGGACCCCAACAAAAAAGGAACCAAACCGCTGAAGAGGGCCTTGGAAGAATGAAGGATTGGAGGGGGGGGGGGCCATTTCACTGAGGGAACTCTCTACAGGTGGGGGGGAAAGGGAAGATCGAAGGAAAGGAAGCCTTTAGAAATAACAGTTCCAGCGTCTATTCCTTTGGGGACAAATTTTCAGTCAACCAGAAAGGATCAGGGGGAGTACACTACAGGGGGGACAGTTCTTGAAAAAAAAAAAATTTGGGGGGGGGGTGGGGAAACAGGGGTGAAAGAAAGGGAAAACTGGGGAGCCGATTCGAAATGCGGAGGCTGGGGGAGTTCGTGTTCGAGGGGAGGGAGTGTCGATGTTTCATAACTAGGAAGGAGTGGCTGTTTCGGGGGAGGGGGGGCCTGGGCCAAAAGGGGGAAGAAGATACCAAAAGGCCGATAGATATTGGGAATGGAGACCGCAATGAACTTAAATGCAGACACCAGAAATGCACTTAGGAGATTGAAGGGGGGAGAAAAAAGAAGTAAAAAGAGGGGAAGAATTGAATTACTAAGGGATTGATGAGTCGCTGAGGCGGGGGGGACAAAAAGTGGGAGGCAATCAATGGGAGAACATTGACCAAGAAATAAAAAAATAAATTGGTATGGAGGGGGGGGGGGAACTATCAAGAAGGAGGGGACTATATTTGGAAAATGGGGGGTGGGGTTTCACTTGGAATCTAGGCGATGAGAACTAGAAATCATACTAATGGAAAAAGGAAACTTTCCATTAATAAGGGACGTATTAAAAATTTAGGGGGGTTGGGGTTCGCCAAATAGATGATGAACCGGACGGTAAGGATCAGCGAATTTACACCGGGGGAAACCTATATAAGAGGGGGGGGGGGGAGGGGGGAAGAAAAGCGGGATTATGAGGGCGCTTGTGACAAGGAGGACTTGATACAGCCTGAAAGTTGAGATATTTTCTGGGGGGGAAACGAACTGTTTGACAAAGAAAGCAGCACTCTGGAAAGAATTGTCTCGGTAGACGATGGCGGGAAGGGACATTCCGGGGACTTGTGAGACAAGCAAAAAGGGGTTGGTTCACGTTAGGGGAATCAGAGGGTGGGCTGGGGAGGGAGAAAGCAGGGGGAGTAGGGGGGTGCTAAAGGAAAGAGAAGGTACTCTCCACACGGGACCATAGAAGAGAGCGGGGAAAGGGGGGAGAGTAAAGGTCGGGGGGTGAGCGTTCTCTTATAGGAAAAAAAAACGACCCGAGCATAAATCTTGATGAAGATCCTAGCCGATGGGGTCATCATTGGTATCTCAGGGGGAGAATCTTCGCTGCTAGATCAGGAGGGGGGGGGGGGTTGCCCTGCAAGTGGTAAAGGGATCAAAAGGGACATATTGGTTGGGGGCAAATAATTAACTTCGGTAGTTATGACTCAGAAAAAGATGTCGGACCTGGAGGCAAGTGCAAAGGGACATAATGCAAAAAAAAACAAGGGGTTAACACATTGGAGTCTCTTATTGGAGAAGAAAAGGAGAAGGGAGTAGGGGGAAACAATCTGAGCAAATGTAGAATTTTTTCGGAGAATGGAGGGAAATTCTGTAAAACTTCCTAGAAAAATTCCTTGGATGAGAAAAAAAAAAGAGGGGGAGTTGAAGAAAAGGGGAAGGACGAACCAGAGGGCTCTAACCAGGGGGAACAGCTGCTATAACGACGCTCGGCGAGATACTTCATCAGACACTCATAAAAGGGAAAACAACAGACAGGAAAAAACGACAAAAAACTTGGGTCTGTACCAATTTGCACGTCCGTTTACAAGCCAGGGCCTCATATCCAAAGTTATGGAGTGAAAGGGGGGATCGAGGGAAAGATATTTATGGCATGGGGGAACCAAAGAAAAAGAGGGGGAGGAAACTAGCCTGGGGAGGTTCGTAGGGTGATGCTTTCTCCAAACAAAATTAAAAAAACGGCCAGTCTCTGTTAGAGAAGTACTACGAGGGGGGAAAAAGGGGGAAAGAGAAGAGTTCGGTAGGTATTGAAGCCCATACTGGGGAAAAAATTGAAAATCAGACGGAAAAAAAGTTTCAGTGGGAAAGGGCCGGGGGGTTTGGCGTGCGGGAAAACGAGTTGACAGTACTTGGGCTGGCTTAACTGGAGGGGGGGGCGCGAAAAAGGGGAAAAAGGAGGAAGCTCCGAGAAAGACATGGGGAGGGGTCAAGTTCCGGATGTTTTATTTTCTATGATCTAGGCGACAGAGAAAGGGGGGAATCTTCTCAGGTAAGAGGGGGGTGACCCTCGGGGGGAAGGAAAGAAAAAGGAACTTGAATCGACCTTGCATAGTTGAGCAACGTGAAGACAATTCTTGGAAGGACAACATATCCACAACTGGGGAGAAATTAGTAGGGGGGCTCCAAGAAAATAAAGGAGAAGTACTGACTCTAGGTGTATGCGACCAGCCAAAGGAAAAAGAATATTGAAATTGCAGGTCTGGCGAGCGAAAGTGGGAAAGGGGGGGGGAAGAGTGCTTTGAAATCCCGGTCTGGAGGAATTCTTAAGTTTAGGATTCTGTGGTGTGGGGACCGGGATCTGAATTGCTTGTGGGGAGAGAGGTCGCAATTGAAATGGAAAAAAGTTCGATAGTGGGTTAATAATGAACGTGTTTTCAAATAAAGAAAACTCAAAAGGAAAGAAGGGGGGTGCCATAATAGGCTTGCAGGGGGGGGGATTTTGGATTATGAAACTGTTCAATGACCGCATAGCTTCCATTTCGAGCCCCCGAGGACCCATTTTTATTTGCTCAAGGCGACTGAGAGAGAGAACTCGAAACCCCAAAAAGGAGGAGAGGGGAAAAAAATAGATCGAAGGGGGAGGACGCCGCTGAACAGGGGAGGGGGAAAATATATCGGTCCCTTCAGGGTTCACATTTTAAGAGGGGAAAACAAAAAAAATTCTAAAAACAAGTGCAAGAAAGGGACTACAAGAGAGAGGGTTTTTGAGAAAGACAACCAGTAGGTACCAACATCATCAAAAATTGAATTAAATTGATGGCTCCGCGGGGTTAACTACATTCGGAGGAGAACCACCAAGAAGAAACTAAGAAGAAGGGCCTCCATGCTCAAAAAGGGAAGGGAACAGAGAGAAACCCCTGACGGGTCGGCAGCAGGAGAATTAAATCTGCATCGTTTTGGGGTAGAAACAACATGGCTATCAGGAAAAGGCAGGGGGAGGGGCGAATTCAAAGAAAAGGGGATATGGTATGACTAAAGAAAACGAGTCAAAGGGGGGGAGCGTTGAGATGGCAAATGAATTGAAGTTGAGTAACTTGGATACAACTCGAAAAAAAAGCTTACGCTGAAAGTCTAAAGTTCGATACGTCAAACAAAAAGGGGACAAATAGGCAAAAGTACAGGCGAAGAAACTTTTGGAGGCAAGAGTCAGAAAACTGGAACGAGACACGGGTCCGCCCCCCTGAAATCGCGGCGCGAAGAACGCGCCAACGGAGAAAACACAGAAAAGCAACCGGTTCCCGCCGTTACCGATACGTCCCAATTTTGGTAGTTCCTATAACGGCGGAATGGGAGTTTAAATTTCAAAGGGACCATCTCCCTAAGAGTAGGGTCAGGGACACTCTGCGCACAAGCGCGCAGAGAAAGAAGTGTTGGTGGAAGACTCGAGACAAGAAAATTCACGACGAACCAGGAAGCTCTCGACTGAAGAACGCTAGGTACAATGCCTACGTGAGAGATCCCGTACCGACACGAAGAAGGGGTCAGAAGACGGGGAAGGTCAAGGGGGTGCGGCATAACTGGGAAGGGCGAAGGGACGGGAGGGTTGAATGTTCGGAGGTTCTTGGGGGGAGGGCATTCCGCTCAGAAGGAGTTTAATGAAAAGAATTGGGGGGTAAATATATATGGCAGGGAGCATTTCCCTCCACCAGCGATTTTCACACAGGCATAGAGAGCGGAAGTACATACGGAGGACCCCACCCTGGGGTTGGGAAAAGTACAAGGGGAAAGTTCTACCATTTGGGAAAATGAGTGGAAATATCAAAAAAGTTCGTAGATCCGAGAAAGAATCTAGTGAAGAAGGTTTGTGATTCAGGAAGAAACTGTAGCAAGGGGCAAGGGTTACGAAAATGGCCTAAGGGGGGCAACGATCTTATAAAGTTCCTTGGGCCACCCAGTTGTCAACCTGAGATACAAGGGGAGAAAGTTCAGAAAAGAAAAGGGGAGAGACGAAGGGGGAATACGCCGAGGTTCGAAAGGGGGGGCCAGACGAACTTAGGCATCGAAGGCAGCAGGGGAAAAGGGTTTTGGGGCAAAAGTTTCGACTTCACACAGGACTCATCCCATGACGCTCCAAGATTTAAGAACGGGAGAGATGAAAATATGGGGGGGGGTTTTGCCCGAAGATCCCATCGGTAGCAGAACCGACCGTCAGCCTGCGCAAACGCTAAATGAAAAAACCCTTTGTGCGTGGCATAAGGAAACATTGCAAAAACTTGGGGGGAAGAAATAGGAGGAGGAAAAAGCGGGGGGCTAAGAACTAGGAAAGCTTGCAAAAAGGGGAAAAGGGGACTCCTTTCGGGGGCAACGTCGCGTCCCGGGGGAGGAAACGGTAAGGTCGCAGTCCAGATTTCCGGAGGAACAAGAGGAAAAAAATAAAAAGCCGTTGTAAGGGGGAAAAAGGCATACAACTCAGGGTCCACGGATTGTAAAAAACGGCGCGGTGCAAGCATCTTGTTTCTGAACCATCCCCTAACCAGTCTCGAAAAAGGGGCAAAGAGAAGTAGGGGGGCAACGGGTAACTGCCTTACTTTCGTCAGCTAAGTGAGAGCGATAACGAAACATCTACGTGGAAGAAGAAATGGGACGATTCACCAGAAAGAGTAGGAGGGAGGGGGGTAAAGCGGGAAAAATCCCAATAGCAAAGGGGCGTGCCCTTATAAGGGGGGTCTTGACTGGCTCACGCCGTTTTGGAAAAGATTCAGTCAGCAACGTAGGATTCAAAAGATCGCTGATGAGGAAAAAGGGGGAGGATCAGTAACAGAGAAAGAATAACCGTAAAATTAACGAACCTGCCCGGTCGGCCGGCGTGGGGTGGTCACAGGACAGGGGAGGGGTGTGTGCATGGACCAGAGAGCAGGGGGAAAAAACAAATAAGAACTGGAAAAGGAACTCCCACTTGAACAAACGAAAGCACACCTCCAAAGCGTCACTGGGGACTGAACCCCTTTGTAAGATTAAAAAACACAGTTTTGGAACCCAAGGGGAAGAAAGAAAAAATTTCAGGGAAAATCATCAAGGGGATCGGGACTGGGACAAAATATCGAGAGATCGCGAGAACTATTGGAGGGTCCGGAAGGATTGCGGATGGAAGAAAAGGAAGGGGCTCGCCCAGTTTGGTAGGGGAGGGGGGGGGGATTAGGCATGATGGGCAAAAGAGAAGCACAATGAGAATCTGAGAAAAGAGGGGTGTTTTTTTGTGACGGGGGGGGTTCGGGGGGGATAAAAGGCTAAGAAGGGCCAGAAGGACAAGAACCCTCACTGGGGGGGGGGGATAGGTCACAACGTGGTCCGGGTTTCAGCAGGTGCTGCGAGAATAAAAATCGACCCACTGATGGCTTGGTGGGTCAATGCAGTGGGGGGGGACAGGGAAACAAGCGGCGTGGACTCGGCTATTCGACCACGAAACAATCGCTTACCACTTGTGTAACGGGGAGAGATACTTCCACTCTCACAAAGGGTGTAGCAGACGGTCCAAAAGAAGAGGGACACGGCAACCCCGGGGTCTCTCTAGGGGGACATTCTTTCCCCAACTATCTGCAGCCCCAGAAGCACTGTATGTAAAGGGCCAAAAGGGAGTGCGTGCCCTAATTGTCCGGATGGACGGGGGGGGGAAGGCCTGATGAGGTGGGGGGTTGTGGTTCGACAGAGGGGAGGGAACAGGGGAGAAAACCAGAACCTACTGCTGCGAAAGCGGGGTCGCACCCAAGGTTAAACGGGGGACAGAAATTCCTAAGTCCCTTGAAGGGTGGGGGGGGGGGATAACTTCTACACGTATCGAATGAGAGATCCGCCGAAAAAGAAAAGGCTGACTTTCCAGGGAAAGAAGTTCCCCCATACTATAGAAAAACAAAAAGGTATGTTAAGGGGGGGATGATACTCGGGTGTGAACGAGCATCGCGACGACGGGATCGAGCAAAAGTTATCCTTGCTCTTCTGAAAAAAGTGACGGGAGGGTAGAAACGGAGGGAAGGTTCCGAAGTTACGGGGTCTCCCCCCGGGAGGCGGGGCAGATACTGGGGGGACTTAGAGGGAACTCTGCAAGACCCAAGAAAAAAGACGACCTTGCCGAGAGGATGTCGCAAGGAAGCGAAGAAGAGAAGGGGAAAGGGGTAAGGACCTTTCTTCAGGGAAAGGAGTGGGGGAGGACTACCTAGGGGGAAAAAAAGCCAAAAGAGCAGTGTTAGTGGCGTGGGTCAAAGGAAACGAAATGTGTGTGAGCCGGGGGGAAGGAGAAAGAAAAAAAGTTGATACGGGGTCGTAGAGATTCAAGAGTCCTCACCGCCATCTAAGGGAGCAAGTGTCCTTGAAACGAGGGGTAAAGGGGGTGGTCGGGGTAAATGATCAAAGGGGCTCCCTGGGGAGGGGGAGAAGCAATTGCAAGGAATCGATATAGCGATGTGTAGGGGGGCAGAGGCTGGCTAAACAACATTGACAAACCGACGGAAACACCTGCGGGGGGAAAGGAAATTTCATTGGACACCTAGGAGTTTTACGGGGATTACCATACCCGCCGACAAAGGAGAAAAATTTTCGGAGAAACTTTACGTACAAACCAAGAAGGGGAAGGATCTCTTCGATTTTGGGGGAACAAAGGGGAAGAACCCTAAAAAGGTTGAGAAAAAGGGAAACGGGGAAGTTCTATGTGGTTTTTGGAAAAACTTGGGGGGAAACACTGACGGGGGGGAAACGCCTTGCGTGGAAAGTTGTTTGCTGAAGACTGGGGAGGTGCTGGTAGGGGGTTAGGGGAAAAGTTGATGGGAGTTTTCGAGGGGGGGGTTCAATGGTGCTGTTTGAGCGCGAAGACGCTCAAAAAAAAACCTGATAAGGATTGGGAGTGGGAAACCGATTCCGTTACAGTCGCAGCGCATCCATTGAGAAAAGGTCGGTTGTAAAAAAAAGGGAAAACGGTAGCCGAAAGATGCTGGAATTAATGCTGAGGAGTCGCAAGTCTTTAGAAGTAAACGGCACGGAAATGCAAAGGGGGAGGAATGAAAGGACTGAAAAGGGGAGAGTGGGGGGAAACATACGGCGATGGCCGTGGGTACCGGGAAGATACAATTCGTATGAAATACGAAAATAGAGGGCGTGTCATCTGGGGGCAAGAAGGGGGAAGAGCTATAGAAGAAAAGTTCCCAGACGTAACCGCCAATTACATTTACGTATTGGAATGGGGGGAGATTGGAAACGGAAAAAACAAATCTGGCTGAAAAAGGTAAGGCAAAGCGGGAAACGACAGGACAAACGAGCCATGGGAGGAGAAAGAGAAAAACGGAGGGGACGGATTGTTGCAGGGCAAAAAAAAAAACAGCTCGGTAAATGTTTCGGGGAAAGGAGAAAGTTGACCAGTGGGAAAAGTCCGAATTTACTGGAGGAGTGGAAGGGACCGAAACGAGGACTGGCCGAGGGGGGAAGGATTATGAGGGGGAAGGTTATGGCCGAACAAAAAGCGCCACAAATGAATAGTCGGTCAGCTACCGGGGCAAAAAATTCGGAGGTACGTTCGAAGCAAAAGTGGTCCAAAAGAGCAAGAAAACTGAGGAGAGAAAGCGGGCTTGAGCGTCGCGACGGAAAGGGAATCAATCCCAACACGAGCAAGAGGTATGAAAAAACGATCGACCTCATTTCATAGGGTTAAGCTCGGGACGCAAGCGGCGGCTGTCGCACGGTTTGGCTCTGCACATGAAGACCATTGTAGACAAGGAACAAGGAAGTATGGGGTTGCATCCTAAAAAAGGAGGATTAATAATGGGCTCGCGGCCCGGAGGCGTGCAACATCTGGCAGAATTCCTAATAAAAAAAAAAGAGGTAAGACTAGGGTCACGGGGAGGAAGGCAAATCGGAACAACCGGGAGTTGAAAAAAGCAAGCGAAGGGCGACCGGTTATTTCGAATTACTGTTTCTTGAGGAAAAACAAGGGGGGAGAAACCGGTCCCGAAGTCGTATTCCGGGGAGAAAAAAAAAACGAAAAGAATGGATGGAGGGAAACTGATTCAGGACGCGATGTACCAAGGCCAAGGAAGCTCATAACGACGGGAGAAGTCTCTGGTCCTAAGAAAAGCCCTCCCGAAAGCCACAAAGGACCCCCCAGATTATGAGAACCGTACCTTTACAAGCAGCTCTCTGGATCCAACGAAGAAGAGGTGAAACCGGGAAATCATGAAGGAATAGTTATTGAAATTTACGAGAAAAAAATTCTATAAGCGTTCGTAAGGATGAAGAAGGGGGTGAGAAACAATTGAACAGTCCACAGCAACATTATTCTCTGGACGAAAACCGAGAGGGTTGAAAAGGGAAAAAAAGGGGGAGGGAAGATTGAGATCCAAATGCGTGAAGCCCTACGAAGATATATAAAAAGTATTGGGCACTTCCTTGGGAAGAAGAAAAACTCTGTTAAACTTCCAGGGCGCGTAACAAAATGAGGGGAGTGCCTGGAAGGGCGGCGGATGAAAGTCTTGAAACGTGGAAGGAGGCCAAAGGATGGTTTGGGGGGGGAAAGAAACTGAAAAAGTTCCCTCGGGAAGAGGCAAGACTCGAATTAGTCCCCCATCGGGTAGAGGTAGGAGGGAAGAAAACTTGATGCTCAAGGGGACCAGCTCCGGTGAAACGAAAAGGACGGAGGGGGGGTTCCAAAGGTTCTAAACCAAGAGCCACAAATTTGTCGAATGGGGGAGATCCAAGAAATAAAAAAAAGTAAAGTGCGAATTGACGGAATCAATTTTGCGCAAGAGAACAGGGGTAAAAGGTTGAGGACCGCTCGGGAATAGGAGTTGGGAGATGCTTGCCGGCCGAAGTCGACTGACGGAAATTATTCCTTAGAAGGGGAAAGGGGGGATGGGGGGGGAAGGGATGAATGGGGGGGACAAAGGAGGGAGGGGGAGGGATTTCATCTGGAAGGGGGGGTCAATGGACCCAGGCGGTTGGCCCGTATAAAAGACGCAAAACCCCATAAAGACAGGTTTTTGACTCAAAAGAGTAGAAGGGCACGGGGGGGGGAAGGGGGTTGAGAGATGAAAACTAATCACGTAAGGGAACGCATCAGAGAGTCAACCGCCCTAAGAGGGTTGGTCACTCATCGGAGGAGGCGAACGATATCTAAGAAAACCCACAAGGGGAAAAAAAATCGTCGGACACGGAAAACATGCGGAGAAGATTGAAATAGGTTCATCGAAAAAGCTTTGAGGGCCTTCCATTGGAGAGGGTTCTAAGCGAAAAAAAAAAAGGAGAAAAAAAAAAATAAACTTCATAAAAAGAAGGTCCCAAAGATCTGGTTTCGAGTGGGGTACGGAAAAAACGGGTCCCTGATGGTAAAGTCACCAGGGGCGGATGGAAAGCCCCCTGAGATCTGTAACAAAAGAGACTTATAAGTCAATAAAGGTTCATCGACATGGGCACCTCCTTAACGGAAGCACGCGCAGCGCCGCAAAGAAGAATGCATTCTTTTATGGGGAACAGTGTAACCGTCTCGAATGCAACTGGAGGAATTCTTCTAAGGAACGGTATTTAGCCTTTCGAAAATTAAAAAGTGTGGGGGGGCGTCAAGGAAAAGTCGGGAGATGGCTACAAACAGTAGAATCTAAGGGAGGGGCCCTACTTCAAAGGAAAAGAAACAATTTATAAAAGGACGAGTCAAGAGGAAACACACAACTTTAGCGGGGGAGTCAGAAAAACGTCCTGGGTTGGAACTAAGTGAAGGGGGAAAGACCTTGCTCGACAATCTGAACGAAGGGCGGAGTCAAAAATAAAGTTAGGCCAAAAGGCCTGTGGAACCGTTGTTCCCAGGGAAACGGTTACCAAGCACCGAATTTTTTTATGAAAGTAGAAAGTTCGTAGAAGCTGGGGGTCAATTTCGCAAAAGAAAGAAAAAGACGTACAGAAAGGGGAAGGGGGGGAACTTTCCCCTCGGAGGCACACGGATCGGAGGGGGGGAAAAGGGGTCCACTCGTGGGGACATAAGCCTATATCAGCAGGAGAAAAAAGCTCGTACTGCCGGTAAAAAAGGGAGAACCTAAATTAGTAAGAGTACATAAATCAACAGGGGGGAAAAGGAACTGCTTTGTAATGCAAAAATAAAATCGGAGGCGAACAATTGTGAGGAAGGTATGGTTGTGGTGGAGGAAGGGGTTCTTATGCCGAGCAACGGCAGCGTCGTTGGGAGAAATTAAAAATGGGGTAGAGCACTCTCGGAAAAATTTAAAACAAAAGAGAGAGGGTCGGGACGCAGGCATAGAAGAGTTCCAGCCGGGGGTGAGGAATCCTTAAGCCGAACAGTTACATTGGGGATCTCTCAATGGAGACTGCCGCGATAGAACGGGGAAGTCATCCAGCTAGAGTGACGAATCCCTTGAAGCATAGAGGGAAGATCACGGTTCCCGCCCATTGAGAAAGAACTCGGTTAGAAGAGTCTGGTGGACCGGAAACCCATATGGGGGTGTGGTTTAAAGGACTCACTGGAAAGAAAGACCGCTCCAGACTCGAAGGGCAACCGGGGGGAGACCGCTCTAAATATATATTATGCGATCATAGAATAACAAAGAAATTTCCGTTTGTTGTGGTTAAACTTCAACGCGAAAGACGCCCTCTTGTCTCGAAAAGAGGGGAGAAAAACTGACATGCAGGGAGGAAGTCTAAGAATGGACGGGATAGGTCATAACGACTAAAAGTCAGGGGCTTGAGAAAACGCGGCGGCCAAAACGAAAAAGTTGCTTGGAGCACGCGATTAAGGGAAATGTATAGGAGGACCGAGTACAGGAAATAGGGGGTCCTTAAGAATCTGCTTACTTGTAACTATCAGGGTTGCGTGTCAAACAGGTCGGGGCAAATAGAAGAAAGCGTGAAAGGGGAGCAAAAAAAGAGTTGAAACTGGGCCACGGAGAAAAAGAAGACCAAGCCTTTTTCGAGAACACGAAAACCAGACGGCCGGCTGGTTGACACTGCCCCTTCGTTTCAGAAACAAAAAAAAAAAAAAAAACCCACACACAACAAATTTGATCCAAAATCCCTACCAAAAATCAACAATGGGAAAAAGAAGGGGTATAGTTGGAAGTTGCGTGTTTGACTTTTCGGAGGAGTCTAGAGATGCAGGCACTATATATGCAAACTCACATAGAAAGGAAAAGGAGGCCAGGGCGAGGAGACCAGAACAACAGCGGGATCGACCTGACCACCGCCGTGGGGCTTCGGGAGAGTACGGGTTAGTGAAAAAGGTAAAAACACGCGTAGGGGGGGGGAACATCTTCAATAAAGAGAAGAAAGAATTAGACAGAGAGAGGATTCGGATTAAGGAGAGCTAATCCAACCGGGAGACGAAGTACATTTAGACTACATCATCACGAAGGGGGAAGAAAAGTCAAGGAAGAGGAGTGTGGGGGGGTTAAGAAGTGGGTGGCCAGGCCCCTCAGAGCTCAAAATAAAACAGCACGACTCAGATTGAAAGAACAGACGAGAAAAACAAACTTTGAAAAAAAACAGCACGCCACCGCGAAGGTGGGAAAAAAAAAGCCGAAAAAGGGGGTGCCACCCGTTTGAAAAAACTGAAGGACAACAGTGGTTTAACACTTTCGGAAAACACCTGGAAATCGCAGATGAGGGGATCTTTTAAGGCAAATGGGGCCAAACAAAACGAAGATATATTCTAGTATTTGTGGGAAAATTCAAGGGCTTTCAAAGAGGGGACCACAAGGTGGGAATCGCCCGTGGAGTACTCTGGGATGATCAAAAAAAAGGGGGCCAATGCTAAAGAGGCCGATCCGCTGAGTCAACCGTGTGGTTGTTTAAAGGACCGGTTTCCAACCGTCGCACGCTACCGACAATCACTGACAGCAGCACTCTTGGGTGATGGCTACGTAGCCCTGGTTTGAGAAGAAGGCAAGAAGAGAGCAAGAGAAAGAAAGAAGGGGACATTGGGGGTAAAAATCGTGGGCTAATTCACCAGAGCGAGGAGTGGGTAGTATAATAACCACTCCGACTTGGCACTTTGGGGTTTTCCGAAATTTGAAGAGGTCAAAAAAAAAAAACCCCAACGGGGGGACAGGAATGCCTTCAAAAAAAGTAACACGAAAGGCTGCGGGGTCAGGAAAACTTTGAAAAACAGAGAGGATAAGAAGTCCCAAAGAGGACACTTCCCGTGACAAAAGCAGATCATTTCGCCACAGTGTCGGAGGGAACGGGAAAAAAAAAATCCGGTCATGGGTGTCTCTCATTCAAAACAGTAAGGGAAAACAAGCAAACCCATAAAAAACGAGCTGTGACTAAATTCGTGGGAAATGAAAAGGGGAAGCAAATGGGGTGTCCAACTAGCCACTTCACTGGTGAATCCCGAGAAAGGAGGGTATACACCAGGAGGGGGTAGGTGTCGTCTATCCTCCTAGAGTACGAATGATCTCGTTCAACGATAGAAGTAAAAATAGGAATCAACAAAAGGAGGCTTGTCAAGGGGACGGCTCCTCTAGGAGAATATCGGAGCAGAGCAACCGGCCAGGGGTATCCAGAGTATTCAACACAGTGAATTAAATTGCTTGACCGTTCTAAAAAAAGGTGGGCGATCAAACTCTGGGAAAGCAACGCCTGGGATATGTGAAGATGGTGGGGCGGGGTGCGAAACGACTCTTGAAACGAAAAAAAAAAGCAGGATGAGGTCTTACCTAAGTCTAAAAGGAGGCAATAACATTAAGAAACGGTTGTACAAAAGGTAGATTCTGCTAGAAGCGGGGATTAAAGATGCACAACCGTTGGTTGACTTGGAGAAGGGGCACCTAATGGGGGGGAAGCGTATGGGGAAAACGGAAAAACAACACTGAAGAGCCTGAGTATAGTTTAAGGCAAAACTCACCGCGATCAGGTGACTGAAAACAAAAGCAAATTCCCAATAAAAATTGGATGGGTGGGGAAAAAAAGGCGATTATCAGGTGAAAAAAAAGGCTGAAAAAACAAACGATAGAGTACGATAGGGTACCAAATCGGTTGGAAGATGACAGGATGGCGGCGTCTAAGGTCCCAACAGGACAACCCGAGAAGATTTAGCAGAGAGGGGGAAGGTAAAATAAATGAGGGAAGGGGCAAAAGATGGTTGGTCACATCCCCTCTCTACACCAATTGAGAAAAATGACCGATCGGAAAGAGAATCCGGGACAGGAAAGGAACAAAATAAAATGACAAGGGGTAGTCAGACTAGGGGCCCTGGGATGACACGATAAACTTGTCAGGAGGAAGGGCGAACATGTTTCGAAAATGTTTTTTTATACTCATCTGACGGGGGAAGTGCGGGAAAAGGGTAGGTGTTATTTCTTGTGAAATGGATTTAAGGGGAAAGGGGGGACCTTACCACAGGGGGGCTGGGATTGTCTATTTGTAGAAATTGGGAGGTTTTGGAAGGGGCCCCCCAAAACTCCCTTAGAAAGAAGAGAGACTTATGGGGCGTGAGTCAGTTACTATGGGGGAGAGAAAGAGGTAAAAAGGAAAGGAGGGAAGAACGGGGTCAGGAGCGAAGAAGGCTTCTTACTTAGAAGTGTGAGAGGAGTCTATGAAGATGGGTACGCGTTGAAGCAGAGCAAGTATTCAAATCAAAAAATTGAAAAGTCAGGGATGGGGTCTCAAAAAACAAAAAAGAAAACAGCGGGTGTCCGCTTAATCATGTGCAGCGAAGTGGCAAGACGACTTGGGATGTTCTGATAAGAAAAATACTTAGAAAAACACTTCCAAACAAAAGAGTGGCAAAATTAGGAAAGTTTAAAGTGAGGGAAAGGGGGTGGTTAAATTTTTTAAGATCTGAAACAGAAGATCTCAAAATACAAACCACCACCATGGTGGGGGGGAGGAGTAAAAAAGGGGGTCCTGAGATCGGTTTTCTGGAGCAGAGGACGGTACAAAGGACGAGGATCGGGGTATCGGGACCAGGAATGGAAACTCAATCCGCCAGAGCCAAAAGCTTTTCTTTCAGGGGGGGGAAAAGAGATTCCGGTGCCTCTAAAAAAAGAAAGGGGTGAGGGGGTTTGCATAAAGGGGGGAAAAAAAAAAAGGGTTGGTAAGGGAGGGGACGGCAGAAAGAGTATAACTTTCTTAAGATTCAAGGAATTTACGAACAAACGGAATTTGGGGATCCTCAGCGTTCGGCGGGGGGGGGAGGAAATCAGGGTAGTTATGGTGGAAGTGACCTCGCCTCAAACAACACGAGCTCAGATGATGCTGTTAAAAGAAGAGAAGACCAGGGGGGAAAGGCATTGGTAGCGAGGGGAGAAAGCGCACGGATCATCTGAATTTGGGAATTGGCTAAACTGCAATTTGCTAAAAAAGGGAAAGAACAAAATATGTGTTGACTAAGAGGGAGGGGATATTTACAAGGGGGGGAACCAGAGGGGGGTAAGGGGCCAATGTAGTAAAAAGCGCTTAGGGCAAACCATAGCCCTCACAAAGCTTTACGCGGTGAGTCACTTTCTCTGGTAGATATTGGGGACGCAAAAAAAAGCCATAACAAGGGAAGGAAAATGTTTCGGGGGGAAGATGAAAAGGGGGGGGAAACTGCATTATCAGTCCAGTCGATTCGAAAAACGCGAGATGGGGGAAACTGATTCGACCCACCTATCTCAAACATTTTGAAAAGGATTGCGATAAGAAGACGGTAAGGCTCAGGGCGGACCCTAATCAATAAAACCGTTTTCCTCAAAGGTCGCCCGGACCGTTCTGCCGTTAAAATGGAAAAGCGGCACATAAAAGGGGGCCACCTATTGACTTTATTGACATTGGATCTACTGTACTACTAAGGTAGAAGCCTGCGACCGAGCAGTTATGGGGTCTATAAGCGGCTGGTTCTTCGGGCAAAGGGAGACACTATGGGCAAAAACGGAAAACAAAAAAGTCAAGGAGATTGCAGACCGAGGAAGCCCGCTGTCCGATCACGTAGTATAGGAGCACACGGAATTGAAGAAGAGAAAATTGCAGAGGGAAGAAAGAGAAAATTGGAACTGCTGTGTACCTCATTGGTAACGTAGTGCGGCGTACCTTCGAAAAACGACGCAATGTTCGGCCATGAAGGCGTGCACTTTAAAAGGTAGTAAAAAAGGATCTTGGGGGAAGGGAAGCACAGAGGACGCAAAAGAAAAAGGCCTCTAGGAGGACCCCTGAAGGATCGAATAAGAAAATGGGGAAGCGACTCCGGGGTGAAATTTTAAAACCACAAAGTTGAAAAAAAGGGCAAAGAGGGGAAAGTTACAGGGGGGAGAAAAGAGAAAAACTCAGGAACTCGGTACTTTGGGGCTCCCGCATCAAGAGACATCGTGAAAAATGAATTGGGGGGAAGTTCGTTTGGGCGAAAAAATAAGGTCAGGGAGGCAGACATTTGGGGGAAGGGGGGAGCGGACTTAGAGAGAGGAGAGTGTTAGATATGATTTCTCGACGACACGGCTAGCCTTGAGAAGAGTCAGTTTAATCGTTCAGGTGTGTTAGAGAGGGGGAGGGCAACATGCGGGGAAGGAGGCAAAGGTTCAGGGGGGAAAGGTAGTCCGTTTTTTAAACATAAGGACCAACTTTTGGCCACTAAGAAGAGGGGCCAAAAATAGAAAGACGGGGGATCAAGGGAAGGGGGGTAATTTTGTTTCGCTTTGGCAGCAAATGGAAGGAGCACGCTTATTTCTTTAAAGGGAAAAGGCTAGGGGAGAGAGACTGCGAGAAGAAAGAATCGAGACAAACAACAACGTTGGGAAGAGGATATTCTGTCAGACGGACTATCATGAGAAATACTGCAGGGGAGGAAGGGAAGATCTAGTAGGCCTCCATTGTGCCCTGATAATCACAGGGAGAAAAAAAACCGAAGGAAGGAGGGAAACAGGCTTCTCGTGCTGGGAAGGTAGATTTCAACGAGTTACCAAAAACTCAGAATGAAAGTCACCGTCCGGCAGAAAAAGCCATTGACCAGGCAACAAAGAACCCTAAAAAATGATAAAAGGGACATCCAGGATAGAGAAGGATAACTCACCAAAGGGGATGGCGCGCAGACGGAAGCAAAGGATGCAAGGAGGTGAAACAACATTGAACTAAAAATTAGGATGGAAGGAAGATGGGAGGAAACTAAAGGGATCCGGTATTTCAGAGGGCGCCAAAACTCCAGTTTGTGGGACATACAAAATAACAATTGAAGTGTCGGAACAAGTAAGATGCGCAATCGGAGAAAACACTTCAAGTCGATCCTTCCAAAGATGTTCAAATGAAAGATTAAGGAAGAGCAACTGGAGGAGGGGGGGAAAAGAGTCAGGGAAAAAAATAAACTAACCAGTTGGAACTAATTTAAAAGTTGCTCGGCTGAGAGGAACCTCGCGTCGACCAAAGAGGCCAGCAAGGACGTTTAGGTGTGAAACCAGTAAAGACAAAAGGAAATGTTTTGGGGGGGATTCCTAGAAAAGGGGTAGGGGAGAGGGAGTGCCTTTGACCGAATTGTCGCCTCAATCATCTAACTAGGGAGCGGCAGCGTTTACAAAACACCGGATCGCAGAATTAAGGGAAGGGGGGCAAAGAGGGGGAAAAAAGAGGAGCACCTAAGAAAACCCTACTGGAGTTCTCTGAAGAGCTAGGGTCATGCCTACCTAGGGTAAAGAAAAAAAATCGTTAACTTTGTGGAACAGGGGGGGAAAAAGGGGGGGAGGGAAAAAAACAAATGTACCTGTTCTCCCAGGGGGGGGGAAAACGGTTGAGGTTGTGGAAGGTGGGGGGCTTGGACTTATGCCGAGCAG
>Ga0179593_1518934_pt1 | contig 27840 bp, 20 predicted proteins | sample CZODoug2_1_08_16_FD_185931 | JGI IMG/M metagenome (GOLD analysis project Ga0179593, IMG submission 185931) | Vadose zone soil fungal communities from Angelo Coast Range Reserve, California, USA - CZODoug2_1_08_16fungal (PacBio error correction) | ecosystem: Environmental > Terrestrial > Soil >...
GAAGGGAAGGGGTGGCGGTGTCCTCAGAAGTAGTAAGGTCCGCATGGCGCAAGGGGCTCCGGGGGTTCAAATAAAAGGTTCTTCCAATTTCTTCACACCTCTATATGACCGGGGGGGGGAAAGGGAGACATAGAAGGATTGGAACCTGTGCTCCGGTGATAGGAAGGATAAATTTCGTGCTTCCGCCGGCCACGCGCTCCGGAGGAAATTGTCAGTTAAGGTCGGAAGCTTTGTACGACAGCCGGGAGGACGAAAAAACCAGCCTAGCTGGGGTTTAGCAGACATTGGGATGGGGTCAACGTATATAAAAGGCGAGAGGTAAAAGGGAAACTAAAAAAGCATGATGGGGGGGAGAAGAAGGTCAGTTTTGACCAAGGGGAGTGACGCCAGGGAAGGGACCGGGGGGGGTTGGGATCTAAAGTCCCCTCTTGCCCTTAGTGCCGGTATGACGTCATGCGATCGTGCTAAATGGATCGACAAACGGTGCTCTGTAAAAAAAGGTTTTGGCTGAAGCGGGGTGTAGGTGCCGATGCCACCTCAGACAGACGCGAGGGGGGAGCGCAATGATACTAATTGCGCTGAGGATGTGGAACGACCTAAAGAATCCACGAAAAACCGGAGGGCAGAAAGGAGAGACCTCTTTATGCGAGAAGAGACAAGGGCGGAGGATGTCGGACGGGATGGAAGAGCAAAAGCGTTGAACAGATGCGGCGATGACAACGGGGGATATCCGGCGCCGGTAAGACTGGTCTCTTGGGAGCAAAGAAGCAGAGGTCTGACAACCGGCGGGGACAAACGAGCGTGGATTACGATCGCATCAGGGAAGTCGTGTCAAAACGGGGACAAAAGGAGAAGAAGGGGTTCTGGACAAATATTGAATTTTTAAACGAGTCGCTCGTAGACAACGAAGAGACCTGAATGGGCCAGGCAAGGCGGTCGCAAGGAAATTAATCTTTCTGAGGGAGTAACGGGAGGAAGGGGTGGAAAAAGGGTTCCGGCGACGAACAGTTTTATACTGCTGGATAGGAGGCTTGCAGGTGTCTAAATTCCCCAACTAGACCCGGTTTGCTTATAAGCGACAGGGGGGGGGATCAAAATATGAATGAGGAGAGTGGGCTCAAACGCAAAGGGGCGAGAAGGGCTGGACTACGCCGTCCCGGCAAAGGTGCGAACGGGTACGGGGGAGGATCGACAAAACGTTAACCATATCTCACGTGCAAGAGGGGGGGGACCTTGACGATTTGAAGTGATGCGGCCAAAGGGGTGGTGTCGCACGAGGAAAGATCTGGCATCGTAAAGGAGAACGCAAGTGATCTAGTGCTGGACGGGAAAACGGAAGGAGTACTCGTATCTTCGTGAGGGAGAAGGTCTACATGCGGGTTATGGCGCTCTGAGATCTGTTAAAGGTGGATTCTGGAAAGGTGGTTGGAGAAAAACGAGCTTTGTAGAGAGGAATAACGGCGAGGGGACCAACTTCGGAAAAGACTGTCATTAGGGCCGGGTTGGGGGGGTTCGAATTTGGTATGGGCGGTAATTTTGACAAGCCAGGGACGAACGTGGTCGATCTAAGAGGTGGGGAAAAAAAGAGGTGCTGCGGAAGGGCAGCGCTATGGAGCGGAAAAAGCTGAGGGAAGTTGTAAATGCTGAATTATAGGGGAACGAGACAGTTAACTAAAAAAATTTGCCCTCAAACAGGGGGTCACGGATGAAAAGAAGAGGGGGGACCGAAGAAATGAGAACGACGAATTGGAGGTGAGAAGCTAACCGGAACAAAAAAACTTATCCGAACAGGAGAGTGGTCGGCACCTGGAGGGGAGGAGCTAAATGACCACAGGGAAAGGGGCAAAAGGCCGAAGTGGGCGTTGATATGACACCACAGGGGACAACAAGGAGCTAATAATCCTGGGAAACATGGTCAGGGAGGGGGAGTTCAGGAATCCACGAAAGAAATACACTCCGTCGATATCGGAAACGAGGACGGATAAGTCGGGGGGGTATAGTACGAAAGGCGGGTAGAACGGCAAACGTCTCGGATAAAGTCTCTCTAGTAGGTCCCCTCTGAGGTTGTGAAGAACGGGTTCACGCGAGAGCGCCGGGTATAAAAAATAAGCGGGAAATTTGAGACACCCCCCCAGAAAGAGCTTAGACAAGTCATGTTTCATAAGGAAGCTCTTGGACAATTATCGAGCTTATGCCGGGAAGGCCGCGGCTGAGATCGTAAAACCTAGGGGTATCGAGAGAAATTGGCTTGCGCGCAATAAACATCACATCTACTCTAATTCGCGGGTTGGTGGGGGGATTCAACCTCTTCATGTCTGAATCAAGCGGGGCGGGGAAGGATGAAAACACGAGATTGCAAAGGGACAAAGAAAATGGAAAAAGAGCTTCCCAGATTACGGGGGGAAGGAACTAATAGTCAATTGCACCAAAGTGTATAGGGCCGGGGAGGCGCGTTGTATATGCAGCGAACGTGAGTAGGGTCAGCGTTAAACTTCGCGGGCCGGCGAACAGGGGAGGTTGGATTTGTGTCAAGGTGAACGGAGGGCATCACGAGGGGGTAAGTGGGGAGGGCATAGGCTCAATGAAAAGTAGGAAGCAACCCGCGGCAATGGTGGTATGGGGGGGCATAAAGGACAAAAAGGGGAAACGACACGGAAAACTCGGGCGTGCAAAAATTTGGGGGAAACATAGTCAAGAACAAACTAACAGAACAGAACGGGGAAACATCTGACAGCGTGGGCGCGGAAAAAGTTTGAAGCGAAAAAAACCGAAAGATGCGGACCGACACGGTACGTACGGGTAGCGGGGGGGCCTACGGTCCGCAAAAGGGGATCCTCACTCTAGATACAAATCACGGAGGAGTGGAAAAAATATAGGTTGGACGTGAAGGGGTGAGCTACCCTACGGCGAGGGCCCTAGGGAATTCAGGGAGTTGTGCGCTCAAACATGTTTTTCACGAGCTATACGGTGAAAACGAGGGGCTGAAGCGATTCAATACCAGGTCTTGTCAGGCGTCACCAATTAAAAAAAGCTGAATTCGTAACGTTGGACTGCCGGGCGAGAGAAAGGGGATTTGAGCATCAGAGCACTAAGGAAGAACGACAAGGGGGTCACGATTGCAGGGAAAAAATTCTTGAACTGAAAGAAAACAGGTCGGGAAAACCAAGTGGAGGCCTGGAGCGCATAACAGCTGCGAAGGCGGGAAAAAAAAACAAGAGTCACTGATAAAAAAACGCAGAAAGACAGTACCGAAGACAGTGACGATAATACATGCACACCGAGGAAAAATATGGGAAATAAGGGGTTTCAGGTGGTCGAGCCATGGGTGAGGAAATCGGTGGGTGAAAGATAAATTGAAAGGGAAATACACAAATGGAAAACTCCTTAAATAGAATTGGAATACAAGCTCGTCGGAAAGAGGGGGGGGACGCAAGAATCAGTCAAAGGGAAATCCTCGAAAGAAGGGACGAAACGCGTTGGAAAAACAAAAAATGGACTGCGGCGGCAGGGGAAAAAGAAGCAGTTCGGGGAACTCCAGTTAAATGAGGTGGCGGCGCGCGCAGCGCGTAAACGGGAACAGGAAGAAAGATCGCGGGAATAATCGCGGAAAAGTTTCGCGAACATCGGGGGGAGATATGACGTCCGGCGAAAAGGGGTTATAATCTGGGGGTTGAAAAGTCGAGGGGGGGGAACGGTAGGGAATCTGGCTTTTGAGAAGAATCCAAGAGAGCAAATGGGTGACGCGGCTCGAGAGAAGGGCGTGCCGGTTTTCAGAAATCAAACGGGGGCACAGGAGGGGGGGGCGGCAGCTAACGTTCCGTGTGAACCCCTCGGGCGCAGACCAGGTTAATCCTCCGAAAGGGGAGATGGGGGTCTTTTTAGTGGGGGGGGGTCCGGCGAAACTTGAAAGACATGAAAAGATGTCGACAACTGGCTTCGGCCGCAAGAGAAAAAGGTAATAGGATGAAGGAAAGTGATCCGTTTGGTCCCAGGTGGTACGCACCTGAATCTGTCCGAGATGAACTGGAGTTTGACAAGTCCTTAAAAAGCTCAATCGTCCGACTGTCTCCACTTCGGATACAAGAACTTGGGAAGTTCGAGATCTCATAACACCGTCCGTCTCACTGGCAATGAGGAAAAGAAAACCAGCCAAGTACGACAAAAAAAAACGAAATTCCCTCGCAATGGAAGTTGGCTTGGGAGAAAGAGAGGAAAAAAGGGAATAAGCTTGGGCCATGGCACAAACCTAAGCCAAAAGAAGTCTTGGAATCCTCGCGGGCGTCGAAATGAGCATGCGCGACATAAACAGAAATATAAGACGTTCTTGCGTTTAATACGGCCAGCTAGCTAAATGGCACGCAGACGCTCACCGGTCAAAAAACCTACAGTCAGAAGTAAAACCGACCAACGATTGCAGAGCGTGAGGGGGGGGGAAATTTTGAGAGTAGCAAAACGTCAGCTGCACCACTTCGAAAGGATCATAGCAAGTTTACTGGGCAGGAACGCGTGAATACGAGTCCCAATGGCGATAACAACAGACAGAGAGTTTTTTGGATCGAGAAAGAAAAGCAAGCGTCGCAACGAGGAAGGCGCAGCCACTTAAAGGAAGAGGGGGGGGAGCACTAACTATTAAGGTGTAATGCGGCAAAACAAGGGGGGAAGCTCATCTCTGAGGCGTTTTCTTAATCGCCCACCAAGCAGAGGAAATACGGGCAGTGTAGCAGGGAAGACATCTGCGGATAGAATCAGCACGCCTTGACGCCGGGAAGCGACGCTGCGGGAGAATGTCTGAACACAGGCTCCAGACCGGTATGAAGGGCCTAGGCTTGGGAGGACCCAGAGGATCGAATCGCCGCTGCAAGGAAATAACGTCGACCGGACTTCTCAAATAGTATAAGGGAGACGGTTTCGAAACGCGGATGAAGGAAACGTGGGGGAAGTAGGGGTCACAGGAACCACACGCCAGAACACGGAGAAGGAGCTCTCCCTCCGCGGCTCGGAGGAGGTGCACTAGCTCTGAAAAGGTGAAAAAAACATCCACCTAGACAACGGGTAGGCAAAAGGACCTGAAATCAGCCAATCGACAGTGGACGTCAACGAAACCGAAAGAATGTCAGCGACGGGTTCGATTCCACAGGTGCTCACGATGGGTCACAAAAAAAAGGGGGGAGTCCAAAAGATGAGACCGCTATTTTAGTTTCTTGAACGAGGACTACCGAGAAAACAAAGGACAATGTTACAGTCACTGGGAAATCTATTCTGGGCTTCCATGAGGTATCAACTAAAAGCCAAAAAACTGCGGGGAGGGGGAGGCGATCGGCCCAGAGTTAACTGGGGGCTTGGGAAGAAAAAGGGAAGACGCAGCGATAGGAGCGGTTCAGGAATGGTTCCCGGCAATAGGGTTGCGGCGGATGGGGGAGGGGGTGCACCAAGGGGGCCCAAGGCCAGCGATCGGCAAGAAAGGAGGAAGTCTACTCGCAAACATGTCCAGACCATCTCTCGAAAAAAAACACCTGTGTAAAGAGAGTATCTGGGGAACTTCACGAAACTGAAGGGGAGGGGCGAAGGCCTTCTTTCTCATTGCAAAGAAAGTCGCGAAGAAGATCGGACTTTCCCGTCTACGGGGAAGAAAAACGTTCAACTGAACCGTTTGGAGAGGCGGAGCGCTCAGTGAGCCGACTTCCCGACTAAGGGACGATCAGGGGGGATAAGTGAATCAGAACAGGGAGGAAAGCTTTTTAACTCGGAGACAGAAAGCGTATGAACGAACCATCTCGCTTGTCAGTTACCTTTGCTGTCACGGCTAGCGCGAGAAAGTAAGAAACTAAAAGCGGCCTGTGGTGATAATCCGGGACATGTTTGGGGGAACCAATATCTCGGGCTGACGTGGAAATATTAAACGCTGAGACGATTGGATCGTGGGAGTGGGAAGGAGCAACTGGATCTGGCACGGAAATCGGGTTCCAATGTGATAATTGGGGAGGAAAAGCAAAGGCCGCAGCCAGCAGGTAATGCGGGAGGAGCAATTATAAGATGGCGCGGCTTATGTGGAACGGAAAGGAGGCCCGTCCGGGGGGTCAGAAAGTCTCATGATGGAAAAAGCTCTAGTGAGAGCCTAAAGACTGAGGTCGTCGAGGGTGAGGGACAGCTGTTGGAAGAGGATGCCTGGAGAAGCCTTAATGGCCGAGTATCGTGAGAAAAAGGAGGAGGGATAACCGGCGGGAAGTCATCTTTCTGGAAGCGAGCTGCAGATTGCTGTGAAAAGGAGGAAAATTCTGACGGTTTTAATAGGACGTAGTCAGAAACGAGGTCAGAATGGGCGCAGAAAAGGACTGCTTGGGACGAAGTGTGAACGTAATCGTGGGTCGGCGGGGTGTGTGACGTGTAGGCGGGAGGTTGAAAATGGTAATGAAGAATAAACTTTTAAAAACGGGGTAAGGGGGTGCACGAATAAGCTGCGATTAGACAACAAAGGAAGGCGGGGTGCTTATCGCCATGGGGAGATCGAGTGGCAGCCTACTAGATTATATCAGAAGGGAAACGACGGAGATTAGGGTTTTGAGCAGGAAAAAACCTGGAAAAAATCAACCCTAGGCAGCGGTCGGCTGTTTTTGGCGAGTCGCGAAGGGTGGGGCCCGTGAGATGCAGCTGAGGGCGACAATGGAGCGAGCTGGGTGGGAAGTAACTAAGAGCGGGAGATAGTCAAAGAAATAGAGAAGGGGCAGATTTAGTGTCCGGGGTAGGGAAGGAAAGAAATACAAAAGGGGACGCGACTAGGGGGGCAAGGAAGCAATCTGGTGTAAAAAGTCTTCCATGCAGCCGGAAAAGCAGGGATGCAAAGGCTCTTCTGGAAGCAGTTTTCGTGGGGGGGGGGTCAATTGGCGCAGGGGGTTTGTCCGCGACAGTAGAAACCATGAGTTGCACGACCTGGGAGGCGCGTAAAGAGAAAAGATGGAATGGGGAATGACGGTGGGCAAAAAGGCTTAAAGGAAAAAAGAGAAAGATGCGCGTCAAAGTATTGAATCACAAGAAGAAAGATACTCCGAGACGATAGGCGGCCGACCGAAGGGGGCGGAAGACGATTTCAGACAAAACACGGCAACAAAAGATCTATCTTGCAAATTTGTAAATGGGATTCCTTGGTGGCGTAGTCACGAAATATGGGAAGGCCCATCACTTTCCCAGGCCGAGGGGCGGGTGCTAGAAAAATCAGCAAATCGAAATGGTCGATCTTGATTCGAAGAAACCTGCTATCTACAACCAAAAATCGGCGAGATCTCATTCGGGATGGGTACCCTAATACCAAAAACGATTTAGCGAAAAGTAAAGTGCGAGAATTTTCCAGGGCGAAGAAAGTAACATCGAATAAAAAGCATACTATGCACGGTGAAACCATTGGAAACAGCGCCTGCCCGGAAGTTGGGACCTCGAGCGCGTCATAGCAGCCGGAGCACGACTGAGGAGGATCTTACAACAAGAGGGGCGCTAGCGCAATCGGCAGGCAAGAAATCTTCATCTACCGATCAGATTAGGGAAGCTGGAAGACCGTAGAACCGGCTTCCTGTGGAAACCGGACTAGAGAAACAAATTCATCACCATATGCCATTCGGTGGACGGGAAGTACTGACATAGGAAGGATGCAGGTTTTTCAATCCGAAAAGACGTCTGAGGGGCAAATAGAACGATATTCTAAGAGTGTTTGTTGGAAGGGCAGACGGGGGGCGTCCTCTTGTGAGCGAAAGGGGACCCGGTCACGGATGATTTCAAACAAAAAGAGGAAACCAAAAAAACTGATCATTCTGCGCATCGTTCCACCATATAGGGAGGTAAGCAATGGTCAAACAAGCTGGACGAGTCAAGACTCATCGGAACGTAATTCGACAAACGAAACATGACCGACGGGACTGAAAGCTGCAGGGGAGGGGGTAGTCGGCCTCGATCACCGGTCACATCATCTACATCGAAAAAAACAAAAAGTGGGGAGGAGGTAATGAGGGGGTCCACTACGAGTAAAAACGCAAACAGGCAAAGGGGTCAGGGGGGCTCTCAAAGTTGTTTTCCACGCAGAGGATACTACAGCTAACTGGTGCGACAGAGGCGAGGGAGTCAAGGGCCCAAAGTGAGGCACAAGAACGAGCATGTACCTGTACCGGAACGGAGGGGCAAGCGGTGAGAAAAGGAGAGGAGAACTGCTAACAGGTTCGACAGGAGCGCGACCGTTCTTCGAGTCAACTTTCTACGAATACAGGGAAAAAGAAAATGAAAACCGGAGCGGGGGATACAAAAAAACCGCAGAGACATATTAAAACAAAAGTGGACAAGAGTCCACGAGCGACTGTCCACAGGGGCAGATTGGGGGGTGGTACAGTTGTAGAAAGTTTAGGGGGATGGATAGGCGAGCATCGGTAAAAAGATAAAAGGGGGGAGACCACAGTCAGTCCGGAGTGAAGACAGATGGCGCTGCAAGAAATTAAGCCACGTCAATAGAAATAAAAACTTCGAACGCAATCTAATGGCAAGAATCGCGTGGGAAAAAAGGAGGCGCCAGGGGGTAGGCGGGTGCGCGTGATTTTCATCTGGGAAACCAGGGACCTCAACCAGCGGTAAAAGAAGCGAGGCTCGTGACGCGACATCGTGGCAGAAGACGGTCAGTTAAAATTAAGGTTTTGACAAGGAGAGGGGCATGGTCAGTGTAGGGTGGATTCGAAAATAGTCTAAAGGCGTGCGGCTCGCGAAGGGGTAGCCGTGTCCACCTCCGAAAGAGAAGAGAGATGAATTTCCGGTGCGCCATTGGGCAAAGGGGCACCCGAATGGCACAACCAGGTGCCAGCAGGAAGGCTCTGGAGTTGTCGTTGGGTACGGCGGGGGCTTGACCATGAAATCCCCGACGGATCTTATGAAAAATCGCCAAAACCAGGTGAGAGTAGCGAAATGGGATCAGGTGGATAAGAACGCGGCAGAGAACAGTTAAAAAGGTCAAAAATCTAAAAAGAGGGGATAAGAAGGTCTAAGAGACAAGGGGCACCTGTGCTACGATGAAAGGGCGGCTCGGAACAAGCCAAACCAAAGTAACCCCCTCACTGCGGCCAGAAGCGCTTTGCGGATAGATTTTCGCTTTCCGAGCTAAGCCGAGATCCTGTGTAAAAAAGGTGACGGACAAGCAATCCAAAAAAGGGGAGAACCTAGCAAGACAAATCCTAATTGAGAATGCGAACAGACCGGCCACGCCGACGTTGAGATCTCACGCGTCAATGATCGAGGCAAGAGCAGGGAAAACACGCGCAAGAGCTGCGCAAAACTCTGCCCATGGCATGTGGCTATACTTTGGGGAGGGGCCCGGGGGTTAGGTCATTAGAAGCGTTAACGAGTGTGAAGAACGGCGCTTCAATAATTGCGAAGACGGGGTGGATAAGGAAAAAATCACGCACAAACCACGAGGGGGGGAAAGGAGAGAAAGAAAGAGATCAAAAGCACAGGAAAGGGAGGGGCCCGAGAAGGGGGAAAATTACTTCAAGTTACGAAAACCAGAAGAAAAGAGTGGGATCAATAGATGGGATAGAGGCGACTAGAAGAAAGCTGACAATATGGGGTCCAGATCCTGAGGAGCCTTTTGCCAAGGGGACGAAAGATGAAAAATTACCGACTCGGCCGCGCGGGTCCAGGTTTAAAAGGCGGCTCCCGTAGAACAGCCGCTCTAAACTGAGAGCCTAGAAATTTCGAAACCATCTTGCGTCCATATACGGGTCAGTATTCGGGAGCGCAAGCTTCTCAAGAGAAAAAGAGCCTGTCTGACAGCCGGTGGACGTTTATGGGGAGGTAAGGTCCAAGAAAAACGTTCGACAACAGGATGAGGCTTGAGGATGGGGTGTCCGCGGAATTTCAAGACCCCATGGGAGAATCATACATAGCCAGAGCCGTAAGGCAATAGCAAAAAGACCTGGAAGGTTGTAGGGTGGAAAGGCGTCAGGTCGGCACACCATGTAAAACAACGTATCTTCGAAGAAGGATTGGGAAGGGGAAAGGAAGCGACGCTATACCTGACGGGAGGAAGACAGCGAGGCAAGGTTTGCGTTCTAAGGGAGGGGGAGACCGAGGGAAAATAAAAGAAAGAATGAGGACGAGAAGCGTTGATGGAGAGGGTAGCGCGCAATTCATGAACTTATAAAAAAAGGGTGGAACCGGGAACGGGAAAGGAAGAATCTGGCGGAGCGACTTGCTTTTGGCACCAAAGCCATCATCTCGCACGATCAATAAAGTCAAATTAACAACGGGAAAGGGCCTTTAACTGGTTCGGAGAGGTCCGATTAATTGACAAGTTTATCATGTCCTTGAAAGAAGGAAAAAGTGAACAAGCTCATGGGGGGCACATTGATTCTAATTCTTGTAACCGTGAGGCCCTGAATCCAAAGGAAAAGCTCACGGACTCATTCCTCATAAGGGAGGAAAGCTGGTTGGAAACGCGGTCCCATGGAAGAAAAGACAAAGAAGATGGACTTGAGACGGAAGCTCGCTCGTCGGGCGTTGCGCATGGGGGGAACAAGGGAATGTGGTGGGGCGCATGAGGAACCTGCCTGACGAATTCTCTGCCGAACACAGTAAGGGGGGGTCGGAACCAAAAAAGGTGGATAGCTGACTTTGTTGGAATATGTACAAGTGGGCGACGGGGGCTGTAGGGAAAAATCAAAGGGGGCTTGGAAGAAAAAACAAAGAAAGGATATGATGAAGACGGTGGGCGCATCAAATGTCCAACCGGGAGTGCAAGGAGATACTTCGATAAGAAGAAGGTCTCTTGTATTGCCGGGCAGACTTGATGTCGTAGGGAGCCATGGGCTCAAATATTGGGTGAGTGCGGTCTAAATGTAATGGCCAGTGGTGATAGGAGTAGGGGAAAATCCCAGTACTAGTCAAAGGGGTCACGACTATCTATACAGAATAGGGATGCTCAAAAAGGGGACGAAAGATGAGCAGGAGTCGGTGGGTGACCAAAGGAATTTCTTGTAGGTGGGGAGCGCATCAGGGTCAGAAAAAAGCCGGAAAAGAGATTGCGCGGACCATTCATGAACGTGTGAAACGGAGCATGTCTGAAAGAACGGGAAGCGCGAAGGAATTTGGGAAAGGTTAAGCGAACGAGGTTACCTTGGGGTGGAAAGAGAGCTGCTGTCGGCAAGCAAAACTACGGGTGCTTAATATAGGGCGGGGTAGTGTGAGTTCAAAAGAACGTTAGCCCAGGAAAGTGGAGCGACGAGCAAGAAGGAACGTGGTGCTACAACAAATGGCACGATGCGAGTCTGTTTTTGATTTAAAGGCTGACTCTCAGGGGGGTTACAATACGAAGGTAGCGGGCTGCCTATTGGGGGGTGAACTCGGTCTTCGTAGAAAACATTCCTTGTGAGCGTCTTCTTGCTAAAGCTCAAAGGGGTTCGGTTGCGCTGTCATGATTAGGTGTAATGAGTTAGATCCAAGCTAAAAACACGATCTAGTTGGAATCTCATGCAAAAGAAAGTGGTAAGAGAAGAGAATACTCGGGCGAGGCTTTATGAGTGGGTTTGTAAATATGGCAGGGATTGGTGTGGTAATCAGCACATGGATACCATTCTCACATCGTTCTTGGAAAAAACTCTTTGTCGTCAGGCTTAATTCTCCAGATAGCACTATTTGAGTAAAAGAAGGTCCTGGTGGGACAGGAGTCTTTATCTTGAGGGGATGTCCTGGTAACCAAACGGATTGAAACACTGCTTCGAGAATGAATCCGTCCTCGCGGCTTACTAAATCGATTTCACGTTTAAAGGTGGCGAATAGCGGCGGGGCAAACAGAAAACGGTCAAAGCAAAGTTCTAGGGCAAATGGGGTTGCCAGACCATGCTGAGGGCAAAAAGACAGAGCTACAAACGGGGGAAAGGCCACGGGGACTTTGCTATAAAACGTTCATACAAACCGCGAAGCCAAAGAAAGTGCTCTACGGGGAAGGAGGAATCCCAAAACTGCTAAAAAAGGGAGGACAGAAGGCGGGTCACGCGCCTTCTCACGGGAAAAAAGAGGAAGATAGGGAAATGTGCTAAATAATACTAGGTTCATTAAAGAAAGTCTATGGCGCTTAAGCCATACACAAGGTCCAAACGAGTGAGCACCTACACGCGATCCTGACGCCTATGAGTGGAAAAAAGCGCGCGTCATGCGCGCTTTCGGACCCGAAAGAGAGGCGTCGGTACAACCGAGGGGCGCAACATCGAAGTCAAATCGGCTTCGGTGCTCATCGTTCAACGCAGTGAGAGGGGGTCAGAGGTCGCCATGAGGGAGCCTTAACGGACTAGAACCTTACCGAGTGGGCGTGGCGGAGAAAAGACGCTGGGTCATGTGAAGGAGTACAGGAGGGAGGGGGGTAACCGCTCAAAAAGTTGGAATATTTAGGAGACGGTCGACTCAGGAAAGAAACGGCGTCTATTCTCTCAGTGACCGGACGCGCCTAGCGTCAAGAGCAATGGAGAATCGGTTAGTGGACGCATCGGGAGGTGAGCAGTCGGGGACGAGTCTTTTCACCCGAGTAACGGATGCCGCACGTGCGACGGGCTGGCGGAGCAGTGGGAGGAGATTCAAAAACTCGACAAATTGTCAACGATTGAAACGTGACAGATCAAACAGGAACAAGCTCTCGACCATGAGATGGGCGACGTATATTGGTGAAAAAGGACAAAGGGGTCAACTTCTGCGTCTCAGATTCTTTCAAAAAGTGTGTCGTGCTATAAAAAGAGTGGCGAGGCACCGGCAAGCGCGCGAAATGTGAGCAGTAAAGCTGTACAGGAGACAAACTCCCCATCGAGGAATATAACACCAAAAAGGAAGGGAAAAACAAGAGAATGGGGGTACTCGCGAGACTACAAACGCGGCTAGAATAACGTACCCAGACGCACAGGTTAATCGTGTAGCGAGCTGGTTCCTGCTAGTATGTAACGGGGGGGGTAGAGAGCATTCGTCGTAAAAAAGGGGCGGAGAAGGTCATACTGTGAGCGTCCATGGGATGCGCGAACGAGTGTACCCGTCGTAACGCTTGAGTGCAGAAGGGAGTGCGCGGGGAAAATAAAGTGAGCATGCAGACATAAGTGTATGGGCACAAGGTCTAAAAAGTGAGAAATTGGCAAGAATATAGGGCGTCATTCGAAACAGCTATAAGCCACGATTAAGCGCATACAAACTTCAGCTAAACTGGATAAGAGAAAGCGTCGTAAAGGGGAACTATGGGATTGAGAAAGCATTGGATCAGCGCGGGTCGGGTCGTCACGGAGACGGACCGTGGAACGATGGAATCCTAAGCAATCACTAGGAGGGTACATACCGCTGCAAGGGCGACGAGCCCAGGTGAAGACCACCAAGGCAGATTTTATCAGCGAGGAAGCATGTCGGCGTATCGCGCAGTTCCCGGGAAGGGGGGACGGACTCAAGGATCGCGCGGTCTGGGTTATACAGAGTTATGGCAAGAGCTCCGGGTAAATGGGGAACAAACATCGCATAAGACGAGTTGAAAAATATTGCTCCCGAGCCGGTTAGGGGAGTGGAAATACAACGGAGCGAATCACGCGGAAAAAGGGTTCAGAAACGACAGGGCTGAATTCGGGGTGGAAAAATCCAGATACAGTAACAAAAAAAGGAGATGAACGGAGAGGATACCAAGACGTGAGTGAGGGTAATAGAAATCTACGAAAAAAAACCCCGGCGCTCGCCTGTGGTGACAGAATTCGAAGTCACCCGTCAGAGTCCAGATGCTCAAGAAATTGATTTGTGGTTGTCGCAGATGACCACCATTAACGGGAAAACGGCCGTCAAGCACACGTCCGGGGCAAAGAGGATTGAGTCGGGCATCAGGTGTTGGGAATACTGGGGTGGGTAGGATGTCTAGTCTGCTCAAACAATAAGTACACCGTGGATAGGAAGCAATCCGGGGCGATCCGAGATTCAGAAGGGTCGGAGAACGGTAAGACACGGACTGGCGTATACGCGACTCAAGGGGGGACCGTCAGGCATCCCCCTAAAGGCACAAAATGAGGGCACCGCGCTTTGATTGCGCTGGGCGACTATAGGGGAACCGCGGGAAAGAAAAAAATTGCGACAACCACTATAGTGGTTGTGAAGACAGTTGGAACAGCCCCGAAACTTGGCGCCAGAAAACTAGTGGGGAGGTCACTCCTCGGGGCAGCGAAACTAATAAGGTGCCTAAAACGGGTCCGCGAGGCGGAACGTTGCGTTAAGGGAAGGTGGCCAGCACGACTCAAATTGCCAAGACGCGATGCATGGGCCGAAGACCACGACAAGGGGGACGGACAAAGATACACACAATAACGTCACTGCCCAAAAAAGAGAAAAGAGGTGATGGGACAATTAGTATTCGAAAGAAGGAGCAACATGGCACTAAGAAGCAGGTTGGCGACGTCGCAACTCATCTGCGACGACAAGGCTTATACACACGTTTAAGCACGAAGAAAAACCAGATGGGCGACAAAGAAAAATCAGAGGGTGGGAGGAGACAGACATTAGCTACCGAAAACTAATAAAGCCCAGAACAAACTGGACAAAAAAGGAGGTAAAGTGCAGACGTAAAACAGTGTGGGCAGAAGGGAAACACGTGATCCAGTACGAAAGAGATTAGGGGTACAACGACGTCATCAAGTTTACGGGAACTTGAGAGTTTAGGCCTTGGGTCGGGGAACCGCACCCAACTACAATTTGTAATTATCTAGGACGGGTGCCTAAATGGGGGGTGTCCGCGGTAAACAACTGAGAAACACACGGAGGGACGGTGGATCGCCTTGAAAGCAAAGTGTGCACGGAAAATGTGCCCGTGGTGGTACCTGTCACAATCAGTATATGCACGAATGAAAGTCTTCTATTGGCGGACGGGAATGGTGAGTGCAGTCATAACTTGGGACGAGCGACATATGCAACTTATCTTCGAACGGGGTTCGCGGAGAAGTGAAAATGGAGGGACATCGGGTGGGAAGGGGTGTACCGGGAAGCTGGGGTCGCGTCCCGGATTTCAATTACGCCCGACGTTCTTGTCCAAGAGAGGACGAAACCTGAACAAAACGAGGGATCTTGCAAGCATTAGCTCGAGAACTCAAATGGAGATAAATGCACATGACACAGAGCAGAGAGGTCACATCAAACGAAGGCGGATGGGGGGTATGGTCAATGGAATCAAGGAGAAAAACCTTACCATTGTCACAAACAGGACAGGGCAAGGCGCGGGCGCAGAACCGGTTATAAGGGTCAAGCAGGAACTTGCAGAAGGGGCGTACGCCCGGCATGACCGGAATGGCTGAAAACAAAGAAAAGCCGAGGCTGGAAATTTGTGTCAGAAAGACGCTGGAGGAACTGACTGGAAAAACGTCGTCCAGGCGAGGGCAAAGATTCTACGGGATGCGCAAACTTCTCTGGCATATTGCATCGTCGAGGAGGATAAGTAGCACGGTGCATGGGAGTAGAACTGTGCCACGAGGGGGGGAAACATACGACGGGGACATGGTCGGACGGTTGTCATGGCCGGGAGCAATGACTCAGCCGTACGACACTTGCAATCGGCTACAGAAACATCCAGACCATCTCCGTCAGTACAAAATCAACACATTACAACGGATTGGAAGGAGAGTTCTGGACATGTTTTATGAGGACGGGCATCGGGGGGCATTGGCGTAAAGGTCTGGAGAGGTCATGTAAGACCAGGGCGCGCCAAAGAGGGCCGACGGCCATTCCCAATAGGTGGGAAAAAGTTGACAGAGAACTGTCTTGAAGGAGCAATAGTAAACGGGGGATTCGGCGGGTCGACTACAGGTCAATGTGTGACACCAGATGATGAGGCGCTGCAGGGGATCGGTAAGACTCACTATCGAGCGGTCTGGGTTTTAAGCGGTGAGCAAAGGTGCGAGGTATACTGAAAATAAACAAACACGCTGACTTAACATTAAAAGCTTCGGCCGCCGCGTTGAAAACAAACCCGACAAATTCGGAATGGTGGAAGGAGCATCAGGGGGTGACCCAGGTTTGGGAATGGTGTGCCGTCGGACTACGATGAAGCCATTCGACAGGCTGGTGAATAGTGTACGCACCCGAACTGTCGAAAGACCAGGATGGGGGGCGCGCGTGTGCCGGGGAAAGCAACTGGGATCAAAAGGTGCGTACGTTTCACGACGGCTCTTCAAAAGGTAACCAAATTTCATTAAAGGGGGGGTGGGAGGGGACTAAAGATCAAGCTAAAGCCCACCTGCGTCGGGCGCGTGGATCCGATACGGAATGTAGAGGACTGCGGAACGGAAGAGATGCCACTTACGAGCTTGCCTGAAATGAGCAATACGGCATGAGCCGGCTAGCAGGATGTATTCCAAACAGGGGGACTGGATGTCGTCGGTTAATAGCCAACGACGGTGTGCCGAATATGATCACGGGGAAAAGCCGCGGCCAATTGTGGAGCTGCGTCTCAACGCAGTCAGGTAACCGGCTGCAAGCGGAAACGGGTCAGGAGAGGGTCCGATATGGGCTCTGGGGGTCTTGAAGGGAGCGCAGTGATATTCGGCACACAGCTGTGATGTTATCTTTCTGGAGATAGGAAAGAGACTCACAACAACGCTTTGCGCGGGAACAGGTACGAAAAAACCGTTGGTACTGTAGGCAGCTTTGAGGAGGAACGTGTGCAGGAGCGTCCATGGCAAAGCGGTGGAATAAAGGGGATCGCTTACAGGGCTATGATCTGCCCGGAGGGATAGTCGAATACAGGAGGGGGAAATTAGAGAGAGGCTGAAACAAAAAGGGGAAAAATGGGGTAGCCAGGGGATCGCTGGCGCTCTTAACAACAGTAGCTCAAGGAGTGCCGCAGACATCGGAGTGGAGCAAGAGACAAACGGAAAATCAACTCAGCGGAATCGGGGGGAGGGGGAAGCCGGCATACGTTGGGCAGGGGGTCTGTCGCGCAAGTGATCGAGGGGTGAGAAAGGACGCGCCGATGCTTTGCGATCAAGTAAAAGAAATTTCGAGAACAGCGGGAGACGCTTACTCCCGCGTATGGCAAGTGGACTGTTGGTCGGCCAAAATGGGTATGCATTCCAGAGCGCGGGGGAGGAGATGCGCCGCGACGGTCGTTAGCAGAATGATAAAAAAGCGATCGAACCGGAAGGTCTACACGGGATCCAGGGAGGCCCGGCGAGGGCCTGGTACATCGCTTTCGTGGGGGGGGGAGGGAGTGTTGGGACTGACGGGGACGCAGCAAGCGACAAACATGGATGAGGAAAAAATCTTCGCAGTCATTAAAAAAACGCGAACCGCTGTAGTCGCCGCAGGAAACGTGCTGCTGGGGCACAAAAGGGAAGAGGATGGTCAAGGGAAGGAGAGAAGATTCGCGCTGGCTTGCAACAACGCAAACAACTGATCACACGAAAAAAACGAATCACTGCCACACCACCAGCACAAGAGGGGGCGGCCGGAGAAGGGGGCCATGAAGCCGGAAAAGAATCACATGAGCCGTTGCGAAAGGTCGGGGGGAAATACGGGGAAGAAAGGGACGCACGGTGCCAAAGGCAGGAAGTGTCGCGAGGACTAGCGGTTCCGCCTGAGGCGAGACTTCAAGTAACAAAACAGAAAAGGACGCAGGAAGGAAATAGGTCATACGTCCATCAGGGAGAGATATGCAAAGGGAGAGCGCAAACCAGGGAACGCACGAGCAGTGTCGGCAAACGTAGAGCTACGAACGCCCGAGATTTTCCCGGATCGGAGAGATATTCAACGTGGGTCAAACGACGCGAGTCGGCCGGGGCCCTAATAAAAGTAGGAGGAACGGGGAGACGTGTCGCCCAATACTAGTGCAGTTTAAAGCGCTAGGCATGTGACACATCTCAAGCCAATGAAGCCCCTGAGAAAGGGGCGGTAGCTGGGCCGACGAGGTTGCCACAAAACAGCGGTCGAAAAGTAGCTAAAGCCGACGGGAGGTCAGGTTAACCGGTCAAACGGAATCTTGGGAATCAAAAGGAATGCAAATCCGGAAGAAATCAACAAGGGAGGCAAAAAGGAAATTGAATGGATTCTAGAGCTGCATCACTAGGAGTGCTTAGCAGTCTGGTTCGGCTTGTTGCGTGGAAGGGTGGCAGGGGATGTTGGGAGAGGTCCGACGGTGGATGTGGGAAAGGTCACTCAATGTGCCTCTAGCCGAGGCGGCTGGGGTTGAAATGCAGGAGGGAGAATGTCGAAGAGGTGAAAAGTTCGAGCAACACGGTCGGTGGTGTGTAATGTAGCTTTTCAAAAGCAAGTCTGTCCACGCCGGCTTAACGGTTAACGAGGACAAAAGCCTGGTCGGGCCAGGCAAATTGGGGTCGGGCGCTTGGACAGAGACTAAAGAGACATGCGCGATGACAATGTACTTGGATAACCAGCAGCAAGGGGGGTATGTGCCTCCGCGAGAAGTGGAGAGGCAACGGACGTCTCGGGGGTAAGGGTCGGAGTGCCAAACTAGAAACACGGCGAAATCGGAGAGGGGGGTACCTCTAGTTTCAAGGAAAGACAAACCAACGACGGGATGGGGAGGGGGGGAAAAACCGCTGGCGGTGTTGTGAAATTGAATAGCTGTCAAGCGCTACGCCGGCTGCGCGTCGGACGACTTCACAGGGTCTTCGATCTCAAAATGTAAGTGGTCAATCAGCAAGGAGGGTCCCTTATCCCAGCTCATATGCAATATTGGAGGGAAGTGTTGGGGGGCATATCGATCCATCATTTGAGGGGCGGTAAAGCGCGCCACAAGAACCTAAGAATGCGAGGTAGGGGGGGACACAAGGGATTTGGCCGTGTATCGCGCAAGAGTGTAAAAGAAGGCGCCATATAAAACATACTATGCCGAAAGGGAGAACCGAGTCACCGTCACCGGGGGTCGGGGGATAAGACACACTTCAAATAGGGACGACACGGGTCGGGTTAACTGCAAATAGACAGACGAGAAGCGGGGGAAGATGCGGCCGAAAGAGCAACGTACAGGATTTCCAAATATACGTTGGGAGTCAATTCGGAAGATTACTCCTCATTGGCTAAAGAGTGCCCTTTTGGAGACGTACTTCAGGTCAACTTTGTGTTGGCGGTGCTCAAAGGGGAGTCGGACGAGGGAGTTCGGGGGTCTCTTTGCTTAGAGACTTCAGTCTCTGGTCGATCTTCGTCCCAATTTGACGTTTAGGGGCCTCGCCGGGGCGGAAGGCGGGGGTTCCAACTCGGCGCTGGCACTGCGTGGGAGTAAGACGATGTGAAGGGCAGTGGGGACAAAAACCTGAGCGGCCGGATACAGTTAACAGAAAAAACACACATCCAGGCAACGAACGCGCAAAAAGATTGAGGCCTCGGGGGGGGGGGGAGAGGATGAGGAAGGGTCCTGGTGATGGAGGTGAGGAATAGTAAACGGGGAAGTCGAAACAATGTATAACCAAACACGCATAAACCTGTAGAGGGACACAGATGAACCTGGAGAGTCAAGGAACGCTTCCCAAAGCGGGGGGGGAAGGACACAGATCGAAACTAATCAGGTCAGCGAAAGGGGGAAGAGGAACATGTGGGTCGGAGTACAGGCGCCACTAAGATGGTGGGGCGCTGTAAGTGGTTCTCAGGGATGGATTGTAGGAGCGAATCGCGCACCCACGGAGCGGGAGCACGTCGAGATCGTTCGTAAGTGAACAGGACTGGTTTTCCGATAGAATCGGGATCAAGAGCATACGGTAGGGACACGGCAGCACAGGGGGACGTGAACCCCTAGAACTCGACGTGAATTCGGTCCGCATTGGAGGCACATATCACAGAGCACAAAATGTTTGGTTCCAGTGCTTGCCAACCACAAGGGGAGTGGGAAAGGTGCAGTACGGGCTGGAGCGCAAGTACCGGATGCGACGGGTCGTGCTCCTCAGGAAAAAGGTGACCAAAAAAAGGCCAGACGTGGTAGGGGGTGTGCGGACGATTGCGCCATTCGTCGGAAGAATCTGAACCTTGCCAGAATCACCAGGGGGAGCGGTAACACGTAGATAACGGGTTGGGGAAAAAGGAGGGGAATGATCTCTAATCAGAGGGGGGGAAGGCCATATACACGCGAAAAGTGAGAAACTGTCAAGGGGGACGGAATGATCTCAGAAATGTGGGTTCGCTCACTGGAACGGGCGGCTGTGAAGCGCACTGACGTGGTCACAAAAAAGGAAAAAGAGCAATCAATTGCAGGCCGCGATTGAGTCGGAGCGCAGAGTCGGGACGGTCGTAAGTGGGACGTCTCGCGGGCGGGGGGCTAGGTGGGGGGGGGGGGCGGGGGGGCTCTTGGGGGATCCGGGGACGGGCTTGGGGGAGGGGCAGTCGGCGGCGTCGGACCTGAGTCGAAGACAGGTGGTGGGAGGAGAGATATGACCGTACTCATAAGCTGCGGCGGTTATGGGGGAAACGGGGAACCGCGGGCAAAAAAAACGCACGCCTCCAATGGAGGGGCGCGCGTTACACTCTTAAAACTAATGAAAAAACCTACTACTACGTCCAAACCGATGCGCCGTTGCTTGACCGGGTGCATATTGCCAAAAATCGGGGCAACGCTAACAACATGCAGGGCAAGATAAATTAGGGCGCCTACAAGACGAGCGTAGCAAGCGAAACTCCGCCAGCGGAGGGATCTGGCTAATGGGATTGATGAGTGTTATGGTGGCGACACTAGTGCGGCGGGGGTGGCAGAGGGGGGAACGGAAGAGGGGACTCATCTAAAAAAGGGGCCGGGCGTAAAAAACCAAGGTCGCAAAAGAAGACTTGAAGCGACCCTCCAGCAGCTCTCACACAAGGGGGACAGTCTCCAACCATACACGGGTGTTCTGCGTGGGTGAAATAAAAAGAAAGGAACGCGGAGGAAAGAACATAGAGAAAGAAGGGGAATAAGTCAAATGCCTTAGACGCACACCAGAAGGAACAGCACCCATTGGAGCGATCGAGCGGGCGAGGGGAGAAGCAGGAAGCGCGCCAACTGAGGTAAAAGCGAATTTCGGAAATGCAGGGAAAAAGACTTTGGCGTGGGCAGCCGACGATGCACACAGGCCAAAAAGGCCCTACCATATCGGAGTACGGGGCAGGGGAGGGCTGCTTAGCACTCGAGGGTGTTTCTGCTCTCTACGCGGGTTCGGCGAGGTAAAGAGGCAGGTGCGAAGTCAGCATGGCGACTCTGGCGGGAAAGGAGGTAACGGAAAAAAAGCGCCAGGATGCTGGGCAGTAAAAAAGTGTCAGGACCAATGAAGTAACTGGGAAGGACAGACAGGGCTGCCCAAAAAATGGGAGCGACCGAGTCAAACGCCTACAAACGGATATGCCGGAAAGAACCGGGCAGGCGAGCGCTGTACAGGGGGTAACTGGGACAAACGGTAGACCGGACACAACCAACACACGTCCTTGAGGGGAGCACAATCATGAAAAGAACAAAGGATATAGAGCTCAATTCAAAAAGAAGGAGGGGTTAAAGAGATAGGTGCTAGGTGGGGGGGCAGTCGGCCTGGTGCAAGAGACAGTAAGCGGTTTTAGTCGCGTGAGGGGGGCGGTGTACAAAATTTTCAAGATAATAAGCCAGTAAACCTTCTCCACGTCTGGGCAAGGGCGTACGAAATGCCTGGAGCAGGGCTTTAATACAGATGGGGAAGGCAGGTGTCCAGACATGTCTAACGAGGAGCCAGTGGCCTACTCGAACTGCACGGGGTCATGTGTGAGCAAGCGTTAAAAACGCAATAACACATTGTGGCGAAATGAAATGCAGTGGGGACTAGACGGAAGATAGCATTAAGAAAAACGAGAGCGCCTGCATATAACGATGTTCGGCCTGCTATCGCATGAGGAAAGCAGGAAAATGGAAAAGAATAATCAGGCGCAGGCCGAGAATGTGGAAGAGGAATGGAACTCAGAAAGGCCCGGAGTTGCGTACGTTTAAGTGGTGCATCAAAACACCCCATAAAGGAAAGAACGAAAGAAAAAAGTCGGCCGGGCCCAAAGGGAGGTGACACGAAAATTCAGCACCATACAAGGAACACCTCTGAGTGATAACCGTGAAGAAAGATCTATGGCGAGCAAATGATCTCGAAAATCCCATGATGGGGAAGGCCGAGAAGGGGCGCGAAGGTCACTCAAAGAAGTCGCCCCCAGAGCGCGAAAAGTAGGGGGCACAATTCTCCGGTGGCAGTACAAAGGTTCTTCAATGAACTGAGGCTCGTTGCATAAGGGGGCGAAAAGGTCGAAGGTCGAGGCCCACTGTAGCGGGGGAAGGGTTCACAGGCGGGGACGTACGAAAATGAAGAGGAGGGAGAAAGGTGGTTTAAAAGGGGGAAACAGTAACTGGGGCGGTACAAAATCAGCCGCAGAAGCGACAGGAAAAGTCAGGGTCAAAAAGTGATTACAGAGGACCCAGGAACTAAGGAAACCACTCATGGAGTGGGCGGAGTGACACTTCAGTGTCGCTCCAAATCAGACGGTGCGAGATGCCCATGACAGAAAATATGGAGCGGCGACGAAGTGGAGGGAAAGGTGCGTCCTTAATTACGAGGGGAGGATTCAAGTCATGGAATCGGCCATAGTGTGCTACGGGAACACGTGTGGGGCGGAGGCGGGTGGATGAGAGGGAAGGAATGGAGGTCAAAGGAAACAAGCCAGGGAGGGTTGCTGCAGGTACCGGTGGGTGAACAGGTACTCTAAGAGGCCAGAAAAAACCTGACCGAACCCTGGCAGAAAATCGTGCGTAAGGAAGGGCTAAGTGGAAATAGGGGGGGGAGGGCGCGGGGCTAATGCCGTTGGAAAATCGGGAGGCGGGGGGCGCCACCCGAGTAGGACAAGAATACATAAGGCGGGGGGTAAGGGAGCGTCGGGAGGAGGGGGGGAAAGTCGTGGGTGGAGGACGGGCGGCGCGTGGGCGCAACTAGAATGTCGCAACGGGGTGATTCTCATACACGTGGCCAACGGCTAGACAAAGGGGGAGTCGCACCGAGTCTGAAAATGGAGGGGGGACATGGGGGGGGGGAGCTGGCAAACGGGTCGGACGGCAAAATTCTCTATTCGATCCATATGCTGGTGCGCCGCATTGACCTTGGAATTTCTTCTGGGTGAGTAAGCTGAGATCTGGGGGGGGTGACATTCGATGGGTATCGAAGGGGACTAGGGAAAAACGAATATGCGTGTTGGAAGGAGCGCATGGGGTGATCCGCTGCTTCAAGAAGTGGGCTCGCAGAAAGTCGAAGTCAGAGGGAGAGTGGACGTTTGAGAGAGAAAACACCAAGAAGGGCAAAATTTGCTTGACGACATGCTGCACCAGGGGGGTTTCGACCTAGGGCGCGTGATGGGCGAATGAAAAAGACGAATCATCTAAGGAGAAAAGAATTTGGAGAGCGTCGGAGGCAAACAATTTGGCGAACGTTGTGCAGGTCAAGAGACACTCATTAGGTCAGGGGCATGCGATCTTCGATACGTGGCGGGGGAGTCGCAAGAAGTTATACGCAGGCATGCGCGGGGAACGCAGTGTAAGGGTTTGGCCGTGGAAAAGGATTGGCGCATGACCCTGGGGGTGTAACAAAGACGTATGGCTAAGATCAGGATGCAAATGGTAGAGTGGGATAATCAGCAAAATGTGCCTCGCACAAGAGCATGACGAGAAAGTGGGTAGACACGTACCAAAGCCCTGAGATAAGGTAGATACTGAGTGAACACACGCAACGGCGAAAATGGTGAATCAAAACTGGGGGGATGATCACACAGCATATATCAAGGATCCTAACACCCTAGGAGTGAAGACGGAAAAAAAAGACGTAGGGCTACAGGGACACGGGCACGACGAAAGGCATTTCCTTGGCGCAAAGAACCGGAACGGAAGAGAACGGCGACGCGGAAGAGGCACTAGGATCATGCTTGCGAGAGGGAAATGTGTGAGAGGGGACGGCAACCCAAGGGGAAAAGCAGTGGCTAGAGTGAAAAAGAGGCCGTCACTGACTTCAGGCGATGCACAAAAAACAGGAGCTCGGTTAGCTGAAGAAAACGACTACTGACACGAGGAAGATCCGTGAATCACGGACCGCCTGCGCTACAGGGACGTAAGACGTTTCATTATGGGTGGTGCAGACAGTCGATAAGGGAGCAGGTTAGGGCAAGGGGGGGAGATGGCGTTCGGATTTGCAAAAAAAAATCAGAGCGCGAACGGAACCCACAATGGGGCGAATTAGGGGCGCGGGGGGAAAGGTGGCGAAGCGCCTGGATTCCAACAGGCGGCATCGCCGTGTATATCAAAAGGATGTACGAGGAGACTCAAAAAGACGAGGCTGGGACCGACAGTGTACAAACGGGCGGGCGAGGAAATCAAGATTATAGGTAAGGGACACAACAGAAGAGCTACGGCTTTCAGGGGTCTACAAATCATGAAGTTAATCGGGGGAGACGAAAGAAGTGGCGGCATCACGGAGGGAGAGGCCGGACTGGCGGAATGATGAAGGTCTCGTCTAAAGAGCTGGAAAACGGGAAACAGTCGTTTATCGGGCAACCACGGAGGAAACTGCTTTGGCCTACATCGGGGCGGATCTGTATGTTCATATTCAAATCGGTCAACTGTGCGAGCCAACGGGGCAGACGGGAGCGTCGGGCGTAGCACTCAAGGGGGAGAAAGGGCGCTATCAGGAAGTTCTTGCAATGGATTTAGATCCAATAGGATGTCAATATCTTTCGGTAGGAATTCTGACACGGCAAGGACGGGGAACGTGGTAAAAAAGTTCTGATTTAGTCGGGGCTCGAGGGGGTACTAGACTCACGCCGACGGGTTGGCAATGGAACGGAATCTGGGGGGTCCCGCGGAGCGATAAAAAACAGTTTGAGGGAAAACTTAAGGGCAGCGAAAACGGCAGTACATCTTAGCGGGGGGGAGAGGATCCCAGGGGAGATCACAGTCGAGGAATACCAACAACATTTGACGCCAAGTACTGAAGTAATTTATAGTGTAGAGTAGCGTCGGTAGGGACGGGTGAGGTAAGGCAAAGGGTGGTCGGGGGACGGCAAACTGTGTGACACAGCGGGGTTCTTGACTTCACGCGTCTGCGATGAGAGGAAGCCCGGGGCAAGCTGGTAGGGAGATACGCTCAACGGCTGAGAATGCGGATGAAAAAAATAGCTGAGCCATCAAAAGAGAGTAATCACGGAATGTTAAAAAAAAAAGGGGCCGGGGGGTCAGCCAAGTACAGCGACAAGTGCAACATTGCATTTGCCGGGGTACACACAAATAAGACACCGACGGAGTAGGGGCATAGAAGCGGGTACACTATCCGCGCGGAGATAGGGCGTGCACAGATGGAGAAGATTTGAAGGGTTTAGGCAGGTGAAGGAGCTGTAAGGGGGCAAAAGACTTGAAGGAAATGTGATGACAACAAAACCAAATGGAAAAAAAAAAAGGCCCTGGAGGGCAGTGTGAAAAAAATAACGTAAGTGACTGAAAATTGAGAGAGAGGAACATAGTGATGAGAACACGCGAGTAGTAATGGGAGGGGGAAAGCGAGAAGGAAGGAGCTCAGGTCTCTCTATTCATGGGTGAGTATACGGGGCAATTGGGGGTGTCGGCGCAGAATACGGAGGAAAACTTTCCAGAAGAGGCTGGAGAAGGGCTTCTCCAAGGGGCTAGGGAGCCAACGCGGAGCCTGCTGGGAGCGCTGTTTCCTGGTGTCGAAGAGACACAGTTGAGGTGGGAGGGAAATAAGAAGAAAAAAGTTGGAAAAAAGGGTTGCTGCCAGCGGGGTCATGTGGCAGGTGGGCTCAAATAGAGCCACATATCGGCCTCAAGGGACTATCAAATCTTCCGCGAAAGCATGAAATGAAAGGTGTCCAGGAAGAGGTTGGCGGAGCCGATTGGCGAATATGACGGAGGGAGTCCGCCCGCAATTTGAAATCAGTAGGGGAGAAAACAAAATCGTAACAGAAACGGCAATACGAAAGACAAAAAGAGGCACATACAATCACATCGGATTAAATGGAAATGAAAAAAATGCATACGGTAATGGGGGGGGGAAACAACAGGTGGGGGTGCTACGGCAAGGCGAAGCGGTGGGGAAAGCGTGTCCGAGTCATGGCAGCGAGGGGGGACGGCGACAAAGAAAACCGTGCAACCCTGCGAAATCAGATGTCTCGCGCCACGTTGGAGGAAAGCAGAGGCTCGACTCCCGCCCAAGCTCAAAGAACGGAAAGGGGGGATCGCTGCACTTTCGGGATCGACATGGGGGGTCAAAGGATGGGCGCGTAAAACGCCTCAAAAAGGGTTTAGAGAGAGCACACCGCGGAAGGGGGGTGCATGGATGGGGATTCAGACAATCGAAAAACAGATCGCATTCCCACATGCCGCTCGCGTGTTCGGATCGGAAATTAAAGGTCAAGGAGCCAGCAAACAGAGGAGGGGGGGGGTGCTTGTCAGAGGCAGGCCTCCGACGATCAAAAAGGAGATTGTGCGTATAACAGGCTAAACAGGGAAATAGCCTAAAACCAATGGAGACAAAAGGAAAAGGGGGCATCCTAGGGTACGGCGGGACGGTTATGGTGGTCCAGGCGGTAGGGAGGATTAGGAAAGTCAAACAAGCGCAAATGGATCGAAATCATATCGAAAACGTCTTGGGCACAGCCAACAGCATAAGCAATGGCGCAAACAAAGTACAGAAAAGGGGGGTGTAAGATGAGGAAAGGCACCGCATCTAAAAACAACAGAACGTTTCGGAAGCGAAGAAACGAGTCAGTACGGAATAGGCACGGAAAACAAGGAGAGGCAATGCGAGCAACAATCAGACATGGGAAAAGGACGGAACAGCGATATAGGCGCATTGATCTGGAGAAGAGAAGCTACCTGCATCATTCTGTCGTTGATGCATAAAAAATGCGCAAGGGAGGATCTGGAATGCCGACAAAAAAGATGACGTGCAGATACCGACGGAATGAGGCTCAGGAAAACTGACGAATGCGGAGAGGTCGGTTCATCGGCGCCAGGCCGAAACGCTCACGAAATTACCGGGAGACGCGATTCAAGAAGGGGGGCACAACATGAAACTAGTGCGGGAGGGAAGCTGAGGCTGCGTAGACCCCACGTGGCCTCGCCGCGTAGCGACACGGGTCTCCGACTCGGATGAAGTAGAGATCGCGACGGAGGAAGCCAATAAAAGAAGGGTGAGAGTATTGGAGGGGGCAATCGGCAGGATCATAAGCGCCACAACCCCCCAATAAACCAAAAACCACCAAAAATCCGACCCAAGATAGAGCTACAAATCAGTAAGCAGAAGGAGCGGGCACCTCGTCTTAATAGAGCGGGGGACATGTAGCGAGCCTGTAAAAACCTGATACAAAGCCGGCCAATTCAGACCGTCAAAAGAAAAGAAGCCAATGGGCGTACGTTCTAATATTGGAACGACGTCGAAAAAAAGTATAGAAAACCTCGAAAAATTGTCACCACCGTTAGGTAGGGTCAGTAAAATAGCGCGAGAGGGTTGTGCACTGAGAACGGAGCCAGAAGAGACAATGTGTCGTTTTGCAATAGTCTGGCAGGGGGGATGCTTCACATAGCCGTTCGGGTCCCGAGTGGAAAAATGCAATTTCATGCGAGATGGGAATGGGAGGTGTCAGCATTTGGTGCCAGGGGAGGGGGCGGTGGAGAATCAAAGTGAAATTGTATCCGGCCAGAGGAGTCAGGTGTGAAGAAGTATAATGAGAAGTGCCACCCGAGGAGACGGGGGAACGTGACCGACTCGGAAGGTCACGGACGTCTGTGACGAGGATCCAGAGAAACACGAGAATAATGCGGGATGGGAAACAAAAAAAGGCGCCATGAAACTAAAA
>Ga0179593_1560739_pt1 | contig 27839 bp, 53 predicted proteins | sample CZODoug2_1_08_16_FD_185931 | JGI IMG/M metagenome (GOLD analysis project Ga0179593, IMG submission 185931) | Vadose zone soil fungal communities from Angelo Coast Range Reserve, California, USA - CZODoug2_1_08_16fungal (PacBio error correction) | ecosystem: Environmental > Terrestrial > Soil >...
AAAGTGAGAAGAGGCCCCAGAGCCCTCCTTTAATTCTTCTGAAAAAAAGAGAAAACAGGGAGGGGGGAGGGGAAAAAAGAAGAAAAAAGGCAGCAGATGGGGAAAAAAAAAAAAAAGGTCGACCGCATATCATCCCATGTCACTACACTCCCCAGACAAAAGCGAATAAAAAGGTGGGGGGTCCACTGCGATAGCGTAAACAAGGCAGGAAACTAGGGAAAGGGGGGGGAGAAAGGGTAAAACGGATCAGGGAGTTTTGATACCCAAGAGGAAAAAACGTAGTCACGAAGTCTAATTCTCCTCCCAATCTTGACAGTGAAGGATGAAAAAGAAAGGGGAAGGAGTTAAAAAAGGAGGGAAAAAAAAAAAAAAGGGGGGCCGCTGGTCGTTCATTCACCATTATCTTCCCGGTGTGGGAGAAAAAAAAAGAAAGGGGAGAAATTTAAAGAAAAGAGGGAAGAAAGAGGAAAAGGGGAAGGGAATCGCCGGTGCCAGGGAAATCCTTCCTGCTTGAAAAGAGAAAAAGAGGAAAAATTGGCCCCGGGAGAGGGGAGGAAAAGGGGGAAAAAAAAAAAAAAGAAAAGGGGAAAAATCCTCACTGCCCTTTTTTTTCTTTGCTAAAATTACTTGAGAAGAAAAAAGAAAAGGGCAAAAGGGGGAAGAAAAAGAAAAGGGGAACCTCGGCCCCCCACTCCTCTTTTCTCTGCACCGCCGGGAGGGGGGAACGGACGCGGATCACCACCCACCTTTTTTCCCGAAAGGAAGGAAAAAAAGGGAAGGGGGGCTGAGAAGAGGGAGGAAGAGACCCCCGCCATCCGCCAGAAAGCGGTTGGGGGGGTGTAGAAAAAAGGAAACCTTCCTCTCCTTCTCTTCGTCAAGCCAGAAAGGGAAGGGGGGGGGGGGGAACCCAGGAGGGGAGAAAAAGGAAAAGGAAAGGGACTCGTACCTCTGCGCTTTCTAAATCCCCCGGCCAACCTTGTAAGGGAGAGGAGAAAAAAGAAGGAAGGGAGAAGGGAAAAAGGTTGAAGAGCCTGGCGATTCTCTTTTCTCATTCTACTTCCCGAGGGGTTAAAAAAAAAAAGAAAAAGAGGGGGACCAGGAAAGAGAAGAGGGGGAGAGGGGGGAAAGAAACAGTCCGGTTTCTTTTCCTCTTTCATCGCGAAGGGAAATTGGGGAAAAAAAAAAAAAAGGGGGGCCACGGAAAAAAAAAAAAAAAAGGGAGAAAGGGACCGCCAAGAATGCCGCCCATGATTTTTTTTCAGTCGAGGAGCTCGGAATAAGGGGGGGGAGGTTGGGAAGGGAGGAGGAAAAGGGGGGGAGGGAAAGAGGATGCAGGGCGCATCCTTTTCAGAAATAGCAGAGGAGGAGAAAAAAAGAAAGGAAAGCGGGAAGAGGGAGGGAAGGGGGAAGAGGCCGTTCTCATCCTACCTTTATCGATGGTAAAGGAAGAAGAAAAAAAGAGACTTAGGAAGAGGGGGGGGGGAGGAAGGGACCTAGACGAAACCTTTAACCAAACTTTCCAAGTTTGGAAAAAAAAAGGGGGAAAAAAAAGGGGGGGGGGGAATCGGAAAGTAAAGGCCAGAAAAGGGAAAAAAAGAAAAAGATGAAAAAGAGGGCCGCATCTTTCTTTCCTTCCCCCCTATTAAGTGTTAGAGAGAAAAAAGAAAAGGGGATCTGCAAAAAAGGAAGGAAGGAAAAAAAAAAAAAAAAAAAAAAAAAAAGGGAATATAGCAGGTGCATCTCTCTCCACCACACAAAAAAAAAAAAAAAAGAGAAGAGAGATCAGAAAAGGGGGTGAGGAAAAGAGGGGAAAAAAGAAGGGGAATTATCGGCGATCTCTTCTTTTTTTTCGCCTGCATAGCACAAGGGAGAGGGGAAAAAAGAAAAAAAAAGGGGATGGAAGAGTTAAGAAGAAGAAAAGGGGAAAAAAAAAAAAAGGTTACCGTCGTTCTTTCCTTTAACTTGCGCCGGAGGGAAAAAGGGGGGGGGGAGGGAACAAAAAAAAGGAAAAAAAAAAAAAGGGGGGGGGGGGGACTAGGATGACGCAACTTTATAATCCTAAACCCCCGAGTTTTGGAAGGATAGAAAGGGGGAGGGGGAGAAAAACGAAAGAGGAGTACAAGGGAGGGAGAAAAAACCAAAGTTAAAAAAAAAAGATAAAAAAAAATGAGAGAGAATGGAAGAAGGGGAGGGGAAAGAAGCTGCTATTTTCTTTGTTATGGAAAAGGGGGTTGAAAGGAGCAAGGGAGGGAAAAAGGGGGGGAAAAAACACGGCATCCTCCATCCCTTTCCCTTCATCCGAAAGAAGAGAAAAAGAAAGAAAAAAGGAAAGGGGAAACGAAAAAAAGAAAGGAGGGGGGAAAAAACGAGATCCTCTCTATCTTTCCCCTTCTTGCGCCAAAAGGGGGGGAAAAAAAAAAAGGAAAAAAACCAAGGGGAAAATAAAAAAGGAGAAAGAAAAAGGATCCAGCCCTTTCTCCCTCCTGCTCCTGCCAAAAAAGGGAAGGGAAATTGGAAGGAAAAAAAAGGGGGAATCGCCGGCGCCCATCTCCCATCGAAATGAGAAGGGGGGGGGACCGGGGGAGGGGAAAAAAAAAAAAAGGGGAAGAGGCGGGCCTTCAACTAATACTTTCCATCGCCAGAACAAGAAAAAAAAGGGAAAAAAAAGGAAGAAAAAGGTTCAGGGGGAATGAGAGAAAAGAAAAGGCTTCCCCTCCGGTGGGAAAAAGAGGGAAAAAATTAAGAAAAGACGGAGAAAAAGCGGGGCTGCGCCTCCTGACTTCTATTCAGTTTTCATCGGCAGTCGGGAGGGGGAAAGGAAAAGGGGAGGGGCGTTGAAAAGGAAAGGGAGGGGGGGGGAAAAAAAGGAGGGGGAAAAAGAGGTGTGGCCTATATCCGCCGGCCTGCAGCAAAAAGGAAAGGGAAAAAAAGTCGGAGAAAGGGGGGGGGGGAAGGAAAGGGAAACACCGCGCTCGTCCTTTTCTTTGCAGAGCAAAAGAAAGAAAAAAAGGGGGGACGGAAAGAAAGTCTATCTTCCTCTTCCAAAAAAAAAAGGTTAAAGAGCATGAATGGAAGAAACACAAGACCAACTGTCTCTTAAAAAGTTATCAAGCACTGGAAGAAGAGGAAAAGGGACAAGGGGAAGGAGAGGAAAGGGGGGGGGGGGGGGAATACCAGGCCCTCTAAATTCCCTCCTCTCCTGCTGACCCGGCACAACGAGGGGAAAAGAAAAGAAGAGAAGCCGACATTGTGTTTCAAGGGCGATAGGAAAGGAGGGAAAAAAGAGACGTCGAGCCGCTCGATCTCCACACAACGGAAAAAAGGGGGGAAATTCTGGAAGATGACAGGAGGGGAAGGGGGGGGGAAAGAAAGGGAAAAGGTTCCCTTCTTCCAGGACAGGAAAAAGGGGGGGGAAAGGAGGGGTCAAAAGGGAGAAGAAAAAAAAAAAGGAAGGGCGGCACTTTACACATCCTCTCTATTCTCGTCAAATTAGGAGAAAAGGAAAGGGATAAGGGAGGAAGAAGGGGGGGGAAAAAAGGAGAAATGGAGTCCTTCCATTTCTTATCTGGAGGGGAAAAGGGGAAACTGGGCAATAAAGGAAAAAAAAAAAAGGAAGGGGGAGGGCTGGCCTCCCGGAGCCCTCCTACCTAACAATAATACAACGTGGTTCCAAAAAAGGAAAGGGGGAGGGGGGGGGGTTTGAAAAGCTTAGGAGAGGAAAAAAAAAGGAGCTACGACCAAAAAAAAAAAGTAAACCCCCAAAAAAGAGAGGGGAAAAAAACATCGAGCTGATCACCGACAAAAAAAAGGGGGAGCGCAGAAAAGGGAAGGGAAAAAAGGGAAAAACGAACGCGTCCCTGGTTGTGGCGGGGGGGGGAAGGGGAAGGGGGAAGAGTAAAGGGAGGGGAGAAAGGGAGCGCCAGGTCGAGCGCCCCTGGGGCCGATGGGCACGGGAGAAAAAGGGAAAAGGTTGAGTAGGAATGAAAGGAATGGGCCTCGGCGGTCCTTCCCATTTTTCCTTACTATGTCGAGATGGGGGGGGGAAAAACAGGAAGGGAAAAAAAAAGCACAACTTCACATCATCCAATGGGGAAAAAAAAAGCAGAAAGAGGGAAAGGAAGAGGTGTCTTCTTATCAACCAAAAAGAAAAAACGAAAGAGGCCCTCTGTCCTATCTCCGAAAAGGGGGGAAGACCAAAAAAAACCCCATGGCGTCTCCTTTTGCGGGCAAAAAAAAAAAAAAAGGAGAGAGAAGAAAGGGGGGGGGGGGGGGAGGGAGAGGGGGGCCCTCTCCCCCCCGCTATAAAAGAAGGGGAAGTCTAAGAAAAGTAGAGAATTGCCACCGTTTCTCTCCTGGGGGAAGGGGGGGGGTCAGAGCCACCTTTCCGTTCTTCACCCTCCGCGATTGAAATAAAGGGGGAGGGGGGAAAAAGGGGGATACTAGTGGAGAAAAGGGAGGGGGGGGGGGGAAAGGGGGGGCCTCTTCTTTTGATCAGTAGGAAAAGAGAGAAAAAAAGGCAAAAAAAAGGTAAACTACCATACTGTGGAGGAGGAAGGAAAAAGGGAGGGGCGGTCCGCCTAAAACAAAATGAGGAAAAAAAGGAGAGGGTACTGACCTTTTCGACGGGGAAAAAAAAAGGGGGGAGTCGGACCCCTTTCAAACCGCCAACGGAAAAGGGAAAAAAGTCAGGGGAAAATCAAAAAAGAGGGGAGAAAAGAATGAAACTGACGCAGCAACCCTATCAACCCTATGCGCGAAGGAGGAGGGGGGGGAAGGGGGGAAAAAAGAGGAAGGGGGTTGACCACAGAAAAAGGGGGGGTGGGTTTTCCTGTTCTCCTTGGGGAGGGAAAAAGGAGGGGGTTGGAAAAAGAAACGAGAAGAAAAACTTTTCTCGCCGATCAAAAAAAAAAAAAGAACATAGAAGAGGAAAAAGGGAAGGGGGGGAAGGACCGGACGACCCTTCCTATCCCCCTCAATCTTCCTTCAGTTGACGAAGGATGGGGGGGGGGGGGGAAACGCAAAAAAGAAGGAAGAGAAGGGAGGGGGGAAAAAATCCTCCCCTTAATGGTTAAGTCAAGGGAAAAAACCAAAAAAAAGGGCTAAAAAAAAAAACGGGAAAAGGGGGGGGGGAGCGAATGGGAGGGACAAATGGACGGCCCTGTCTTTTCGATTTTCATTTCCCTACAGATCAGAGAGAAAAAAAAAAACACAAAAAGCGGCCGCACATGGGGGGAGGAAAAAAGAGGGGAGTGTGGGGGGGAAGAAAAAAAAAACGTGAAAGCTCGATAGTTCCCTTTTCTTTGAACGCGAGAACAGGGGGGGGGAAAGGAGAAAGGAATAAGGAACGCCCTCAGCAAAAAAAAAAAAGAAAGGAGGGTGGCAAACCCATTCCTATACTTAGAACGCTTCACCCCTCTAACTAAAAAAAAGGGGGGGGGGGTCCGACTTGTGGCTGCGGAAAAAGGGGGAAGGAAGGAGAGAGACCATGATTGTATTCATCCTTTCACCGTTCAAGAAAAGTGAGGAGGGTGAAAAAAAAAAGACTAGACCGTAGAGGGGGAAGGGGGAAAGGGGCGTTCGCACTGTTTCTAATTTTCCTCTCATTCTATTGGTGGCAGAGGAAGAAAGAAAAAAGACCTAAGAAAGGGTAGTTTCATGTTTGAGAAAGTAGGAAAAGGGGGGGGGAAAAGGACGCGTCCTACCTATCCCGCCGGGTAGAGGGAAAAAAAGGGAAAAACCTGTAATGGTAGTAAGGAGGAAAAAGAAGGAATCGCGCACGGTTTCATACCTTCACTTTGTGCCCGGCCGAAGGGGAAAAAAACCAGGGGGGGAGATGACGAAGAGGAAGGGGGGAAGGGGGAATAGAGGTCTCTTTTCTATTCTCCAGCCACAAGGAAAGTCAGAGCCGCCGAAAAAAGGAAAAGGTGGAACGTCTACCCTTCTGTGTCCGGCGCCATGAGGAAAAGGGACAAAGAATAGAAAAGGGGGGGGGAAGAAGTAGGAGCCGTCCCTTCTTCGCGGCGCGCCAGAAAAAAATGCAAGGGGGGGACGGGTGGGGGGGAGGAAGGAGGGTGTGCACCTTTCCACCAGCCGCGCCAAGGAAAAAATAAAAAGAGACTGCAGAAGGAAGAAAAAGAAAGAAAAAGAAAAAGTGAGAGGGACTTCCCCAAATCTTCCCCTTTCTGAGAAAAAAAAAAAAAAGGAAAGATTCGAGACTAGAAGGGAAAAAAGAAAAAAAATTTCCGAGGGGGAAAGGAGGGTACAAAAATTGGATCCGGAGGAGGTCTCTCTCTTCCTCCCTGGTAAGGGGAGAAAGGGGGGGGGGTTTGGGGGGACGCAAAAAAAGAAGGGGTGGGTGCCTTATCTTCTATCCATTTTTTTTGAAAAAGGAGGGGGGGGTAGGGGGTTAAGTAAAACAAAAGAAAGGAAAAAGGGGGAGGGGGGAGGAAAAGTTTGTATCCTTTTTCTTTCGGAGGGAAAAAAAAGGGGACTTTGAAAAAAGAAGAAGGGGGAAAAAAGGGGGGGAAAGGGGAATAAATCTCCTCATTTTTCTACAAGCTTCAAAAAATTGAAAAAAAAAGGGAGGAGGGGAAGAAGAGCCGACTGGAAAGGAAAAAAAAAAGAAAGAAGGGCCGTGCTTCACTCACTCCTACCGTCAGGTCCGTGGAAAAAAAAAAAAAAAAACCTCAAAGCGAGGTCCACAAAGGGGAGGGGAGGAGCGGTGTTTATATCTATCTTCTCGACCCGCGAAGTCGAGAAAAAAAAAAGGAGGCCCAAAAAGAAAAAAATGTCGGAAGGGAGGGGGAGGGGGGGGAAAAGGGGAGAAAGGAAGGGCGGAATCTATCCCTTTTATATTCCATCTCGAACGAAAGAAAGGGGTCAAAAGGGCGGGCCAAGGGAGGGAAGAAGGGGGGGGAGAATGGCCCCTTCTTCTTTTTACGCGTGGCACGAAGGGGGAAAAAGGCAACGGCAAGGAGGGAAGTCCTCTGCCCCAAGAAAAAGGAAGAACAAACACTTGAGGGTGTTTGACCTCCTCCTATCACCACCACCTTGTTGCAAAGAAAGAGGAGGGATGGCGCAGAAAGGGGAGGGCCACCCTCTTTTAAGAGGAAAAAAAAACACGAAGGGAGAAAGAGAGTTGGACTAGGCAATCCTCTAATTCTAATTACACTGCATCGAAGGAAGGAAAAAAAAAAAAAAAAAGACTTAGAAGAGAGAAGGGGGGGAAAAGGGGAAAGGACGAAGATTTCTATCCATTAAACTCTACCTCTCTCTGGGCCGAAAAAAAAGAAAAGAAAAAGGGGGGACCAGACGATGCCCGTTTAAGTTGGAGAAAAGGGAAAAAAAGGGGAGGGGGAAGTAGAAAGACGACCACTTCTTTTTTCCTATCATGGCGAGGCGGAAAAGAAGAAAAAAAAAAAAAAACCCCCAAAAAAACGGCGACCGGAGGGGGGAAGGAAGGGGGGAGGGGAGATTTCTTATCTAACATCCATTTCGTTTGCGTGGGGGGCACAGGAGGGAAAAAAAGGGAAAAACCTAAAAGGTTGCGCCACGAAGGGAAAAGAAAAAAAAAGGGGGAGGCAGAATTCCGCCCATTAATGTTTTTTCGGGGAAAAAGGAGGGGCCAGGGCGATCTGGGGAAGGGAAGGAAAAAAAAAGGGGGGGGGGGAAGGCCCCCCCTCTTATTCATTCCTCATCTTTGCAGAATAGAAAAGGAAAAAAAAAAAAAAAAAAAAGTCGAAAGAGAGGGGGAGAGGAGGGGGGAAGAGGAACAGGCCGGCTCAGCCTACCTTTATCTATTTCCGGCGCATCTCAAGCAAAGGAAAAAAAAAAAAGGCCGGAGGGGGGTTAGCTTGAAGAAAGGGGGGGGGAAAAGAAGGTTGGACCACGGAAAAAACGTGTTTATTAAATCCATCACTTTCTAATCGTCCGCAAGTCAAAAGGGAAAAAAAAGGAACGAAGGGGGGGGCCAAGCGCAAAGGGAAGGGGGAGAAAAAAAAAAAAAGGGGGAAGAGGAAGTGTTCTCCGATACTTCTTATGCCGGCCCGCCACAACCCAGGAAAAAAGAAAAAAAAAGAAAAAAAAAAAAAATGCCAAAAAGTACTATTGAAGAAAAAAAAAGAAGACGTATACAAACAACAAAACCTTATTTATTATTAAAAGAGATAGATGCCCCGGAGGGGAAAGTTGAGGGAAGGCCGGAAAGGGAGAGAGGGGAGGAGAGAAGGTATAGGAAGAAAAACTTCCTCTTCCTCCCCCTCCATTATGCAGGCCCCCTCGGGAAAAAAAAAAGGGAGATTTGAAGGGAGCCCGAAAGGGGGACAGGGGATCTTCTCCATTTTCCTTTGCTTCCTCACACAAAAAGGGGGGGGGGGTTTGGGGGGTTTCCGGGGGGAAAAAAAAGAAAGAAAGAGGAGGAAAAAGAAAAGGGGAGAAGCTAACCCCCTCTTTTGGTCCGGAGCAGACAAGGAGAAAAAAGGGAGGTGCAGAAGGGGGGAAAGGAGACAGGGGGAGGGCTGAGCCCCTTCCTATTACTAGTGCCAAATTTAGAAGAGTTACAAAAGATCAGAATTCGCGGCAGGGAGAGGAGAGGGGGAAAAAAACGAATGATGCGCCCCCTTCACTCGAGGCCTGCCCCCAAAGAAGAAAAAAAAAGAAGTGCAAAGCAACCTCAAAAAGGGGGGAAGGAAAAAAGAAGAAGAAAAAAGAAATGGGCGGGCATCTTCTCCTTTTTCTGTTCCGAAACAGGGGAAAGGGGAGGGAAAACTGGGGAGGGACCAGCCGGTGCACATAGGAAAGAAGGGGGAGGGGGCAATCTTCCACTCCAACCTAACTGGCTGTTTCGATAGAAGGGAGAAAAAGCGGGCCACCAGGAAGGGGGGGGAGGGAGGACAATTTTCCTCTCCTTCTCCCATCCACGCCTAGGAAGGGAAAAGAGGTTAAGAGTCCGAGGAAAGAGAAGGGGAAGGGAGTAAGGAAAAATCTGCGCAACTAAGGGGAGGGGGGGAAAGGGACAAAAGAAAGAGAAGGTAGGAGGGGAAAAAAAAGAAAAAGAAAGGGGGAGAAAAAACGGGCAATTCCCTCTCGGAAAGAAATAAAAGGGGAGCAGCAGAAAAGGGGTGGTCGATGAAGGGGGAAAAATCAAAAACGCCCCTCTTTTCCCTCTAAGGCCGAGGCAGAATGGTGGGGAGAAAGGGGAGTCTAAGGCAAAGGCAGGAGGGAAAGAAAGGAAAACTGCTTCCCGTTCCGGGGGGGAAAAAGGGAAAAAAAAATACAAGGGGAGAGGGGGAGGGTGGCAGAGAAAGCCTTCTTTTTTTTCCTAGGGACCGTAAAAAAAAAAGAAAAAAAAAAAAACGGAAGAAGGAGGAAGAGGCAGGAATTTCGGCCCACTAACCACCGGCGTGACCAGGGGGGAGAAGAAGTCCCCCAAGGCCAACCCAGGGAGAGGGGGAAAGGAGGGGGGAAAAAAGTCCTTCCTCTCTTAAAAAGGAAAAATAGGTGCATTTCAAGGGGCGGAAAAGACGGACCAGATCTTCTTCTTTCACTCCCTTCCCTCACTCTACTGCGCTGTAGGGGGGAAAAAAAGAAAGGGGAACACCGGAAGGAGAAGGAAGAGACCTCTCTTCCCCTTCCTTCTGGGCCTTCCGGGCGAAAGAGGAGGGAAAGAGGGAAAGGCCATGACGGTACGAGTTGAGTGAAAAAAGAAAAAGAAAGTATTCTATCTACCTTTTTCCTTCAGGAAAAAGAATCGGAAAAAGTTGAAGCGCGAGAAAAGGAGGAGGAAGAAAAGAAAGGAAAGGGACGGATGTTTTGAGCTTTCCTAAACATGAGGCGATGGAGGAAAGAAAAAAACTCCAAAATTCGGAGGAAAAGAGAGACGTTCTTTTCTTCCTCGACCCGAAGGAAAGAAAAAAGAAGGACCCCAAATGCGGAATGGGGGGGGGGGGAAGGAACGCATCTTTCTCTTACCCCGCCGAATAGGTGAAAAATGCTCCAAGGGGAGAAAGAACAAAAAACGAAAAAAAAAACAAGCGCAAGGGCCGCCCCGCTTGGTGGGGTTCACCCACAAGGAAAAACCACGGCCCGAGCAGGGGAGGGAAGGAAAGAAGAAAGGCCACAGTTTCCCCGCGCCGACACTGGCAAAAAAGTACGGATGGTTTGCCCAGGAGAGAAGAGGAGTCTCCCTCCTCAAAAAAAAAAAAAAGCAAAAGCCCGATGGCTAGGGGAAGGAGGAGGAGGCCGCACGGCCTTTTCTTCTCTCCTTCCATTGGCTCGGAGAAAAAAAAAAAGTAATGTGGTGGCGCGGCTGGGTGGAAAAAGAGCATTTAGGTGAATGTCAACGGCACAGAGAAAAAAGACAACCCTCCTCCCTTGGGGCAAAAGAAAAAAAAGAAGAGGAAGCGAAGACCCTTCTTCTTTCCTTTCCTGCGGTGAGGCAAATCAAAAAAAAAAAAAAGGGCTTCTTTCCTCTCCCGAAAAGCTTCCGAAGGGGTCTCCGAAAGGGGAAGAAAAGGACAATTTTCAACCCATAGGGGGGGAGGTGACGGCGGGGGGGGAGAGGGAATCCCCCCCCTTCCCTTGGTTGGCGGAGGGGGGAAATAACCAAAAAAAAGCCGGATTGCCGATCGCAGGGGGAAAAGGAAAAAAAAAACGGCCGGGGGGAAAGAAAAAGTGCAGGTCCTGGCACCGCCGCGAATGAAAGTAGAAGGGGGGATTGTTGGGGGGGGGGGTGGATGCAGGAAAAAAAGGGGGGAAAAAAAGGGGGAAAAGAGAATTTTCCCCCAACTTACCCGACTGGCAATAAAAGAAGGGGGGGGACGATCACAGAGAAGAGAGTCCTCTTCCCGAAAGAAAGAAAATTGGACCACTTAGCGCCAAAACCCCTTCTCCTCAAAAAGGGCTAAAGAGGGCCGGCCGGGAGAAGAAGGAAAAAAAAGCGTTATTTCTTCTTCTTCACAACAGGAGGGTAAAAAACCGTGCCCGGAGTAAAAGAAAAGACATTCCCTCCCTCCCTGAACGAAAAACCCAAACCCTCTTCTCTATGGCCGGAGGGGGGGGGGGGGTTTAAGAACTCGAGAAGGGGGGGGAAGGGGAAGGGGGGTGCCTTCTCTTGGAGGAGAGTAAGGGAGAGGGAGGAAAAATGGAAACCGAGATCACAAGGAGAAACCGAACCGACTCGTTGGGATTCAAGGTCGTGGGTTTGGTGTGACAAAAAAAAAAAAAAACCTCCCGGGAAAACAAAAAGGAAGGGACGCCCGCTGGTGGTGGCGCGGCGGGTAGAGCCGAAGGAGAAAAAACAAACGAGACAACCAAAAGCAGCCGGAATGGTTTCCATCCCGCGAACCTCCCTTTTGAGGAAAGAAAAAAGAAGAAAAGATGAAAGGACGGTAAGCCGTCGCGGGCATGAAAAGGAAGAAAAAAAAGAAAAGAGGGAAAGAAAAAACGTCCAGACAACTCGTCTTCTGAAAAAAAAGAAAAGAGCTGGAAAAAAGGGGACAGGTGCGTGGCCGGGAGGGTAGAAAAAAAAAGAAGGGGGAAAGGGGAGAGGCGAGAAACGTTTTTATCTCTTTTTTGCCAATGAAGCGACTGAAGAAAAAAAAAAACGCCCAACACAGCAGGCAGTGGAGGGAAAAAAAGGGGAAAACTTACCCCCTACCTACTCCCCAGAAGAGCTTTTTGCTTCGGGAAGGTTGGGAAAAAGGGCCCTTTTTCTCCGAAAAAACAGAAAATGCTGATGGAAAAGGAAAAAAGAAAGGAATGGCACTTTTTCATCCTACGCCACAAGGGGAAAAAGGAAAAAAAAAAAAAACCAGCCCTTCGAAAAAGAGGAGGGACTGGTTTGCTCCATTTTCCTCTCAGCGATGGGGAAAAAAAGAGCAACGGAATCAGAAAGGAAAGGGGGGGGAAGGGGGGAAAGAAAAAGATTTCCATTTCTGTTTACGTTTGGGACACGGGAAAAATTGGGGGGAATTCGAAGAAAAGGGAAACCGGAAGGGGAAGCAGGTTCCGTCTACTATCTTTGAGCCGTAAGGAAGAAAAAAAGGAAAAGTGGAAAAAAGGGGCGACCCGAAGCGCCATGAAGAAGGAAGAGGGGAAAGGAAGATCCGTTAATCTCAATCACGGCCAGGAGAAAAAAGGAACCGACAATGTTGAAGAGGAAAAAAGAAAGAAATATCCGCCATTTTTTCCCTTCCGTCCGACCGTAGGGGGGAAAAAGGACTAGAGGGATGGTTTTTGAAAATCAAAGAAAAAAAAAAGCAGGTAGCGTCTCTCCCTCTTGCCCCAGGATGCTGGTGAAAAAAAAAAAAAAAGGGGGGGGAAAAACCAGGGAAAATGCGGGTGGCACCTTGCAAAGAAGAAGGGGAAATAAGGAAGGCACCTTTTCCTACCCCCGAGCCATGGGGGAAAAAAGAGAAAAAAAAAAAGAGCCGAAAGGGTTGAGCTTCGACGGAAAAAAATAGGGAAGAAGAGACCTGTCGCTATAAATCGCAAAGGGGGGAGGGGAAAGCATTAAAAGCAAGCTAAACACTCAAAAAGGGGAGGAGGGGGGGGGAGGGGGGAAAGAGTGATCTTCCTTCATATTTATTCTCGAGCGGGCCGGAGGGGAAGAAGGAAAAAAATCTTGTCGTCCAATGGAGAAATGGAGGGAGAAGAACCAAGGTTTTTTTACTGATCGGCCGGGGGGGAAAAAAAAACAAACGACCCGCCCAAAGAAAAAAGGGGGAGAGGACCACTTAATGTTATCCTTGTTCGGTCGGCCGCGAAGAGAAGACTTGATGCCGACGAAGGAGAAAAAGAAAAAAAGAAAAAAAAGGGAAAGAAGGTTTACAATGCTCCAACATTGGGGGGAGTCCTAGAGTCTCAAAAGGATTTCAATTGCCGCGAGGAAAAAAAAAGGGAGGAAAAGGAAAGGGGGAAGGGAGGGAAAGGACACCTCCTACGTCATGTCTGGCCGCCCTGGAAAAGAAAAAAAAGAGAAAAAAGCGGTTCGTCATTGAAAGGGAAGGGGAAGAGGAGGGAAAAAGAAGCCCGTTCTATTAGCTGCTTCCCACGAAGATCTGGAAGATACCAGGGGGGGAAAAAAAAAAATCGCAAAGGTCAGCCGGCCCGGCGGAAAAGAGGGGAAAGAAAAAATCGCTTACCTTGGGCCCCTGGTGCCCGAGGAGGAGAAGGAAAAAAGGTAGAGAATTCCTGCTCGTGGTACCGAATAAGGGGGAAGGGCCGCCCGGTGCGTATATACTATTTTACCCGTCCTCGAAAAAAAAAAAAAAAAAAAAAAAAAGTGAGATAGGAGGGGGGAAAAAACAACCTTTTGCCCTCACCTTCATTCTTTCGCCCGATCCTGGGGGGGGGGGGAAAGGGAAGGCACCGCGTAAAGAGGAGAGGAAGGAGGGAAGGAAAAAAAGCGTTGACTCCTTCCAATCCCCCCTAATGCGATGAACACTGCAAAAGGAAAGACCTGAACCGTCCCGTGGCAGAAGAAGGGGAAAAAAGGGGAAGGAAAAATTTCCTATCATTAACTCTACCCTGCGCTGTGCGAAGAAAAAAAAAGAAAAAAAAAAAGTCTGAGAGACGACCTTTTTAGCGGGGGAAAAGAGAAAAGGGGAAGAGAAGGGTGAACCCTCATTCTGATTCCCTATTTTCCCGCCCCCGAAAAAAAAAAAAAAGACTTTGGGGGGACTGACTTTGTCGAAAAGGAAAGGGAGAAGAGAACGGAAAGGTGCACTCTTCCTTTTCCTCCTCCAGTGAAAAATAAGGAGGCTCCCTGACAGACAAGGGGAGAAAAAGGAAAAAGGAAAGATGAGAGAAGAGACCTTGAGGTTTCCTTTTTTCTATTCTTGCTTATGAAGCCCGGGAAGGGGAAGGGGGGGAAAAATCGGGGACAGAAATAGCAGCCGAGGCGCGAGGAGAAGAGGAAGGACTCGACTTCGGCTAAATTTTTCCTCGTACTCGCCTGGCCTCAGGAAAAGGGGGAAAAGGATGGGAAAAATCCCTCTCCTTGCGAAAGAAGGAAAAAGGGAAAAGAAGAAAGAGACAGAACCTTAACAAACTGTCAATTTTTGGCCAACGAAAAACGGTGAGGAGAAAAAAAAAAGAACTGCAAGTACGGCGGCCGCCCTGAGGGGGGGGGGGAAAAAGAAAGGAAAAGAAAAAGGGGGAAGTGTTCACCGCCTTACCTTCTTATGCCTTCCGCACCACCCAGAACAAAAGATATTTCCGCACCAATGAAAAGAGAGAAGAGGGGGAAGGGGGGAAAAGGGGAAAAAAGGAGGAGGAAAAGAGAATATAAATGCCACCCCTTCTATATAGCTCGGTTCCTTGGGGGGGGGGAAGGAAAAAGCCGGGCAAAGGGGAAAAGAGGGGGGGGGGGGGGGAGAAAGGCATATCCGGTCTCGGCGGAACCTTTCCTCGGGCCCCGAAAAAAAAGAAAAAACCAGAATGGCCCCCGAGCGGTCCGAAAAAAAAAGAAAAAAAAAAGAAACAAGGAAAGGGAAGCTGCGCGCCCCCCCCCGTCCCTTCTGCTCTCCCCCCCCGCACCTCGCGGTCCCCAAAAAAAAAAAAAAAAAAAAAAAAAAAAAAAAACCAAAACCTTCCCCCGTCCTCGCGGGGCAGCAAGAAAAAAAAAAACGGAAGTCCCCCCGCCTGCTTCTTCCTCCCCCGCGTTGCCTTTTCCGCTCCCCGCAAAAAAGGAAAAAGAGAAAAAAGAAACGTAAAAGCCCGTTACCTTAGAGGGACGGGAATGTTATTGGAGTGGGGGCTTTTCGCATGCCTTGCGTCCATGAAAAAGGTGGGGGGGAAGTGGGAAAAACTTTACCTTTTTTTTCATTTTTTCTGTCTAGGTGAAGGGGGGAAAAAGGAAGCAGAAAAAAAAAGGGGAAAAAACTAAGAAAAAGAAAGAAAGGATACAATGTCGTGCCTTGATCCCGGCCGAGTAGAGGCAAAAGGGGAAAGGCGACGTCCCGGGGGAAGGAACAGAAAGGGGGGGAAAGGAGTCTCTTTCATCTGTCTGAATCCGAAAAAAAAAAAAAAGAAACCCGAAAAAAACTGCCCATCGAAGGAGGAAAAAAAAGAAGAAAGGGGGGAAGGCATCCTCATATTCTCACCGGCAAAACCGCAAGGGAGAGGGGAGAAAAGGAGGGAAAAGGAAAGGAATTCAGGTCTGTCTCCGACCGAGGACAGAGAGGGGGAAGGGGAGGGGCAGAAACCTGTCTATACAACTCTTTTCACAATCGGCTGCGACTGAAGAAAAAAAAAGTTCGAAGAAGATCCAAGCCTTAGCAGGAGGGGGAAAAAAAGGGAAAAGAGAGGGTCGCCGTTTTGGCGGCGGACCCTCTGTGCCTCGCCGGGAAAAAAAGGGAAGGAAACGTGTTCAAGGGGAGGGAATGTGTCGGAAGAGAGAAAAAGAAAACCTCCTCCTACAATTTGCAGGGGGGAAAAGGGGGAAAAAAAAGGGAGAGTTTCTCCTCGCCCAAATCAGGAAGGGAATCACGTGGAGCACGCAGGAAAAAGGGGGACCCTTTCCACGCCTCAGCGGGTGAAAAGGGTCAAGTCCTCTCCTTCGTGCTTTGGAAAGGAGGAGGGGGACCTCTAATTCTATTCTACTTTCTTTTTTTAAGCTGTTTGGCACTATAATCGAAAAAAAAAACGAACCAAGAATCGCGGGAAAGAAGTTTGGTGGTGTCGGCGCCGGAAAAGAAAAAAGGGACGTGGCGGGGGGGGAAAGGAAAAGAGGGAAAGAAAAAGGATTTCCTATCTCCCCTCTGCCCCGGCGAAAGGAAAGGGAAAAAGAGGGACATAAGGCGTGCCCGAGCAAAGAAAGGGGGAAAAAAAAAAGGGGAAAAGGGGCAAGGTCCGCGAATTTCGAGCCCACATGGGAAGGAAAGGGAAAAAGCCTAAAGCTGACCGGCACCGGCAGAATGGAGGAAAAAAGGGGGGAAAAATGGCGATCCTTCCCATATCTTCGTGTAGGAAAAAGGGGGGAGAGGTCGTATCCGCCTCTATTCTCCAACCCGGCCGAAGGAAAAGGGGGGGGGGAACGTAGGACGGCGGCGACTTGAAGTAAAGGGAGGGGGAAAGGGGGAGGGGGGCACGTGCATCACGCACATCTGTGCGTGCGCATGGAAAAAAAAGACAAAATTGAAAAAGCGCGCGAGGAGAGAAAGGCTCAGTGACGATAGGACTTCATTTTGAGCTTGTCCGGGGAAGGAAAAGCTGCAATCTAACTCGGCGGAAAGAAGGCGAAACAAAGGAAAAAGGAAAAAAGCACAATTAACTACAACGTGGTCCGAGAGGGGGGGAAAAAAAGGTGCGTGTTGGGTGGGAAGAAAGAAAAAACAAAATTCTCGCCCTCTCAATCCAAAAACACAATTCTCAATGACGAAAAAAGGGGGAAGAGGGAGAAAAGACCTTCCTCCTCGATGATCAATCAGAGAAAGGGAAAAGTTCCGAGACTCCAATTGGTGGGGTAAAAAAGAGGCGAAAGGGAAAAAAGATCCCATCTTTAATATGGTGCGATGAAAAGGAAAAAAGAAAAAAACCTTTTCCCGAATGAAGGAAAACCAAATTTCCGGGAAGGAAAGGAAGGGAGGAAGGGGAGCTTCCATTTTCTCTTCTGTGAAAAAAAGAAAATTAGGTCTAAGATTGTGGGGGAAAGGAGAAAAAAAAAGGTGACCACCCTCCATGCCTTTTTCTGTGTTACAAGCTGACCCCCAACTTAAAAAAAATATCCAGAGGAAAGCATAAGTAAAGTATGGATAAGACTGTACTAAAAAGAGAGGAATCCTTCTCTTCTTATCTCTACCTGAAAGGGGAGAGAAAAGAAATGAAAACATGTCTGGCTATTGCAGGGGAAGAAAGGGGAAAGGAAAAAGGGGGGTTGCCTTATATCGCCCCCCTACCGCAAAGAAACGCAGGGGGGGGAGAGAGAAAAGGGAAGGACACACTCCCACTTTCTCTACCTTGAACGTTCGCCGTCCCCGGGGAGGGGAAAAGAAAAAGGAAAAAGGAGGACAATATCTCCTACGACCTTTATCTACTTGCCCACAGGGAGGAAGGGGGTCAAACGTCCTACCCTCGAAAAAAGGGGAACAACTTCACCTACTTGGGTCAATAATCCACAAAGGGGAAAAAAGAAAGACGGACGAATAAGGAGAAAAAAAGGGAAGGGGGAAACTGCAACAGAGAAGGGGGGTCGACACCAAAGGGAGGGGGGAAAGGGGAGTCCTTGCCTCTACCGGGGAGGAGAGTTTGGGGGAACGTGCTGCAACCTCCTTCCAAAAGAAATGGAAGAAAAGGGGAGGAGGGTTCCTATAACCAGGGAGGGGAATAATCCCCGAGAAAGAAAGGGGGGCTTCTTTTATTTTGTCAAAGCTTTTTTTCAGAAAGCCTTGTGGAAAAACCTCACTGAAAAGGAGGCCTTCCCTGTTTTTCTTCGGCTTGGGAGGAGAGTATGGAGAGGGGGGGAGGGGGAAAAAAAAGTTCAAAAGTCGCCGCAAGGAGAAAAGGAGAGACCGTAAAAAAAGGAAGTAGGTGTTTTTTTACTACCCTCCCCGGAAAGGGAAAAGCTCAGGGTCAGTTGCGCCGCATGGGGGGGGGGGGGGAAAAAAAAGTCTGAACGGCTTTACTCTGATCGAGGGCACCCTGGAAAAGGGAAAAAAACAACGCGACCTTTACGAAAAGGAAGGAAAAAGGGGGGGGGGGGGAAAAGGGAAAAGAGGAGATATGCGTTTCTCGTAAAAGCGGCGGAAGAGGGGAGAAGAGTTGAGGTGGCATGTGCCCTTGACACAGGGGGAAGAATCGGCCTCTACGCCCGCTCCACCACAGCGCGCCAAGGGGAAAAAAGGGGAGAAAGTGGAATCCTTGAAGCTCGAGAAAAGGAGGGAGGGGAGAAAGAGGGGGGGGGGGGGGGGGGAAAAGGGGAAGCGCTGACTACTCTCATTAACTCTCTCCCAGCAGAAGGGAAAAAAAAAATCACGCGAGAGTAGGAAGAGAAAGGAAAACCTTACTCCTCCGCCTAGAGGAGGAAAGTGAATCCCCATTTCAGGGAGGGGCAAGAGAAAGAGGAAAATGCTTAAATTCAGCCCGGGTCCACCAGGTTGCCGCCGACGGAAAAAAAAGGAGAAATCACCCTTTATCTCCTGGAGGGGGGAAAAGGAAGAAAAACGCACTCCTTTCTATCAGAAGGGGGAAAGAGCATTCTACTTTTTTCATATGCAGAAGGCCCGGAAGATCCCCTCCGCCACCGTCACATGGTGAGGGAAAAAAGGGGGGAGGGGGAAAAAATTTTTTCAACTGCCGCGCCGAAAGGGGGGAGAAAAGGAGAGAGAGGGTCGAATCCATCCAGTGAGAAAGAAGGAAAGGAAAATCCTTTGACGCCTTCATTCATCGCGGCGGGGGAGGAACAAAAGGAAGCCTCCCATGATTCCGAAGAAGGTGAGGAAAAAAAGAAAGGGAGGAACAGAGGGATTCTTCAATCCCTTCTTTCTCGAGGGCCGAGTGCAGCCGTCTAATCCGTCCTTAAAAAAGAAAGGGGGAAAAAGGGAGTAGACCTTTCTTTTTTCTTCTTTCCATCATGAAAGAAAAGAAGGGGGGAAAAAACTGAGGGTTTAATTGTGGTGATAAAAGAGAAGGAAGAACTTCTTTCGCGGCTCTTTCGTCGGGCCCCAACAGAGGAAAGGGGAGAAGCAACAAGGAAAAGGGGCACCTTTGTCCCCAAAACCAATCTCCGAACAAGAGTAGTGAAGAACTCCCCTTCCCAGAAGGAGAAAGAAGAAAAAGAAAAAAGGGTGAAAAAACTAAATTTAGCTAGAAGAAGAAAAAACGGTCTTCCTCGGACCTGGGAGAAACCCTCGCATGTGGCCAACCATCAGCGGAAAAAAAAAGGAAAAAAGACTCTTTAACCTTCCCTTGAATCTCGAGAAAAGGGGGAAGAGGAAAAAAAAAAGAGATGTTTGTTGAACCCCCAAAATCTGGGGCGGGAAAGGGGGGGAGGAGGAGGGGGAGAAAAGGTTTTTGACGATCTTCGGGTCCTCGCCCGAAGAGGAAGGGGAAAAAAAAAGCAAAGCCTTCAAAGGGACAGAAGGGGGAAAAGGGAAAGGGGGGAAGGGGGGTCGCTTCGCCCCTATTCCATCCATACGGATTGGGGGGGAGGGAGGGGAAAAAAAAAAAAAAAACATGAAAACCTCCATCGCCTCATTGTTTCGACAAGATAAACAGGAAGAGGGGGGGGAAAAGAAAAGCGCGCGCTTACTTTGCCCGAAGGAGGGGGAAAGATCGAATGCGACGAAAAAGAAAGAAACACGTCAGGTCCTTTCCGTTCCCTGGGGACGGCAGGTACGGAAGAAGAAAGGTCAGGTCGTCATTCACCAGGGAGGAGGCGTTGGGAAAAAGAGGGACACGTCCCGAGTATCTTCTTCCCTAACGAAGATCGGGGGGGGGGGAAAAAAAAAAGGGGAAAAAATGTCGTGCTTCTCGCCGTGGAAGCAGGGGGGAAGGGAAAAGGGAGGGAAAAAAAATCTTATCCTTTTATATTCCCATCTCGACCAGCAGAAATTGCCCTTGTGCCCGGAGGAGGAGGAAAAGGGGAAAAAAAAACCCGGGCGTTGTGGTTCCCCTTTTCTAATTCCTGCACTCGGGGAAAGGGGGGAACGTGGAAAAGCCCGATAGACGATGTGAAAGAAAAAAAGAGGGGCTCCCTTCACCTCCCACTTCCGAATAAAGGAGGGGGGGGGGGGACACAGTGTGCCCGACCGGCAGGACTGGCGAAAGAGGGGAGAGAAGGGAGGAAAGAAGGCCACCGCGTCCCTCGACCCCACAAAAAAGAGGCCAAAGCGTTGACGAAGAAAAGGGAAGAGAAAAAGGCGCTGCCCTCATCCCTCTTAGCGTGACCGTCCGTGGAAAGAAAAGAGGTGCAAAAACCACTGATGGCGACACAGGAGAGAGGAACGGGGTCCCAAAAACCATTGTTAGGCGGAACAAAAGATGAGGGAGAAAAAAAAGGGGGGGGAGAGGGGACTCCGAAGACGACCACTTCTTTTTGCCGAGCCATTGGGCAGGGAGGAGGGAAAAAAAGGGGAAGGGGGACAAAAACCACGTGCTACGCGCTTGGAACGGTGGAAAAGGGAGGAAAGAGAACATCCCATTCGGTTTTCTTTTTCGCTGCATCGCGCAGAGGGGGGAAAAAGGAGGGGAACAGCGCCAGGCCCCGTCCCCTCGCAGAGGATGAGGGGGAAGGGAAAAAGGGAGGGTTTCGTCGGATCTCGATCCCGCAGCGCCTTGAGTTTGCAAGGGGGGGGGGGGAAGAAGGGGGGGAGATGGAAGGTGGGTCAATTCCCCCCTTCGATGCCAGGGGGAGAAAGAAGAGGGGGAACTGCCTCTCGAATCATCTCCCTTCCCGAATCGTAGCGGGAGGAAGAGGGAAAAAGGGGAGCGGAGGCCGGGGGCTCAGCCCGAAGGGAAAGAGGGAAAAAAAAAGGGGGAGGGGGAACATCCTCTCCTTGCATCCGCCCACGCGGGGGGGAGAGGAGAAAAGGGGGGAGGAAACGGGGGGGGGCCACGGAAAAAACGGGGGAAGGGAAAAGGAAAGAAAAAAAGAGGAAAAGGCGTCCTCTCTGTGTCACTCTCATGCTGAACGATGGCCGTCATCTGGGAGGGGGAAAAGGGGGGGGGGAACTGGAGGGCCGTCTCCACCACCTCGGCGATACGAAGAGAAGAGAAAAAAGGAAAAGTGAAGACACCAAATTAAACTCCTCCTCTATCCTCCTGGTGCTCTCTCTCAAAAAAAAAAAAAAAACAGTAGGAAAGAAGAGGAGAGTCCTGTTGCGGAATTTAATATGCCAGGTTTGGGAAGGGGGGGAAAAAAAGCGGTTGGTGGGCGCCGGCAATAAGCAGAAAAAAAAAGAAAAAGGAAAAAGGAGACGGCCCTCGTTCATCCTTCGCTTTTGGCCCCGAGCGGGAAAGGAAAGGGAACCCACGCGGAGGGGAAAAAGAAAAGAAAAGAAAGGGGGGGTTTTTTCCGTGTTCCTCAAACTTTACCGTTTGGTAAGGGGGGGAATGGGGGGGGGAAGTAAAGCGTTTGGCCCGGATGAGAAGAGGGGAGCCCGGAACATCGCCTACATTTCTTCTGGCCAAAAGAAAGGGGGGGGAAAAAACGTCAACGCGAAGCAGAAAAAAAAAAAAGGGAGAGGCATCCGCCTTCCTATTTCCTCTCCTGACAAGGGGGGAGAAACTGGACCCGGCAAGAGAAAAATCCCCCTGTCTTTCATCCCGCAAGAATGAGGAAAAAAAAAAGATCAGAGGAACTAAAACATCAATGGGCCGGCAAGAGAAAAAAAGGAAGAAACGGCCGAGCGGCGTCCTTCGTGCCGCACCGGCGGAAGGGAAAGGAAAGGGGGAAGAAACTGAGGCCACGCCAAACCGGGAGAGGGGAGGGAGAAGAAGAACTTCCGCCCTCCCGTGCGGCTTCCAACCGGCACGCTCGTCGGGGAAAAAGGGGGGGGAGGACCCAGGAACTCTCCTGCGCCCAATAGAAAAAGGGGGCCTCGTCAACTACCGTTTTTCCGTTCCTTCCAAGGGGGGGGGGAAAAAAACGGTCATACGGGCTCAACGAAAGAAGGAAAAAAAGGAAGGAAAAGGTGCCCGGGGGCTTTCTCCCATCGCGGGGTCCAGGGGGTCCCTGCTCGCAAAGAGGAGGGGAAGAGGGGGAAGGACAACGTCAAATTCGCTCGAAAAACGGGCGAGGAGGGAAATTCGATTCACAGTTTTCCTCCCTCCCTATCGGGCATGGAAGGGGTCTCTGTGTGCCCTAGAAAAAGGAGAGGAGGGGGAGAGGGGGGGGGGGAAGTATACGCCCCTTTCTTCCCCCTCCCATACAAAAAAGGATGGGGGGAAGAAAAAAACAAGGGGTTGTTTACTTACTGCGGGAAAAAGAACCTCTATTCTACTTTTCTTTCATAGCAAAGAGGGGAGGGGGGGGTCAAACCAATCGTCTAGGAAAGAGAAAAGGGGAAGGAAACGGTACAAACTATCATTAAATTCCGCAAAGAAAAGGGTCAAAGATCAATCACTGGGGGGGGGAAAAAGGGAAAAAAGAAAACCCTCTGTGCCCCAACCAGGGCAAGGTTCCAGGAAGAGGGGGGATATAAAGTCTCTATCCGCCGGCCCGGCAACTGAAAAAAAAAAAAGAAAGGAAAAAAAGAAAGCCGACAATGGTGTTTCAAATTCGAATCGCCAGAGAGGAGGAGCCGACAGAGGAAAAAAGGAGGGGAGCCGCTCTCTCTCCCACCAAAAAAAGACATCCTTGTGAAAGGAAAGAAAAGGGATGCCCCCTTCCTTCCTTTTCCGTCCGTCGACTGCGTCAAGGGAAAGGGAAAAAAAAGTGATGTCCCTCACGGAAAAGAATGGGAGGAAGGGTGGAAAACCTTCCTGCTGAAAAAGGGAGAGAAAGACCTTCCGACAGGGGAAAAGGGGGGGAAATGTCGAAAAAACCTGAGGGCGGAGGGGGGGGGGGGGGGGAAAAAGTAAAGGGGCCGGTTCGAACGGAGGGGGGACAGGGAAGGGGGAAAGGGGACCCTGTGGCTGGCCTCGGCGGCCGGCCGACCGGGGAAGGGAGAAAGAGGACAAGGCGGCCATGGGGGAGAAAAAGGGAAGGAACCGCCCGATCTTCAAACTACCCTGGAGAGAAAAAAAAAAAGAAAAAGGGGAAAAGACAAGATGTTTGGGGTTCCACAACTCGATCTATCAACCGAAAGGGAAGAAAGTCGAAAGCGAGATCAGCAGGGTCAAGAAAAAAGCGAAGGGGGGGGGTACGTTCCTTGCTAGGAGAGACAGAAGGTTCTCGCCCGTCCTGAGGGGATAAAAGGGGGGGGGAAAAAACTCATTTCTGGCACCATAAAAGGAGGAAGGGTCGGATCCGCTTCATAAGGGGGGAAAAAAGAATCAAAGGTTTGCCGGAACTAGGGAAAAAAATGGGCAAGTTTTTTCACAGAAAAACGAGGGCCTTTTGTGCTTTTCCAATCTGAAAGACCCACGTAACCAAAAGAAGAAAAGACGAAAAGAGAGTGGTTCGGGAGAAGGGGGGAAGGGGGATGAAGTAAACAACCCATCAACTCGAATCGTAGGAGGGAAAGGGGCCAAAGGGAGACCGAACAAAGCCTCCGTTCCGAAAGTAGGAGAGTGTGAGGTCCTTCTTTTACATCCTATCTGGGAAAAAAGAAGAAAGTTGGGGAAAAAGTAGATCGCAAGAACTCTAATACCGGAGAAGGGGGTGAAAGGGGCATAGGGAGATGGTCTCTAACCTGGAGGAGGAATAAGGGAAGTCGCCGGAGGGGGGGGGGAAAAAGGTCCTTCACCTCCTTATTTCAATTACGGCCTTCAAAGATCGGGGGGAACCTTTATCGCGGGGGGAAAAAAGGGATTCGTACAGGTGTTTCCCCTCCTCCCCAGGAAAAAAAAGGGGGGGGGAATCTTCCCTTGCCGAAGAAAGTCAAAAAAAGGGGAGCAAAAGGAACCCTTCCCTACCAGACAGGTTGGGCGGCGAAAAAAGAGAATTGACGGTCCTCTTCCCATCTCTCCTTCTGTAAAAAAGGGGAAAGAAAAGGGAGTGAGAGGTCGCCCTTCGGCGCAAGCCTCTTTTCCTGTCTGCTTTCAACGGAAAAAAGGGGGGGGAAAAAAGTTTAACCGGCTGCATCAGCATGGTCAGAGGAAAGTGAAAAAAGAAGAACCCTATCCAAAACCCGATGGCGAGGAGGGGGGGAGAAGGATCCAAAAAAGGGGACTGTTTTTGGAACAAAAAGGAAAAGGATGGTGTTTCCTTCTCCTTTGGGGTATAGGGGAAAAAAAAAGAAAAAAAGGGAAACGAGATCAACACGTTGAAGAGAAGGATAAATCTAGCTTCAGGATGTTTTTTTTTACTACAAAGAACCCGCAAAAGCAAAAAGAAAAAAAAGGAGAGGAAGTGGAGCCGCCTTGTTTTTTTCTCTTCGTATAAGCCGAGGGGGGGGGGAGAAAAAAAAAACCAAAAACTCGAACAAAGGGGGGGGGGGGAACCAAGCCTCCTTGCGACGCTTAAAGAGAAAAAAAAGGGGGGGGAGGAAATAGTAATCTTCTCTTCCTTTACCATTACACGTCAAGGGGGAGGGGAAAGGGAAAGAAAATCGACGTAAGAAAGAGGGGGGAAGAGAGAAAAGAAGGAAAATGCGGCCTCTTCATTTTTGTGCGTGCCGGGGAGGGGGAAAAAAGGGGGGAAAAAGGACTTGGGGAAAAAAAACGTGTTTGAAAAAGGAGAGGGGGGGGAAGAAAGAATAAAAGAAACGGCACCACATCAGTCCCATTTTATGCAAACCAGTAGAGGAAAAGAAAAAGAAAGACTAAAAAACGCCCTCGCTCATAGGTGGTGAAGAGGGCAAAATTTTTTCATTATCGCAAGGGGGGGCCGAGGGAAAGACCGCTTAATGAAAAAAGAGGGGGAACCTGGGGACAATTCCTGGGAAAAGAGGGGAAAGACAGAAACTCCCTCTTCTATCACAAGAAGAAGAAAATTCAAAAAAGACCACTCCCTTGGAAAGGAAAGGGGGGGAAAAAGAAAAATGTTGTCCCCTAGGCAAAAAAAACAAAGGAAATCGTTACAGAAAAAAAGGGAGAAGGGGGGCCATTCTTTTACCGGGGTTCAAAAGAAAAAGCTGCCCGAAGATAAAAAAAGGGAAAGGAAGGGGGTGACAAAAATTTCTATCCATCCATTTTCCGACAGAAAAAAGAGAGAGGATAGTTGGAGGAGAGGGGGGAAGAACTGCAACGTTTCCTTCTCCTATCTCCATTTTAATTCCGAAAAAAAAAGGTAAGGGTAGATTCGGAGAAATAAAGGAAAAAGGGGGGTCTCTTCTCTCAAGGAAAAAAACGAGAAGTCACCGCCGGAAAGAAAAGGAGGGAAAGGAAAAGTTTACCGTCCGGGGGGAAAAAAAAAAGGAAAGAACGTCTCAGTTGATGGGGGGGAAACCTCTTACAAATTTCTGAGAAAAAAAGCAAAGCGAAGCGTCTGGCACAGGGGGGGGAGGGTCCCAATCTTTTTACTCACCGGAAGAAAGGAAAAAAAACAGGGCACCAGCGGGGGAGAAAGAAGGAAATAGTCCTTCACCTTGTCCGACCGCCAGAAAAGAGGGGGGAAATAGGACAAATGAAGTGAAAAAAAAGGGGGGGGGATGAGAGAAAAGTCAATCTTCCCCCCTGTCCAAAAAAGAAAAAAAGAAGCGAATCGCCTTACAAAGAAAGGGAAGGGGAGAAAGAAATGGAACCATTCAGCTACAAATGAGGTGGGGGGGAAGGGAAAAAGGGATGGGGTAACCTTCTTTTGATCGAAAAAGGAAAAGAAAAAGAGGTCAGGGGTCGGGAAAGAAGAGGGGGGAAAAAAATCTTGTCGTCATTTAGAATTTTGTGGGGGAAGGGGAAGGTGAAGATAAAGAAAGAACAGGAGGACCACACCATCCTCCCCCAGCCCTACTTGACAGGAAAAAAAAAGGGGGGAAGGGGGGTAGGGACCAGCCCAGAACAGGGAAAAGGGGGGGAAGGGAAAAGAAAGAAAGAGAAGCCACCATGTCATTCCCTCATCCTCCTCAATGTGGGAAGGGAGGGGGAAGTTCCTCTCAGGAATGAAAAAAAAAGGGAATGAAAAGGTGACCGCTCAATTAAACTGTCGATCGAAAATGCCAAGGAGAAATTGCAAGAAGCACTCTAACAAAGGAAGGAGGAAGAGGGAAGGCCCCCTACTCCTTTCCCATCTGATGGGGAAGAAGGGGGAAACACCATTGAAGGGAAGGGGAAAGAACGTCTCTACCTCGCCCGGTCGAGAAAAAAATTTCTTGGAAGGAGAAAAAAGGGGAAGGAGAGAGTGAAATTCAATTCTCCGTTTGCCGGGGCAAAGAAAAGAAACTTTGGAAAGAGAAAGAACGCGGGACCTTGCACCTGGTGAAAGGAAAAAAGTGCAGGGCCGCACGCCGTTTGGGGGGAGGGGGGGGAAGAAGGGGGAAAGGTGGGCTCTCATCCTGCGCCGGGACGCGGAGGAGGAGAAAAAAGAACACAAAAAAAAGTACCCGAATCGCGGTGGTGAAAGGAAAAAAAAAAAGAAAAAAAAGAAAAGGAGGGGGACAAGGCGATCTTGTTTCTTTCTCAGCCCTTGGCACGATAGGGGAAAAGGAAAAAGAAAACATAAGGAGGGGAAACTAAGGGGCAAGAAGAATTCTATTAAACACTGCATCGAATTCGGAGGGAGAAAAAAAAAAAAGGGGATAAAAAGTGCCGTGCTCCCAACGGGAAATGAAGGAAAGGGAAAGGGAGACGCGCTTTTCTTAATTCCCCCTTCAACTGGGGAAGGGGGAGAAAAAAAAAGGAAAAAGAACTTAAAGACGGGGCCTCTAAGACCGAACAACTGAAGGGGGGGGGGAGAAGGAAAGAGGGGAAAGGAAAGAAAGGGTACCGTCCTCCAACACACTTCCTACTCCTCTTTTCCAGGTGGAAAAGAAAAAAAAGAGAAGGACCATAAAAAGGGTGGCTCTGCAGCGCGCAGTGGGAAAGGAGGGGGGGAAAGGGGGAAGATACGGAAGAAAGGTCTTCTTTCCTTACATACCCTTTTCGCAGATGCCCGCCAAATGAAATGGTTGGAAGGGGGAAAAAAAGGAAAAGGCGTGGAAGGTGGGCGGAATGAAAAAAAAGGGGAAAGGGAAAAGAAGGAAAGAAAGGGGCAGAACTAGCAGCTGCTTTTCTCTCGTCAGCGCCAGGGAAAAAAAAAAAAAAAGGGAAAAAGGGGCGAAATTGGCCTCCGGACGAGAAGGAGAAAAGGAGAAGGAGAAGCAATGTCGTGACATCCTCTCCTTGTCGATCCGCCAACTGCGGGGGTTAGCCATTCTCAAAGGGGGGGGAAAAAAAAAAGAAAAAAATTTGAAAGGAAAACGGTGAGGAAAGACAAAAAAGGGAAGGAAGAAGGAAAGGAGGCAAGAGACGGGCAAGTCCCGCATTCTACCGATGGCCGCCATCCTGGCTGGCGGCCAGAAAGGGGGGAAAAAAGAAAAAAAAAGAAAAGCGGCGATTCGCAGGAAAAGGGGGGGCAAGAAGAAAAAAAAAAAAAAAAAAAAAGCAATTCCTCGCTCCTATCGCCCGGGTGAAGAAAGGAAAAAAAAGTAAGGCGTAGGAAAAAAGAGAGAAAGAGGAAAAGGAGGAGAATGAAGGGGGGGCCCCTTTTTCAGCCTTCTTCCTCTTCTATCCTGCCTGAGGGGGGGGGGAAAGAGAAAACTGGACAGTCTTCCTCCTCCATTATCGGCCCTCTTCAGAAAGAAGAGTGGACCCTGAAAAAAGCCCGGACCTCCGCTGGAAGGGAAAAAAAAGGAAGGGGAGCTTCGCCATGCTTGTCCTTTCCTCACCGTTTTTTTTCAGGGGGGGGAAAAAAGAGAAAGAGGGGGGAAAATTAAAGAAGCAAACGGGAAAGCTAACCAAAAAAGAAAAGAGGGATTTCACGAACTGGCGGGAGAAGGAAAAGAGGGGACCGGGGGGAGTACGAGGCAATTTCCGAAGGAGAAGGGGGAAGGCCATGCTCTTATCTCTATCACCTCCTTTCTAATTCTGAGGGGAAAGAATGCACACTGCATCGAAAGGAATGGAAAAAGGGAAAGAAAAGAAGAGAAACCTTCAACCCTCAATTTCTCCTTGCGATCGGGAGAAGAGCCCAGAAATGGTGTTGCACGGGGGGAAAGAGAAAAAAAAACATCTATCCTCTTCGAGCGGCCCTGCAAGAAAAAGGTCACAAAGCCTTTTGAAAAAAAGGGGAAATGGCTGTTCTATCATAAGATTCCCAGCCC
>Ga0179593_1610806_pt1 | contig 27837 bp, 28 predicted proteins | sample CZODoug2_1_08_16_FD_185931 | JGI IMG/M metagenome (GOLD analysis project Ga0179593, IMG submission 185931) | Vadose zone soil fungal communities from Angelo Coast Range Reserve, California, USA - CZODoug2_1_08_16fungal (PacBio error correction) | ecosystem: Environmental > Terrestrial > Soil >...
GGGACATTCAATGATTTGGGGTAAAAAAAAGTTTCCACTGCAAAAATGGGGGGGGGGAAGATCCCAGAATGCATCCGGGTTTGGTTGAAACCCCCAAGTGGGAAGCACCCTTTGGATGAAACCAGAGAAATACACCCAGGGGGCTTGCCCGCCTCAAGAGGCGGGGGGGGAATTTCTGGACGCCGGGTGGTCGTACAAGACTCCAAACACAAAAATGATTTCAACGAAAATTGAATACGCTGCGAAAAGTTTTCGACGGGACGGCAGGGGGAAAAATTGTGGGCCCATTTAAGCAAACTCAAGAGAGAATAAAAAGAAGAAGATCTGATAAGGGACGGACCGAGCAAAATCCAAAAGATCGACGGAAGGTGAAAGCCAAATTAAATCCGGGGTACCGCGGAGTCCGCCTTGCCCCAAGACCGAATGGTGCAACCCGCCAAAAAGCCACCGAAAAAGTTCCGACCCCCCCGGCACAAACCATGGCGCCCGGGTAAAACGGCGAAGGGCCGAGGACCGGAAAAAGAAAAAAGGCCGCCCCCCGAAATTAAAAAAACAAAAACCGGAAGTTCTTGATAAAAAAAAATTCCCCATAAAACGCACAAATTCCTATCGGGCCAGAAGGCTCCCATAAACGAAACCCACGAACAGGGGGGACAGAAAGCCCAACAAAGTGAAAAAAAAAAACAAGGTCCCTACGCAAATTCCCCTGCAGAAGCGAAAAAGTGGGAAGATCACACGAAGTAATAAAAAGGATCCAGCCCTACGGGAAAAAACGCTGGTAACCATCTCTCTACAATCGAAGAGACCTCGAAAAACCGCGCGCCAGGACTAAAAGGAAAACACCTGGTCCGGTAAGAGAAAGAGCCCGCCCAGATCGTTCCCGGATAAGCGGTGTCGTTCAGGGGGCAGGGGGAACGGGTGGAGATTTACTAACCAAAACATACTGTTTAAAATAAAAGTAAGAGCGACCTTCCAGAGAAGGGGGGGGGGAACGCACGGAGAAGGGACCACCGCTCCCAGAGGTCAAGCGCCGTACCCCACCCCCCCTTTTCCCCAGGACGGCCCCAAAAGGAGAAGGAGTCCAGGTCCGCTCTTGAGAAAATAACGGGGACGTCGAAAAAAATGGGAAGGGGGGTTGTGGACTCTTGGAAAAGGTAGTTGGCCGTCCTTTGCCCAGGGAAAAAAATAGCGCCGGCAAGGGGGACCGCCTCGACACTCTGTAAAAAAAAAAAACTATTCCGTTCATAACAAAAGAAAAAGAGGTGTTCTTAACCTTCTTCCCCAAAACCGTGCTGCCAAAAAAGAAGGTTGGAAGTTTTCCGGGTCCTTCACAAATTGGAGTTGCTGCCAAAGTCCGCCCGGCCCCCCCCCCTGAGTGGTGGGCAAGACCACTCTTCCATTGCAAAAAAGGGTTAAAGGGAAGGCAATTTCCTGAGGGCATCAAAACAACAAACGTGGGGTTCCCGACCCCCCTCCTCACGTTAAACAGGGAAAACCCTGGTCCTTCAAAGGCCCTGGGAAGCAACTGGGACCAACAAAAAGTATGGGAAGCCGCGCCCGGGTCAGGGCAACCAAGGACGAGAAAAGAAAGAAAATCCCCCGCCCTGGGGGTACGGGGAAAAAGAAGGGTTGCGTCTTTTGGAAGGAAAAAATAGAAGCAGGAAAAAGATGGGTCCCCAAAGGGGCCCAAAGAAAAGGATTGGACAGGGGGGGGGGCGGGAAAAAAAAGTTACGAGAAATTGATGTGACAACGATGGAAAAAATTGCCACCCGCCCGTAAAAGGGTGGGGGCAGGGCGCCCCGCATAAAGGATCACGACCACAGGGTTCCCGGGTTTTCCGTCCCATAGTGGCACGCGGTAGTGGGGGTAACGAGGCGAGGGAGCTTCGTTCAGAGATAGAAAAGAAGGAAAAAGATAGGAAAGGAGCGAATGGGTCAGCCCAGGAGAAAAAAAAAAGGAAAAAAAGGTGCGTAAAAAGGGTTGACACCGAGGAAGACTTTGAAGTGTGGGTTCCAGCCTTCCTCGGGTGGGTGGGAAGAAAAAGACTGGCCTCACCAAGAAAAGGCTGGCCCCAAAAAAAAAAACAGTTTCTCACCACCCTGCGAAAAGGTGGCGAATCCTGTTGTGAACGGAAAGAAAAGCCGCGAAAGGAGGGTAGGGGGGTCCAAAAGAGGTGATTCCAGAACACTCAAGGGGGGGGAAAAATCTGGGGAAAAAAGTTCCCCGTCATCACGCCAGTATCAGCGTTTACCGTTGAAACCCGCGGAAGGGTTCGAAGCAAGAGGATGGGTCCACGAAAAAAGGAAATAACAAACTGGGAGCGGGGGCATCCTGAATCAGAAAAAAAGGCCCCCCGCCCCTGTCCCAAAAGAAAGGAGAAGCGTGGTTAGAGGAATTCCAGAAAAATAAAAACACACGGGATGAAAAGAGAAGATCAAAGGGGGAGCCCAAGCCAGCAGTTTTTACTCAAAAAAGGGAAATTGCAAAAGAAAAAAACCGGGTCCTCCTAAATCACACCCGAATCAAAAACAAAAACCGCGCTCGTTGTGGGACACCGTCGAAAGTGCTTCCCCGCCAAAGAGAAATCCCCCCCAAACAGGCAGCCTGGAAATGGGAACGGGGCAAACACACGGCTCGATCCGCAAACCAACCCCGCCGGTCTTTTTTCTGGGGGACAGGTCGGAAAAGACAACGGCGTTGTCCCGCCGGAAAAAAAAAACCTCCACTCCACCCACGAGGGGTTATCAACCTTATCTAGGCCCACGGAGCCCACCTGGTGCAAAACGGAAAGAAATCCCTTTTATGTCCGCCCTTGCTCAGACACCAGGGGGGGTTTTCCCACACCCCCCACCCCATCGAGATACCGGAAATTGAAGTCGACAAAATCGTTGGGGATCTCCACCGTCCCCCCTTGTGACCCAAGGACTCCTGGGGCACCCATGGGAGCCCTCACTGGAGAAAGCCGCACACTTTTTTCAAGTTCAGTCGGGGGTCCCTGGATTGTCTCAAGAGTTGCCCTATGGTCGTCGGGACCCCTAGGAGATCCCATTTTAAAGGGGGGTATGCTGAAGGGGCCATCCCCTTTTTGGCAGACCCAGGCCCTTTTCTAAGCCAAAACTGGCGGACCAGTAGAGACGGGCCAAGACGAAACCACTAGGTAAAACGCACCCATCATCGCGAAACGAAAGGTTGCCGATCCAAATAGCACAAAACCCCCTTGGGAACCACGGCAAATCCCCTAATCAGCCCGTGTCCAACTTGCGGCCCCGTGCCCAACGAACCCAAAACTAGCCTTCCGTTAAACAGGAGGCAGAAAAACGGAAACTTTTACCCACTGGGGAAAGACAATTTTTGACAACCCCCACAAAGTCCCTCAATTGGGGTTCAAGGGGGGTGCAAACTCACCTGACTCCGGGAACGCTCCCCGGGAACTTGATATTTCCGTACCCCTGACCGTTGTCCAGGTAATAAAAACCGGTTTTTGAACAGGAGTACCAAAAGCACCGCCCGAATTCCGGACCTTATCAAGAAAAAAAAAGGGGCACGTAACTTGGCAAAATCAAATCCTTTGCCAAGGTTTGGGGAACGGGACCCCTTCCCATGCAGTAGCCCACGAATCCCCCCACAGGAGGCGGAGTCCTACAAACCCTCGTGGTCCCCGGCGGTCGGCCCCAACTTTTAACCCCTTCGGGGGGTTTCAAAATTTTGTTTAAACAGACTTCTCAACTTTAACACGTTGCCCTCCCCCCCCACCGGACGGTGCCGTCATCACACCTCCACCCCAAAAAAACAGCCGAACTTTTGCAAAGAGGACATGAATCTCCTATTTTGGGTTACGTAAACCTTTTGGTTGTTTGTGGCCCATCGCCTGTCCCCCAAACCGAGATAAAAGAAGTGGAGTGTGTTCCTTGGGGCCCCCCCCAAATGACTAAGTGGTGGAGCCCCGGGACGCGTTACCTCAAGCACAGGGCGGAACGCCCATTCGCGGGTCGGCTCGGAAAAATGTCCCTCCCCGACGACTCACCCCCAGCCCGCCATGCCAAAAACACCCACGCGAATACTTGTGCGCGGGGCCTCGGCGCCCCCAACAACAGCAGAAAATTGAGGTTCCACGGGGAACCCCCGTCCTGTGAAAATGGGAAACCCGCCCCCTTGAAAAAACCGAAGGGGCCGGGGTAGTGGCTGTTGAGCGCCCTAAACTGGAAGGGGGGAACCTTCTGAATGACGAGCCCCTTGGAAGGCAATGCCCCAACAAACAAATTCCAAGCCCGTCGACCTCGAGGGGGGAGGTTTAAAAAGATACAATGCCAGTCCGCCGCCCAACGAGGGGACCCTCAAGCTTCTTCAATAAAGGAGCCCGTTGTAAGCCGAAAGGAGGAATTGAGACGGCCCACGCGGAAGAAGCGGGCGCCCCGCCCAACAGGTTGTCCCGACAGCGCAATAGCGCTAACGTGCTGTCGGAAGATCATTGATCATAAAGAATGGGGTTAGAAACTTAGAACCTTGATAAAGACAATCTCGTCCCCCCCTCGGGTGGGCAGGGGAGCCCAACTGCCCAGGCAAACACCACTTCGTCGTAAACTAACAACAATGGAGAAAAAAAGCCAGTCCCCGGTGGGGTAAAGAACCCGAAACCCCTTACCAAAAGGAATTGTTTTTGTTTTTGTGTTTTAAATTGTTTGGGGTTCTGGGGGGAACCCGAGGGACACTACCACGGGTGGTTGGATCGCCCCCCTCCCGTCGACCAGGTTGAAACGGGAGGAGGGGGAAAGGCCCCGTTGACCGGACCCCTTCAGCAGGGGAAAGAACCCCGCCCAGCAACACCCGCCCGGATGCCCCGACAAGGGAGGGGGCCCAGGGAAGAATCCCCCCCCCGGGCGGGGTGCGAAACGGAAACCTTTGACAAAAAGCCGCCAAGCCGTCCTCTAGGCAGTCAAAACGGCCGATCATTGATAGTTCAAACGTTGGCGTGAAAATCGAGAAAGAGGAGAGCCATCAACCCCAGAATTCATCCGCCCGCCCGGCTCCCCCCGGAATTTGAACGGGTTGTCAAGCAAGTACTTCACGAAAAAAAACGGGTGTACCGAGAGCGAAAGATCAGTCCATCGGAGGGCAAAATCCCCTTGAGGCCATAAACAGACAAACCTTTTGTTGTCAAGTGCCACCGGAGGTTTAAATCCAGTCCCAACCCTAAAAAAAACAAATCCCCTAAGAGCGGCACCCCAAACACAAAAAGGGAGGGGGGCTAGGGGAACAACAAGGTGTGTTCTCCGGTGTGAGCAAAGCACAAAACCCGTAAAAAACTAAAACACCTGTGCTTTGCCGCGGGGATAGGGGTCCGAAGCACCCAGCAACATTCCAGGGCCCAACAACCGTTAAGCGGGGATCTCCATCAAGGGGTTCCGCCAAATGGGGAAAAACAACAAAAAAACGGGAAAGGTAGAAAGAGAGAGAATTGGAAAACACCGGCGCCGCAATAACCCTGAAAGACCGGGGGTATGGGTGCACCGAGAATGCTGAGTTACCTTCCCGACCATCAAAATTAGGAAAATAAAAAAGTCGAGGCGCTGGTCTACCAGCTAACTTCATAAGAATAAAAAAACCCCAAAAGGAACGGGACGGCGCAAAGTAATTGGGGGAAAACCATGCCAGCGCTGCCAAGTCACGCTGAGAAAAAAATAAGAAGGGAAACGGGAACCTTGTGAAACTGCTTCTAAAAAAAAAAAAATGTTGAGCCCACGTTTCGAGGGGGAAAAGTTTGCTCATCTGTGGCACACACAGCGGCGCCCCGAATGGCCAAACCGCCCTTTCCCCTAGGTACCACCCCTTCCTTAAAAAAAACACCACATCGGGGGGGAGCGAACGAGGGGGGGAACGGACGAAAAGGAGCGGTAACCGCCGTAAAAGCAAACCACCGAATGGCAACCGCATCCCAAGCCGTCCGGGAACCCCCGGAATAGACCAGGGGAGAGGAACCGCTGGGCGAATCGGTTAAGGGGGCGACAAAAAGCGGCCCCGGCCAAAATAAAGGCTATGAAGGAAAAACAAAGGGAAAAGGGCCCCAGAAAAAGGGAGCCGGGAATCGGCGTTTAATTCTTGTTTAAAGTAATCGGCCCTGACACTGAAATGCGCTGGCTCGAAAACAGAATCCAACCTCCCCCGCCGGGGCCAAAACTCAGCCCAAACAAGACCCCTTGGGAAAAATAACGGCCTTTGACAAAGTAAAGCAGACCCTAAAGACACTAGGGGTTAAAAGAATCTGAGAAGAAAAGAGTCGCCAAACCCTCGGCAAACACCTTCGAAAAAAAAAAGGGGGGAAAAATCCCCCCTCGCGACCCCCTACCAGGCATTCATAAAGTCCACTCGGAAGGTTCAGGAAAGCCCCTTGAAGAAAAATGCCCGGCGGGGAAAAACCCATTTCAGAAATCAACATCGAAGGTCCGAATACCGGACTGTCAGAGAAAGGATCCTCGGAAAACTTAACCCCCGCGAGCTTTCCAAAACCTTCCCAGAAAATACCGAAAAAAAAGAAAAAAAACCGGGGGGGTTACCCATGCGGGACCCACGAAGAAGGGGACACGACGAGGGATGGGGAATGGGAACGACGGCCATCCCGAGAGGGCGTGCCGCCCAAACCCCCAAGGGAGGAATTGTGAAAAAAATTCTCAGAATCTGGTCTCTTTATGGTGAACTGGAAACCGACCGTCCCCAAAAAACATCCAAACGGGGGGGCCCAAACCCCCGGGACAAAAGAGAGAAAAGATTGGGGGGGGAATGACAGGTTCCCCCCCACGAAGTAAAAGGCCAAACCAAATTGGAAAAACTTTCCCCATGGTGTCCCCACTGGGGGCTTCAAGGGGGAGGTGGGGAGTTGAACTAGGACACAAAAGAAAGTAAAGGTGGGTGTACGGGAATAAAAAACTCCATGGTTGGGAGGGGACCCCCAATCTTGAAGTAAACGTACAGGCAAAAATAGTTTCCTAATGTAAAGCAATCCAGGGGGAGAAACCGCGTACCAAACCGGGAAAAAGTTCCTTGCTAAAGGACCCCCCACTTGGAACCTGGTGGTTGTGAAAAACAAGAGTGGGACACCGGCCCGGGACAAATGGTTTCCGGCATGGACCCCCATCAAAGAGAGGGGGGGGTGAAAGGGAACTGTATTTGGACAGAGTCCCCAGTGGTTTTAATGACAATCGAAAAAGTAAGCCCGGCGGAAAACCGAAATGGGGGCAAGGGCAAAAGGGGGGACCCCATGGGGGGGAAGGGGTGGTGATGCCTGGGGGAAAAAGAAGGGGCCCCCAAGGAGGGTTATCTGGGCCCCGGTGCCCAAAAGGGGTACCGTGCCCAAACCATTGTTAGGGGAAAGGGCTGCCCAACCTAATAATCTGAAGTCAAGCAAGTGGACGGGACACTGGACCGGCGGGAGGGTAGTGTTGGGGGCGGGTGTAATAACGATTACGACTATAGAGTAAAAAAAAAAAAAAACAGCGGAAAAGTGATCTGATGAAGTGGAGGAGGGAGGTTCCTCCAAGGGAAAGGAATTCCACAAAGGCGTTGTAAGGCCTCCAACTGGGGAAAACTTCAGGCTGTGTGGAACTAGGGGGGTGCCGCCCAAAAAAGGAGCTGAAAGAAAGACCAGGCTAGGAAGAGGAAAAGAGGTCCCCGGCATGGCTAAGGAAGAGGGCATTAACGGGGGGGCCCGGAAGAGCCCCGCAAAAGCCCCGGTGTGTTCGGGAAAAAAGGAAAAAAAAAAAAAGGGGGACGGGGAAAAGCAAAGCCTCAAAAGGGGTCGGGAAAAGAATCTAAGACGGGGTGGGGTGTTTCATCCGGAAAGGGGGAATCAGCTTATCCCCCGCCGCGAAGAATCTTCAATGTAGAAACCGAAGAACAAACTAAGTACGGGGAATCCATGGGGAAGAGAGGAACCAACTAAAGGGTCCGAGGAGAAGCGCTGAGCCGGAAAGATCCAAACAACCTGAGAGGGGGAGGGGGGGGAAGGGAATAGAGAACAGGATCCTCAAACTCCTTCGAAACCCGAAGAGAGGCGGTTAATTCCTAGATCCAAACAACCTTAAATCCCCCACCCAGAAGTAACTCCAGGGGTTTTGGTTCAGTGGGAAAAAGTGACCTCCGGTGGAATACACTTATCCCAGAGGGGCGGACGACCCTAAGACCAAACGGACTTATTTTAATAAAACCCGGAATAGGAATCCGAACCACGAAACCAACAGCTGGGTCTTCCAAAGGGGTGATGCACATCAGGGATGAAAACACGACAAACAGAGTGGGAACCTAGGTCAGAGGGTATTTTTTTCTGGACCAAAGCAAAAACGGGAGGGGGAAACGTCTAGCCACATCAACACCGGTCGGGAAACTGGTTTGGGGGGACGCCCCCCGAGAAGCCATGATCGGATGTCACACAGGTGGGGGGCAACAGAAAGGGGGGGCTTGCCCCACCAAAAACTCGAGGCTGTCACGGAAAAAAAGAAGGCGAGTCTCATCAGTTGGATCTTGCACAAAGTTCCCCCAGGGGCCAAAAAACGATCCCCCTTGGGTTGGAAAGGGGGGGTATAAAATAGAAGCAACTCTTTGATCCCTTTGATGCAGCTGTGTTTTTGGTATTATCAGATTCCACCCCATCCAAACAATGAAGAGCGTTCTACCCGGACGACCAGCAGACAAAGAAAAAAACCTTAACAAAACCCCCCAAATAGGTGGCAAAAACAAGAACTTTGGGGGCCCCCAAATAAAAAACCCCGATTGATTTGTAGCTCTGGGAAAAAAAAACCCCCGTTCCAACAAAAAAGGAAAAGGGAGAAAAAACCAAAGTACCGCCAAAAACCGCCCCCCCGAAGAGTCGAACAAGGAAGGGCGGAAAACCAGGAAATTTTAAAAAGTTACAAAACACGAGAACAAACTGAAGACGGGGTCCCCCCGGGGGGACTTGAAAGGGGAACGCCGGTTGAAGGCAAACTCCGGCTTCTGGGGGGTTCCCGTGCTTGTTCCGGGGGAAAAAGGCCCGTGGGAAAAAAAAGTCGTTTAAAAGATACCCACGACGAAAGGATGTTTAGTCGTAAGAAAGCGAAATGATGGATGGAAAACCAAAAGGCCCTCACCAAGGAGTGTGCCAGTTTTTGGGGGAAACCCCGGGGAAGGAAAACATTTACCATGGGGGAAAGGGGGGGGAACTAATTCGCCAGGGAGGGCCCTAATGTGTCAAAAAAATGGTAGGCAAGGAACAAAGTGAGGACCCACGGAAAAGGTGTCATGTGACCTTTTACGCGAAAGGGGCATTCAAAAGAAAAAAAAGAGAACCCAGAAGACAACTACTAAGGGGATAAATTATAATCCACCAGGTGGAAAAAACCCCGAAAAAAATTTTGAAGAACGATGTTTGCTACTGTTTTCCCACCCTTTTGACGCCCCAGGAGAATCCAGAGAAAAACTAGTCCCACGAAAGGTCCCCGCCGCAACCGCCGGAGGGGGTGGGAGGGAAACTGTTACCGTGCGGAAAAGGTACCCACCCGGAGACCTTGAAGAGGCACAAAAAAAACCCACCAATTCGTAAGGACCCCCATCCGGGAAAAAAGCTAAACTCGCACCAAATTCTGTTTAGACACCCGTGCCAACATCTCCCCAAAAAAACCCGCAATCTCTTATAAAACCACCTGGTCCTTGGGGGGGAAATGTAATACCAGAAACCAAAAAACCTCCAACCTGCCAACTCTCCTACGAGATTCCCATGATGTATGGAGCTCTAATTCAATACCGGCCTGAAAAAATCTTGCTTGATGTCGGGAAGCAACCAAAAAGCTACGGACCGGTATGGCAATTCGGGATTGTTTTGCTGGGTGAGCTCCTGGAAGTCGCCAGCCAGTGCCAGCTCGGAAAAAGGGCCTCTTCCTTTTGAAAAAAAAAAACCGACGCCTTTGAGGAAAATGAAGGATTGCCCAGGAAAAGGGCACAAAGGGAAAGAGTGTGGGGGAAAAAAAAAGAACCGCAAAAGGGGTCCCGATGAAAAAAAAGGGGGGAATTGGTGAACCCTATCCAGGCTATAGACCAAGGAACTTTGTAATGGTTCCCTGGGGTAAAAAATGAAAAGGGGACACCAGCGAAAGGACCAAAAATCCAAAAAAAACCATCAGGAAAAAGGGTGACACGAAGGGAAAGGGGAGGTCCCCCTTTTAAAATTTCGAAAAAAAGGGCGGGGGGAAAACCCAAATTCAGGGGACCCGGGGTCAAGCCAAAGACGGAAACAGAAAAACAAATTAGGGGCCGTTGTTGAACATTCCCCTAAACATTGGCGGGGGCCCCAAATCGGTACCCTACTTGGTTGGGGGGCAGGGTTGACGAGGAAAAACGTGAAAAAAACGGGTGGAAGGGTCCCGACGGAAAAGAAATTGGTGGCCCCGGAAAAAAATCGACCACTAAGGCAAAGGTAACCCAAGGCCCTCCCCAAGGGCCCCGGGCCGGAAAAAAATCACTCGCCTGGGAGGGCAATCTTGAAGGGACGGTGCCGGCAACTGGGTTAACCGGGAAAGTCCAGGTTTGAAACGCTGGAAAAAAAACAATCTTCCCCTTCAAAGACTAAAATGGGGGGGGGGGTTTGGCTGAATGTATTCCCGACTTTGAAAAAACTCAAAAGGAAGGGAGCCCAGCCCCGTCCTAGGGACAACCAAAAAGGCGGGCAAAAAAAAAACTTTGTAGCAAAACAGTCCCCAAAAGAAACCACAGGGAAGAACCGCCTGAAGGTTCTGCTAGAAAAAGACTAGTTTCAAGTCACCTGTGTCTAGATTTTAAAAAAAGTCCAAGGCCTATAACCGAACGAAAATTTGCCAAACCCCCCCGTGAAAAAAAACACAATCAAACTAGAAACCCCCCCCAGGAAAGTACCGGCCAACGGCAATGAAAGATTGTCTCAGAGGGGGGGCCGTAAGGGGACCAAAAAGATTTTTCCGTGCTGCTCGAGCGTGGTTGTCGGTGGCCACCAAGGCAGGGGGACTCCCTGGGCCAAGAACCGCTAAATACAAGAGGGGACCCTTTGACCAAAAGAACCAAATCCCCCTAACGGGGTCGAGAAAAACTCCGAGTCAAAAAAAAGGAAAGGGTATGAAAAATAGAGGAGTTTGCTAAAACGGAGGGGAAAACCCCAGAATTACAAACCCGAATTAAGTCAATTTTTGCCCTAAAAAGGACAAAAGTGTCGGAAAACATATCCAAAAAAAGCAGTCTGGAGGCCTGGGGGTAGAACCCCCCAATCTGAACACCTCAACCTAATAAGACGAAAGGGGGCAGGAATTCACCGGAAAAGGGGGGAGTCTCCAATAAAGGACATTTTTCGAACCTTAAAACCAAACCATGGGAAACCAGAAGGGAAAAAAACTAAAAAAAAATGAACCCAGGAGGGATCATAAGCCAGATTCTAAACCACCACTCCTGGGGGGCATAAAGCCTAATTGGTTCCCCTAAACCAACTTTCCCTACGGAGAAACAACTTACCAAAAAAAAGCACTATCTTCTGAAGAACTAACCCATATGGAAGAAAACCCTTCAAAACTTAAGGCGTGGTACCCGAAGAGTTCCAAGATTCCCCAGGGGGATTTGGTCAAAAAAAAAAGACCCCTCCTAGTAAAACCAACTTAACAGCCCCCCTGCCGTTTCGTCCCCCTCGGGGGGAGAGGGGGCGAAAGTCGGAGGGGGGACATCAACGGAAGGGAGAGGAACCAAAAAAAAAAAAATGGTTCGGAAAGTAATTCAACCAATGGACCCCATAAACGATCCGCGGTAAAAAGCACGGCTTTTTTAAGGACGGACACGGGTAGACGCGAACTTGGGGGGTTGAACAGGAATAAATTACCGGAGGGGATTCCACACGGGAAAGATTCCGGCCCGCGGGTCAATCAGGATTAGGAAACCAAGAAACAGACCTGGGGGGGAAACTCGGAATACAGAAGGGCAATGAAAGTAACCAAACAGCGGAACCGAGAAAAAATCTGAGGAAAAGGGGGGGAACAGCCCGTAAGGGAAGCCTCCAGAGAAAAACCAAAAAGTGGGGCAGATTCCCCGTTGGGAAGGAACGAAGAGCCATAAGGAAAAACGCACAAGGAAGAGAGGACACCTAGGGAAAAACAATAGGGGAAGTTAGGGAACCAAGAAGGATCTCGACCCCGGAAAAGAGGTTACCCCTAAACGTCACGCCGACCAAGCCCAAACTCTGAAAAAAATGGTCAAACGGATTTCCAGGTCGGGGACCATTGAGAAGGAAGGGGGGAAACCGAAGGAGAGGGCGTGTAGGGGGACCTGGGACAAGAAAAAAGTCTCCGAAGGCCGGCGGGGAAAGAAGGCTGATGATCGCAAGGAAAGTGCTATGGGGGAAAGCCAGGACAAGAAAGTGTGGCCTCCCGAAACAACACGATTCCTGCCCTTGAAAACGAGGTTATGGCGACGTGAGAAAAGAAAAAAAACCCCGTTATGTCAAAAAAAAGAGTGTTTTTTCCAAGGTGAACCCCTGGGGTCCCACATTAATGGGGGGAGGTGGAAATGGAAGGACACTTTCCCTGGCAGGGGGGGAAGGGGACGGGGTAAAGGAGGGCCTCCAAAGGTGTTGGTCCCAAGGTCAAGTACCGGGAAAAAATTCCAAGTCGAATTGTAAAAGGGGGGGGAGAGCCACTGAAGGGTCACGAAAACACGTAAAAAGGGGTCAGGCTAAGGTTCCGAAGGACAAGAAAAAAGGAAAAAAACCGGGAAAGGGGGGGGGGTTGTTAAACCCAACGCCCAGGGACGGGGGGAAAACCTCCCATTAGCGAGGGGGAAGAAGAAACCTCCGCTTGGTTTAAGGGGTGGAAGGGGGGAAGAACCCCCTTGCGAACACCAGGGAAAAAGCCCGGTTGAACAAAAGAAGGCCTTCTGATGAAACCCGGGGAAAGGCCCCAAAAGGTGAAAAAAAAGGAATGAGGGGGGGGTTTCACCCCTTGTGTTGAAAGGGCCGGGGGCGTCCACAAACCAGCGAAAATGAAAGTCCGGCCGTGGGGAAAAAAAAATATGGGAAAAGGAAGGACTCTTTGGGGGAGGGGGGGACAGCCGACCATAAGATCGGGTCACGAGTGGAGGGGGGGTGAAGCTGGCGGGGTAGGGGAAAACGGTGAGGACCTAATGCGACAAGACTCAGACTAGCCGAAAGAAGGAAAGGTGAGGGTCAACAATTTATACCCCCAGGAGATCTAAAAGGACAAAGGGCTGCGGTTTGAGCACCAAAACAGAGATTATCTGAAAAATTCCCAGCCGGAACGAAGGTTGGCAAGGAACACCCAGGTTTTCCGTCACCTGTAGCCAGGCGGAAGGATGGCCAGGCCACCACCCAATGAGACAAACCAGGAAAGGAAAGGGCCACCAGGGAAAAACCTGGGGGGAGAGGGAAAAACGCCGAAGGCTTTGTTACTTTGTCCACCCCAAAAAAAAAGGAATGCAGAAGAAGACACGGGGCAAAAGCAGGAAAGGGGTTGGTTCCTCAGAAAAAGCCCGTGTCAAGTCCGGAAAAAGGCCCGGGAGGGAGGAAAGAAAAAAGCAGAAGGCACCCCCCGCCAACGAAAAGAGGAAACGTGAGAGGGGGCCAGGGGGATTGGAGAACCCCCCGGGGTCAAAAGAGGGAAGCGCCTCGATGAAAGAAGACCCCCTAATCAAAAAAAAAACCAAAAAACCAAGGGGGAGGTATAAATGAGAAGATCCAAAGACGCCCAGACTTTTCTCCCCATTTTCGAAAAGCGTCATTTTGGCCCTCGAGAAAAGAAAAGCCAACAACCACGCCTAATCACAAAAAAAACCGACTCCTCGGGTTTGTCTTGGCCCCAGGGACAGTTGGTAAAGGAAAAAAAAATCTGCCTAAAGAAACCGCCGTGGTAAACAAGAAGGGGAGGGGAACTTACAAAAAACCCGATTCCCGGAAACTCCACGACCCGCATATGTTCAGTCTGTTTGACTTAAGAGAGGGAAAGGAAAAAAAAAAAAGCCAGTCGAAGGGACGGCTTCCTGGGGAGCACCTCAACCCAGGGTTTAAGACCCGAAGTCGTGATCCAACTGGGGGGTGTAACCTTCCCCCACACGGAACCATAATGAGTGTCCCTTACAAGGTTCTGGGGAACTTTTTTGAAAACGCTAGGGTTGCCGGAAACAAAAATCGAGAGGCTGAAAGAATGGATTGAAGAAGATTAAGACTTTTTGAGTCCACCAAAGGAAAACGTTGTCCCTGGCACTGGGGGGGAGAATTCCCTTGAAAAACGAACCCACAGGTGGCCTTTAAACGGGGCGTGACAACAACTTCCGAAGAAGGTGGTCATGTAGTAAGCTGAAGAGGAAATACGGGGGACTAGACCAAAACTCAGAGGGCAATAAAAAACCACTAAGCGCCCGGGGGGGGTCCCCGCTAACAAAATAAAAAGGGGTTCACGTGAAACTGAAGTTACTTTGTTCAAGCCGGCCGTGGGTTCAGCAACGCAGACACAAATCGACCTTGAAAAAGAACAAATGAACAATTTCCCAAACCCCAAAGAAAAAAATAAAACCCAATAGAGGGAATGCACACGGGTAAACTTTTAAAAACCTCACGGGGGAAAAAGTTGTCACCGAAACGTAAACCACGGTTCACGGGGCCCAAGCCCATAACATCCCAAAACCCGGCACTTCGTGAAAAAGTTCCCACCGGTTCCGGGTGGACGTAAATAACGGTCACGGTAGCCCAATGACCAAAAAACCCCAGCACCATGAAAACTTTGGGTCTGTTCTCAAGGGGGGCAGCCGAACATTACAGCCAAGGTGGAAAAGAATCAACCAAGGCCCGGGGTGTTTTTCCAAAAACAACCAAAACACGCCAGGGGGGGAGCGGAGGGAAAAGAATTCCACCGCAAGGAGCGAGCGGACAACCCAAAAAGGTTGGGGACCGAGCATTTCGCAAAAAAGGACCTGTGCCTTTGAAGAAGGGGGGAAAAAACCGAATTGGGGCATAAAATAACCTAAACCGACCGGGGCAAGCGAAGGGGCGATCCTCCGGGCACCCTGGAAAGCACCCAAACCATGAATAACCAAACCTTTGACCGGTAGTAGGATTGTCCTGGTTAATGGTTTGTAAGGTCCCCGAAAGACCAAGGGTCAATTGTACACAACCTGAATGGTGGGGGGGGAAAGCCCCTGTTGAACGGAGTCCCCAGGGAAAAAAAACAAACCGAGAAAGTCAGGGAAAAAAAAATTATCTCGGGGTCCCGCGCGACCAAATGCGGAAAGCCCTCCCCCAGCAGACCAAGAAACATCTCAAAAAGAAGGAAATGACGGTCCCTCCGGAAAAAAATGCTCCTCGGTGCGTTATGTAAAGGTGGTATTACCTGAAAAGTTTTAGGCAAAAAGAAAAGGTGAAAAAAAAAAAACAGAAGCGGATTGGCTGGCAAGGACGTGAAAAATTCTCTCTGTTGAGACCTGTTCCTGCTGGATGCCCCGGATCAGGAATCAATTGGCCCGGAAACCGGGATTTGAGGGGGATCCCCAACAAAAGGGGGGTTTAAACCACCCGAACTAGCAAGTTTGGGTGATTAAAAAGCCACTGTTAAAACCGTGAGGGACAGAAACCTTATGAGCTTGGCTTCAAGGGTTGGATGTATTCACACAAACGTTTCCCGCGCTAAAAATTGGGGGGGGGGGATCAGGCTCCCCCTTTTTGAAAAGACGGCCGGAAACTTGGGCCCGGAACTTTTCGGAAAAGTTACGCCCCGTGGAAAATAAAGGGGAGGAAAGCGCGGATGGGTCAGAGCACCGAGGCAGGAAAATCCAAAGGCCGTATGATAATCCGTTGAAGAAACCAACGGGGGCGAGAAACATGGTAGGGGGGTCCAGGGGGAAAAAGAGCAGCACCTATGCGGGGAATGTACGTTTTCCAAAAACAAGCAAAACCATCTGAACCCTTTAAGTTTTTGGGGGACCGCAACGTGACGGGTGCTCAAGTTGTGGAGAACCGAAAAAAACGGACTGTGCTTCCCAAAAAAAAATGGGGACTTTTGTAAAGACCGGATGGCAACCCCAAGCGAAGTACTGACCATAACAGGGCCGACCTAAGCAAAAACCCCCACCCACACCCCTTCCTTTCCGACTGACCGAACTCTCATAAGGTGTGAAAGGTCCGTTGGAAAAAGTCTACGGGAAAATCTTATCCAAATAACTGTTTTTTGTAACAGACGTCAACCTCCTTCATGAAAAAAGAGGGGAGTCCCCTGCTCCAAACATAACAAGACTGAGGGGGGGATCCCTACAAATAAAGTAAAAAAAAAACCAACAGTCCAACTAGGCGGTCGGCTTTAAAACACTCCCTCATAAAATTTGGAAACAAGCGGAAAACAAATTTCAAAAGGGCAGGTAGGCCAGTTAATTTAAACTAGAAATTTCATAGAGGTCACAAAGGAACCCCTGGGGGTGGGTGTGTTACCTTGCAACAAAAGGACGGGAAATCCCGCACGTGGCAAAAAAAGAGCCGAGCCAGGGTTCAAAAAACTTTACATACCCCTCAACCGGACACGCCATAAAATCGAAAACCCGACGAAAAAAGGACTGTCCGCCGAGGGGTGAATGATTTGTCAAAAGCAAGTGCCACAAAAACAAGACGGCACTGAACCGGAATCCTGGTGGGCCAGAAAAAACGCAGGTGCCTGTTCCCGGAAGACCAGACCCTTTTAATTTGGAGAAAAAAAAACCAGAAAAGAAAGCCCTCACGGGTCGTGGTTTTCAAAAAAATAAGGAGACCCCCTATAGTAAACAACAAAAAGGAGGAAAGGATTGAGAAAAGGGGGGATCCGCGGCCGCCCCGGGAATTGAAAGGTGGGTCAGGCCCAGAAAAAACCCTTATCCAGGATTTTGGGCTCAAAAGCAGAGGCAAACATCCTGGGGAAAAAAAGGGGTCCCATGGGGGGAAAACTCCGAGTTGAAACCGACGACAAAAAAAAAACACACGCCACCTAATCGAGGGGCTCGTGAAAGGGGCGGGGGAGACGAAAACAAGTTCTAACGAAAGAAGGATAAACAGTGAGGGGGACAGGACAAATGAAGCAAAAAAAAAATGTCAACAAGGAGCCCGCAAAGTTCGCATTCACCAAAAAAACGGTTGGCAAAAAATCGCGTTGGAAGTAAGGAGAAGGAATGGAAAGAAAAATCCTCTATAACACAACGACTAGCCCAAATCCAAAAAAATGAGACCGGGGAGGAGAGGGGAACGTCCGAGTCCGGGGTACGGGTAAAACGCGGAGAAAAAAGCGGTAAGAAAGGTTCAAAAAAACGGCCTGCAAAAACGAGGAGCCGCCAAACCCGCCCGCCCAAGGGGTCCGGGCCACCAAGGCCCGCTGGCACGTCCCAGGGGGGGGCGGGTAAGGGGCAAAAAAAAAATTCCCCGCGAACAGGGGAAAAAAGTAAATCCGAAAAGGAAAAATGGACGAGACCAAGAAAAGACCCTGAAAGGAGAACTGGGGGACAAGTTTTTTTCAGGGAGAAACCGGTAAAGGAAGAAAAAAACGCTGGTTTTCCGCGAACTAAACCCCTTCGCGGAAGATTCGAAAGAGGGAAAGTCACCGGGGATGGAAAAGAAAACATATGCAAGCGTGCCCCCACGCGGGGGGCAACCCAAATCTCTGAAAAGAGAAAAATACAGACCTCGGCAAAACGCGCGCCGGGGATCACCCAGAAATCTACTGAAAATCCCGGAAGATCAGGACCCCAAAGTGGGTTGGAGAAGGCCGGGAGGAAAGACGAAAGACGGGTCGGGAACCATAAAAAAATCAAAAGAAAATCAAGCCTAGTAGTTGCAAAAGCCATAAAATCTCAATAAGCCAGCCACCAAAAATTCGTACAAGGAAAAGAGTCGCCACCGAACGTTCCCAAACCCAAAAGTGAGGCGTGTTTTTAAAAGTAGAATAAAAGCCCAATTTTACCTCACGCACTTCGATGGGAGGGACCCTAAGGCAAAAGATTAGAGGCCGCCGAAAAGGGCACTGGGCCCCACACACCGCAGGAGATCCGAAGGTCGGGCGAAGGGGGGGGTGGTAAAAAGGGGACTAAAGACTCTTCCCGAACTCAAACAACTTGTTTCGTGCAGGTAAAGAAAAGGTGGTATTTACTGAAAGAAGGACCCAAAAACAAGTTTAAACGTCTCGCGTCAAAGTTTTGGCGGGGGGCTTTCCCAAAGGTGGGGATGAAACCCCCAAATTTCCGCCGAGAAAAACAGGGGGTTTTAAGGGTACCCCGGGCGATCATGTTTTTGATGCCCAAGGGGTAAATTAGGGGACAAACAGCAGTGTCCAGAAAAGGTGCAATCAACGAAAAGCCCCGACACCCAACTTCATTCGAGTTAGGGGAAAACCTCCAATTCAATTTAAGCCCCGGTGGGGGGGAAAAAGACAACCAACCCAGAGGGCACCCCTCCAAACTCTTTCGCGAACCCCCCAAAGGACGCTAAGCCTCAGAAGTTGTTTAAGTGAAAAAGGGGGGGATGGTCCTGTCAAGGAAAAAATGCCTAACCGAAGATGCTGATGGATACCCGGGGGGAAAAGGGGCAAGGTTCAAAAGGGAAAAAGTTGTTGGGGGGGGGAAGCAAAAACAAAAAAAACGGTACGCCGGGGCAAAACAACTGTCGAGATCTTGGCCCAAAGGAAATGAAACTTTAAAAGAGCGACCTTGGGGGAAAAAGGACGTCGGCACAAAAAAAAAAAGGAAGATGGATAAGGGTTTTTTCGGTCGCGCCAAACTGACTCTTTATGGAGTGCGAGAGAGTGTGCGTGAAAAGCCCTTCGGAAAGGGGTCCGAACAGTGAAAAAAAAAGAAAAGGGCGTCGAATGGGCCCCCAGGGAAAAGTAAAAAACCACACCAGCAAAGGGTGTGAGGTTTCCCGAAATTAGAACTCCAAATCATTACAGGGAAAAATCCTTTCGAATGGGGGAAAAAAAGAACCACGCCAGGTAAGGCCCATAAGAGGGATCTGGCAACCTCAAACCAACAAATGGCAGAAAAGGGAAAGGGCGGGGAGAAAAGGGGTGGGTTGCGGTATAAGGGAAAAGTGGGGGGGGTCCGTACCCGACGCAAGGCAGGGTAGGGCCTTATTCAGGAGCGGGGGTTTTGTTCCCTCCATCCAGCAAAGTATATCCAGGGTTAGGGCCAGTCGAAAGACGCGTAAGACCCTCCCCAACACGAGAACAAAGGCTGAGGAGTGGTTGGTTGGATCCTTTGGAAAAAAAAGTGGATCTAGGGAAAAAAAAAATTGTCGAAAAAGAGAATCAAAGGCGGATTCCCGTCAGAGAATCACAAAAAAAACCCGGAGGGGAGAAGAGGATCGGATCCACGACAATGAACAGAAAAGCGGCGAGGCCTCCCCCGAACCTATCAAAAATAAAAAAAACCACCCAAAACTAACGTTGGGTGCACCAAAGGGGGGTTAGGCGCCCCCCCCTACTTTCCAAAAACTTTAAAAAAGCGGGAACAAGGGGGAAATAACCGCCGGTAAACTGACAAACCAAACCCAAACCACTCAAAAACAGGAACGCAACACGACCCGAAGGAAAGGAAGCGCTTAAAACAGAAAGAACAACCACACCCTTGAAAAGGAGCTTCCGCCCCCGAAACACCAGAATGGGTTCTCAAAAACCTTAAATCGCAGGGCGGAGAAAATGTTTTGGGTCAACAGTCAAAAAATGCGCCCCATTCTTCGCAGGGCAGCAGCCACAAAAAATTTTTTCTGTGACCCAATCAAAGACAACTTGGACGGGGAAGATTGGAAGATCGAAGAAAACCTGGGGAAAAGAAAACACCAATTCCCCACCGGGAACTACGGGAGCCTCTGGGGGGCAAAAAAAAAAAAAGGGTAACAAGCGACCACGGCGTGTCACAAAGCTTTTTTGAAGGAAGGGGTACCATCCCCTTTAGAGCTAGGGGAAAGCGAAAAAAACGCCCTAAGCAAAATGCTACCCAACAAAAACAAAAAAAAAAAAACCAAACATTCACACCCCATCAAGTGACGCAAAAAAAAGAAACCTTGTGGGACTGGGGAAATCATTTTCAGGGGAAACCCCTTCCCCAAACGGCGACGTGAAAACCCCCCCCAAAAAAAGTCCCCGCACCGGGATTCATCAAACTCTAAGGGGGATGCCCAAAAAAAACGGAGTGGGAAAAAAAAGGGGGAAAAAAAAAAAAAAAATCCGGGTGACCCAAACCCCTTGCTTGGTTTTTTTTGTTAAACCTGCCATCCCGTAAACACCCATCCCCGAACCGGGACGGGCTTGACCCACACCCCAACCCACACCCTTCCCCTTGTGTCCGGAAGGGAAAAAATTATCCGAAAAACTAACCCCCACCAAACCACCCAAAAGTCGCTTGAGTGGAGGAGGCAAAAAAAAGAAGGGCACAAACCGGTCTCCCCCGGGAAGTGTCCATCGGAAGTAAATGGTGTTCCCCACCAAGACCAGGGGGAATTGAAAAAACTGGGGGGGGAGCCCGATTCCTAATGTGGAAAAAAAAACCCCCCGAAGTGTTTTGCCGAAAAGGTGCCCACCGGACCAGGGCTGAAGAAAAAAAAAAGAAAAGTCCTTTTACCTGCCCGGTCCTGGGTACTCGAAGGACCTCAACAAATGAAGAAATCAAAGCAAACAAAACAACAACGCAAGTCCTCGCACCTGAAAAAGGGCGAAGCCCCCACACAAGATCCACCCAAACCTTGGAAGAGACCCATAACCAGGTAGCTCCGGTTGGAAAAGGAGTCCCATGTGTTTTTCGAAAAAGTCTCCCAAAAAGCCCCAAGTATTTGCCCCCTCCCAAAAAGGTGATCTTTTTGGGAAAAAACGACGCTTCCCCCCCAGGAAGTTTTAAAAAATCGCAAAAAAAAAGACGACAGACAAAAAAAAATAGTCCCCTAACTAGAACATCACAACTTCCAAAAAAAAAACCAACCACCTGGAAAAATTATTCCCTGTGTTTCCGGCAAAAATCCATCCTCCTGTGAGTTAAAAAAAGTCACCCTTATTTCATTTAAAACCTGACAAACCGGACCAACCCGCGTCAGTCTTGGAGCTGGGAAAAAAGCTACCGGGTTTCTCCCTACCTCGTGGAGGGAAGGAGTGCGGGGGCAAAAGGGTGCCACGGCTCTCGGGGTAATCCCTCAGGGTTTTGGATGGGTTCCTTTGCAGGCCCCCCCCAGCTGGGCAGCCGCCGTTCGTTGGGGAGGGGAACCGAACTGAGTCCCCGTTTTACAGGAACCAAAGAATGAAATTTAGTTGGAACATGCAAGGGTTAAAATCCCGAAAAAAAGGGGGAACCGCCGCCGTTTTTGGTCAAAGGTCGCATTCCCAGGGAAAAGGACGCTTTGGGAAACAAATTGCAACCTCCAGTGGGGTATATAAGGGAGAAGTTTTGGAGAATGGGAGGAGATCCAAGGAAAATAGTCCCGGGCTAAAGCGGTTAAGACTGACTAAAACCAGCAAAAACCAAGGGCTAGAAACCAGGTGTCTTTTCAGACGAGAAAAAAAAACCCCCCCTAAGAAACGTTAATGCGTTGGGGGTTCCCCCCCAGAAAAAATGGCAAGGGGGAGGTTCGAAGTTTGTCAGGTCGACTGCCGGGGGGAAATGTTCTCGGTAAAAAACCCCCGGGCACTTGGAACAGGCACCCCTCACGCCGCCCGAGGAAAAAACAGATCATTTTAGAACCTTCCAGGGGTTATTCCCGGTACCCGCCCCCGCTCACTGACAAACCCCCGGAGGAAGGGGTTGCAACACGCACGTCCAACCGGCGTGGACAAAAAGGCAGGGGGGTTACAACGGCCCCGGCACGGAAAACAATCCGCCAAGCATCCCAAGAGCCGACTCGTTTGAGGTGCCCCACCTCGGCCCGTCCATTTGGGGGGGCCCATCGATGGACGCGGCCCACAAGGCAGCTGTTGTCCGCAAATCCACTAACCCACCCAACCACACCTTTGGTTCTCCACGGCCCCACCCGTCAAAGAACCGCGGGCCCGTTTTTCCGAGTAAAAGGGCGCCCCAGGGGAGAAGAGACCTCCAACCTGTTTTTTTTCTAACTCAAAACGTTGGAAACGACCAAATGCCCGAAAGCGCAAAAGGCACCTTTTTTACCCGCAACAACCCCAGGGGGACCGTCCAGACCCCCTAATCCTGGCGCTCCCGGGGGAGAATAAAGGTCAAAACAGCAAACCCCCCTGACTGAAAACCGGAGGAAACCCGGGGTGGGCTTTTCGAAAACCAACACTCCTGTTGCCCTTTTTTGGGTCCAAATGCCAACCTAGAAAAGGGGGAATGAATAAATCGTAAAATGGTCACAGGATGAAACCATGGGGAGGCGCCCCCCAAGGAGCCATAACCCCTGAACAAAAAAAAAAGAGGTAAAAATGTTGCAACGGGAAGCCCCGAAAAACCCCCGATCAGCCGGGGTCCCGGCCCCGAAGGGGCCCTTGACTCCCGACAGAAAAAAGGAAAAAAATCCCTTTGGGGCAAGGTACCTCTAAAAGAAAAGCCCCCCAAACTAAACACGAAGCGGCTTTAAAAAAAAACGTCGACTGGACTCGGAGGGTCTGAGAATCTAACGGAAGGCAACCAACCAAGGTTTGTCCTAATATGAACTTTGGAAGGAACGGAAAAAAAATTATGGGAAAGGGGGTCTTTCCTTTAAAAAAAAAAGCAAAAAAAAAAAACGTCCTCCCCAGAAAGAATGGAAAAGCCCGCCCCTTTCCGGACGACAAAGCAACCGGAAAGGCCAAAAATTCACAAAAAAATCAAAGAGCCACGGAGGGAAGAAGGCTGCGGCCCGGGTAAAAAGAGGACAAAAAACCTCCGAAGTGGGGGACAACACCCCACGAAGGCGTAAAACCTGCAAGAACAACCCCGGCGGGAACCCGGACGAAGGAAGAAAGGAACGCGAGGCGGGAGGGGCCGTGACAAAAAGCAGGGAAACCCCACCAAAAAAAAACGAAGACCAAAAAAAAAGGCCCCGAAAGTGTAGAAAAGGGAGATTGCCAAAACGGAAAGAAGAGGCTTTCCCGGAGCATGGAGACCCCCATGAAAAATTGGGGAGCCCAAGGGGAAAAAAAGGGGTGGTTAAAAGGGAAAACAAGTCCTTACCTCAGGTAGAAACTGGCAAAAGGGGGACGTGAAGAGGACCCGGCCGCCCGGCCAACTCAAGGAAAATAAAAAAATGAAAAACCAAAAAAGAAAGGCACATTCTCCAGGAAAGCACCTAACCATCAAACGAACGAAAAAATGCACACCCTGCCCCCTGAAAAGGGAAAAAACGGCCCCCTAAAGGACATCAAAAAATCTTCCCCTCAAAGTGTGCAAGGTTAAGAATAAGAAAAAAAACGAGCTGCGGGTCTCTGGCCCCTTTAAATGAGGATCTAAAATAAACCTCGATGTTAAAAATCACCGTTAGGACAGAGAAGATACGAAAAAGAAAGCTAACGGCCGTAGCTGAACAGCCCCCAGATGATTCCTCTGGGGGAGTTCAAAAGGCCCCGGGAACATTAAAAGGGGAAAAGGGGAACCCCGATCGAATTTGAACACGGCCAGGAAGGACCTTTAACTGCCATCCGAAATCGACAAAGCGTTTTTCCTGGGGGGAAGTGCAAAGGCGTAAAAGAAAAATCCTGTGTCAAAAATTTACCAAAAACGGTAACTGAAAAGCAAAACTCCAACACTATCCTTGTAAGGGACAAGGGTCAGTGAGGTAAAGGGCCCCCAAACACGAAAATGAAACGGAAAATACAAGGTGTGTCAAAAAGTTGGTCCCCCCACACCATAAAGGGTGGGGTTTCTGGGGAGCCCAGGAAAAAGAAGGGGGGACGGAGTTTAAGGAAAGTGGCAATGGTTTGTGAAAAGAAAAGTTCCAAAAAGGTCCGGAAAAAAGGAACACGTTTGTGACGATATGTCCGCGGGGGGAACGGGGTTTGCCGTAAAAAAAAGAAATATGGACGGCCAACGGGAAAAAAAAAAATGCTTGGAGAACGGGTTGGGACCAACCGAAGAATTTGAGGGCCAAAAAGCTTGAACGCATGAAGCGCAGAAATCGAAACGAAAAGAGGGGGGGTGGGGAAGGTTATCCGAGGAAATGTAGTAACCCGTTTGGAGAGTCTCGCCTAGCACAGGATGGGAAAAAAGGGGAAATGAAAGTTTGGGTGGCACCACCAGTGGGGTAGGGGAAAATTCCAGGGTGACTAGACTGGAAAAAACCAACGATTTTAAACATTGGGCCAACCTTAACAAAAAGGGGTTTCTTACTGCCTTTAAAAAAAAAGAAAGATACGGGAAGGAAGGACCAAATTTTTCTTGGTGAGAAACGTCACGTGGCAGCTTTGGGGAGTTGGTTGGCGCAGAAAGGCGAGGCCCAAGGAAAAATTCCCAGAGGATTCGGAAGATGAAAGAGGCAAGGGGGGAAAAAAATTTTCTCCCAAAATAAAGGACGCCAAAGTCCGGTTTGAATCAGAAAAAAAGGGAAAGTGAAAATCAGGCAATCCATCCCGAGGGGGGGGTAAAAAACAGGCAGGCTGGGGGAACCCCAGGAGAAGGAAATCGGTGCGAGGGCGCCCCCAAAAAAAAGAAAACCCTCAAAAAAAAAACGGGGGGGTTTGAATCTGAAGCAGAAAGGTTGGGGGGGGAAAAAAAAAGTCCGAACGCGATGAAAAAAAACCGGGTCGTCGGATAAGGCCGTGGTAAAAATACCCAATAAAAAAGGGAGAAACCATAGGGGAAAGTAAATACGAGTAGGGAAAGGAAATCCGCACGAACCCAAGGAAAAAACAGCTCGGGTGTGATCTGTTTCACAGGAAAAAAAAAAAAAGGAGGAAGAACCAAAAAAAAAGACCGTCCTCAAAAGGGGAAAGATCCAGAGAAAATCAACCAAACAACCAACGGGGGCAGGGGAAAAAAAGAGGAAAATGGATCCGCCAGCGCCCCCCTTCCGCCTTCAAAAGAAGGGGCCGGTCAAGACAAAAAAAAGATCATCAACAAGAACCACCAACCGGTCCTGTTTCAGAAAATCGATGCACCAAAGTTTCCAAATCAGGGGGGAAAGGGGAGCGAAAAAATCCATAAACCAATGCTGGAAACACACCATCCCCAAAATTTTAGAGAAGGCACATGAACGCAGGGGGGGAAAGGAACAATCCCGCGGTTAAGACCTAAAAACCCAGCGGAGCCCTTCAAAAAAAAAAACTCAGTCCCGCCCCCTTCACCCGGGAATTCAGAACCTGTAGGGCACAAAAAGAAAAAAAGGCGGGACACTGGTGGGGAGAACAAAAACCCAGAAAAAAAAAAAATCTCCTCCCCCGACTAGAGCCGCGGAAATGGGTTGGGGTGGCCCACAAAAAATAATAGGAAGCAACTTTTAAAACATCAATATCAACTCCCGGTGACAGCACGGCTAAAGGTTTAGGTTGATCAACCAGGAGGAGTCGGCGCAAAAGGGGTCTCCATTTTTTTGTCAGCTTTCTATTGTTCGAAAGAGGAAAAAACAAGCCGGGAAAGGGGAAAGGAAAGCCGCCCACTTAAAGCCAAAAAGAAAACCCTCAGTTCGAACCCGTAAAAGAACTTTTGAGGGGGAAACGTCCAGGTTCCTCAAGTTTCTAAAAAAAAACAGGACAAAACCAACCAAGGTTCCCAAGTCCCCCCCTCTTGAACCCCTACATCCATGCACCAACGAGGGTCCCATGTATGGGGACGGGGCCTTGTAACCAACCCACTTCGCAAAAAAATCCCCCCCCCCCTTAAAAATAACACCTTTGGATCATGTTTTGGAAAAGGACACCTTTTCCCCACAAGAATTCTGTTTAGGGTTTTTCGTCCCCCCGGGGATTGGGCGTAAAAGGAAAAAACCAGAGGATTCCAACAGACCGGTTACCGAAAAAAAGCGCCTGTTGGGGGCGGTGGCAGACGTCCACGGGCGGGAAAAAAAGAAGGGGAAGCGGCCAACCCTCAAGGTTTGGTCCCCCCAAACCACAAGTAAAAAAAAAGGGGGAATATGCCCAAGAAAGCGCACGAAAGGAAGGTGTACTAAACCGACCGAAGTGTAGGCCACCTGAAAAAAACGCCCGGGGCCGTCAAAAAGGACAACCCCCCGCCCCTTGTCAAAAAGATAACACAGAGAACCAAAGTTGGGAAAAAAAAAAAAGCTTCCCCAATATGAGTAACAACGACGCCGAAAAAATTTTTTGAATAAACCCAGAGGGGGGGCCCTGGAAAAGGTTTGGCCTGTTGAACGGCCCGTGGGTCCCAGGAAAACCAAGAAAAAGCACTGTCAAAACAATACAAGAGAAAAGGTTTGGGGGGAACCACGCTGAGTGTTTGGGAAAGGACTACCAGGGACTTTGGTTCAAAAACAAAAAGTGAGAGGGGGAAGAAAGGAACGCACCGGGAGGGACCGCCGACTCCCCATAAGGGAAAATTCCTCCCCATCCCCTCACCCGGAGTCCACGGGTTCTCCAAAAAAAAAAAATATGGCCGAGCGGGTCTGCTAACAACCTCCCCGAAGTGTTCCAACGACCGGTCCTGTAAAGGGGGAAAGGCTGAAACGACCGACCGGGCCGTCCGCTTAACGGGACGGGACAAAAAAAAAAAAAAAAAAAAAATTCTTAGAATCTGGGCAGAAAAAAAAAACCTTTGCGTAAGGATGGGAAAACTAACCGATGTGGGAAAAATATCCATTGGCTCCCGCCGAGAGAAATTCCCCTCCCTGGCTTGGGAAAGCCTCTAGGAAACCGGGGGTATTAAGGTGCCGGGGACAAGGGCTTGCACCCCGGTGAGGCCCGGGCGTGGGTGATTAGAAACAGAGACTTTTTTTTTGGCAAAAAGGAAAAAGCCGAATTGTTGTGATACATGAGGGGGAGGGTTGGGGGAAACGACGTTGGGGGGGAATCCCTGATCAAAGTTAGGGGCCCCGGTATCTTAAATCACTCGGGGGGGCAGGAGAACGGCCTTTTAGGAACACCCCTCGGGGGGAAACGTCTCGAACATCAAAAAAATAAAAAGGTTGGGCAAATGGGTGAAGACCAAAACCGGAAGGAAGGAAAGGATTTGCTGGGTTGGTATTTGACCAGGCTCAGCCACTGGGGGTTGAGACACTCGACGTTTTTTTTCCAAACGGTGGAACCTTTGAAAAAAAAGGAGGCCCCGCCCTTTTCCCCGCTGACCCCCCTAGGGAAACCAAAAGCACTAAAAAGCCAAACGAACGTGAGGCCGGGGAAAAAGCCCGAAAACGGCCCTAGATCCAACAAGGCGGTTGGTGCATTCGAGGGCCAAAAGGGATAAAGGAGGGGTTTAAAAACCAGCAGCCGTCCTCCGTAACACCATTCTTAAAAAAACAAAAAGCAAAAAACGGGTTGAAGGTGGGCCCCCCGAGGTAAGGGTCTTGTGAAAAAAGTCGAGGGCTCAAACAAATGAGCAACAAGGCACGCCTCCCCGTTAGCAAAGAAAGAAAAATCCAAGGTAAGGAAGGAAACTTGCTGAAAAAAGTGGGGCCCCCATTTTTCCCCCCAAACAAAAAAAATCTTGAAAGGCAATTTTGGGGGGGGGGTGTGCCTCACACATCGGAAAAAGGGGGTCCCCGTAAGGCCCACTGTGAACCACTAACACCCGCAAATACAAAAACCGGCGTGGCCGGGGGGGGTAAGGGGGACGCCAGTACGACCACCGGGCTTGGACAGCGATCTTGGGAAAAAAACGAAAAAACAATCTGAAAAAAAAAAAAAGGGCGGACGCCTAACAACATTAAAGAGGAAACGGGCCAAACCGACTAACGGAACCCGTTCCCCGGAGGGGGGGGCTCCCCATAA
>Ga0179593_1413458_pt1 | contig 27834 bp, 20 predicted proteins | sample CZODoug2_1_08_16_FD_185931 | JGI IMG/M metagenome (GOLD analysis project Ga0179593, IMG submission 185931) | Vadose zone soil fungal communities from Angelo Coast Range Reserve, California, USA - CZODoug2_1_08_16fungal (PacBio error correction) | ecosystem: Environmental > Terrestrial > Soil >...
AAAGGGCATCTAGACTCTGGTAAACAAAACAGGCAGATCATCTGTTCAAAAAAATACAGGGGGTCCCGGGCGCTTGACTCAACATCGGGAGACTAAGAACTCGAAAGTCAAAGGGAAGGGACGCACATGATTTATATGAAAAATAAGCTAAAATACGGCCATCCTAACGGAACCGGGACCTTCGCAACGGCAACAGATCCGGGGAACATATCCCCATGTCGCACTTACTGAAGGAAACAAGGGCTGCGACCAAGGGAAAAGCCAAGAGCCAAACGCAGATGATCCTCTCAATGTTTCGATCTGGAAAAAGGACGAACTACGACGCCTCGGTGAAGCTCAGAAACACGCCCTGGCACGGAGGGGGGTAGAAGAGCGACGAGATACGGCATGCGGGAAAAGGGCTCGATCCTTCAAAAGAAGGGACTCTGGGTGGTCACAAAAGGAAGCTCACACCGAAGAAAAAAAGGCAAACGTCGGCGCAAAGAGAAGCAAAAAAAAAAAATGCGGGTACGTCCCTACTCGGGGCAACGGGGAAAAGCATACGAAGAGGGGCTCACGGCCGAGGGCCATCGTTCACTCAAATATCTCCCGCACGGCAATCGACGACCACCGGACTGAAGCGGCTTGGAAGAGGAAACCCCTCATCGTCGTTCTACCATTGCCCGGAGGACCAACAGTGCGTGCGGAACAAGGGGGCGGCCTGGCGCCGAGCCCAAAGGAAATACACGAAGAGAACCCTACGACAAACGCGGGGAAGAGGAAGAGGCCGAATTTGTAAGACGAGCCGGGGGGGCAAAATTTTTTTCTTTGGGAAATCTAGAAAGCCTGGCGAAGCATTTTTACCGGAATTACAACGTGTCCCTCAATAGGAGACGTTCAAGCGCCCTTGGTGCGAAAATCAATCAACACGCTGACATGTTTTGCGGAATGGGAGCGAAGTTCTAGTGGGACGAAGAAAGAGGTGTCCAAGCCGTCCAACCGAGAGGGGGGGCGGCGAGGACCAAAATCGTAGAGAATCAGGAATGGTGGGGACGATCCGCTCTTTTGATAGGGAGTCGTGCCCGGACCTTCACTGAGGAAACCGTCCCATTCAAGACATGGGAGAAACCTGACGAAGGGCGGGGGAGGGGGAAATAGCGGCTCTGAGAACTCAACAGCCGTTGTGCGAAGCATGCATGCCAGAGGATGATCCGCCTTGAGTAGAAAAAACCGGCTTTTCGGACTTTGAAGTCAACAAGCGTTTTTACTGCGGATACAGCAGGGAGCAGCTCTCGCCGTCTGCAACGCGCCGGATGGCGATTGAGACTCCTCTAAGCAAAATTTGCTGAGTCAAGACCTTCCCAGACCTTGAAATTCCGGACTATATCATGGAGAGGGAAAAAGCTGAACGGTGTAGCACCGGAGTGCGACGCACCTAATCATGAAAGGGAATTACCACAATCAATTTAGGTTTGAGGTCTGTTTTTCGCCACCGGGAGAGCTAACAATGGCACACAAACCTCCAAGGACGAGAGCAACATCCTAAGACACTGGAGCCACGCAGCAGGAGGCCATGGCTCGCGAGTCACGGGGAACTAGGTCTTGTCCCCCCGGCAGAAGAAATTGCGCATCCGCCACCGGTTGGAAAAGTGTTCATCGAAGGCGAGAATCCTGGAAGAAAGAGGGCCTAACAGAAGGGCGATTAACTTACCAGATCAGGCAAGACGAACTCGTCAAAACATTTCAATGTGAATAGAACTCTATAAAGGACCTCGTAGCGGCAAAGGGGGGGCCCATAGCGTAGCTTCTCACTGCAGCAGACGAAAACTGGCATTTTATTCAATTCGCGAATGGCGAAAAGAACAACAATGAAACAGGAGAAGGCAAAGCCGAGCAACGCGTCAGCATTCAGTCTCACCGCAGTGCAAGTCACGCTCTGTTTCGATCAACCAGGGTCCAAATACAACTCGGAAGTAAAGTTTTTCCCCCAGACAAAAGGTTTTTTCGAAAAGGTCCAAGGAGAAACGAAAGGCCGCTGCGGATGAAAAGAAAAAAAACGAGAGGAGAAAGAGAGAGGCTGTTGAAAGTAGGAACTGTAGCCGGGCGCAAGGCGAACAGTGGAGACAGGCGCGAAAAATTTTAACGATTTGCTGAAGGAAAAATGGATTTTCCACACAACGTTTGACAGGGCAACATGTCAAAGTGAAAGAAAAGGGGCCCTTTTGACCGAGTCCAAAGGTCGGGAGGGGGGCGCATGCTTCTGCCTAGGAGTTGCAAGGGATTTGTAGGGCCATAGGGGCTGCCAAAAAAGGAAGAAATGCCTGCAGAAAAGGAGAAAAGGAGAATAACCAGGAAAAGGGAGATCGTAGGTTAGAAGCTGCGTATGGGAGACATGCAGAAAAAAGAAGGTTAAGAGCTTGGTGGTGACTGGACGTCCGGATCACGCCCCGGAGCCTTCTGGAAAAGAGGTAAAGTCAAGGATCTCAGGACAGTCCTCGGGGAGCAGAGCCAGAAAAAAGTCGGATTCCAAAAAAAAACTTTATGCTTGAAGGGAGTGGGACACCCTTGACGCCCGCCAAGAGACCATAAAAAACGCCCTGCTTCGCTGGCCGCCAAGGGAGGTGAAAAGGAATGAGGGGGGGGTTTCACGGGTGCTCATGTTCAAAGGGGATGTCGAACTCCCGGAGAAGGCTGCTTGCGCACCAAAAAGGGGATTAATGAAAACGCTAGGACGCGGGCAGCCCACGGGTGACTAAGGAAAAACAATGCAAAAAGGTCGAAAAGGCAGGGAAAAGGAGGTGGGCAGGGTCGGTGCAGCAGCAACTTGCCCGGGGGCGTATAGGATAAAATCCGAAAGAGAAATCGAACTCTAAACGGAGTGGGAAGGGGCCGAGGGTATCGCTCCTTTAAAAAGAGGGGGGATAAGAGAGACGAAGGAATCTTCAGGGTATGCCGAAATCGGGGTCGCTTACAAAGGAGGGGGAACCGGTGAAGGTGAGGGCTGAAGAAAATGGCACCCACCTCTTCTTCAGCAAAAAACTCGGTGGTGATGGGAAAGAAAGGCCACCGGCAAAGATAAGAGAACCAAGGACCGAGTCGCGCACACTGGACGGAGACCTCAGTAGCTCCGTGGTTAACTAGGCTGGAAGATGTCCCATGCTTTTTGTGAAGTGCTGGCAAAAGTCGGAGTCAAACCAATAGACATTTCGTATCACCGCGCTCTGTGGAGCCTTAATTCGAGAGACAAATTCTGCTTAAAAGGAGAAAGGAAGTGGTGAAAAACTTCGCGAGCATCTGGACGTTGCGCGCCCTTTGATCCACCATCAAACACCACGCGCGACCGCCTCAGGGGACAAAGAGCACCCTAGTAAAACCACTAAAAAAAGAGGGGGGAGCTGGTATGGACCTTTGGGAGGGGAGGCGAAAAAAACCCGTCCATCACAGGAACATCCTTTGCAAAAGAGCGGGTAGTTTCCGCTGGTAAAGGACGGACACGTTCGCCAAGGCTTAGCAGGAAAAAGGACGTGGAGGAGATGTTGCGGTCGGAATTTCAGCGATGCTCGCCTGCAAACGATGTTCGTAGTAACAAGCGAGCGCCCCTTCACCGGGGTCAACTGCACCCGGGGGTGCCGGCTAATGAGAAAAGGGGAAAACATTTCCTTGTTCTGGTGGAGGCTCGCCTCGTCCTTGGTTGAAAACAAGCCGCATTTTGGGATCGAGAGCATTCCGGAGCGGAGGGAAGGAGACAGACTTGGCCGAAAAAGTTTACCCGGACGGCTATAAGTAGTCCGCGTAGGTGGACAATCGCATCGTACGAGCCGAATTCGACAAAGGCTAGGATTCTGTCGACCGGAGCAGGGGGAGGACCGGGGGGGGATTGCCCTTGCCAATTGCGGAGGAAAGCTGGCGCTGGGAAAACTCGACTTTTTCGGGCAACCTGCAACGATCCCTGTCGGTGCCGACGGGGGGAAGCTGTCTTTTCGCTCTTGTGGCAAAAGGGGCAGTTTGACCCTGCTTGGAGAACGGAGGCTACCGAATCGATGGGGGGTATTCGCCGCCCGGGAAGAAGATAAAGGAATGGGGAACCGGATACGGGGAAGCGGACAACGACCGGCAGGAAGAGAAGGCGAGAAACTAAGTAACCACACAACCAACTTATTATGGAAAGGAAAATCCAGAGAGATTGCTGCCGGGGACGTCGCTTGTTCAAACTGGTCCTTTCAGGGGACCTTCAAAGAGCTAAGGCCCGCGATCTTCGGGGACTTCCACCATCTAGCAAAGTATCCGAGAAAGAAAGGAGCAGGAAGAACAGGGAAAGGAGAATTTAAAATCAACTACGAGTACGTCCCTAACCGTGAAAAGCCATTCGAAAAAGGAAAGGGGAATCCTCGCCGTGGTGGAAGATAAAGCCAGCTTCCGCGCTACAGAAGGCCGAGTGAGAACAGGTAGCAAAGAAATCCTCAATTCCTCGCGTGTCCTCGCTCCGTGAAACCGCTAAAGGAAAACAACTTCTTTTGTCCAAAAGAGAGGAAGATCCAATAGAGACCTGTCAACGGGTTAACTGGAAAGGGATCTTGGAGGGCGCATCGAGGAAAAATAAAAGTCAGGGCGATCTTCGATTCCGGCAAATCGAGGTGTGCATACGTTAGGCAAAAGGAACATCAAACCGAAAGAACGTGGGTGTCCCGCAAGGTCAAGAAGCGGCAAATGAGAATAAGGAAAGTACGGAGACCTCGTGTGATGAGCAATACTTCAAAAGTTTGTTGCGCACTGCCCGGGCGTTTGACACCTCAATGTAAAATCAACAAAGAAGCCCGAGCTCAGGAACGCGTTCCAACAAGCCATCATCGGAGTCTAAAAGAAAGCCGGGAGTTTTGCCAAGGGCGTGAACTCCGGGAACTGAGCAAAACAGGAACCAAGGCGAAACAACCATACCAGAAAACTAACTAACAACCAAGCTGTGTTCGTTTGGGGTCAAGTGAGGCGCGAAGGAAACCAGTGAAGGCATGTGTGTGCGGTGTTATCATCTAAGGCTGGCGCCCAAACTTTGGTTATCAAGGAATAGGAATCCCGTTGGGACCATCGGCAGCGTTCACAAGTTGTCTGATCTGAAAATCTCAACGCTGGGACCCTGTTGAGATGTGCTCGACATCGTATCTATTTTGGAAACTCAGCGGATGTCGAGCCTCACACAAGGTGGAGGCCGCGTAGTCCAAACATTCGTAGAAAGAGGGGGAGGCCCCAGTGGTGGCGGATGACTGTGCTGGGAGGTTCGTCCGGTTGCCCTTCCGCGGTCAGGCTAACGCCAGTTCTACCAGGCAGTGCGGAGGACTCTCGCTGTTGGCCGTTTGGAAAGACTAGAGGTTCGCCCTCAACTGTCAAACCCGCGTGTTACACGCTACTGCGTACTACGGGAGATCAATTCGGGCGGACCTCGGAACTCATGACCTCGGCTGGTCAATCTTGGAAAAAGACGAGGAACGGTCGTCAGCAACAGACCCGGAGCTCGCCCGAGGCGATTTGGGAGTCTCTCCTCCGCAAACAAACTGGTGGTCTTGAGTGGCCAGCCCAAAGGAAAAGGAGGAAAAGTGCCCGAGGATAAGGTGTACTGAGTCGTTCACACGGTGGGCAACTAAAAGAGAAGACGAAGCGCGGTGTAACCCAGCTGGTGGGAATAATAGAGGTGGACGAGTTCCGCACATCAGGCACAAAAGAACTCTCCTACGAGAAGACACCCCCGGGGATCTTCCTCACAAAGCAACTTGGGACCAGCGCAGGGAGCTGTCAGGTCTCATCGAATTGGGCGGTCACGGGCTGCCCTCGTCCCAAACGGCTGCGGGGGGGATAATCCGCCACCTAGTTCCGGGCATCTCTCCGAGGGCTTAGTAAATGCGCTGGAGACGTCTGTAGGGGGACAATCCAGGGTTCGCGGCGTGAACAGGACGGGGGATCAGGCAACCTGAACTGACCCAGTCGAGGGGAAAAAAGAGGTCCGAGTGGTAATCTACCGCTGAGGCGCCAAGGGGGGGGTTTGTCGGGCTCGAGGAAGAGACTACAGCATCCGTCTTGTTATAGACGACTTCAATCCGGTGGAAAGACGAAAAGACTGGAACAGGCCGCCACGCAGGAAAGCGAACGGAAAGATATGTGAAACCCATTTGCTAGGAACTTCCAAACTCGGTTGTGTCGATTTAAATAAAGGGGTCCGTAATACATGAAAATTCAGAAATTTGTCCCAGGAAAAAAGAAGGGGTTCGCCGGTCTACGACGCGCAAAGAGGAAGAAACTCTCTAAGGCAACAACAAAAGGAAAAGGGATTTTTCCAGCTCCAAGAAAAAGCCAAGGAAAAAAACTGTACAGGTGCTCAGCAACTTCAACAGCTGAAGAACAAGTTGAAGCGCTAGATTGGATTCCGGGGACCCGGATGGAAGTGATAGCGTTGGGACATCAGAAGCTCAGTGCCGGAACAATACGGACGTACAGATCACCGTCGCGCGGGGGCGGGGCATCGGCAAGGGAACTTTTATGGTTTCGTGGGGTAGGAAGAAGGAAAGGCCTGCAGGGAGAAGTTTGCTCCCGAGAGGCACCCCACACTGGTGGCTCGCGGTCGATCAGTGCGTAAGGTGGAACTGCGTTACGGCAGGAAGGAGGGAGGGGGACCTTTCCTATACGGAATGGATCCTGGCTGGTGTCGCCCTCTGTGAAGGAATGGGGACTCGAAGCCGCCGTCGACCGAAAAAAAAAAAGAAGGGGGGGGGGCTACACGGCTCGCTTCCATGGGAGGCCGGTCAGCCAGTTGCGTGGGACCGGACAGCGGCGCCGCCGCGTCCTGACTTGGAAAAAGGGGTAAAAATGAAGACTGTCTTCTAATGTCCCCGGTTGAAAAGTGTGAAACCCATGATCGACTGAACCTCGGACCAGAGCTGGAAATTCAATTCAAAAAAAAGGAAAAAGAGAGTGCTGCGAGGCGCCCAGCAGTTGTTGAGAGGCCAATCAATACCCCTGAATAAACCGTCCGGCATGAGAAGGGAGGGCGGGAGCAGCACAGGCTGTAAAATGAAAATCTAGCGCGATCTGCAAGAAGCTAAGTAAGGGTAAACCAAAACGCTGGGAGCCGGTCAGGGATCCGAATAAGAGAAGAGATCCAAGCGAATGGCGAATCCGCCGATGAAGGCACAACGCCGGGGGTAATTTTAGGCGAGAAAAAAGAAAACTGAATCTCAACGGATCCCACGCCATGGAGGAGGGCCGCCGAGGAGGCCAAAAACGAATAACGAAAAAAAGTAGCCACTGGATGATGAAAGACACTTGGGCTCAAGCTCCAAAAAGAGATGATGGGGGGGTAGGGCTTTCTGAAGACGACCATCGACAGATGGCGATCAAAAACAAAGGGGAAGAGTGTGCAAGCGAGAGACAAAAGGAACGAAGAGGGAACGGAACTCGCGAAGTATAACGTGGGACGCAAGAGTGGGAAAGAAAAACCACACCCGCACGAGGGTGCGCCTCGGCAGCGGACCACTTCCGAAACCGATGAAGCCACGAAAGGGTGGACGAGGGAATATGGTGGATAAGGGGTTAGGCCAGGCGTAACCATCAAAAGAAAAGCCAATTGGGCCACCTCCAAAGATTTTTGTTCCGGCAGGTACAAGAGGATGGTGGACCCCCGTGAAAGACTGAGGGATAGGGGAGGTGCCGGTTGGGCGATCTAGATATCCTAGTGAACGGAGGTTTCCGAAAAAAGAAAAAGAAGAAGGTTGCCGTATAGCTGGCGTCCCCAAACGAGGCGACGTACTGCGAGGGCCCCTTTTGTGCGGCGCGCGCCGACGGGCCGGAGGCTTTTACGCTGCCTACGTCCTGGGGTTACCACAAAAGAAAAAAAAATTTTTGGGGGAAGGGATAACGAGCAAAAGGGAGCATAGTATATCTAACACTATCACCTGCCAACCGGGGGTACCCGTGCCAGGCGTCAAAGACGGATGTCGATAGGGGGGGGAAAAAAAAAAAAAGGCGTAGCGCGAGGTCACCATGCGAAGGGGAGGATCTGCGGCTGGAAACTTGGGAAATAGGTCAACTTTCGGCGAATCGCGACTGGTTCGGCACAAACTTAAGATTGAAGGGTAGTGAAATACACACGGGTTAAGGCGAGCTGCAAGGAGGGAGAATCATGGCTTGCCCAGGTGAAGGAAAAAAGGAAAAACTAGATAACCGACTGCTCGATGGGGAGACTCAGGCAGGGCGGACGAGGGGTCGGCCGGAGGGAATGCACTGGAAGCGGGGAGGAAGAAAGGTTAAAGCGGCGAAAAACGCTGCGGGCTAGCAAGAGAAGAGGAGGAAGGGAGAGCAGAGGAGATGCTCGCAGGCTCGTTCAAAAGGCCTGCCTTTCGGACAGCCCATAATCAATCCGACTGCCATCAGTATCTCGAAGTTTTCCCGGGCGCGAAAACCAGAAAGAGGAGTATCCGAAAAAAAAAGGGCGGTGCCGCACCTAAGTTGATATTTCACTCAAAAACGAACAATAAGCCGTAACCGGGGAAATTCCCGGGAGGGAACCACATGACAATCCCCTTTTATGGGAAAATGCAAATCTCGCTGAAGCCTATGAAAAGGATGGGGAAAAGGTCCCGCCAGCGCCCCCTCAAAATCCGGGGTCGGATCGGGGACCGGATGACCTAGAGAAACTAACCATATTTTGTCCAACTGAACGCTAAAAAAAACCTGAGGTACACGGTGTCGGCCATTTGAAATCGAACAAAAGGGCAGCAAGGGACATCTCATCCTGGCTCGATTCAGGAAAAAGGCGCCTCGTGGACAACAAAGGACCGGGATGCAGCGGCCTCACGAAGACAGAAACGTGGAAACGGGGCACCGTCGCGCAGAACCGATCACCCCCCAGAAAATACTTCCGCCGCAGGGAAGTGGGCAAACTGTCCGACTCCAATCGGCAACAGCGTTGGCACCGGGGGCCTCAGTCCGCCAAGGTAAAAAAAACATAACGGGAATCCATCCGAGTCCCGCAAGCGTCACCCGCAATCAAGAGGAGGAACAGGACGGCTAACTCTCCTGAATGAGGGGGGAGGCAAGGTGATGCTGCACACGAATTCCAAAAGAAATCTACCAATCCCCAGCTGGGTGAGGGGACTAGTGGAGGGGAAGTTGTCAATACGCCCGGACAGCGGGGGGCTGTGTTTTTTCTTGGGAGAAGAAGAGAAAGAGGCGCGCACACTTTAAATCCGATGCACGCGGTCAAATCGCGCGTTGCCCCGCCAGTTGTCGCAAGCTCGGATTTCACGCTCAACCCTAAAAAAGGGGGGCGATGGGGGAGAGAAAAAGAGGCTATGGTGGTACACCGTGGGGTACCGAAGCCTGAACCAAAGAAGGAAATCCGTAACGGCTGTAAAAAATAAAACGGCACTGCAGGAAGGAGAACGGGGGGGGGCAGATCTCTCGTTTCTTAACTCGGTGAGGCCGGTGGCCTTAAAGGGTCGTAATGACGGCCTTGTAACCTGGCAGGGGAAAAGAGGTGTCGTGTGTACACTCGTCGAAGGAAAATCAAAGGAAAAAAAAAAGACGGGGGGGTTAACGCTAACAGCCAGTCGGAATCGCATTGAGCTTTATCCAGAGGGGAGGGTATTAGGCGTGCCTTTGAAAGAGTAAAAGTTTCTACTGCGGCATACATCTGCAAGTCGGAAGACGGCCATCCGTCCCCTCTCGCTCCCGATGTATCCTCGCACCGCAACGTTGTGAAAAAAAACGAAAACCCGGCCCACGGGGCGGACGAGGATCCAGAGTATCTTATTGGCAGAAGGGGCAAACAGCGTTGGCGACACACCCCGGTGGCCGGGGATTCAGCACGCTGGGTGAAAAGAAGACGGGGGGTCAGGGGGGAACGTTCAGAACCGGGCGAACCGCCACCCAGAACAAAAACTGAAGAGAAAACGACGGTCAGCATCCTTAAGCCCTGGAGCCGGAAGGCGACGCTGGCGCGGGCGGCACTTAAAAAAACTAAAAGTCAAAGGACTCTACACGGCTTAGATTCCTGGGAATGCCGGACCTGGAGGAGGAGGTTAATCTGAAGACCGCAGCGGCGACGACATCAAGTTCGCCGAGGATACGGACTCAAAGGCAAAACAAGCTCCGGACTGACCGCTTGGGAACCGTTCAAGGTGGGGACTCCCAGCACCAGAGTAGTTCCTCGAAAAGAAAAGGTCGGTGTGTCGCGCGAAATACTTCCACGGAAAAGTCGGGGAAAGGCGCAGGTATATCAATAGAAACAGACTGGAAAAATGGACGCAATACAACGTCAGAAAGAGGAAGGGAACGCACGGCTACCGAAGCGGTCACAAGGAAGGATTTCAAACACAGGTTCGAAAAGGTAAAAACCCCTGGAAACAGTGGAGGAATCGAAATCCAGGTTAATACATGAGCGCTTCCTCGCGATGACAGAAAAAGTTGGGGCCAAGGCGCCCGGCTACAGTGCACAGGCCCGAAGGAAATGATCTCGAACGACAAAAAAACTTAGTAAAGGGCCAGCCCAACACGTTCCTCCGGTCCTGGGAGCCGGCAGCAGGAGAACGTTGAGGGAAAACCGCGCGGGAAAAAGCTCATTCTTGAAAACCGGATTGCAAGGTCTATGTGATTGGGGCACCATCTCCATTCCAGGGTAATCAAACATAAAGTTGACCGATTCCGGGGAACGGAGGCGTCCTCGGGGACTTACCTTGAGGAATAGAATAAGCTTGAGAAGAAACCGCCCGAAGAAAGCAGCGGGAGACGGAGTCTGACAAAACAGTACCCGAAAAGAGAGGGTCTTACATAACTCCAACCTGACAGGACGGATGACACATGTGGGGAAATTTTGAAAGACCGGGGCAGTCCGGGCGCTTCGAGGAGACGTGCACGCCGGCGAACTGCCCTTTTTTCCGCAAAACAAAGAATTCAAAAGGGTGGCAAAGGGAAAACCTCCCCGGCGGACCACCATCAGGAACCGGTGTAGGAGTCATCTCCCACGTCGGCCTTGATGCCGCAAAAACCGGAAGCTTGAAGGAAAGACCACAGAATTCCTCTGAACTGGCTCAGGTGAGGAGGAGGTAACACGATCTGGACGTAGGATGGGAGGTGAGAAGGGGATTTCAGCCCTTTTATGAAAAAAAGAAAAAAACCAAGAAAACAAAGATGCTGGCGCACCAGCGAAAGGCCACCGCTTCAGCAGCGGCATGCTAAAAACCACACAGGGTGAAGAGCCCAATCCAGTAGCCATGAGAAGAGCCAGAGCGTGCAGCAGCACAGTGCGGGCTGTAGGAGGAATGACAATCAGGGAAAAAGTCTGGATGGCAACCGTGGCGATGTGAAGAAGTAAAACGCTGGGAAACCTCTTGAAACGAGCAATAAGATGCCGAGGAGCCCATCAGAGCGTAAGTAGCGCGCACAACGCCGGGTTGAAGTGAGAAATCTTAAAGGGGCCAAACACAGGACTCGAACCACAGGTAAGAACTGCCCGTGGATTCCTAAATGGAGGACACATTAACGAATACCGAATAAGCAACAAAAAACCAGGCCGGAGACTCAGTCAAAAAAGGGGTGAGAGGGGGCAAGGCCGACATCTTAGTTTTCCAGGTACATTACGACCAAGAAAAACGCTTGCGGTTAAAAAAAACCCTTCTATGGCGAACCAGCAACAACAGGGTGGGAAAAGGAGGGAGCGCGCAAATGCGACTCTCGATAAAAAAAAAAATCTAAGGGCAAGCGCCATCTGGGAGGCTTAAGAAGCAACAAAAAGACAGCATACCACAACAAATCTTACCACGAGCGAAACGTCAACGAACAGAACATCCAGGCGGGGGTGATTCCGTTGGGTAATCGGCTCAAAAGAAAAATAAAAGGGCAAAGCAAGGTTCCTGACAGGCTTAACGACACTTTGAGACGCCGATGAGGGGGTGACGAAGGGTCAGCCTCTTTAAAGGGGGACCGGTTGCGGCGATCCTTTCTGCAGGGGAAAAGGAGGGAAAACGGGGCGCCCTCGCCCGTACACCCACGATGATCGGCAAAGCGCCCAGTTCACCGGAAGTACTGAAAAATCTGGAAAACCAGCGACGGTGCCGCGGGCGGGAACCACTTTAGGGGGAGGGAAGAAAGGGACGAAAGGTCCCTGTGGTGGAAACCGAGCGCGCCATTTGGTGCCGGACGAGTGACCGACAATGCGTAGGAGAATAGAGCCGAACACGATCACAGGGAAGAGTGTACAGTGCCCAGGGCGGGAAGCGTGGGAAGAGGAAAGGAAAAGGTGCTCGGATCGTACCGTAGGGAAAAAAAAAGTGATCAAGACGGAAGGGAACAAGGACTCCCGTGAGCGAAGCGGCCTAGGGAGATTTAAAAATCACATGGTCCACATCCACGGAGGGAAAAGCGACGGCGAAGTCACGTTTACTTGCGGAGGAAAAAAAGGGGGGAAAAAGAAAAGCGATCCATATGAAATTGCTCCACCTCCTCAGGGTACGAGGCGATAAGTTGCTGAGATGGGGTCGTCCACCGCGAACGTGGGGAAAAAACGGTCGAGACAGGCCTCGGGGAAACGGCGAAAGACTGCGCGACGCTGCAGGGGAGCATCTCTCAAAAAAAAGGAAGAAAAGTAGATATGATCCAAAGGCCGAGATTTCTTCAGGTCAGAAGGCCCAGCATAAGAAGCAATACAACCAAGACGCCGTATACACGTTGTAAAGGAGCTAAAGTGCCACCATCGATCATGAAAAAAAACTGGAAGGGGGAAGAGGGGAAAAGTCGACTAACACATTAATATAAGACTCCAACGACATCCTACGAATTAACCGTGACATCCCGGCGACAGAAAGGACAAAAGAGTGCACGAACAGGTCGCGAGAACATCGAGAAAAAAAATTCTGCGAACTTGACTTTCGAACGTCCAGCAATATCCAAGCGTGGGTACCACGGTAGAAGCACTATCAGCTAGAGAAGAGCTTTTTCCAACGACGACGTCCGAAACCTGCAAAACACGGTGTCGTCCAGGAAGGTTCAAGCAGCCCGGGAAAGAACGTGGCCGACATCTTTAAGCAAAAAGAGGAACTCGGGCCCACAATATACGAGGGCAAGTGACCTAACCGACATACTTGGTTTCAAAAAAAAAAACCGGAACTATATCCAAAAACACGGTGCGAAGATTGCATTAGAAAATCGTGGAAGGCCTGCAGAACGGCATACGGCAGCTTTGTTCAAACGGGAAGAGGGTCGCAAAGACGTTAAGGATATCGAAGCGAGAGCCCGACACCGATCGCCGCCTCCAGCAGGGATGGAACAAACAGCTGCGTCTTACCAGTTGCCGAAAACACCACTGGGTGCCCCCAAGGGTGAGGGGACCCTTTTGCCGTATTCAAAACAAAGAAACGAAAAAAACCCCGAGACAAAAAAAGATGTCTGTTGAAAGGGTCACAAAACGCGGGGCAGGAGATGCGGCCAGAAAGTTGTGTGGCTGGGGGACAGCTTCACGCAAGGCGAAAAAATATCAGATACGATCCGGTGTATCATCGGCAACGGGGAAATAGAATTGTGAAAAAAAAGAAGCCTTCAAACGAAACCACGCGTGACCCGTGAGAGGGGGAGTACGCCATATAATAGTTGGTTGGGACGACGCCAGATCTTCAAAGCCGAAAAATCATGAAAAAAAAAGGGAGGAAGCGCGAGTAACGCAAGAGGCTTTGGAAGGGCCGTCAAGGCCAAAGGGGGTATCGCTCTGGCTGTATCTAAGGTTTTTCCTCGGCGGCATCAACTTCCAGTTTAGAAAGCGCTAGGACTCTCGCGGGAGGGTTGCCATCGGCGGCGGGGAGAGTCCTTCACTAACTTTTTGCGCGCTATGCTGGAGAAGACAAGGAAGCGAAGAAGTCGGCCGCTTCTTCTTCGGAAAGAAAAAGGAGGGTCACGTGGGTACTTGGGCTCGCACTCGGGTCACGGAAAGCAAACGTCGAAGAGATATCGCGATTTAAAAAAAAAAAAAAAAGCAACCGCACTGTTGAGGGGGGCAAACAGTACACCGTCTCAATTCAGGAGATCAGGGCTATCTGAATTGGATTCAACGCACCGGGAAAAGCCTATCAAAAACCCGAACGTGTGCCGGAATTGAAAACAAGCGAGGAGGTTTCATGCGAATTTCAAACCAAAGGCGAAAGGCTCACCACACCAAAAAACGACTGATCATCCTTAAAGCCCTGGAGAAAAGAAGAACGGCACTGGAAAAAAACGCTGGCAGGGGGGGCGTCACGCGCAACGGGCTGCAAAAAAAAAAAGCAAGAGAACGGGGAAGGTGAAAAATCACAGGTTACGTGCGAAGTTCGCAGACAGTCTGCTTATTGCAATCCATGGTGAACCGAAGGACTACAAGTTCGCCGGAGGATCCATGTCCATCTTAAGTCAACATTACTTAGTAAAGAGTTCAATGTTGGAAGAAGAGTCAGTCGGTTTGAGTTCGACCTAGAATGTCCTGGGGTGGTAAAAAAGAAAAATCGAAAAAACGCTGCGAAATGTCGCCTGTTATAGCAACGCGATTAAAACGCGCTACAAAAGAGGCCCAGGGAGGCCGAAAAAGAAAAAAGGATCGGGACAACGTCCCGGAGTTTCTCAGAAAGGAAAAAAAATTGGCCCATAAACGAAGGAAAAGCAGGAAGTCCGGAATACATATCGAGGTGGGAAAACAGGTTGGCCATCTCACGGACCTTGCGAAGGCCGGAATAAAGTGGCCGAAGGCTTGAAATTTATACTAAAAACAAGCAGGAGAGAAATTTGGGGAAAGAAAACAGCGTCGCCGGGCCTTCCAACTAGACAGAAACGTGGAGTGGTCAGCGCCGAAACCGTTGCACGCCCAAAGATTCAAAATGGGGATTTCAAATCTCCACAAAGGAAGGAAAAGACACTGCTCGTGGAAAACATACAGAACGGCCGAGCAGGAGCGGGAGATCTCAGTTGACGTTGTGAAGGGGGAGACCGAGATTGAAGGCGTGGAAGAGAACTGAAACGCCAAGTGCGGGGAGAAGATGCTCCGAAAATCGACAAAAAAAGACGGGAGAAGGGGAATCTGTCGACGCGGAGGGAAACAGGGAAGCGTTGAAAAGAGAGGGTTTCAGCTGTGTGGGTGGTCAAGGTCACGTCCTGATCACGCGTGCGACTTCTGAACCAAAGCTTGCGGGTCCAGTATGGGAACGGGGGCGCACCGGAATGCAACAACCGTGGGCCGATGAAGAAGGAAAGCAGGTCGAAGGGGCAGCAAGTGAGCGTGCCCTCCAGACAGCGAGCCAATAAAAAAAACGCTGAAAAAAAAGGGAAAAAAAGGGAGTTAAGATCGTCTCCTTATGGAAGTGGATTACCTTCAGAAAGTGGGCAGAACCGGGGCCTGAACCGAAGCTTGTTGCGCACCAAGACTTTCTGAGGGGAAAACACATGGGAGAACTCCTAGGCCACCAAGGGCCAATCAATACCTTATCACTTTCCGTCAACCGTGGGGAAAGTGCATCAACAAAAGTGGCTGTTGAAAGTGGCATGAAAAGAAAACATATGCGAGGCGCTGCCGACCAGGCGAGTTGGCGCGAGGGGAGAAAGGGACGAGGGAAAAAAAGGAACTTAAAGGATAATCCATTGACCGGAGGAGTCCAGCAGTAAACGCGCACACAACCGACGGGTTAGGTGAGGACCAGCACTGAGAGGGAAACCGGGATCGTCATCGCGAACAGGGGTGAAAAAATTGAGCAGGCCGGGAAACCAAGAAAATAAGAAAAATCAAAAAATAGCGATCGCCACAACTGTCCACTGAACCTAAGTGCAGAGAAATGGGGCATCGCGCCGCAGCCATCTTTAAGAGAAAAAATTTTGACGGCTGGGGGAAAGGTAAGAAACGACTTGGGGAAACGACCCCACAAAGATTTCGATCCACGCCAGTAAGCGTGTTTTACTTGAAAGCTAAAAGGACGCTGAAGGAACGAATAGCGAGCAATGAACTGGCGCCTCCAGCTTTCGAGGAAGAGGAAAAACAAAAACACCCTCAGGCACCGGGCCCGTCACCTTTCGAAACAGTCCGAAAGAAAAGCTTGGTGTCGTACCGGTATTTTCTTATGGGGGAAGGTCGGCGCCAGCCGGAAAGAAAACGGGGGACCGCAAGGCCCCCTGGCCACCTCAAGCAGGGGGTCGGGAAGGGCAAAAACAAGCGCCGATGGGGTTGGACGCCGTTCAAGGCTTAACGGGGGCGGGAGCTCGATGCGGGAATAGGAAGCTAAAAAGGACGTCCCCGTTGACAACGATTTTGGTATTGCCGTAGGGGGGAAGTCTCAGGCGACGTAAATGGCAAAAGTATTCCGGGGTGCAACACCTCGGCCGCTAAGGCGGGCGACAACACAGTTTCTGTTTCGGTGAGTACTCGCCTACTTAAAGGGGGGGGGACCCGGGAAAAGAAAAAGGGGGTGAAGGTTCTAACACTCGAATGCGGTGTTTATTCGAGCGCCGAAGGAAGGCCGACACGTGGGAAATGGCGTCGGTAAAACTGGAGCAGGTCGCTGTTAGTTACAAGGGGAGAAGATCCGGAGGGGACCGAGGTAGGATCTGCGGCTGGCTTGAAAAGTCCTGGGGAGAACAAAACGGTGTGCAAATGTGAGCTGGAAAGGAAAGGGTGAGGAAAAATCCAAGCGGGAAGGTCCCGGGGGCCGGTGCCGACGCGAAAAGGACGTACCGTCGTTGGCGCTCGTGGATGTCAAAAAAAAAAAAAAAAAAAGAGGGGAGGCCCCACGACTGAAAAGTAGTACAAGACGGAGCAGGAGACAGCCGACGATGGGGGGCGGCCGGGCAAGGGCCCTGGGAAAAAGGGAGACGAGGGCGGGCAGGCGGCGGGACCGCAGGTTGAACAAGCGCGAAAATGCCGGCGCACTCTCCAGCACCAACTTAGGGAAGGATAAGTGCAGCGTCCAGCGGGGTCAACCCAAGTGCCACGCGCCCGGAAAAAAATGGCCGCGTCCCCGACGGGGGATCCCCGGAAAACCAGCAAAACAGCGATCAGGGTTCCCCGCGAAGGATAACATCAGGTCAACGGGTCCGAAACATGATGGACCAAGATCTCCACGAAAAAACTTAAGGACCTTTCCGCCGAGCACGGAAGAATCAAAAGGGAGAACAAAGGTAGAAAAGTTCCCATCAGCCTCAGAGGTGGGGGATACAAGACAACCGCGATCCATCCTCGCCGTGTGTCGAGTCGGACTAGCCCTCGCCCGAAAAGAATGCTGGACCAACTACGCGACGAAGCGTCCCTACGCGGAAAAGGAAAAAGGACGGGGGGGGAAAAAGGTGATCGTGTAAGCCGTCGCTCTACGGAGGCCAGGGAGGAAGGAAAAAAAAGGGACGCAATCGGTGTCACCAACCAAAGTGATTCAGCGTTACCTACAAAAACATAAGGGAAAGAAGAGCCATCGGAAGAGAACCAAAACGGGGAGCAGGCATTACGAAGAGGGAGGGACAACTGTCGACTCCTACAGCAATACGGCAAAAGCGCACCGGGGCCCATGGGGGAAAAAAGTCACCTCAGAAAAATCGCCAGCCTCGAGAAGGCAACCGCCCTCCAGACTAAAACTCCAGCAGGCTTAAAATCTTTGAAAAAAAAAAACACATCGTGAACAAAAAAAGAGAATTGGGGGGTCCCAATTGCGGGCAAACAAGTATGGAAGGCGGCGGAACCTTCCCAAAGGCTACCAGGAGGGGAACAAACTGAGGCTATCTTAATGTGGAAAGATGCGCCGTAGGATGGTTTTTTCGGGGGGGTTTATTCAACTAAAAAAGAGGAACGCTCAGTTCCCGATGCTCGCGATCCCCTGCCCCTCATCGGCGAAGGAACAAGGGGGGGTAGCGCGAAGTCCGTCACAAAACAAAGGGACCATGCTCTTGTGACCATCTACTGGAATAGGGTGTACGATCGTGGGGAAGCCGTCACAAAATCATGGGACAAAAAGAAAGGCGAAAAACACCAGGAAACGAAAATGCAGGTTCCTCAGTGGAAAGGTGGTGAAACGAATCGCCGCAACTGGTGAGAATCTGTTTAGGCGTGAAAAGTAAAGAAGCGTGCTGCCTCCCGACCGAGAAAACAGGGGGGAAGGAAGCTGACGTCGGGAGGACAAGACCGACGGAGCTGGTCCCTCACAACGGCTGTTCTCTAGAGAGGACCCGCGGCGTAAGCATTTCATCGAATCAGGGCCGCCTATTCTGCAACGGGTGACCGGCGGATGGCAAAAAAAACGTTGCGCGCGAAAGCCACGGCAGGAAAACATAAAATAACGCTCGCGCGCTCAAGGGGGAAGGTCATGATCAGCTAAGGAAACAATAAGTTTGCTAACACGAATCGGCCCACCAGAAAAAGGAAGCGGGCTTTGGGAAAGCAAACTGCCGGTTGGGGACTACGGACGCGGAAGGGACAACCTAAGGAAATTTCACTGGTGCGCTGCGCATCCAGGGGGGAAAAAGCGACTTTAGAACCGGGCAAAAACAAAACAAGAAAGCCGGCTCGACACTTAAAGACTAAGAGACAGGGAAGAGGGCAAGCGGCGCGTGGGCCTGGCTTAAAGCTGCCACTCCAAGCCTGGCCCCGTCATCAGAGACGTGCTATGAATCCAGCCAAAAGGTGGCGATCGTGCCGAAACCATCTAGTGGCCTGGAAGACCGATCTGGCGGAAAAGAAATTGGAAAAGAGGAGAGAAAGTACGTTCCTCTTCAGGAACAACAGGCTCCAGACTGAACAAACGGTCACAACTTCACGAAGGGAAGGGTAGACGAAGCAGGTCGACAAAAGGACGCCAAGAGGGGTTCGAATCAAATAGCAAATCTAACAAGGGAAGCAAATTCTGGCATTAAATAAAAGACTTGGACAAAATGATGGAACCATACAGGAAAACGGCAAAGCCGGACCAAGAAGAGCCCGGAGTCGGTCAACCCGGTTGTGCAAGAACAGTGTTGAGAAGGAACGAGGTCTCAAGTGATCCAGGCCAATAAAAATCTAAGCGTTCAAAAGTTGTCCGCCCGGTGAAAATCCATTGGTTTCGCACTGCGAAGTCTAAAGGAAGAAAAGGGGGAAGGGAAGGAGCTCAACCACGGAGGAGGGAAAGAGAGAATGTCCAAATCGAGTCGACCTGTCCAGGAACGGTACCGCGCTCCGAAACAGGGGGAAAGGTCCCTCAGGGACCTCAGGTATTCCCGACCCTGGATTCTGATCGACAAAAAGGACCATGGGGAAAAAAAAAAGCGAGGTGCGCACATAATTACCGATTTCCGGCGAGGCGTCGGAAATGAGGGGAGGGGGAAGGGAAGTTAAAGTCTTTGATATACGTGGCCCAAACGAAGGAAAAGGAGGACCAGCTTGGAGAAAAGAGGATAACACCAGGCAAAATGGGGAGCGGCATACTGGGGAAAGATTACATTACTCGACAATGAAGGCCGTATTTCACTGAAACGTCAAGACGCTGGTCAGTCCTGGGGAAATTCCTATTCGGCCCCGGCTCACGCCAGGAAAGGCCTGGGAAAAGCGCTGGCGTTTAACCAGGACTAAGACGAGGCTGCGCCCGATCCCGTACCGGTTGCGATGAAGCTCCAAGAATTGTTGATGTCCCGTCCGTCCCGAGGACTCCGACAGCCAGAGATCAGACCGAAGTTGGGGGAAAAGGGAGGAATTATGAAGTCGGCTGGCGGAGGGAGGAGTTTGGAAGGGAAAAGCCCTGTGAATGTTCCGCAATGAAAACTTAGGAGAAACAAAGACTGTAGGTCAGTAGGGGAGAGATAGAGATGCAACGTCATGGTGACGAAAAATCAGAGCACTGAATCCTCGAGTGGGCCCTGGCGTGCAGCGCAACCTTCTGTTTTCTAAAGGGAGAAGTAAAATAAATAAAATAGCCCCCCATGATACGGGAGCAGTGCCAAAATTTCCGGAGGTGCACTACATGCAAGATGTGAGATTCAAAGGAAAGTTTCAGCCGAAATGCGATTAAAGGAGAGAAAAAAATTAAGAACAACGCCGGGTTTTGAGGCTCCCCAGGCCAAAGAGAGCGTAATCGAAAAGAACGTGAGACTGCCGGAGGGCCGAAGCCACCTTGAATAAATGGACGAAAAAGCGATGCACCACTGGGCCTTCGCCTCCCGGAAAGAGGGAAAGAAAAGGGGGGGGGGAGAAACGAAAAAGGCATCGAGGAGGGTGTGCGTCTTCGACAACGACGAGGTTCCGGGGCCAACCTAGAAAAGATTGCGAGAAAAAAAGACAGCGTGTCTGAAGGCTGAGCGCGACAAATTAGCTACTCGGAAAGGGGGAAACCAAGGAAGAGGGATAAAAGTGTGGTAAACCATCTTTTAACCTAAAAAAAAACCCGCCTCTCATCGGAAATGTGGACCACAAAAAAAAAAGAAAAAACGCAGAGTCCGCCACTAACAGCGTTTTCCATGGGAAAGAGGGTAGGGCTGGTTCAAAAAACCATCCGAAATCACGGAAACAGGTGGCCCACCTCCAGACGTTCGCCGGCAAAGGGGAAAGAAAGAAAGTATAGGGGGGGGACGCACTGCTGGGCTGCTATTCCGGGGGAGGGACTAAAAGCGAGTATACAGAGTTTAACTTTCTCAACTACGGAAAGGTGCGCAACGTGGGACGTATTTGCCGGTGTCCGACAGGGACCTTCAAAAAAAAAACGTCTGCATGCTGACCCCGGGGGGGAAAAGGGGGAGTGAAGAAAGGCCCGAGGGGAGCATTTAAAAGGACGCTGGAAGACGGAAACTGGGTGACACCGAGGAAGCCATTTGAAAGGCGAGAAAAGAAAGGCTACAATGCGAAACGAGGGCCGACACCTGTACCCCGTGCCGCTCGTAGACGTGAAAGGAGGAGTTGGGGGCAAAGGGAAAAAGTCTTCGAGATAACGACACGCCTAGGAGGAGAGAGGGGTGGGAGGGACGACCGTGATCCCTTGGGGACTTAGGCGTCAGCAGGAGGGACTTGTCAGGGGAGGAGGGAACTTCACAACAGCGTGTAAGGGGACCGTGCCGACTCGAAAAGGGGGAGGGGGGACGAGAGAAAAAAAAGGGGAGCTCATTGTAAATATAAATTGTCAAAGCCAGACGGGAGAGAGAGGCGAGCCTACCCTGCGCGATTGGTGAATCAGCAAACGGGAAAAAAAGAACTATACGACGGTGAGGAAGGAAGCGGGGCCGAACCGCCGGGTTTCGTTTTGGGAAGCGAAAGAAAGATCATATACCCTCTCACAAAACGTTATTGAGTGAAAATCTAGAGGAAGCAAACGGGGAGCGCTGTGACCCTGCCGGTCGCCCTCTTCAAAAGATGAACGGCCCCCGACCATCTTCTAACTAATTGAAAAAAAAAACAAAAAAAAAACGACCCAAGATATAGGAAAGCGGTCGGAAGGTCAACGAGGTGGGACCGCGCATGATGTATGTCTCAAGAGCGCCAACGAGCATCTACAGTAAGTGAACCTTCCGTCAAGCAAACAGGAAAGAAAAAGTTAAAAATTTCCGCAAGCGACCAGAGATGCTCAAGGATCACGTCGCCAAGCATCCGAAAGAACAGATAAGGTTAAAGGAGGAGGCTATCCGCGCCTAGACTAAAGAAGGGGGAAAAATCGAAAAATTCTACGCACTAACGTGCACGTTTCGTGTCGGCCAGGGGATCCGTGTTCGCTCTAGGACAGCGCATAAGCCCAAGAGGGGGAAGGACCTTCAAAAAAAAACGGGTGGACCCACCCATTACCTCGAAAGAAAGGGGGAAAAAGAATGGAAACCTGTAAAAACCTGCTGCTTCATATACGTTCAAGAAGACAGTAACGTCGCCCTCGTGAATTGGGACTTGTAGAGACTCAAGAGGTACCGGGGCCTATGGAATCTTGGAAAATTAAAAAAGAGAGAGAAAAGGAGCTCCCCAGGGACCCCAGAGAAAGGACAACCGCCATCATCGCTTCTACCAGTTTGAAAGGATTGTGTAGGCAAGGGTGTGCGCCATTGGAGGAAGGCCGGAAAAATGGCAAAAAAAAATTCATGCACTACCAATTCCCGAGACAAAAGAGTGGATTGAAATCGGTGCGCGAAGTTAAATATAGAAAGGCGCAAAACTGTTGCGGTGTATATCTAAAAAAGGGAAAAAAACGAGAAGATCAGTCCCGATAGGCTCGTTCAGAGGGGGGGAGGGCTCGGTCCTTCACGACTCAACATTGACCCCTGGTGGCAGGGTAGGAGAAAAAAGCAGGAGGGGGGGACGACCCATCGTAGGTGGAAATCCAACCAACATCATGGAACCTTACTCTGTCGAAGAAGGGGAAAACAATTCGATGACCCAAGTCTCAAAAAGGGGGGAATGGGGGGGGGGGGATAGAGAGGAGAAATTTCAGTCCTGTTGTCAAGGAACCTCACACCGGCCAGTTTCTACCATATTGAGAGGAAAAAGGAAAGGGGTTTCGCCATCTCGTCGCTGTTGTCCAGCAAAAACACAAAGCGTTGTTCGCCGTAAAGGAGACGAATACGCCATTTCGGGCTGAAAGCGCCGATGAGAGAACCTCTTCAAAAAGAGGACGGAGGAAGGGGGGACAAGAATCTCGCCAAAATTCAAAGTAAGGCAAGAAGGAGACACGCGAAAAAACTCGATGGCGATTTTTTGAGTCTCTAAGAAAAAAGCAAGGGTCTAATCACCCACCGGATTTACCAGGCCGGACTGATCAGGCTAAGAGGGGAAGAGGACCTGAAGGGAAAGCGACTGCAGCTCACCTAATCGGGCTTGGAAGGAGGGGGGGGAGCAACCGAGGTTCAGCGACGGTCGCACAACCTGTCTGGAAACCTGCGTCCAATGAGAAGCAAAAAATGAATACCTGAAACTAAAAGGAATGGGAGAGAGGAAAGGGGGATCATGTCTCGCGCGGGCGGCACGCGTCAAAAACTGGACGGGGGAAACTCTCATCAAGAAATGCGCTAGCCACCTTTTACTTCAATAGGAAAAAAATCTGAGGGGGGAGATAATAAAAAAGCAGCTTCAAAAAATTTAAGTGCAAGAAGAAACGTCCCTCGGACAGGCACACAACTCCCGGAAACTTACCAAGCTTCTCAACAAATGTCGTCGACGAAAGAAAGTCTGAAGGAAAAGAAAAAAAAGCACGCCAGGTTCCTGGGTTTGGAGGATAGAGAGAAGTCTCCACAGGAAAAGCTCTCGGCGGCAGTAACTACGGAGAAGAGAAGGAAGAATACAAAATTAAAAAGCGCCAGCCGAGCGAAAGCACCCGCGCCGGTCACAAAAAGGAATTTAGGTGGAAAGGGGTGTTCCCCCCTGGAAGGGGGGGGGGGAGAAGAGAAGGGAGACCAACATGACACTGAAAAGGGGAAAACTTGTAAGAGGGGGACAAAACGTTCGCCTGCAACGGTCTTACGGGGTTCCGGACAGGCTAATCTGGGGAGAAGGGGGAGGATATCCGGAAGGAGGGAGAAGAGAGAGGATGGACCACGCAGAGGGCCTCCTTTAAGGTAGGCGACCAGGCGAAAGTTGGGGGGGAACCGACAGAGAAGAAAAGGGTTTCCGGGTCAGAAGGGGAAAAGGGATTTTGATCGACCCAGAAGGGGTCACCAAAAAGGAACCCTTCAGAACCCGGTTGACGATTCCAGAGAGGGAGGACCAAAAAAGAATTTGTATAAAGAGAAGAGGGAGTGGGGGGGATGCCGCCGAAGAATGCCCGGCGCGGGTGTCAGAGGGAGGATACACACAAAGGGAGAAAAGCGTCCGATTGATACCTCTAAGGAGGCGTAAGGAAAAAGGAACTGCGGGAACGGCAGTTGGGGTCGGAGCAGGGGTGGCCTGTCCGAGGAGTATGGGAGACACAAGAGAACTGGGGAACCCGCTGGGTTTTCCATTAAGAAAGAAGGGAATCGGGGAAAAACCAGGAACCGGTGATGAGGCAGAGAATCAAGGAAAAGTCCGGAGACTGGGGAAAAAGTTGCGGTCCGCCGCGCCCGCGAGCAAGCTCCGCGAGCGAGGGGGAGAGGGGTCTTCAGGATGAATAGGAGGAAGGTGAGTGGGTGCCCGGGTGGGGAGGGAACAAAAATTTCTGGAAAAAAAGGAACCCGAGTGCGCACCAGCGCTAACTTCCCGGCCACCGTTCGTGCGGCTGACGAATGGAGAAAAACAGGAAGGGTGACGATGCAAGCGTCAAAAAAAGAAGCCGGGGGGGGGCACGGGCGACAGAGAAAAAAGTGCGGAGATAAATAAAAAGAGTCAGACGCAAGGTCCAGGAAGCAGTGACGAGCGCGCAGTAAAACGAGTAACCGAAGTGAAGGGAAAGGGAGGCCGATTGGCAAAAGTGCACGCCTCCGTCCTTCAGCATTACTCACAAAGTGGAAAAACAAGACCAAAGATTTCACCGCTAAAAAAAGAGTCACTCCCGGTAGAATTTCCTTATCCTCAAGGAGAGGACACCTGCAAGAAAAGGAAACCAGAATCCCACCACTGGGCAATACAGTAAAAAGACTTGGGGGGAGAGGGACTCTCTTACGGACTTTCAAATTAGGGAACGGACGGAAAAGGAACCGATGGGGTACCCCCCACTAACCGATGGCGAGCAATAGGTCAATTCAGCGTGTTGGAAAAAGAGCTGGGGAACCCTTAAAGATGAGGGGACACTGTATCCGAGCCGGGAGAAAGGGGAGGAAAAAGCTGGAAAAATACCACAAACAGGCCAGCAAACCGAAGGACTGAGGTGAAAAAGTCGCGCACCGATTCCCGAATACGCTTGAGGGGGGGGAGGGTATTGATGGGAGGGGGGAAGGAGTCCCAGCCTTCATCACCTTAGGAAAGTGGGGAAAAGAGGGGGGGGCGAAGCAACTTTGATACAGGGGGTTTAGCATACCTGCGACTCGAGTAGAAAAGGGGGGACGATCCGATTGAGGGAGGAGGCCCTTGGGGAAAAAAGGGGGAACCTCGGCCCCCTTGTTACACTTAATGTGCGGAGGGGGAGGAGGAAACACCTAAAAATCGGCGAAAAAAGTGGTGAACCCTTCTGCGCCGACGTTGCCGGAACTGAAACGAAAAAAAAAGGAGGGGGGTCTGGGATTAATAGGAAGGTCCGGGGGGGGGAAACTGAGGCGCGCCAGGTGCACTGTATCTAAAGAGGGAAGAAGAGTCAAAAAAAAGCAGGAGAAACAAAAGGTAAAGTTCAAGTGCGTCTTAATACTCGGGGGGACAAAGAATGTATCTATCGCCGATCGTCCCCGTCCGACGACAGGTATTAACAGTATCTGGAGCGGTCGCCGGGGGATCATGCATCACTTGCGGTCGATGGGGGAGGGAATCGGAAGGAATGTGGGAGGGTCTTTTTCCGACGGGGGGAAGGAAAGGGGGAAAACGGGGCTTTAATGCCGACGTGGCCTTGGAGGGAAGATAAATCATAAACGGTCTCTGCTCGTCGCTGAGAAGAAAGGCGAATGGCGGCGTCCATCGCCAAAAACTGGAAAAATCCAAAAGGGTAGGAGGGGGAATCAGGGAGGAAAAAGCGGGCAAAGACCGTCAGGTAACAGCGCGACGCTTCCGCGGCATACTCGAAAAAAACAGGTAGGAAAAAAAGGGAAACCGGCCATTTTCACAAAGCCCCTGGCAGAATTCAAAAGCAAGCACAACGAAAAGCCGACCATCGTCGTCTCAGGAAGTTTTACCGTCGCTGATGCCGAAAAAATCTCGGTAGTACGGGAGAGGGGAAGCAGGGGGCGGAAGGGAAGGAAAATGGGAAAGAACCTCCAAAAAAGCAAAAACAAAAAAGGGAAAAAGTGACCGACCTTCGGCACCGACAATAATCAGGGAGAAGGGTGCTAAAAAGGGGAGAGTGTGAAGCAGAACAGATTGGAAGGGAAGGAGAGGAAATAAAAGGGGATCTCCATCCAAAAGAAAAGAAAAAAAAGTTGTGAAGACGAAGGAGATCGCGACTAACCTCTTTTGGGCCACACTAAGAGCACCTACACGTCAAACAAAGGTACACGGGGGCAGGGATCCGTGGGAAGAAAACTACGAAGCGAATCTGGCTCGATCAAAAATTGTCGCAAAAACCACCAAGTACGTAAGGGGCCAGCGTCCCTCAAGAAAAAATGGGTTCGCAAGGACAAACAGGGGGAGAGCCGGCACCGGGGGGACAAAGGGGGGAGGGAAAGCGGGGGAAAGGGCACCAGTTGGAAAAAAAAGAGCAAGAAGAGGGGGGGGGGACCACCGGGACCGATGGCGCCATCGTTCACTAATACGAAAAAAGACTCTGAACGTCCCCGACTACTCCTCGAAGCAGGGGGAAAAAAGGGAAGGACCGAAGCATCAAAGAGTACTAAGAAAGTTGTAAGCGCCAAAGCGAGGGAAAAAGGGGGCAAGGTGATGGACGTAACGTCTCACCTAAACTTCAAAAAAGGGGGAAGACACCGACATCACCTACGAAACCTTTGTTAGGGGGACGCAGGGAAGGGCGCCTCTTCAGGTCTGGGGATGGGGTGTGAATGGGTAGGTGCTTCACCGAGAAAGATGGGCGCCAAGGGAACCAGACCGCAGGACCTTGTCCCTCATCGATGTCAGCAGCCGGGGACGCGCTCGCGCGCAGAAACAAAAACGTCTTAAAAACGTGATGGTGAGAGCCCAAAGGGGATGGGGTGGAAGGAAGTCTTTGGACCTTAAAACATGAACAGAGAATGTCGCGCGCGAGGACCAAAAAAAGATCTATTAGAAATAAGAAAGTGGATCGCTCTGGGTGATCTCCGGTTAGAGGGGGAAGTGGAAAAGAGGAGAAGGACCTGCCTGGAAATGGGAAGAAAGGACTCCGCGGTGTCGGGGTAATTCCCGCTTCTCGGGACAAAGACACAAGTCGGTGCGCGAGCAGAGGGGAAGAAAGGAGGAATCTAAAGGGGGTAAAAGTAAAAGAAATAAAGTTTCTAGAACTCCGGTTTACCGCGGCGTCAGTTGGTTAAATGTTTATAAAGGGGGAGTAGAGTAGGAAGGGGCCAAGGAAAAAACGCGAAGAACTGGGCTATTTAAAGAAAAGCTAAAAATCCCCAGGGGGTCTGATCCGACCCAACCTGAAAGAGCCGGGACTATGATAAGAAGTTGCCGTCCCTTAAGGGGCGAAATCAAAAAAAAGAAGGCCTTCGACATGAAAGGTGCGCAAGGGAAATCTTGGGTCATGGAACGACTGACAAAAGGGCGTAACCTTCTCAAACAAGGAAACATACAAAAAGAGTACCTGGCAAGGAAGAAAGGGAAAAACACACTCCTCAGCGGCGCGCGGGTATGGTCTTGGCAGGCTGGAGGTCAACTCGAAAGGAGATCAAAAGTTGAAGAGAAAAGGCCCTGTCTCAGGGGAAAAGAAGAAAAGGGGAACATAGAAATAATAGATGGAGGTAATACTTTAAAAGCGCAAAAGAAAAGAAAGTCGCCGGTTTGATCCAATAATTACGGAGAAAACAACAGAAAGGAACTGACCCAAATCCCTTACAAAAAGTTCAAAGGGGGTAAGAGACGGCAGTATTATTCCATAAAAAAAAAAAGTCCTGGTTGTCGATCTCGAAAAACTGAATCAAAGGGCCGTGAAAGGGAGGGACGAAGGTGCAACTACTTAAAACTCTATTGGAGAAAAACAAAAAAAAAAAAAGGGAACCCAGGGGAAGAGGGGACGAATGGAAGCCTGTATGTGCGCACAGAGCAAATTTGAGGGCAGGGCCCCAACACCGCTGGGGTGGAAGAAAAGGAAAAAAAAGGCATTATACATCTACTTCAAAAGGGGTAAGGCGGGGAATAACGGGTTTCTAAGTTCTCAACGGAGAGAAAAAAGGAAAAAAGAGGGGAAA
>Ga0179593_1252044_pt1 | contig 27832 bp, 34 predicted proteins | sample CZODoug2_1_08_16_FD_185931 | JGI IMG/M metagenome (GOLD analysis project Ga0179593, IMG submission 185931) | Vadose zone soil fungal communities from Angelo Coast Range Reserve, California, USA - CZODoug2_1_08_16fungal (PacBio error correction) | ecosystem: Environmental > Terrestrial > Soil >...
CATCAGATCTACTGGGGGAAAAGTAGCTAAGGCGCTCAAAGGAAAAGTAGATGGTAGGCCGAGTAGGAGGGGACAATTACCAAGTCTACAAATGGTCGTTACTGATATGGTAAACGTAGATAAAAAAATTGCGGGAGGGGTCACTTTATTCAGACAGGAAGGGGGTCATGAAAATTCATCAGCAAAAAAAAAAAGTGCAAAAAGGGAGAGAAGACAGCTAAAATGTTCTCGCGATCCATTCCCAACCGTTGGAGAGAATTTTACGAGACGGGGAAGACTAAAGGGAGCGGGTACCCAGAAACCGTACGAGACTGGTCATTCAAGAAGGGAAGGGAAGGATGGCACTACTTCCCTGGACGCATCAAAGGCAATAGGGGGCGACGAGGCGCCCGCAAGAGGAAAAAAGGGGGCCTGAACATTATTGGAGGAGAAAGGTTTTGAAATGAGGGACCTGGAGCAAGGGGGACGATCTTCCGAAAGGGATCGTCGTCAACGCGAGAAATTGAGATGAAACCGAGCCGGCAAACTTCCAAAAAATCAAAGGGCGGGATGAACCTCCGCAAATGAAAGAACATTTGGAGGGTGGAAAAAGCGAAAAGAGGCTCTAAGAGAAACTCCCAAAACAACACCGCCCCCAGCCGGCGGAAAGAACACACGCATGAAAAAAAGCATATGATTTGAAAACAATAGGCTAGTATTCCTTGGGAACAAAAAGGAGTACACTTGAAGGAAAAAAAGTGGGAACAACGGCGGGAAAGGAGAATCAGTCGCCATCAGTTATTTGTCCCACGCAATACTGCAACCGGGCAACTCTCGTTGCAATGAGACGCGGGCCCAAGAGGGGGTACCAGTCGAGAAAAAGTGGGACAAAAGGGACTGTTTAAAACGCCGCATTTTAATCAAACTCAAACAGCAGCCGGCAAAGCACGAACCTAAAGGGAGAAGGGAACTCGGAAAAGTTGGGGATGGCATTCTGGTTTTCGTAGAGGATAGACAACCAGATTGAACCTACGGGTGACAGAAAACGTTACCTCCTCTGCGGTGGAGAAAAAAAAATACGGGGGAAAAGGAAAAGGATCTGAAAAACGGAAAGGGCTGATGTGAAATAAGAAGTTGAAAAAAACCGGGCCGCGTAACGAGAAGCAAAGGAAATCCGAAACTGCGCCGATGCAATTGAATGGGAGTTACAAAGGGTCGTAGAGAGGTACAGGGAAAGATACGTGAACACAGGGGCTGCTGCCATTCGTCGCGGGAAGAATCGTGTTGAAAAGGAGGGGGGGGGAGCAAACTCAGAAGGAGAAAGGGAGAAATAAGGGGGGGAAGACATCAAGCGCCCCGCGAAAACGGAAACGAATACCCCCTGTAAACAACTAAAAGAGGATGATTGTAAGGAAGGAAAAATGACCCTAGCAGGGGAGGTGTAAAAAAAAAAAGACAGTTAGGCAGAGATGGTGCCTCAGGCGAGTACATTGGCAATTTCAATCGGGGGACCGAAAAGGGAAAGGCAGGTTCTTGGAGGGATCTAGGGGCAAAAGAAAAGAGGAACCAAAGAAAAGGATACGCCAAGAAATACTTGGCGCCCTTCAGTATAAAATATAACGGGTGTAACCATATACAACCAAAGGGGTGAGTGTCGGTGAGAAGAGGGGGGGCACGAAAAAACATAGACTACCCAGCACAAGGAGGGTGGAAAACAAACGAGAAAGAGACTTCTCTAAAGCTCACACAGAAAAAACCAATAAAAAGTGTGGCGTGGGTGTGCAGAGACTGTTGCGGGCGATTTGGGGGGGCAGGGGGTTTGTGCGGGGGTGGTGGGACAGGCGCGGGGGGGTCGAGTGAGGGGGGGGGGGGCTGTGTGAGTGCGCGTGAAAGAGGTGCGTAGGTGCGTGAGGAGAGATGTGGGGGGTGCGAGCTGACTGCTATAGCAGTGCGGAAGTGGAGCGAAGTAGGGAAAGGGGAGAGTTGTCAAGGGGGAGAAAAGCAAGTAAAAGTCGAAGGGGGGTGAGACTAACCGCAAAAAAAGTGGTGGTAACCATAAGCCAAAAAAAAGCAGTCGAGCGGATGCGAGGAGGAGACGCTATTGTAGAAAACAGATATGAACGGATATCGGAGGAACAAAGACAAATAACGGCCGCGACGCAACCAGCACCTGCTCTGAAAAGGCGAAATTTGCCGAGGAGGCTGGGACGTCGAAAACGAAGAGACCGTGGGGGCGGTGCGGACCGACCAACTGCAAGCGTTTCGGAGAAAACAGGAACGCTCTGGTGGAGAAAAATGGGAGGAAGAACAAGAAGGCTGGAAGCGTCAGAGGGGGGTAAGCAGTGCAGACAATCAAAATTCAACACAAAAGCGTGCAAACACTTGGGGGAGGAGTTCTAACATTCTGGGAAAATGATCTAAAAAGAAGCAGGGTAAAACAAACAAGGCGGCCACGCGAACCACGCAAACCATTATGACTGCGGAGAAGAAAGGAAGGGGGCAGAGCTCTCAGAGAAAACAACAGGAAAAAGGAGAAAAGCACCGAAAAAGGCCAGGGCGGGCACATAGGCTGGTCGGACGGCAAAAAAATAGTTGTGTTAGGCCGGAGATACGTCCTCAAAGGTTGGAGATGGGTCGACACTAACAACCTTACACAGAAGAGCATAAAGAGGTTGTGGGGAAAGCACCAGCGCCAACGAGAAGGCAAAATTTTCAATGCGGGCACAACCCTGCTCAAGAGCAGAGAGGGGGCAAATGGTGGAACCGAACCAAAATACTACAAAAAAAAAGAAGAGGCACAAAAAAAAAACAACAAAAAAACTCAAAAAGATGTTTGGCTGGGGGCCGCCCGGTGAACTTTATCACCTCTCAAGCCGGAGATCAGTTACCCATCCGAGTCAAAAAAGGCTCCAACCTCCCCTTGAGACAAAGTTCAGGGCATAGGGGACGGGCGCGGTCTAGAATCCGCCAGGAAAAAGCTCGGATGAAGCTGGCGTGACACTAGACAATCCAGTGTAATAACGCCTCAAAATCACTCTCTGAGCAATGGATTGCAAGTGGCTTCATGGCTACCACCACTGATTCGGGAAACGTAAACCATCGCCATCTCCGTGTTGAGGGTGAGACAAAGCTAAGGCAAAAAAAAAGACACCTGGGCCAGAAGGGAGAAGCATCGCTAGCACACAATGATGATAGCGAGTGAAAAGCAAAATACTTAGAGTGCTCGCGCAGGTCAGACCAGAGCCGGGGGTAGGACTCAAAAAGAAAAAATAAAGGGAGAAAGGACCGACGAGGATCGGACACAAACCCGGCGTAAAATAGATGAAGGGAGTGCATAGTCTACGACAGCAGGGCCAAAAGAAAAAAAGGCAGATGCATGAAAGCAAAGATTGACTTGACGCACAGGAGGAAAAGAGGACGACGGTAACGGCTCGTTCAATAAAGCGTAATAACCCCTTACATTACCGGCAGGGGGGGACAGCGATCGTGCTAAAATATCCATAGGTTCTGAAAATCGATAAGAAAATGAAAAGTTGGGCGAAAAATCCCATTGAGGGGGCCTTGTGCAAGGCTTCGATATTGTAAGGCGTGCTAGAAAAAGACCGGGAGGACGGTTTCGGAACGTCTAGGGAGGGCGACGAAAAAGAGTAATGAAGAAGGGAATTTCATCAGAGGGAATCCCTCTCAGTAACATGACATGCGCGACGAATGGCCGAACTGCAATTCTTTTCGGCGTCGAAGAAAGTCGAGCGAACCAGGTGGGGGGAATTGAGAGGGGGGGGGGGGGTGGGGTAAAAAAAAGGGGGGGGGGGCTCACACCTGGCAGGCTCGAAGCAAGTGAAACATTTTGCCTTTTCACTCAAGATTCAAAATAACGGGGACCGGACCGGAGAACAATCAGACAGGAAGTGGAGAGATTGAGATGTCTGAAAGGGCAGCAGCCGAGAAAAAAAAATGTAAGGGAGGGAAAACACCGGCTGGTTCAATCGCGCCGCCTAATTTCAAACGTCCTAACAAAAAAAAAACATCACAATTGACTCGGCATCATCTGGGGGATGTCAAAACAAGAGGCCTTAGACGGAACAAGAGTCGGGGAAAACTGAATGTAAAAAAAAAAAAGGGGGGAACAAAAAGAGAGTTCCCGCTAAAGCTCACGCTCGGCCGGCTGCAGGCTCTCAAAAACATTTGGGGAAAAAATGGCGAAGTTGATAAAAAAACGAACGCAAGGCCCACAGGGTGAGGGGGACAAGGAAGGAAGTATCTGCACGCCGGCAGCAAGCCATCTTTACAATCAAAAGAAAAAAAAAACAATCGTGTGTGGGGGCCGGGGGAACTGCTCTTAAAAAGAGGGGAGAGGAAAAGGAAGAAAAAAAGATCGAAGGAAAGGGGGCGGAGTTGGACCAAAGCCAAGATTGTGAAAGATAAGTTTCAACGAAAACCGCACGAAGGCCAAAATATCACATGGAGCGAAAATCGGGAAAAATGAATCCAGGGAAAGAAGGCAGAAAAAAGAAACCATACGGACGTGCAGGCCAGGAAAGAAACCTCTAGGGGGGGAGTCCTCGTCGACAAAGCAAAGGGGTTCTAGAGCAAGTAGGAACTAAAAAATCACTTGCACCGGCATGAAGCCCCGGCTTCGGAACGAGAAAATCCGCCCCAAAAAAAACCCACCAAACGAAGAACACAAACAAGACACACACACGCAACGTCTATTCCGTCTCAGAATTATCCAAGCGTTGTAAGGGATGGGGAAGGGTGTCTCTGGTCAAGGAAGGGAGTGCGAGCAAAGGGGAAGGTTATTTAGAGAATTCAAAGGACGGAAGAAAGGGGGGGAACGAAAGCCCTTTGTTAAGATAAGAAGGAGAAAAATAAGCAGAAAGAACCTGAGGAGACGACGGCCGTGACCTGCTTCCCTACGGCCGGCGCTAGGAACCCCCAAAAAAAAACAAAAAAAACAACCCAAAAAAAAAAAAAAAACAACCAAGAACATGGAGAGCAAAAACAAAAAGGAGGAGAAAGAAGAAGAAAAAGACTAAGTTGGAATTACGAGACGAATAAAAAGGGCCGAGATAGATAGGGGAAAAACCTTAGATCGAAGGGCACCGGGAACATTCTCATGGCGCAGACGGAGATACCCCGGATTCATTGCACGGGAGTCCAGGAGGAAGAAAATTCTAAAAAGAAAGAAAGTGAATCACGTCTGGCCGTGCTAAATACCAATACGAGCACCGAGATCAAGAAGTTTACTATAAAGGAACGAAAAGGGGACTGGTGAAAACGAATGCACTAACTCTTAAGGATTGACGATCACATAAATTATCAGTTTCCGCTGGAAAGAAACAGACGAGGGGCAAAGGCGAAAGGATCTGGAGGAAAAGAAGGAAAGAGAAGGGCGGCGAAGTTTCAAATCGCAAGGAGCAGGGGTCGAGATTCAAATAAAAGGTTAGCGGGCGTCACCGCTAAGAAGTGGAGAAGTCCATTCAGCTTCAAAAAAGCAAGGAGTCTGTGAACTCAGAAAAGTAAATCAAACTGGGAAGGGGCCCCTCCGAACAAGCGAGAGAAGCTAAAGCGGCGAACACCGCTTAACGCCGAACTGAGGGGGGCAGAGGACTAGGACCGGCGTGAAGCCCGGACTCGGAGCGGCAGCGGACAAAAGAAAAGGGAGTGCAGCCTAAGAAAGCAATAGGGAAAATGGGAAGGCACCCTTCGCAGCGCTCATACGCAAGAGCTGGTGCCAGCTTGGAAACGAAGATTTGGACCCTTGGAGGCGATGAAACTCCTTTGCCCCGAAAGGGGGGTTGGTAACCCTTCCAAAAAAAAAATAAAACTAAACGCAAAAGGAAGGGAAACGAGTCCAATTGGGGGGAGGAAGAGGGGTTTCAGGAACGATTGGGGAAAGATCTCGCGATTGGAAAAAAGGGTGCCGATGATACCTAGGGAAGTGGATACGAAGGAAGGTGACAAAAAAACTAATCAAACGGCACAGGAGCGGTTAAAGAAGTTAACCATTTAAGCGAAAAGGAGAGAAAGGAAAAAAGGAAGAAGGGGGAAGGAGAGGCCTTCATTTTATTTTCCGAAGTCGACAGCGAGAAGACCTGAAAAAAACAGACCCCAGATGTACGTTAAAAAGAAGGCAGGGAAGCGTTTAGAGAGATGTTTTCCTCCCACTCGAGTAAACGTCCTCCCTCTTTGTGCACACGCAAAGGCCCGCGAGAAGAACGTCTGAAGCGCAGAAACCAGTGGGCAATTTAGAAAAGAGACTAAGAGAAGGAATAAAAAAAAGGGCCAACTCTCAATTTGATTCGACCCCCTGTAGGACTCAAGGTGGAAGGAACTAAGTAGAGAGTTGAGACCTCAGGGGCGGTGGCAGAAAGATGGAATGTCCCAGGGGGGAAACGAAGAAACCTAAAAACCACACCTAGTAGAAGACCAAATCTCAAGAGGACTGAGGAAATTGGCTTACCACCGCAGACAGTTTGAGGAAGGGGGGAAAAAGTCTGTCGAAAAAGGCACAAAAGAACGAAGGGGAGCACGGACCGGGTGTACCGATAAATGAGGTCGGAAACCGTCAATCGGGGAGGGGGGTAAAGACAAGAGAGTAGGAAATGCTACTAAAGTGATAAGATAGGCTAAATTTCCAAGATAGAGCATCAGGAATTGATGGAGACCGAGCAGTGATACGAGCGTCACTTCTAATCAACTTATACGAGGACGGGGGGACGCCAGCTCAGGAAGACGGGGTGGGAGGTCCTGGGGAACAAACGCTACCGGGAAAGTTTGGCTAGTCCTTGGCGAGTTAAAAAAACGAGGGGGTTCGAAAGCCAGCTAAGAGAAAGATTGAGTAGAAGCAGAAGAACGTACTAAATCTACTCAAGGGAACCGAGAAAGTGATGCTTTGAGGAGCTGTTGCCCCTATTGGATAGGAAAGGCCGAGCTGGGATAAAAGCAAAGGGCGCAAACCGGAAAAAGCTTGACTAGGAGCTTGAGGTTGAAGACCATTGCACGCTAATGGCGGAGACAGGTGTTGATAGCTGTGGCAAGCGCGGGTGCGCAGAAGGGGGGGAAAAAAGCTGACACAGCCTGCCATGGGAAGAACTTCGGGGACAGTTTTTAGGATTAAAAAAAAGCATGAAAAGAAAAGTCTGAGAAAGGACCGGCGGGTCCCAAAACAAGCCGAGAGGAACACTATAATTGCCACCGGATGAGGGAGGAACGTGGGACGTGATCTCCGCTCAACAACGACTGAGGGCGTTATTAGAGATAGCAAACCAAAAACTATTACAACACGAAAGGGGCGGGGAGAGTCTCATGAGATTAGAGGTGGGTTGAACAGCTCGGTAAAGTTTCTCGACACAGCAGCTGGTCGGAGCACTAAAAACTCCAAGGGCACCGGGCACGGAAGACCAAAACCTAGTGGGAGATTTTTTAAAACAAAAGAAGCACCAAGCAGGGAAACACTGGGGAGAAGGCAACACCCACCAAGGAATAGAAAACGGCGGGGGCAAAAGTCGTCAAAGAACACGAAAGTCAGAAAAACTTGGGTGGGGGCGCAACGTGGTCAGTTCCCTCTCAGGCCGGAGACCTGTAAACCAATCCGCTTAAACCGAGGCTAAGGAAGAAGGGATTTGCAAGGTGAAAAGGGGGGAGGAGATATCTGAAGTACCGCAACTAAAAAAAAATAGGATCTCGCTGGCGTGAAATATCCAAAAAAATGTGTCAGACCGACAAAATGAAACAAAAATTTCAGGGAAAAAAATTGGCTTGCCAGGAAGAACAAAAAAGGAGGAGGGCAATCAGGAGGAAAGAACGGCGAAAGGTCCTTTTCCAGACCGAGAACTCCACCATCCAAGTCTCGGTAAGACATAGAGCGATTAGCTTGGAGCGCGGGGGGGAAATACAGCACTGTATCGGGATAGCGAAGGGACCCTCCAGACCTGGGGAGGAAAAAAACTCCCCAAGGATAAGAGAGAGGGGGAACGCGACCTTTGGGATCAAAAAAACGGAAGAAAATAGGGAGCAATGGGAAGTGAAATGGTAACGCACGGACGGGAGAGAAAAGGACTGCCAAGAAAGGAATGGAAGCTAGTTGAAAAAACAGCGAGGGAGGTAGGTCCGTCGTCAAGAGGATCACAAATACCTGAATCGGATGAAAACATCTGGAAATCTCCGACTCGCCGGAGACCCGCCCCCAGGAAGGGCATCACCTTGCGAAGTGTCCGGACTGAGAAGGAGGCGTGCTAAAGCGCAAGGGTGTCTTGCGGAGAAGGGGGTGCGCGCCGCGTGAAGGAAGGACAAAAAAAAAGCCCTGCTGCTCAGGAATTCAAGAGGGAGGGAGGGAAGAACACTCAGGGAAAACGGGAAAAGCAAAGCGACAAAAGGTCGAGAAAGTAGCGGGGGCGCGGCTCTTCCGGAATCTAGAAACGAATACCACGGAAATCTCATGAACAAGAGGCGGGGGTTTTTTGGGAAAAGGGGAGAGATTATAGAGGAAAGTTCCGCTAAGGTCCAGAAATCAAGGGGGAGAGGGTGTGCTTGTGCCATGTAGGGAATCCTATCCCAAAAGAGGATCTTCGGAACAAAGGAAAGGCAATGAGAACGACTATATGGAAAATATCCGGAAAAAAATCCGGAACTAATCACATTTGCGGAGGCCAGAAAAAAAAAATGACCGGATCGGGACGGAGACGGCAACACTGACTAACTTCAGTCCACTACCGAATCCCAATAAAAAGAGGACTTAAAAAAGAAGGGGGAGTCAAGAGAAACGGGAAATTCCCAGGTCACCTATAACGAAGTGATAGGAAGACCAATCCCAAGACACAGACCGAAAAAAGAAGATTGCTGCACCGGACAAGTCAAAGGAAAGCAGCGCCGGACAATCAAAAGCGCAAAAAGCATTAGGGAAGAGGGGGGGAAAGGGGCAAAAAAAAAGAAAAAGTCTGATTCAAAGGACGATATTAAAAAAAGGAAAAGAGTTGGGGAAAAAAAAGAGCAGAGCAAGCCCCGCCGCGCCGTCACCCCGATCACATGATCGGTTAAAAAAAGCCTACAGAGATGCAAATACCTCCAGAAAATAAAAACGGGCCACCTCTGCGACAACGGAGAAGAAATGGGGTCTTCGAAAGGAAAGGGGGAAAAAGGGAAGCTTGCACCGTACGGATGAAAACGGCCCGCGAGGAAGGGGAGTGCTGGCCATCCTGTCGTATTCTAAGTAAAGGGTCAATCGGCCGAGGGGAAGGAAGCGCAAGGAAAAGGAGTGCGCCTCACGAACGGTGGGCTGGGCTTAGGACGTGTTACGTCTCTCTCCTCTTAGAATCCTCTCTCCCAGAAGAAATAAGGCCCACACCGGGGGCTTGGGGATCACTACTCGACCAGAAAGCTCTAACCCAACTCGCGCCGGGAAAGAGAAGAGATCTAAAGACAGAAGGAAGGGTTTAGAGCGTCGCGTAAGGACCAAAAAGAAACATATGAAAAAAGACTAGACAAAAAAAAACGGAGGAGAAAAGAGAATCAAAGAGGGCGACGGGGGAGTAGATACCGAGAGAAACAAATGGGCGATTGTATTTCCCGCAAAAAGGTCACAGGAACAAAAAAAAGCCCTCGGGCGGGAAGGAGATTCTAACGAGAGAAAAAAGGCGTTCAGAGAGGCAAAAAAAAAGAATTCTAAAAAAACATAAACGGGGCTAGCAAGCGCTGCTGGCAGAAAATTCCCATTGCAACCTATTGATGAAAAGTTACGAAAAAGAACAAAAGAAATTCGGGGGCCACTAGGGAAGGATCTCGGCGCTGCGCACTGGACGCAAGGAGAAAAGGCATAAAACGACTCGAAGAAAACCAGAGCAATTTGACGACGGGCGCACACGCGCTTACACGTGGCTTCCACTACGTAGGGAGAGAGGGGGGCGCATGATTAAGAAAGGCGAAAGAATCCTCTCCAGGTAGTAAAAAAGAAAAAGGGCCGCGGAGGAAACTATAAAAGAAAAGGTGACAAAAACACGCTGGCGGATGACAAGACTAATAATCACTAGTGGGTATTGGGAACGGACCTCTCTACAAACAGGAAGGAATCCCAAGAAAAAAAACTCTTTAATACGGAGATGAGGTTCAGAGACTAGTGGGACCTATAAGAAATGAGAAGCGGAGACGTACACCCGGGACCTGACGGGACCTAGAATGAAAACAATCTATTCACGGAATGTCCCCAGACAAAAGGCTAAGAGAAAAAGACGGGGACAGGGAGAATCTGGTAAAAAAGATTGGGGAAAAAAGGTCGCAAAAGGGGCCACAAGGGGGGAAGATCCGGCATCCGCTCACGAAATCACTAAATGGGAACGAGAAAAATTGTGGCTTCAAGGGAGGGGGAAGAGAGATTTTGAGAAGCGCGGCAAACTACGGGGTGAAGAACAGTGAAAGGCTCGTGCGTGTGATAGGCGAGGAAGAATGAAAAAAGAGAACTCGACAAAATCCTCTTCTTTTAAAGGAAGGAAAGGTTAACGAGGGAGAAGGAAAAAAGAAAATGGAACCTATAGATCCTGGCGGCAGGAGCCGGGGCCTTGGTAAAAAGCGCAGAATTCCGAAGAGAATCCTGCACCCAAAAATAAAGGCGTCGAGGACAGGAATGCTGGTGAAAAAAGAGGTATTAAAATACACCCTCATGTCGAGAAAGAAAAGGAAGGGTAGCACGCAACAACGCGAAAACTATTAACGCATACCCAATATTGTGAGAACGAAACAAATGCGGCTATACGGGAATATGAAAAGCAAGACAAGTGATTGAAACTTCATTTATTGAACGAAGGGGACGCACTGATGAAAGGGGGGGGGAAAGAGTTGTCAAAAAAAAAGGAAAAGGGTCATTCTTTAACCGTCATTGAACGAGAAACCAGGCGACCAATTCTTATCTTAAAAAAAAGGAATGGGGAGGCCAGACCTCTGCAGGGCGAAGTTTCCACCTGGGAAGGGACTATTAAGAACATTGCAATGGGGGAATCACACACCGGGTGTGAATCCATAGAACTGCGGAGGCGAACAATGATAGCTAGAGAACCCCCCGGGTGTTAGGGAAGCCAGGAGAAGGGAATTACCGGCAAAGGAAAGGGGAAGATGGAGGCTGCGATTTCACCAACTCGCTATCCTACTTCCTAGGTGGGTAGAAACGGAGACAATTGGAGAAAGACTGGTGGAGGTCTAAGGAGACACGAAAACGAGGGAAACATTAAGGACACCAGCGGGCCGGAAGACCAGTGGTGTAAAAAGGAAGCACAATAAAAAGGGTTCAAAGGATAATTAGGAGGGCTTGGAACCCGAGTGGGTTCGGAGCACCCAGCGAGATACGAGCGCTTATTGACGGAATCCACACGGAAAGAAATCTACTCACCTGAAAAGGCGCCAGTTTACTGAGGGAGGTAAGCCGCATACAGGGCAGAAGGATCCTGCCGATGAGGGGAGAAAATAAACGGTGGAGCTAAAAAACAAAAAAGAGGTCGAGGGATTTGGGGAGGGTAAAAAAGTAAACGCTGGGAGATTAAAATTGGGGGGTACAGGAAGACCAAAAAGCAAATGTTTTTTTGGTGCAAATGGGGGGCTAAAAAGGGGGAAAAGTTTTCAACTCGAAAGGTCGTTAAAGGTGGGCCATACGGGCGTGGACGGATTGTTAGGGAGGAGAGACCAGATAAAAGTATCGACGGAAAAAACCGATCAAAACAGAGTAGTAAAAAACGGAAAGCCGCACAGCCCGGATGAGACTCCAGGAGAAGAGTGTAAAAAGGGCTAGAGAAACAAGGAGAGGCTAACTAAGATCACCTTAACAAACGCCGGGATCCTCAAAATTCAGTTACGCGGCCCCGGAGTCGCGAGGGGTTGACAAAGATACCTTGTACTAGAACCTGTTTAATAGGGAAACGACAAATCCTGGCAATGGGGAGGCGGGCGAAAGTCATGTGAAGTGGTGTCCAAACCAAGAGAAAACAGCAAAAGGGGAGGAAAAAATTTTCAAAACAGAAAAAGAGCATCGCCAGCGCGTGCAACGTGGGGGCATGCACCCGAAAAAAACGATCCAGATGGGGGTTTTCCTCCCAATGAAGGAGATCCCCTAACGGCAAAAGATATAAATACCAAAATCACCAATGGGAGCAGGTGCAGGCTGAAGGGTCTTTAGGCGCAGTCAGAAAAACCCTAAGGGGGGATCTCGACTTAGGGGGAAACGAAACAACTGGGCCGAAATCAACAAGAAGAAACGCTCGAAAACCGTCGTATGGCCGGTGGAGTCCGGAATAAAAAGACCTGGCTTCCTGGTTCAAAGGGGATGACAAAGAAAAAAGATCACTTTTTGGGAGGAGACCAGGAGAAGAGACCAAACACCAAAAACGGTTCTCGTATAAAACATCTCGGAAGATCTGCCTGATAGCGGGGGGTGAATCCCGAAACCTATAATTTCAGGATGAGAACTTTCCATCACGAGAAGGGGAGGGTAAGAAAAGCCAAAAGCTAATCGAGACGCAGGAACCAGGGTGAGACAATTCGGATGGCACAAGTGGGGGAATGGAAAAAGAGGAAAAAACAACGGGCAAAGGAAAAGAAAAAAAAAGGGATGGCCAAGAAAAAGGAATGCCTGACGGGAAAGATAATAAGGGGGTCGAGGGTTAGTTAAATCGGTAAACGAACTGAACTACGAGGATTGACGCAAGGAAAAAAAAGTGCTGAAAAATAGAAGACATCCGGAACGCGAACACCAAGGGGCATCCAGATGAGGGGAACAAGCAGAAGGAAGGCCTTTTTTTTCAAGGGGAAAAAATTCTATCAAATATAAAAAACGAACAGGGTATGAGCTTTGAAAGTTGTTCAGGAAAAAGAGTGAGGCAGTACCCAAAAAGGAACGTCGAGGGGTCAGATTGTGGGGGAAAACTATCGGAAAAACAATAAAGAAGCGCGCAATCGGTAAACGTCTCTTCCGGAGAGTACGAAATTAAGGAAAAGCAAACTCTGCCCTCAAAAGAAAGCGGAAGGGGAGGGAGACTCTCGAGGAGGCCCAGTTCACGCGCAACAAATCACAGGGAAGGAAAGCAGTTTCGGCTTGAAAGTAGTATGGAAGAAGAGAACCACTAGTCAAGGGAGTCACGAGGTAAATGCGCAGAGAATGAAGTGAAAAAAAATCGAAGAAACCAAGACAAAAGAAAAAAATAATCACAAATTGAACTCAGTGGAAGAAGGTGAGAAAAGAGCGATCAGACTTAACGGCGAAAAAAAGGGACCTTTGAAAAAGACCAGAAAAAAGGTGGGAAGCATCACGAAAAGAGCGTTGGGCCGTCTGCAGAGCTTGCGCGGATCCAACCAAGTGCCGAGAGGAGGGAGGTCCGGGATGAGAACAAGGGAAAAGGAAAGCTCAAGGATTGAAAAAGAGGTTGGGTAAAAGGTCAAAACAAAAAAGGCATCTGGGAACAAAAAAGCGGCAAGCATTGGGACCGAAAGAGTCGCAGGCTCTCCGCGGGGAAAGACGGAAAAAAACCCCATCTGACTGGGAAAGGGGGACGGATCTGGAAAATCACCAGCGGCGGGTTAAAGAACGGGTTTCAGAAGCCCAGGCCCGAAAAAAGTCACATGATAGACGAATCGACCCCTGCCTACCATTCAAAGAGAAAAAAACAGTAGAGACGCAGCGATTGCAGTCCATTCAGAATGAATCTGGCGGTGCCCTCGTCGAAAATACCGTGGGTCTTGACAGCATGTAAAGGACAGAGGGGAACTAAGAAGGGTCTTCCCGTCACCGCGGAGGCGAAAAAAGGTCGGGAAGAAGGAGTCGGATGGGACAAGAAAAAAAAAAAAATGGGAATGGTACGAAACGCAGCAGAGGAAAAGGGAATGTGGGATGATAAGACTTCCCGAAAAAAAACGGAAAAGGGCCAGGGAACGGGTGGCTAAGGAAAAAAAAATAACGCCCAATTGGCGACGTGACCTGTACCACATCAATCAGGAGATCTCGCCGTGGTGTTATCGAGTCGACGTAATGACACCGTCGCGATGGGTAGGCGAGAAAAAAAAAAAAGAGGGAGGAGATTAACATATCTATATCCTCGGATGAAGAGGGGAATTACGAACTAAACAAAAAAGGAGGAAAAAAGGGATCCTATAGGGGGCACAAAAGAGCTCAAAGAAACGAAGGCTATTAAAATATACCCCGTCGGGAGGCACTGGTTCCGTATGAAATGACTCAAAACAAAGAAAGTAAAAAGTATCTCACAACGGGACGACCAGGTCAAAGGAAGGAAAGAGTGTAGAAACATGTACGAAAAGAAAAAGGGTACCCGAATAAGAAAGAAAACAGCGTCATGAAACGGCAAAGAAAAGAAAATTCCTAAAGCTCGGAAGAAAAACCAAGTTGTAGGCCGAAGGCGAACTCATGAATGGAATCAAGAAAATGCGTCGGAAAAAGCTGCCTGCGGCAAAAAAATACATGTGATCGTCGGGCAGGAAAAATCGGCCAAGTAAAAAAGGACAATGAAAAAGAACTCCGGGCTCTTCAAAACTAGGCGGAAGGAAAGAAGGCCAAGGATAAGAAAGAGGGGGGGATTTGAAGAAAAGAAAAAGATTGACAAAAGAGGAGGAAAGAACCCACGCCTCTGGGAGAAGGAAGGGAAATGAAATTAAGATAGAGGTACCTTAGGGAAAGATGAGGGAAGAGCAGGTCAACCGTGAAGCTGCAGGCCGATCAATTCGCAAAGTTTAGGGGGTACTGGGAAGTCCTCCTCGATGAAAGAGGGAAACATAAGTGAACGAAGATCGATAAGAGTGGGAACAGGGAGCAAGGGAAAAGATAAAAAAAAAAAAGACGACATTGTGGGGGAGTCTCAACGGAAGCGAAAGGAAAGAAAAAAAGGTAAAGTCAGTTTTTTCTGGGAGGGGGGGGGGGGGAGGGGAAATTTGAAAAAGGCGAAGGGGGAACAACGGACGGGTGAAAAAATTGACATCACTAAAGTGTGGATAGGCTAAGGAATAAAAAAATAAAAGCTAGAAAAATGACAGGGGGCGGACTGGGAGCCTACGAGGAACCGGGGGACACAAAAAGAAAAAGAACCCTTCATCTGCAAAAGGTGCCTTCGTGGTATTTCAAAAAAGAGTTCAGCGAGTATTCCGGAAGAAAAAAAAGAAAAAAGATGCCTTGCACAGTCTGCGATGGAAAGGGGGAAAAGAAAAGGGGCTTATAACACCCTCGATGAACATCGAAGAAAAATGGTTGCGGAAAAAAACTCTAAAAAGCCCAGAGGAAAAACATTGAGGGACGTCAGAAAAAAGGCAGGGAGGAAAGCATAAATTGCTTAAAATCAGGGAGAAAAAAAAAAGGAAAACCAACAAGGGGAGGGGCAGCAACGGTAGGGGCGGCCTAGGGGACAAAGCAGTACGGAGATTGAGCCCTTGGGGGCGGAAAATTGGCTCCTCACTGGCAAGGGGGAACAGAGGTGAGTACCCTGTCTAGTGGAAAGAAGAAATCGAAAAACGGTATAATTGCCCCATCCGAGGAAAACATGGGGGAGAACAGCCTCGGATGAGGTCACCTTGGGAAAAAGGCAGGGAAACTATTAAAACAAAAAGTGAAACGAAGGGGTATCCGACTCGGGTTTGATCCTATAACTGCGTCAAGAAAGTCGAGATGGGTAAAGTGGTAGGGGGGATTGGAAGAACAAAAGAGAGGAAATGGGGGCAAGAAGATAATGATAAAAGCGATTTTCAACCGCGATACAAACAGATCGAGGGATGAGACCGAACCGGGCGCTGTGGGGTGGACAGCAGGAAAAATACAATAGAGGCGCGGGCGTTTAAAAAGAAAAAGCAATTGCTCCGAAGAAGTAGGCATGGACCACCGGCTCGACGGAAAGGGGGAGATTCTGGTAGGAGGGGCTTATGTCGGGACCGAGAAGTGGGGAGAAAACACTCTATAAAAATAAAGGAGGGGAAGGGTGCGGGTAAAAAGAACACAAAAACCAAAAAAGCTCCCCAGGAAAGAAGGCGGTTCCGCGGATCTGGATACCGTCGCAGACCGAGCGAGAAAAAAAAACATGGGAGTCCACCGCGAAAACCCAAGCGAAAGGGTTCGGGACCTCGTGGCACGCGCTGAGGATAACACGGGGGGGGAAGAGAAAAATTTTGAAAACAGCGCTGCGGGGGGAACAGGAAAAACTCAAAAGTCAATGGAAAAAAGTGCACAGGAGTTGTTGAATGACGGAAAAGCGACCCTGTTAAATCAGGGGGAGACTGGGAGAAGTAGGGGGAAAAAAAGACCGAGAGATCAAGAAGACCAAGACAAGAGGGTCCAGGCGTGAAAGTGGAGCTACTACAAAAAAAACACAACGGAGTAGGGCAAAAAATAACGGACCAACCAAAGACGGAGGGCCCATCAGCGTACTTACCGCAATGGGTTTGTTTGCACAAGCAGCTCCACGGACTAGTCACCTTTTTCAGACGGGGCGATAGCAAAAGCGGAAAAAAGGGACATGGAAAAGAGTGAGAGTTGTGAAAAAAAACACTCGCAGACCCCTAGGACGTGAAAACAAAAGGAGGGTTCGTCCAAAACAAGGAGGAAGAGACCAACTCTTGAAAAAGGGGGGGATTGAAAAAACCGAACAATAAGAAAATTGCGGTGCCGGGGAAAACGGGGAACGATCAAAAAGAGGACCGGCGACGGGGAGGAACGAACAAAACCGCTTCGCAGAGAAAATGGACAGTGCAGGGGTCGCGGGTCGGTAGTCAGAGGCCGCACTAAAGAAGCCGATTATCGGAAAATGGGGGATGGACCGATCCGACCCCACGGGACGAAAAAAAAAAATACAAGACGCTCGAAAACCAGTTGAAACGTGAGGAGGGCTTCACATGAAGACAAGGCTTCAAAACTGCAAGACTGGCGGAAAACTCAAAGGGTAGGCCTCTGAAGGTTGACTTTCGCACAGACCGAGACAACGCTCACACGGGACTCAAGCATAAAAGATCTATCGAGACGGGGAAATAAAAAAAAAAATATAATAGAATGGATCGGACTCCGTCCGACCTAGAATTGGTCGGAATAAAAATACCAGTCGAAGAGGAGCGAAGGGAAAGCAAAAGAAGGTAGAGAGCACCAACAAAGGGGGGAAGACAATGCGTATGCAATTGAGGAAAAGAAGAAACAGCAGGAATAAAATGAAGAACTTTCAAGGTACGAAAAAAAAAGGTAGGAAGCAGGATGGGACAAGAAGGGGAGAAGGTCGTAAAGGTACAAGGATAAGAACTACCCAAAAGGGCACGGCGTGAAAAAAAGGAAGATTCTCCAATAAAAACGGCGTACCTTCGAGGCCTCCAATTATGAGGGGGAAAGAAAAGTGGGGGGGTACGGTTGAAGAATGGGGCGCTAGCAAGTAGGCGTGTGCGAAAACAGGTAGGCTAGTAACTGGAAAATCGGGCGCGGTGAGGGCGACGAACCACGGGCTTCGGGATCTTAGGGGGAAAGGAAGAGGATTCGGAACCAGAGAGGACGCTGAAGGAAGAAAGAATATCCAATTCACGGTGGGGTCGAAAAAGAAACTATCCGGAAGACTCTCGTACCTAGGCCAGGCAAAGGCCGCGAAGAAATGGAGGAAGGGGGGGAGTTGAGAAGCGAGCGCCCACCCACCAGGGCAAACGGCACGAGCAACCGAAAGCCCGAATGTGATAGATTGTAACCATTAAAGCAACGCAAGATATGTCAGTGAGAAAAAAGGGATGGGAAGGTCGAAAGCAAAATTTACAAAAGAGGTCCTTACCAACACTCCTGGAAATGCATAACAATGGGAACTCAGGTCATAAAAGAGCGGATAAAAAAAAGCAACAAGGTCGGCAAAAACCTCAGGTGGACCCGTCTGAAGAAAGGTGGGTGCAAAATCAGGTAGGAAGAATCACGCGGCTAACATAAACGTCTCAGCTTGCGCCGGTACATTCAACATTTAAACAGAATGGGGAGAAGGGGAAGAACATTCACGCCCGTAAATGGAGAGGAAGGGAAAGGGAAGATTGGTCCATAAAGCCGGCCGCCAACGATCCCGCGAAATACAAAGTCAAAAGGCGCAAGGGGTGTTCTTCCGGCGGCTGTCTCAGTAGATCCCTTGTTTTCTGAGACTAAACAAAAAACAAAGAAGAAGAGGAAGGGCTAAAGGAAGAACCCCGAGGGGGAAAGGGAAGCCGGATCTGTTCAGAGGGCAAGCACAGCGCTAAAAAAAAAAAGGGAACGCCGACAGAAATGGAAATCGAAACGACCTGCCTCCAGCGATGCTGCAACCCTGCGCCGAATAAACAAGGAAGGAAAACGGGGGGTCAAACACTTAGAGACCGAGGACATAAATAATTTGCTGCGAGATCAAAGACTGATCATATTGCAGGGAGAAGAAAAAAAACGCAAGGTCGGCTTCGGTACCCGCGACCCTGGACGGAGTCCGTCTAAGTTGGGAAAGCGAAGGGGGGAGGGAATGTGTCGAAAAAGGAAAAGCGTTCACTCAAAATGATGGGAGGAGGAACTGTAAGGATCACTTCCGCAGGACGGGTTCTCTCAAAGCGGACAAACAAGAAAAGGAACCCTCAGATTTAGCAGCAGGTAAAAGGAAGGCAGCCGCGGAGACAGAGACCGGTGGAAGCCGCGTCGTGATTGAAAAGGCAAAGAAATTCGATCAAAAAAACAAACAACAAGATGACGCAAAGGAGAATCACCTATAAAAGACGGTGGAATACGCGACGCGATAACAAGAGCTAGGGGACGAGGGCCGAACAAGGGACCGCGAGACAAAGAAAGGCTTGGAAGGGAGAAGGTGTCAAGGTAACCCCGGGCGGGTCGTACTCTGCAAAAGAGGAAGAACATATTCAACCGTGGCTCGCACGCGAGGCACAAAAGGCAGCCCATTTACTCAAGAGGAGAGAAGAAACGAAAGAGTAAAAAAAGGAGCGGGTAACAATGACGTAAAGCGGAAGCTCGCCGGGACAAAAAACGTTCATTTCCAAAACTACTACGAAAAAAAAAAGAAGGGATACCCTGAGAAAAAGGAGAAAGGGGGGAAGGACACGAGAAGGCGATGGTTCAGACATAGGACTTGAAGCAGGGCGATAATCCGAGACTCTATGTCGGCGTCAAACCTGGAGGAGGGCTTTGACTCTGAAAACGAGAAGAGAGGAAAAGGAAGTTCGAGCAAACGATAAGCCCGTTAACATACTCATGGCCGCCACCTCTCGAAAATCAATAGCCAGCGGCGGAAAGAACAAAAGCGGGCCGGGCCGGAATTTTCAACAAAAAAGAGGGAGAAGGGGAGGAAGCAAATCGGAAAAGGCGAGTCAAGGAAAAAGGAGTAAAAAAATCAATAACATGTGAATGGGGAATTCAATGCAAAAAAGCAAGAGAAGGAACTTTAAAGGCTTGAAAAGAAGGGGGGGGGGAAAAAAAAAAAAAAAGGAGGATAATGAAAAAAGGGGAGACAACAATTGTTGTCAAAAAAAAGGGAGAGCCGCGCAAGGACTCACGGAGAAAGATGTGATGAAGGGAGGAGTGGTTTCATCCAAAAAGTGGGGAAAAAATAAGGGGACTGGGCCAAAAGGGGAAAGACAGGAGACTCCGGGCAGGGGGAATGGCATGACGAGCCAGAAAGCGATGAAAATAACCGTCGATTTTCTCCTGAGAAAAAAAACCGAGAAGATAGAAAAGGAAAACTTAAGAGCTGGAGGGAATAACGGTTAAAGTAGGCAATAGGAATAGGAAAACGTCCCACAGAAATGGCGACAAAAACACAGGGAATCGAGAGGGGATTACATCCCCTCGATGGAAGAAGGAGAAGAAAAGCCTTGAGAGACCCAGCAAAAACCAAGAAAAAACGAGATCTCGAACCCAACTGGGTGTAAAATTGCGGCAGGATGAAACAGGACCCTCTGACAAGGTATGGGGTTCGAACGAGTCGGGGAGGAAGAGTCCTGTTCAGCCTGAGAGTCGAAGATGGGGTAAGCATGCGTTTGCGATTGCAATAGACGAAAGTTCCAAGGAGGGGGATGGACGCTATTTAAGCACAACAAATGAGGATGGGAAACCAAGAAGGGGGAAACAGTGGAAAAAATCGGCAGTTCGTAAACGTTGAGTGTGCGAGACAACTAAAAACCAATTGGCATACAATGGGTCTCCAAGGAAAGGGGGGGGGGGGGGAGAAGAGAATCAAGGCGGAAGAAAAGGAAATCTCAAAGGGGGGGAGGGGGGGGCCCCGTCCTCGGGACACAAAGAAGCATAAATTATAAAAAAAGTTGTGCAAAAAAAACACCACAAAGGGAGAAAGAGAGATGATGCGGGGAAAGAAAGTGTGATAGGAGCTGCAGAAATGGACCAGCAAGAAGAGCGCGTTCAGTTTTACGCAAGCTTGCCGAAGCATTGGTGGTAGCCAGGGAAGCAAGGCTAAAAAGGGTTCTATCAGAAAAGTGAGGAGGGAGGACAACGATTTGTGGGGGGAAGGAAGCATCAAAGTTAAGGAGTTGAAAGAAGCAGAAACCTGAAAACCCCGACGGCCCGTGCACCTTAGAAGTTGCGCGTGATGTGACACCGAAGGGGAGAATTATACCGGGAAAGCCTGTAGCTTAAGAAAAAGGAAAAATTCTGCAAAGACACATATTTCTGCACAAAACACGGGTTTCCTAGAAAAAAGGGAACTGCGAGGGGATAAAGGGGGGGGTAAGAAGAAGAAAAATGTGAAAACGAAGGGGGGGGGGTCGGAAGTTGAAAAACTCATCGGGCTTAAAAAATCGTGCAAAAAGGGAGGGTGGGGACTTTCTAAAAAATACACGTGATCGCAGAAACGGGGCCGAGACAGAAACAAAAATCCGAGAGCCCCGGAGGAAGCCAAAACTTAAGGGAAATCCAGCGGGTGAAAGGTGGGTACTCCTCACAACAACAACGGTATTAAAGTAAACCGTCCCACTCTGGATCACGAACATGAGCGGAAATCCAGAGGGGGGGCTAAGGAGGTTGGTAGGCAACGGAAAGGAAAGTTGACTAAAAAAACCTTGGCAAATGTCGAAGGCATCGCCTAACAAATAAAGTACCCGGGGGACGCGGACAGTTAACTAGTGAAGGGTTCAAAAAAAGAACGAATGCGCCCCCAGAAGCGTGGAAAACTGGGTCTGAAAAAACCTTCAACAAAAAACCGGGAGAGAAAAGAGGGGTAAATGGTTCTGAAACGAAAAAAAGAGAAAAAAACATCTTTGTTCAAAAGGTCAGAAAAGGAAGTTGCTCAAAAGCCCAGGGAATAAAGTTATCCAAGACAACCGCTTCTTCCTCCATCAAAAGGATAGGGAATGAACGCTGGACTGAGCGGAAACGAATCCCCACGACGAAACCTCGGAATCTCAGGAGGAATCAGACCAAAAGGTGTGAGAAACGACGACCATCCGCTCGTAACCATTGAACGTGAAGGAGCCTTGGGAAGGCAGCCTAACAGGGAGGGAGGCAACGAGAACTCACGGAGAAGAGCCGTGGATTGGGCAGCAGAGAAGACCCACCAGCACAGTCTCGTTCCATCATCGCATCTGCTGATACAAGGGGGAAGCGACTCTGCAGTTCAGGGGGACGTCAGAAGGAACCTCCTAGCCGTTAGTCCAATACCAACCGGAAGCATCTAATGGATAAAAAGGCGCAGTTAAGGATCACAAACCTTAGGGAGAAAAAGGAGGGAAAAACATGGAGGTGACAAAGTTCAGGCAAAATGGTCAAAAAACTGAAAGAAGAGGGAAAAAAAGGTTAATTTCAAAAAAGGGGAAAAGGGAATCGAAATACGTGCGAGGTCGTCGTTCAATAGAGGGTGCACGAAACTGACGTCCGTCGGATTGACCTAGAAAAAGAGATAAAACAAAGCGAAAGAAACTAGAGTTCGAACCAGAGAAGACATGAACAGTGTGAGGAAAAAAAGAAAGGAGGTCCATTTGGACAATAAAGAGAAGAGGGAAAGGGATCTGCAAGTAACTAAAGCAGCTTAAGACTTTTCGCGCGGCCTGGGAAGGAGAAAAACAAAGAGCGCTCTTTCTCAGTGAGCGAGAGAATCAAGAAGTAAAAAAGACCCTTAAGAAAAGGAGCGCACTTAACTCGGTGGAGAGGAAACTCACGAAACGCGATAGAAAAACTGCAAGACCGCGGCCGCAGATCTGTTGCCTTTGGCTCGAGGAAAAAAACCGGGTGTCAAAACGAAAAGAAGAAAAAAAGACGGATTGGGAAGAGTGAGACGGAAGGAACATAGTTCAAGAGACAAACGCACTAGAAAGGGGGGGATGAAGGGTCGGACACACCTTCGTTGTTCAATAGGAGAGGAAGAGGAGTCCAAGGATTTCTGAACACAATAACAAGGACACACAAATTTTACTCGGGGAAGAAGGGTGAATGCAGAGAAAGGAATAAACGGACGGCCAAGGGAAGAAAAACTGCCGTGTTTTCCACGTACCACTGTGGACCAATCGAGGGAGCTCCAAAAAAGCGGGACGGAGTGAGAATTGCAAGTAAACAAAAGGGAAAAGGGGGGATAATGGGGAAGGACAAGAAGAACACGGTGGCGCCCTGCCAAGAGTTTCTAACACCGACCACTAGAACGTAACTCAAGACAGGGTCAAAAAAGCTTGGGTGAGGGACAAGACGCTCGAGTAGAGCGCTGTGTCAAAAAATAGGGAATCAAAAATCCGCAATTCGAGTCAAGGGGCTGTAGAGGGGGTAAAGAAGAAAGAGCGGTTTGTTTGAAGATCTGATAGTTTCAGAAAGAAAATCCGCAACGGAAAGGCCGATAACGGAAGGGAGAGAAACCTGCCAAAAAACCAAAAAAAAAAAAAAAAAAAAAAAAAAAAAAAACAGCCGATGCGTCCAACTTAGCAAACAGAACTCGGGGGGGGAAGAAAGGGAAGAAACGCGGGGGAGCTCAGAGGAAGATGAGAATGGTGTGAGTCAAAGAAGAAAAGGTCATCGACCAAAAAAATGAGACGCGCCCGCGACGTACGGCGTCGTTAAAAAAAATAGTCCGGCCGTCAGGATTAAGGTGGAAATCGCATCAGAAAGGGAAGTGGGGGGGGAGTGGAAAAAGCGAAGGGCAAAAGGTGGGACTTCCCTGACTAACATGACTAACGAAACGGGTTATCAATCAAGGGGAGGAAAAAACAGAAGCCGGAAACAATTGAGCCGCAGGCAAAGGGAAGAGGACCTGGAAACAAAACAAGAGAACTTGGGTATGCTTACGAAAAAAAAGAAGGTGAGAAAAAAACACAACACGAGGAGAGGAAAGAGAGAGAAAAATAAAAAGTTTACGCAGTAGCGCAGAAACAAAAGGCGAAGGAAGAGAAGAGGGACACTACAGAAAAAAAAGAAGGGGGGGTGAAGGAGGATTGTCAAAAGGTAGGAACTTTCTTGCAGGCACTAGAGAAGACTGGCAGAAGAACATCAATTCACGGATCGTCGCGCTTACGGCAACGGCCGGGAAGACCATTAAAGAAAAGGGGAAAAAAGAGAAAAAAATTTGTGTTTTGAGAGAACAGGAGCGGTAACCAAAAAACGGGCGCGGCCGCGTCATGCCGTGGTCCCTGGGGCACTATGGGGAAAAAAGAAGGACCCTTACTACTAAGAAAAAAGGTCAAAAAGGATCACCAGAGGAAGAAAGTACTACAAAGCGTGAGAAAGGTTTTACATCAAGAAGGGGGAGAAAAAATCAATTTTGATTCTGAGAGAAAATGAGAGGAGGAGGACGATAAACTAAAGGCAAGAAAAAAGGAAAGCATGCAAAAAAGACCCACGGGAATAACTATTGGATTTGGGCCTGCCAGATCAAGAGGACTAAGAGAGCCAGCGGCAAAAAACGCTTGCCGCCTGATCCGGAGTGAGTTGCAAGAAGGAGAGGGGGGACGAAGTATACCCGAGTAGGAGGCAACGCGGAACACGTGGAACAAAAGATCCCTAAAAATCCTAGTGAGGGGAATGGCCAAAGCTCTGCCTCAGTCACCTCTCTTTCCGCGGAAGCGGGAACGACGGGTGGGGGGAAACAAGTCACGATTTAAAAGCAGTGGTAGGCCGACATGGTTTTAAACCCGGCAACAACACACAAAAAGAGAGGGCCCGGCAACTTTGGAGGGAAGGGCGAGTGGTTTTCAGTAAGATGGGGACAGAGGACGCTAGTGAACAAAGGGGCAAAAAGGCACCCAATAGAATTCGGGAGAGCTGAAAAATGCCAAGCAAGAAACGATCACAAAAGTAAAAAGTATCAGGGCTCGTGAACCAGTGTAGGAGAACAGGGGAAAAAAAAGGAAAAAATAATTAAAGAGGAGGCCGAGGCCTGGCAGTGGTAAATATTTCAAGCCGGAAGAAAACGACAACCAGCTGGAAGGGTCTAGAAGTAGTCGGAAAAGGAGACGTGAGGAGGACAAAACTAAAAAAAAACTCGATGAACTGAAGATACAAAAATCAGGGTCCAATCCCGCAAAGCTCAAAAGCTAAAAGTCTGAGAAACCAACCCTAATAGACAATAATATCGGAGAGGAAGAAGGAGGCAAACAGGACCTGCAGTCAATTTATTGTAGGGGCACACTTCATAAGCCAGAACGCAGGCAGGAGGGAAGGGAGAGTTTACATCTTGGTGAAATGGAAAAAAAAAAAGTAAACAGGTCGTGATTAAAGCTTGACAGAACCGCAAAAAAGGAGGAAAAATGTTCAAATCAGAGGAAAGATGGGGGAGAAAAAGCGGCTTCAAAGGGGACCAGGCCTGTTCCAGACTATTGCACACGCCAATTGAATACGACGGGGGAAAAGAAAGGGGGGAACCGGGGCGTCGAGAAAAGGCGTAGCGTGGGGGAGAAGGGGGGTTGGTACACGATGCTCGTTGAATCCGAGCATGAGTAAGTAAAGGAGATGGAACAACTAGGGAGAAGCAGGAGATCGCGATTATGAGCCGAAAAGGTGAAGCCTTGGGGGCGAAAAGGAGCGAAAACTGTGAAACGTTTACGCCAGCTTGCATAAACAAGGGGGTGGGAGCATTGAAAGAAAAAACCTTATCGAGAAATGGAGAGCGGAAGAGTTTCATGGACCCACATTGGGGGAGACAGTCCGGGGTAAAAGATAGATTAAAGAGCGAGTTCTGAATCAGAAGAAAAAAAACGGACGCCCCTGCACCTTGAGGGCAGAATGGGAACGGGGTGGAAGGAGGGGGAGAATTGTCTAAACAGAACAGATTGTAAACCACTGGAAAATTGAGGCCCGACCCAAGAGTTTGCTGTGAAAGGGGGGTGAGGGAAAGAAAAGGACAAAAAAGAGAGAGACCGGTAAAAAGAAAAAAGTTAAGAACGGAGCGGGTGCGCGAATAAAACTCCTCACTCGTACTATGGCAAACTAGGGGGGCAAATTTGTATGGGAAGAAGAAAGAGGCATCACCTGTAGAAGAAAAAATGGACGGAGACGGACAACAAAAACAACACGCAAAAAAAAAAAGGGGGCAAGCACCGGCGGAAAATAAAAAAGCGTGGGCCGTTGACAGTGACTCAAACACACACCCTATAGTCTTAAGAAGAGAGAGGAAGAAAAAAAATCAATAATGATCAAGAAAAGAGGGCAAACTGCGAAGGAGGGGAAAGTCGCTGAAACAAGAACCCCAGTTCCGAGATCACCGGTGTTCACAAGCTGGTCTAGCAGAACTCACAACTGGAAACGGGACGAGCCCGACCGAGGTTAAACAGAATCAAAAAAAGCCTTACAGAAGGAAGAAAAACCAATTCGAGACCCAGCGCGTGGAAATTGGGTCGGGAAAAGAAAAGCAGAAGCAAACCTGGGGAGGGACGGGGAAAGGTTGACGGGGGAGAACGCCGTAAGGAGACGGGAAATCAAAGATCCGCAAAAACCTTCAAAAAAAAAAAATTCAAGCAAAAATTGAGTCAGGTGCGGCGAAGTCGATTGGCTTAGGAGGAAGGAAAAAAAAGAGCGTCTCGAGGGCGGACCGAGAAAACGTGGACAAGAAAAAAGCCGCATCCCTCAGAACCATTGCGAGAAAACTGCGAAAGGAAAGAAAAAACTTGAGAGGCCAAGGGGGAGGAAAACATCACAAGAATAGACGTTGGAGGATTCAGGAGAGCTCAAACCCCATCTACTCGTCTCGTATCCATCACAGGACTGAAGAGGTAGAATGAGGTGACCAGAGGAAGGACTAGGAAGGAAGAGTAAGAATAATTGAAAAAAAAATGAAGTAAAAAAAGAACTACCAGTGAAAAGGTCAGGAGGGAGCCGCAGCAATTTAAGAGAACAAACCCATAGGACTACCAGTGATGTAAGGGGGGATTAAGATGGAGAGAACAGCCGACAAAGGAGAATAAGATCTGGCCACAGCCCCAAGTTAATTCTCCTCGGAGGCACATCTATACATGGGGACTATGAGGAGGGGAAATCTCGTAATCAAAGGGAACGGGAAATGAATCTGTTGAAAGAGAAAAAAGATTTACAAAGCCGAGAGCCAACGAACCAAAAGAGAACATGAGTAAAAAAACACCCATGAGAGGGTCCGGTTTCATTCACTATCGAAAAAGTGGTCGGGATAAACAATGGGAAGGCAGGAAAACGTGTAGGGGCTCTTTAAAGGTGAGGGGAGACGAAAAACAAAAAAAAGAAATCGAAGTTCGACTGCGGGATCCTCTACTAAACGCTTAACTACAGAAAGGATTAGCATCAAGGGTTGCTGGAGTCAGATGAAGAAGAGAGAAAGAAGAAATAAAAAACCACACACAAGGAAACGGCCGCAGATAGGATTGTCTACTACTTCTCGCAGGTCAAGTAAAGCGCCGAGCAAGGGACGTAGTTTTAGGAAGCGAAGGGGGGGGTCATTATCGTCAGCCTATGCCACGGCAGAGGGAAGGGTCGGAAAAAATGTAGGGTCCCCAAACTTCCTATATGGGAAAAGCGTTGACACCGAAAAACTAAAAAGGAAAGAAAATGGAAGCGGGCCAGAGAAAAAGAGGGAAAGCCGCCGACAATGTCGGCGAACCGCCTTTTAACAAGAAGACCTTTTTTACCAAAAAAAAGAGTGAAGAAGAGAGAAAAACTCATTTGGGCAAAGAGGGGGGCAGACTTGCGCGGGACGGCCAGGCACATATAGGAGGGGACCTGCACTCCGTGTCCCAAAGGTGGTAAAGAAGCGGAAACTTTGAGAAACACGAAAAAAAAAGAAGCTTGCCAAAAGCAAAAAAGCCGTGGTGAAAAAAAAAGGAAAAAATGGAAAGCTAAAATCGGATCCGCCAGAAAAAAAATAGTCGAGTCACTGGGTCGGAGAGGCAATCCGCCAGGGGAAGGAAGTTTAATAAAATGAACAGGGCAATAGGGGTAAAAAAGGAAGAAAGGGTACTCAAAGAACATGGATCAGAAGAAACATGCCTCAGGCAAAAAAAAAAACTAACCGCCATACCTTGCGCCACTTTCAGACATCTGAGGGGAGGCCCAGTCGACAGCCAAGGTTGGACCCTACTTCATGAAAAGGAGAAGAGGAGGTAAGGGAAGAAAAGCTCAAAGCCATACGGATGCGTACCCCACCAAAGACCATTCAAATTCCATCTCGGGAAATTTTGCTCCAACCTGTCAAGGAAGGGGGGAGATCCAATCTCTCTTGCGAAAAAAACAAACGTTAAAAGAGTTAGAAAGGGACAGGACCAGACGAAAGTGGGCCAGGCCCCGGGAGAGGGTTTATCCGACGGCGGACCAGAAGCCGTAACGCACGCGGGAGCGCCGGGAGGAAAAGAAGCAGAAAAAACGAAATACAATCTCAAGGGTCTCGGCGTAAGAAAAAACGGAAAGGGAGAAACAAAAAAAAAAAGGGAAAGGGCAAAAAGGGGATGAACTGAG
>Ga0179593_1310366_pt1 | contig 27832 bp, 34 predicted proteins | sample CZODoug2_1_08_16_FD_185931 | JGI IMG/M metagenome (GOLD analysis project Ga0179593, IMG submission 185931) | Vadose zone soil fungal communities from Angelo Coast Range Reserve, California, USA - CZODoug2_1_08_16fungal (PacBio error correction) | ecosystem: Environmental > Terrestrial > Soil >...
TGTGTGGTTTGGGGGGGGGGTGCCCGCGTGCCCATCCTATGGTGTCAGAAGGGGTTGCGCCCAGATCCAAGTCACGGTCACACTCAAGGTGCGCAAAGAAATCAGAATGGGAACGACGTCCGAGGTAAAGAAGACTAGTTGGGGCGCGCCGAAGAGCAAAGGGAAAAGACCTTGCGTTAAATAATCCAACGGGGACGAGGTAAGACGGAGAGTCGAAGAAGACTGGTCGGGAGCTTTCGCATCAGGTGGGAAAAAACGGCTCGCATACAAATGGTTACTTAGAATTACAGATATGAAACGAAGTGAGCTCAGGGGTGAAAGAAGGGGACAAACAGCAGGAGATAAGATCAGCAGATCACACAGCGCCCTTAAGGGATGGAAGGGGTCTTCCGTCATAGAGCCAGAGAGCGCCAAAAATAAGCGCAAAAGAGGAAAATCGATTCTGCCACAGCGGGAAGGCTGTACGAGGGAAAAATTGCTTGAAGTGTAAACGGGAGAAAAAGCGCACAAGCGTCGAATGTGAAAGTGCGTTCACCAAATGAAGGGTCTGGTAGGGAGAAAAAAGAAGATTCAACCCGGCAAAGAGTCACGACAGTAAAGAGAACCTATGACAATAAATGCTGGCAAAAAGTCTCAAGCAATCGAAGGCATCACCCGCGCGACAGGCAAAGGCGCAGAAGGTAACACAGAGAAATCGAAGACAATCAAGTGTGCGGGCTTGCTGAGAAAATCGCATTGGGTGTCCAACAGGGAGAGCGAGCGGTTGAACAACGCACTTCACGATAAAAGCAATAAAACAGAACGAAACATAAAAGTTTAAGAAAAAGAGAAGAAACGGAAAGCCACAAGAAAAAGCTCGTCGTCGTGGGGGTGTCCGGCCAAAAGTTGGGAGGCAGGAGCTCGACAAATCAAACCCCCTGTTCTGAGGGGGGAGGGAATAGGATGGATGCTGGTGGGGTAAGAAGGAAGGGGCCGTAAGGAAATAGGCAGTACCAAAGAAATCGTACGACAAGGATCAGCAAAATGCAAAACAAGGGCTGGAAAAAAAAGGACACTCGAGAGATGAAAAACATCAATAGAATGAGGTGGAACATTGAAAGAATTACGTCCGTTGAGAAGATAGAATTCTCAGCCCTATGGAAAGGCGCAGAGTGAAGTCGCCGGACTGAACCAGCCAAAAAAGACGAAACGTGTGGCCTTCCATCAACCTGACCCACTGGGCTTCATCTCGGGCCGAAAAAATTTTTCGGAGCAAGGAGAGAAAGGGATTACAATGGGCGATCCCTGGCGGTTCGGCAAAGACTGCTTAGCAAGAGTGATGCAAAACTGTATTCGGCAAAAGTGGACAGGCGGCACAGCAAACCAGGCAAAGAAAAAAAGAAGAGGTAGCCTTCTATATTGAAACCGCAACCGAACAACGAGGGACGACGCCGCCTTCCAGTGTCACGAAACGCAAACAATGGAGTTCCTAAAAAATCTCCAGGGAAAAATTTGATATGTTTAATAAAAAACGCGCCGGGAGGGGACAAGTTGCGGCCTTGCAATGGCGAGCGAAGACGTAGCCTGGTCACGCAAAATCCTCACGGTGTGAAGCCTCTGGCTACAGGGGATAAACAAGAGTCACCATCAGGGATTGCCCAAGCAAGAACCGCTCACAGGCACAGCAGCAAATATCGCCGGGGGAGACCGCATGGTTAAAAATATCGATAAGGCGCTGAGAAACTTCAAGACTGAAAAAAAACACCCTAAACAAAGGGGATGGTCTGTCGGGAGGGGGTCTATTTTAATGACTCGAGCAGCCAACCCCGCCCGACCAAAGGTTCTCAGGCCATCCGGTAGATTCGCTACAAAAGAGATGTACCCAGGGGCGTTCTGCTTGCCGGAAGAGTAGGATACCAAGGCGGCTGTGGAAAGTCGAACGGCCAGAGAGCAAGCGGGGGTGTGAGGACGGCATAGGAACGGTCGGGTCGCGGGGACGGGGGGGGCAGCGGGGGCCCGTGCAGGTAAGCCAGAGGGGACCTAGGGGGTAGGTAGGCAGGTAGGGTGGGGTGGCCGGAGGGAAGGGGGAAGTCAGGGGCGGAGGTTTGGAGTAGCGCAAACAAGTGCGGGTTAGTGACTGGGAAGGTGCGCCGGGGGAATATTGAGGAGTATGGGGGTCAAACGAGGATAACGAGGGAGGGGCCAACAAGCGGTGCGCGGTGTGGAGTGCCTAGCGGGTGTGCCAAAAGAACGCAAATAGGCGGGGGGAGTAAACCGACATCTCCTCGCGGGCTGGGTCGAGAGATAACGTAGTCCGTTCGGAGAATGTTGCAAAAAAAAACGCTGCAGGGAGGGTCGACAAACTTCTCAATAGAAGGCGTCATAGGCACTGGAGGCTTCGCGAGGCGAATCTCTGTAGGTGGACACGTGTCGAGGATCTCTAAAGATTTGTAACCGAAATAAGGGCATCAAAAGGGAAGCAGTAAAAATAGGTTAAGAAAGTTACAATCATCAGGATTACACCTGTTTATACCTCAGGACTGGGAAGGTGCACCGTCCGACAGTGAAGAAGAACCACGACACAGCAAATTAAAACGCGGGGGGACGGCGTGGTGCTTGTGAAACGCATTCACAGGGACGATTACACTTCAGAAAGCTTGGCGCAGCTTGAGAAGTTGAGGGAGTCCGTCGGGCAAAGTATGCCGCAAATCGGAAACGAGGAACTACTAGGAGTCGTCAACGCGAACCTACGTTCACGGTAAGAAAAAATCATACAAGATGGGAACACCACGGCTCCTACAAGGGCGAGGAGGCAAAACAAATGCTCGCCGCAGGGAAAAGGCGTGGGTGAGGGTAAATGACTTTGGTCGAACATCCAGAACGCAAGAAACGAAGCAATAATTTTAAGGCCAAGGGCGAGTCATTGTATGTTAAAAGGCAGATTAAGGGGAGAAAGACAAGCGGAAGGCGTTGAAAGATCGGCTGACCCTCATGAAGCAAGACCTTGCGTTGCGGGATCCACCAATGCTTAAAACCCGAATCAAGACCTGCACCTAAGGCGGCAGAGGCAACGGAAAGATCCGCGCACAAATACACGCAAAGATAATCCGCGGAAAAAAAAGATGTGACGTCGTCAGCATTCCGGGAGAAAGAGACCCAACAGCACGCGGGCGGGAGTCTCTCAAATGACGATAGGGAGCACGGCGTCTGGTCAGATTACTAAGCCCACTTGTCCATCCGAGAGGGGATCAAGTGAAAAAGACTTTTGGACAAAAAGGGGTAAGTAGAGAGGGAACATGAGACTGGTGGAACGGGGTATTAGGTTTCAGGATTCCTGAAATAATGGAGCTCGCCCGGGCGCAACCCGCGAGCCCGTTGAAAAAAAAGCAAGCGATGGCACGGGAATCAGACCACCATCCGCGTAACGGGTGAAAGTGGTGGTTCGGGGAAGAAAGACGGATTGGTGGAGCACAGCTGCGACTCACGAAGGGAAACGAGTGGCCATCAGCTTAAGGTGAGGAAAAGTACACGAAAACCAGGAGTCATCAAAGCAGAAGCCAGTTTTCACCGGCTGTGTAATAAACGCTGAGGGTTTTACCAAGAAATGCGGGCAGTGCGCAAGACTCAGAGCCACAAAAATCAAGAAATGCCGCCCGCCGCACCTTGAGGGGCAACTCAGCGTTAGGAAGCGCAAAGAGGGTCAGAAGGGGAGGGGTATTAGACACGGGCTAAGGGGAGGATGTAACACGGGACTCTAATAACCCCCGCACGCGTGGTCCCGGAGGAAAAAACTGCGCAAAAACAATGACTAATAGCGAAACGACAAAGTCCCTTTTACTACGACGGTTTAAGCGGAGAGGAAGCACCTCTCCCGAGTGTTGAACGGTGGGTGGGAAAATCCGGAAGAGTATGCAAAAGAATCGCCTGGCGCCGGGCGCAACCTGTCCATAGAGCAATAAAACCGGTAACAGACTAAAGGGGAAAAAACGCTCATTGACATCCAATCGACAACGTCGAGTGTCACCGGACGCGGCAATACTGCCACGTTTCGCACGAAGATATTACCGTGGCGTAGAGGTCAACGTGTCAAGCAAAGAACAAATGACAGGGGAGAAAACTGACGGGAGAATTCAGTGACCGTTGCTCGGAATCGGCGTCGCAGCATTTAAACGAGGGGCTGCGACAAAGTCAATAGGTTTGGGAAAAGGACCGGATGAGATGACTAAAGGGGGGACTCACGTGACGGGAGCAGAAAAGGAAGCGCGACGTGATGAATGATTCCAAACTTCACGAGGGGGTTGGAAAAGGAGGCGTCCGGCGTCCGGGGGACGGATCGGAAAGCGGTGGACCAAGGGCGGCGGTCCCATAAAACGCCGGAAAGAAAAATGAGGCAAAAAAGGCATGGAATTTGGGAAGCACATTTCTAGGCAGCGTGCGCAGCGGGCTGGGCGGGTGCAGATTTTCCGAAGAAATGAAAGCAACCAAGTTGCAGTCGCGCGCATTGATAAGTGGGTTTGAAAGGGGCCGCGCCAACGCATTAAGAGGGAACGGAGAGGCTCTGGAATTTAAGGGGGATTGGAAAACTTGTGCTCGACCGGGAAAAGGAGCTTCTGCGGGTGAACAGCCAATCTCTTCGCTATTGAGAAGGCGCAGGCACCAAACCGCAGAAAAAAGGAATCACGACGGAGGAACGGGAGTGGTAAAAAATCTATGCGTCAAGAAATGCATGCCGGTGAAAGAGACCAGCGAAACAACCAAAATTGGAGTGTGGCGGTAAAGAGAGGGGGCATGAACTGCGAGCCGTGAAAACCAAAAAGAAGGAGAGTAGGAAAGGGAAGAAGGAGGAATGTTAACCGCAGAGGCGAGGTGTGAGCAAGGAGAAAACAAATCGTACTAGAGAAATCATATCAGGAAGTGAGAGAAACGTGGTAAAATAGAAACTGGGGAAACCCCAGAAGGAATCACGAGTTTCAGCATCCAGGTTATGAGTCATTATAGGAGCGCATAAGGGGCTACCTACCGCGGTCATTTAATGCCGAGAACGGAGACTCACGCCAGACAATAGCGATAGCCAAAACGCGTCGAAAAGGGGATCAGGGTTCATGCAAGTTTTTTGAAAATGAAGAAGGAGATCAAACAAGGCCACAGAAGCTCTGTTGCGTTCGGGGAAGATTTCCTCTTCGCCGCAGCGGATATCCAATCGTAATAGTTCCAAGAGGGGGGATCGGTAACTCCAGGCACGCATAAGAAGCATGAGGTATGTGAGGAGCACATAGTGAGAAGTTTGGGCGTTGAAACAGCCAGAAAAAGAACGGAACGGTGTACGAGTCGTTCGTTAATAGTTGGGACATTCTCAAGTAGAGAAGAATAAAGGTAAAAGCTTAAGAACGAGATCTTGGTCGGGTGGAGGCCTGCGGGGACGAGATCTCTGCAGTCGTATCCAGGAATAGGGAAACAGAAAGGGTGGACGTCTACTTGATCGAGGTCCAAACAAGGAAAAGAAGACAGAAAAGTAAGCCGTCGATAACTGCACTATCAAAGTGCGGGAGAAGTTTGTAGATTCATGGAGGCATGGAAGTGGCTCTACGCTTGAAGCTGAAAAGATACGGCTACTTAGAGAGAAAGGAGTGGCGGGTTTGTCGTGGTAATTTGGCTCAAAGTCGCCTGGAAGGCACAGGACACCAAGGTCCAGTGATGAATCCACGGGGCGAAGCAGGCGAGGAGGGAGGCAAGATACACGAACATGAAGAGGAGAAAATGATACTAAAACTCCAGAGGACGACGAGCTGAAGCAAGGGGGCGTTGCCTGGAAGAGCACTTTCTGGATAGAGTTTTCCGCGGAATAGACGGAGGACGTCAGGAGACTGCTACGGGAAGCAGAAATGCTGGCAACAGGCGAGAGAAAGGAAGAGGGCTGAGCTAGGGGGCGAACCTTACAATGTGCTCTGGAAGGAGGGCATCGGAGAGGGCCAAATACTGAAGTCAGACCACCTGCAGTGCAACATCGTCAATTGGAGAAGTTTGACGGCTGGAAGAAAACCCGAGTAATGAAAGCTTTGCCAAAATAACAACCCTAAACCGCCAGGAAAAAGGATGGTTGAGCGCTGGCGGTTATACACACTCAAAAGGTCAAAAAAAAGAAAACGGGAAGAACAAAAAAATAAGAACGCGTGGATGGAGTCTGAACTGGGGGGTTTTTAGTAGAAGAGCCCTGGGCGAGTCGAGAGTCGATAAACTCTCAAAAAATGGGCGAGAAGCTTGGGGCCAGACCGGAGAGATTCGGGACACCATTGAGAAACGCATAAAAAAGACAAAAGAGTGAAAAAGTGCGAGAAAAAGGAGACTTATTCGTGGGGGGGGGGGGGGGGGGGGGGGGGGGGGGGGGGGGGGGGGGGGGGGGGGGGGGTGCACTTTCCAAGGGTGGATGAATGTGATGATGAGATACGGGAATGATGCAAGGAAGAGGGCTAGTTGCCGCAGCGTTGAGAAAGATGTGAGGAGGAAGAAAGCAGAGTATTATCGGGGAACGCACGCGCGATTGGCCCGTTGAGAACCATCCCTCACGTTTTAGGGTGCGAACTGGAACAGAGGGGCGGTAAAAGGCCACCAAAAAAAAAACTACGTCAGCAGGCACAGGCAGCAAAACATATGGCACGTTGAAATTAGGCTGCGCATGAATGGCAGACAAACTTCGGTACTAAACGGATACGAACAGGGTCAGAAGGGGGGACCTGCTGGACTATGACCAAGTCGCTCACCGAGCTGGAAACAGCAAACGTGAGATCAATCACTGAGCTTAACTAGCGAAAGGAAAGAAAAAGGTGGGGAATCAAACTGGTTCGCGACCTTGTAATTCGAACGGCGTTAGTCGATAACCGCTTCTTCTCACGATAGGGGGCGCCTGGCAGGGCTAGGGAAAAGCCCGACTCCGAGATGTACTTCTGCGCGCGAAGGAGGAGAATTCCGAAGAAAAAGGAGTTCCAGGCGGAGTTGACGCAAATAAAAGGGGAACCGGGAAGGGGGATGGGCTCCTTCTACACCAGAGCGTAGGGGGGAAAGGATCCACAATCAAATCAGACAAACGGAGGAGAAAAAAAAAGAGGTGGGACCGCCCAAAAGGACTGGTGGCGAAGGGTTGCGCAGAATAATGCAACTGGGGTCAACCTCCTAAGCAACCGGGAACACGCCGATGGACCCAGACGCGCCGCAAGATCTAAACGCAGCATCAAGGAAGAACAAAGAGGGGAGGGGCTCAAACATAAAAAAATGGCAGTGAGCGTGCGGAAGAACCGCCTGTGCTAGCCATCTGTTGTTCGGGCACCAAGGGGACGCATAAAAAAGGGGAGTTCTTCGAAGTGCAAAGACGCAGTGGAGACGCTCAAAAGTTTCCGAAGTGGAAGAAAGAAACCTTAGTGAGAATGATCACATCAGCATGTCACACCGTACAGACAAAGGAAAATGGTCTTTAAAAGGACGCGGACTCATCCGCGCCACAGGATCGCGCGTCACCCTAATAGTCAAAAAAAGAAAACAAGCCGCACGCTCGGTTCAGGGAGTGTAGATAGGAGAAGAGAAATGGCCGCGCGGTTGCAGCAATAAAGGGAAGCAAAAGTCAGATGGAAGAAAAAACTCCGATTCACCACGCGAAAGTGGGAAGGGAGAGGAGGGAAAACTCTAGGCAGGACGAAAAAATCGGCACGACGCGGTAAAATCCCACAGAACGGAATCGGAAATGGACAAAAAAAAAAGAAATAAGCTCCATTCCGAACCCCCGTAAGACGTGAAGCAGATAAATAAGCAGCCGGGTGGGCAATCGCGCGGACTAATGTCGGGATTATGCGACGTAAAACCATGGTTTTAAACCGTATCTGCGGCCGTGGAAAGCTTCCGAGAAAGGGGAAGTCGAATCGAAAAAAGTGCGATTAGAAGAAAAACAAGAAACCGAACAGAACGACAGAAAAGGGGTCTCGGGTTCAAAAGAGGAAAAGGGGGAGGGGTGGTCAAGGTAGCTCGCAGCAAGAAACTCCAGGGTTGAGGATGGAAAAAGGAAAATTCTGGGGAAGATTAATATAATCGACCTACGTTCGTCTACCAACGCATGAAAGTCTGACGTCAAACTTGCGAACTCACCGCCAGGGAGGAGGCCGAAAATCAAATAAGCGACTGACTGGGACCTTTAATAAAAGGCATTGGCAAGCAGTAAAAAGCGCCGAAAGGTTCGTCACTGTATAAAGGGGGGCACGATTTGAGGACAGAAAGTGTCCAAGTTAATAGAAGGCCAGACTACTCACAAGAAAATCCGCAAGTAAAGTGGAGGCAAGGGTCACGGCAAACACTGACAAGACAGCCAGAAGGGTTGGGTTCTCAGTGAGACCACGGTCTGAGGTAAGAATAACGTCGTCGGGGAGAATGGTGATTCATAAAGGAAGGGGGGCTAAAAGTTAACGGCTAAAGGCGCCTCACAAAAGAAAACATACAAAGAAAGGGAAATAAGTCGCAAAGAAGATTCCCCCCGCGGTCAAATCGTAGTACGGCAAGAAAAGGAAATTTAACCGCAAAAAGGCAGTCTAAAAATCTCGTGAGAATAGTGTTAAAGATGAACCGACGATGGATTCTGGCCTTGCGGGAGGAATCGTTAAAAAACCGATACAACCAACCGGGGGCAAAAACCAAATAGAAAAAATGACCTAGGTCTTCCCCAGGGGCGATTTCAAAGATGAACCGGAAATCACCAAGAAGAAAAAGCTTCGCCATATTGCAGGAGAGAATGGGCGCGCTAGCTAACGCTGAAAGAACTTGGCTCGTCAAGAAAGAACAGAGAATCAACCCCACTTAGGGTCTACTGTAGGAGGGTATGGTACAAGAACTTCACAGATGTCCACAAACGCACCCGAGCCGAGGATCAGACCATAAACGGAGAGGACCATAGACCGATATCAAAACTAAGGGTCCGAGAAAATCGAGTGGGGAAGATCACCGGCACCCTGCGCCGCCATGCAACTTCAAGCCTCCAAAAAAGATAAGGCCGCGGGATAGCGGGTTGGGGGTAGAAAGGGTAAGACCGGTTCAATTTCCAGAACCATCAGCCAATAGAGGAAAAAAGGGCGGGAGGGGCAGGCGAGAGATGAGGAAAGCTGACGTCGAAGAGGGAGGAATTACTCGAGGGAGGGGAAAAGCCTACTAGAAGTCCACAGGCGAGGGAGTTCGCGCGGGGACATGAAAGTTGCAAGGTGGGGGAAAAAGAAAAGTCGTTTCTGAAAGGACGAGGACAAGGAGGCCACCGGCAGATAGAGAAGGGAAGGACAACTCAGGTGACAATCAAGACACCTTGAGAGCCTCACGGCTGAGATGGGGAAAAGGCAACGATATCATGCGAAGACGACACGCACAAGGGAAAATGAGAAGGGGGGGGGCTTTTCGGCAAAGAAAATCAGATTGACGGAATAAGCACGTAGCAAAGAATCAAACGAATTGAGGAAAATGATGCAAGGGAAAGGAGGGTGCAAAGCACGAGAGGCGAGCAAATTGAAGAATGGGGAGATGGCGAAAGCAGCTAAAAGTGGGAAAGACGAGCCACATAGATCAAAGCCTCCAAGGAAAGTCAAAGAACGTCACACCGGAGGCGGGCTCAATAAAAACAACGAGCTAATACATAACGAACCGCAGGCTGGGCTGTATTGCTCTTGCTCGAGACAAAGAAACCCAATACCCTCGCCAAGGGACGGAATCAGTCAAGATTCCATGGTGAATTAATCGGGGTCCTGCGGGGGGGGGAACAGCCGCGCGGAAGGGGTCAATCATCGGGTGCCAAAAAAAGCAGGAAGAAAACGCCCTTGCGTTGAGGGGCCAACAAAAATAGGCCAACCCCGACTCCAAGAAAGGACACTTAGTCATACTCGACCTCACGTGACGTAAACCAAACTCCAGATAAGCGGAACAACGATTCCTCTAAGAGGGGCACGGGGCAAGATAATGCCAAACAGTGAGCCGAAAACGAAGGGTGCGCTGAGAATCGAAACTCAAAAGTGAGAAGAGGTTGAAAACGCCGGAGTGGAAGACGAGGCGATCAGCAACGTCATCATCACGAGGGGCAACAAAGGGCACAATTGGGAACGAGGCATCAAAAATCGAAGGTGTTAATAATGTCAATGATCGGGTGGGGGAAATAGGGGAGAAAGGCGAACTATTGTCTTAAAGTTGCCAAGGATACGCGGCCCAAAGCCATCAGCAGTGAAAGCGAACGAAGGGGTACAAACGCAAAAAAAAAAAGGCGGACGCAGAAAAAAAAGAGGAAAGGACGTTCGTTAAGCAGAGATTGAACACAGAAAGACGCGCCTAACTGGAAAAAAGAGGGGCTTTGCCCACGATAGGTGGGGTAAAAAGGGGGTAAAAGAGAGAGGAAAAGGAGGAACTCCCCTCAAAAAGAAAGCCGCGAACTAAACCGGGGCGCTGTAAGAACAGAGGGTCATCAATTTGAGTGCGACAAGGAGGTAACTAATTGGCACGCGCCCAGTGAGGGTGAAAAATCAGCTGTTCTTAGCGCCCGAGAAAGCGTTAGCGGATTATTCTGTAAGGCGAAAACGTAGGAAGTGTAGCAACGTGCCGCTCGGTGGTACAGCCCACCCTCGCGTTGTCCATGTCCAAGCAGGAAGAAGCCAAACAAAAAAACTCTACAACCCAAACAAGGGTTACGGAGACGGGAAGGGCGGAAAGACTCTTCTGCCCAGAACTCTTTCCGGGTGCAGGGGGGGGGAACTCAGCAAGAGACCTTAGGGCGAAAAGTAAGAGCGCAGAAGAAATGAATCTGGAAACGCAGAAAAAACAAAAAGACATTACAAGCTAAATGAACGGTCCGTACCGCGCAAAAGATGTGGTCAAGTGCAAAAACCCTAGGAATTCTACCGGTTCTCTTAGAGCAGGCGGCGAAAAGCAAGCCGGAAGCACAATATGCCCGCTCACTGAGGGAGTAAAAAAAAAGGGGGAAAACTTTGGGCTAGGAAGGCTAAGCAGCATTTACGGGGAGACAAGCATGCCGAACGGAGGCAAAATCTTTTGGTCCTCGGGGTAGCAGGTTTAAACGTCAAGGGCCGGATCAGTCGCATTCGGATCGGGAAGACGAATGCAGGTAAGGGAGCACTGGGAAACGCAAGTTTGATCGAACCTCAAATGATTGATTAAAAGGGGTACTTTCAACGATCCAGTCTTGGCACCTGGCGCGGCGTATCAAACGAATAGCCAAACAGGGGCATGGGATTTTTCAAAACATTGGGGAGGAAAAAAAGTCGAGGTTGCGAAAGGGGAGTGTTAAGGGGGGAGCGGACAAAACGGAACCACCGCTTGACCACGTGAGCGCCACTTCATCGCCGTGGGGTGAAGTCGGTGGAAAAAGAAACATGATAGAGACTTGCGCTGCTATCCCTTGGGAGGGAGATTGGAGCGAAAGGAAAAAAAAAAACGATTATAATGTTCAGACCGCATAAGTAGGAAACAATCGAGTCCGCGTTTCGGATCGAGCGTCAACCGAGAAAACGGGAAAAAAGAAGAAAGAAAAAATAGACCCGACGTAGTATGGGTTTACAGAGCAGAGGAGATATAGTCACCTAAGGCAGAGGAAAAAAGAAAAGCTCAAACACAGCGCTAAAGTTGCTGTTCGTTGTAGACACAGAGAGTTCAAAAAAGAAAAAGGGCCACATCAATCACCAAAGGGGTCATAGAGGGGAAGAGCGAGGTTGTTAAGCAGAGATCTCTTTTATCTCAAAAAACTTAGCCGGGGGGTGGGGGGGCCCACCCATCGGCTCAAGACCGAAAAATCCAGCAGAGGACCCCGGTTCCCATAGTATACAAGGGATAACAAAAGAGAGAAAAGACAACTGCAGAGAAAGGAGTCCGTCTGACGGGAATCTCAGCCCTGAAGCGAGTTCCGTGCAAAGATACTCCTTGCAAGAAGCTGCAAAAATACCAGACGCCGCGGTCTATCATCCCGTGAAGTCATGGCATGAAAGTCGACTCCTTCGACCAACCGAATTCCACAAATGGAAATTTTGTAGGGAAAGGGATGTCCTGCGACACTGGAATGAGGTATATTCCAATCGGTAGAGAAAGAGGGAGGAAGGAAACTCAAATAACCGGCTGTATAGGAATTCGTGAAAAGGTAGGGGGAGAGGGACATGGGAAAGAAAAAACGCGAACCAGCCGAAAGGAATAGAACAAGGCAAGGGGGGGTACCTTCTGCGGTGGAGGGAAGGAGGGAGTTCGAAAAGACAGAGCTGAAACTGATAGTGCCCGCCGGCGAGGTTTAGCATAGGGGAGGAGGGGGTAGGCCGGCGGGGCAATCAGATCAACTCGGTCTTAAGGCGTAGAAAAGAACAGGAGAAAAAAAATCTCCGTGAGAGGAGTTGAAAAAGCCGACGGCGGAGGAGTCGCAACAGCAGGAAAAAGAAAAAAAGCGTCTACGTTCAGAAGGGGGGAAGAACAATCAAGGGGGCGGGGGGATGTTGGTTACTATTGCCACGTTTTGGAAAATGAAGACGTCGACTAGACTTGAAGCGGGTAAAGATGGAAGGGACTGGAAAGGACTCTTTAGTGTGAACGTTGGAGGGGGGATTTGCAAAGCGCCGATCACACGCGAATTCCGACCAAAGTCTGGAGGAATCAACAGAGAAAGGCGATGTGCGGGAAAGAGGCAGAAAGACGCCCCAGGAAATTCTGGGGAGCTTACCCCAAGTGTTAGTTAACGGGCAAGCTGAAGCAGCGCAAGGTTTGAAGAAAGAAAACAATCCTGGGGGCAAAACGGATTTTGGAAAGGCGGGCAGTTCGTGCATTAAGTCAGAGATCTACGGCAGACAATCCTGAGCTGAGAGAAAGGAACATGACGGTCCGCTAAGAACAATGTAGAAACTCTATTGCAATTTCAAAACAAATAAGGGCTTTCGCGATGCCACAGACACGTGTGGCGAGTACCAGTCAAAGGTAAAAAGGCGGATGGGAAGGGAAGAATGGCTATTACGGAAGCACAAGCAAAACAGTCCTAACATACAATCAAAAATCCGCAAAAAAAGGCCCCCCCGTTTGGGCAAACGAAGGGGGGAAGGCTAACAACCGAGAAAAGCCGAACAACTACACTTAGGAAAGAACGGGAACGCAGGGGGAGGGTAGGGCGGTGTCGGATTACCTTTCGGATAAGTCACGTATGGGCAAAGGGATGGGAGGATCTACGAGAGACCGGGGCGAGAAAAGGCTTGCCCAAGAAAGGATAGAAACACCATGGCACCTCAAGAAGAAAAACAAACTGAGTCCACCGAAGGCTATTGCAACCAAGCAGGGACCGAGGAAAGTATGCTTCCCGCGGGTGGGGGGTGGGGTGCGGGCACAGGGCGAATGGGGGCCAGCATTAGCGGTGGAGAAGGATAGTTCCCGCGCGGGTCTCTAGGGAAGGGCGGCCGAAGGGAGGGCGTTCTAAAATAAGGACAAGAGCTCAGGGTTAACTACGGTGGGAAATCCGAGAAAGGGGCTCTGAATGGCTGCAAACTTTCAAGAAACGAGAGAAACCAGGTCGGGTACTCAGAACTCACGTAAAAAGATCAGGGCGGAGTTCGATGAAGTGCTTGGGTCAGGATTCCTGAAGCGCTAGGGAATGCCTCGAAGGGAAAGAACTTGACCAACCCTTTGGGGTCGGACGGGGGGTGGGAGGCTGCCGGGGGTGTGGCCCGGAAAGAAGGCTCTCCTCACCGAAGAATTAAAAGCGCTGAAGCCGTTGAGAGAAACACGGATCTGTGACTAGCGTTAGGCCTAGAAATAAAGTGGGCTATGCGCGTCAACTGGGGAACACATATTAAATAGCAGGCAAAAAGACGGAAGCCTACGAGACGCGAACTGGTGGCGGAAAGAAATACGTCTGCTCGCATTCAGACAATAAGGAACTCAAGCGGAAAAGAACAGATAGCCGGAGTTCAGGCGAGTTGCTCAAATATCGTGCCCAGGGGGCAGGGGGAAAAAACCCAAAAAGTCTACAAAAGACTGACGGAATCGTGCACAAAGAAAAAATCAAAAAACAACAAAGGAAGGAGAGAAAGAGAGAGATTGGGGTGACTCCATCTCAAGGGGACGAAAGGGGTGGAGACCCAAAATCCCATAGGGTAAAGAACGCCTGATTATCTGGGAAATATCTGCCGGGGCAATTCGCTCCTCAGCAAGCGCCGAGACGTCGTTCGTACCCTGCACAAGAAAAGAATCGCGGGAAAATCAGATTTCCATCTGTGGGTGCGCAACAGACGTATCCAATGAGTTGAAGGAACGGGAGCATTCAAAGCGGCATACGAGTAATTTTTGCAGCGAAGTTAACTCCGAAGGTAGGAGATGAGTCATCCAAAAAAAAGTCAGCCAGCGTCCAGAGGGGAGAGGGAATCTGTTCCTGCAAAGACGCGCGCCAGGAAGACAAGCACGTACGTCAAAAAAAACTCGTCAGCAACACGAAAGGGCCGATGGACGATAGGTCTCAGGAAGTGCTGGGCCTTGTACACTCTGGTGCAGACCAGCAAAAAGAAAGTCGGTTCTATCAAATCAAAGTCGGTCACAAATTACAGGAGATTGTGAGGTACCGCCTCTCGAAAAGGTCAAAAAAAATAGCGAGAAGAGCGGACCTGACTAAGGAAAAAATGTCACACGAACGACAAAAGAGAACAGTCCGAAAAAAGAGCTTTCCAAAAAGAGGCCCGAAAGTGATCGGCACAGGGAGGTATGAAGGATTCAAAACCTTTGGGCCCGACGAGTGATTTTGCAAGCGGACTCGCAAGAAGAGAGTCGGAAGAGAAAAGCAGCCACTGAGCGGGATCACGAAAAAAACGAAAAAAAGATCATCACAACCCGTTAGAGGACGGAGGAGGTGTCGGTGGGAGCATGGGGCAGGTGGGGAGAAAAAAAACCACAGGGAGGGATTGGGGCGGAATAGTAGGGAGGAGAAAGGAAAAGGGGTCTCTCCCAGGGTCGGTAATACCAGCCGCCGAATCGCGAAGGGAAACCCCGCGAAAGAACGCCCGTGTCGGGGAACGCGGTCGAAGGCCCATAGGTCCTACCTTGAAAGGGAAGAGGAAAGAACGTAAATCGGAAAAAGGAAGTGGGCTCGAATGTCCAGAGGGACGCCGAGACCATACCGTGAAAGACGTCTCCAAAAGAAGCAGGAAAAAATAAGAAACAAGTAGGGCGTCCTGTCCAAACACTTGGAAAACTTTCAAAGAGAGCCGACACCGTTTTCGGGTAATCCAAGTATGAAAGTGAAGGAAATGGCGGATCATGCGCGGGAACTCAAAAGTCAAAAATCACCAAGGGTGGTAGATACCCTACTTGCAGAAAAACGTGAACCTAACCCTCGCCTCAAGCCCACAAAAGAAGAAAAGCCAAGTTCAGATATTACATCTCCAACCGCGTCAAGAGACATCCTCCTGAAATGTAAGCTAACAAACTGGAGCTCTAAAAAAAGAAAACCGAACGTGGAGATGGTATGGGCAACTACCGCAGAACGAAGTGGAAGTCTGGCTCTGCACTCTCAACCACAAGTAAAGGGTCCAGCCCCGCATCTAAGAAAAGATGGGGTCGCCTCTTTCTTGAAAGGACCTCTGGCAGCAACCAAGTCAAGCCAAAAAAAAGCGCCTCAACGCGAAAATGAAGTGAGACAACGCCGCGGGACAGAATGGTTTAAGGGGGCATCGCTAAACAAGAAAAGAACTCACCGAACAAACAATGCGCTCACGGGGATGGATATAGAACAGGTCTATGGTACGAAAGGAGTCAGATGGGCGAAAACTCCGAGAAAGTCTTGGATCTGATGTGATGGATAAAGAAAAGATAACCCTCGAAGACATCGAGGGGGATAGCCACATACCCGGGGAGAAGTACATAACTTCCAAAAAAGAAAAAAAACAAAAGAGACAAAAACCCAAAACACCACACCCCAATACTGCCGGAGGAATAACGTTGGCCTAATGCGTCTGAGTCCAAAGGAAAAAAAAACCCAGGAAGAGAAACGAAATAGTCGGGCGAGCGCGATGGAGTCTTTACTTCGGCGGAGAAGTGGGGGGACGTGCTGAAGAAGGATCAGAAAGGAGAGATGAGGAAAGGTCTTAATGCGCAGGGATTCATGGAAACCTGGGACGCTAAAGTTATTCTCTAACAGGATTGCTCCTCTGCCACCGCAATACCGTATCAACAAGCTCCCCATAGTAAGGGAAAATCACGAGCGGACACCGTAGGATCACTAAGATGAGGGGAAAGGAGAGGAGAAGAGAGACTAACGAAAAAATGCAAAGATCGGAAGGGGAAATGAGGACGTCTTGTTTGCAAAGAAAAACAAAGCAGCGTCGTCCTCAAAGAAAGAAAACAGCGGCGGCGCAGCGGGAGGGAACTGGGGGCGAGAGTGCGAGAATGTCTCCGGCGGGACGCGGAGGAGGCTTGCAAACGCATCAGGCTCTTCGCTTTCACGGACGACACAAAAGAAGCCCCAGGAACTTAGCCCACACAAAATAACTCCGAGCATGCGTGAGATATGGAAAAGAAACCAAGGAAAAAGGCAGTTTTTAGCTCAGGACGAGAACAGCCAAGACCGGAAGAACACTGCGAAAAGGGGGGCCGCAAAGGGGCTGAAAATTTCATTGTTTAAAGGTAATCGAAGGGGAAAAACGGGGGGCGCCGCCAGCGAAAAACGTTTCCAGGGCTGTGCCCCGAAAAAACAAGGAAAGAACCTTTGAAAAACCGCAAAAAATGACGTTCCAAAACACATACGACCTACACAGGCGGAAAACAGACTGAATGAGTCCGAAAGTAAAAACTGAAGATAATCCGGTAGAAATTGGGGGGCGGGACGACCAGCGGGTCCAAAGGATCCGCGAAGAGCACATCGTAGGTCGGAAAGATCAAGCAATTATCCGAGAAAAAAACCTGGGAGGGGGCCCCACTGTAAGAAAAGCGAGGGGCGCGTGGACCCAATGCTTGGTGCGCAGCCCCAGACCGTTCTATTGGGGGGAGTTCGATGCGCGGGGGGTGTGCAAGTGGTTCGTTTTCCATGGAGGAAGAGGAAGGAAGGGCAGGGGACGCCAAAGCAGAATTGGGCCTCGTGCCTGAAGGTTTCAAAAAAAAAAAGCAAACGAGGACGGGTGGGTCGGAAAGCCGCTCACCACTCGTCAATGGAAGGTCAAGAGAGAGAAAGGGGTGTGGAGAGCCGCAAGCAAACCGGAACACGCGAGGGGAGGGACAAAGAAGAGGGTAAAATCTTAAAGTACGCTCGCCAAGTGTTGGGGGAATACAATGTCAGCATCCAGCGCGACAGTAAAAAATCTCCTCTGTAGGGGGGGGGAACCCGCAGGGAGCGCGCAGAGCGAATAAAACAACAATTATTGATTAAAAATAAATAAAAAAGTCAAAGGAGAAAACCTCCGCATTCGGTCTCAGAGACCTCAAAATAGTTCATAAAGCATTTTGTATACGACACGGGCTAACGGGGAGCGTGTCAAATTTGCCTCGGGGGGACAAACCCTCGAGGGGGTCCGGAGGCGCAGCCAGCTTGCAGCCAACAAAAAAGCCGATCTTGAAAGACAAAACCGGGGGATACACAGAGCGGGTGAAGCGGCTGAGGCCGAAACAGTTTCTTGTTGGGTGTAGAAAGCGGCCAGATGAGCGGGGGGAGGGGCAAGGTCTCAACCGGCCGGAAAAAGCGGCGCCAGAAAACCACGCACACCAGCATCGCTCGGCATAGCCCCTATGAAGGAAAATTCCGGAGGCGAGGAAAAAACTTGTAAAGTTTCACCTCAAGAAGGCAGTGGGGAAGAGCCAAGCGGGAGAACAAAGCCGAACAAAATGGCTGGGGAAAAGAGAAAGCCGTTTCTGAAGACGACAGAAGTTTCTCGGAAAAGGAAAGACGGCGGACAATACGTGCTTCAACGAAAATCCAGGGGGGAAAGAAGGAAAGAAAGCTGGAGTAGGGGAAGACTGCAGAAGGGTCGGATTCGTAACCGAGCTGAACTCTTTGGGGGGGACGAAACAGGCAAGCTTTCCGGCGGGATTGGTGTTCGGGCAAGCCGATCTAACGGAAAACAGTAGGCGGCGGAGAAAAAAGAGACCTATTTCCTTCACCAATGGCAAGAATTTTTTTCAGCACAGTTGCGGAACAAAGGAGAAGCAGGGAGGGAGGGGGGTTAGTGGAGGTTCTCGACAGAAAAGGAAAAAAAAACACACTCCTTGTGCGATACGGCGCTCTATCAAGGGGGAAATGGGAGAGGATCCACATTGGTACGGAACGGATCGGGACAATAATCGGGGGAGGTAAAAAGAAACTGGGAGACGACCGTTAACGCGCGTAGCCGATTTGCAAGCCGATACTATGCACGGCCGAGGAGCGGGCTCGAAGAAACCCGGATAAAACATAAAAAAAACAACAAAAACTTAAAATCCGCTAGGTTTAAAACTATAACTTACGCTGGGGAAAAGTAACAATTCGGTTGGCAAGACAGCAAGGAAGAGTGTCAAAGACGCCCAAAAAAGCCGCTAATTTGCAAGGGGGCGGGTAGAACAGATGGGGAAAAGGCTAGAGAAACATATCTAAAACTGAGGGGCCAAATGAAAAATGTGGTAGAGCGATTGGTACCCCGCAAATAGCTCTTTTTATCCGGCTGACACACGCTTGAAGTGTACTAGGACAATCAGAGCAAGGGAGAATCCTCACACCAGTTCAAGCCATTGGGAGGAACGCGCGAAAAAAAACGGTCTCCCTGTTCATGCAGGCCCTGCTATGCAGGATGCCGCATCCCTTGGAAAAGGAAAAAATCAGAGACAATCGGCCGACGGACGACGCTGCGCATCGACCGAGACCACGAAAGAAGGAGGTAGACCGGAATCCTCAAGTGTGGCGTCCTCAAGATCCTAAAACCCGTAAAGTCCAGCCGGGCAAGGATGCGGGATTCGGGTAAGAGGGATGAAGGCGAGATCCGGGGATAATTCCCAACGTCGAGGCATCGTATTGGAGTCGAGGAAAGAAGAACGTGGAAGAAACTTGCGGCTGGGGGAGGGGTAGCGAAATGAACCTTCGCGAAAAAACACCGAAAGAAAAGAACCTTAAAAGTTGTATTCTTCTGTGAGGGTCAGGAGGGAGGGGGAGGAAACGAAGGTAGCGGAACCATTCGCAAACGCCGAGGGATATTGGCGAAGCATAGTGGACGTAGAGACGAAAGAGTGTCTTCTTAAAAAAAGAGACTGGGAAAGAAATAGGGCGACCCACCATAATAGTGAAGCTGGACCAAACGGCAGGAGGAAATCAAAAAGACGAAGAGCAAGTCGGAGCCAAATTGTAAAAAACAAGAAAAAGTGCGGAGCTGTTGGGAGGGGAAAGTTTTGGCGGGAAGCTGCTAAGGACGGCTGAGAAAGAGCTGGGGGGAAAAGATAGCCTAAGCTGTGAAAGGTTGCCGTGGCGTGATTTGTCGCAAGCCTCGAGTAAAAAGGGAAACGGCAGGGACGAACCAAGTCGGGAGAGCAAAACGGCGAAGTGAAATTAATTGAACACCAAGAGCAGGATCGAAGGAGGCGATGTTCTAAGATAAGACAAAAGGGGAGGCCGGCGAAAATGAATCAGAAGGGTCAGGGCGGAACTGGGGAAAGGGGGGGTGAAGGATCAGGATGGTTCAGCTGGCGTCTACAACTGCATTACGATTAAGAGAGAATAGGGAAGGAAAAGAGGGCCATGCAGATCAAGAACATTCTGGAACGAGACAGGGAACAGACAGGTTCTATTTCAAGGGAAAGCAAAATCGCGCGTGGTAAGTCTGACAAAAAAAGGCCGACAGAAAAAGGGTACTTGTGACCGTGAGAAGGACCTGGCTCGTAACACACTGGGTAACTCTTTCGGTGAGTGCATCTCTTTAACAAAAAATCCTACATCCTAGGAACAATCCCACAAACCGGGTTGGGGGGGGGGAAGAAGATGGAGAGCAGAACAAGAGCAAACAAAGGACACAACTTCAAGAAGACAAAAGAATTAGGGCCCCGGTGCGGGTTGAATGGTGCGGATATCTACCTAGGGATGCGAGGGCGAGTCAAACTCCTTCCACGTGAGAGAGAACGGAAAAAGACAGAGAGGGAAACCAATGGCGAAAAGAACAAGACCATAAACTATCCACCGATTAGGACCATCGAGGGACTGGGTGCTTAAAGGAGCAAGATTGCCGCGAGGGGGGGAGGATTGATTTCGAGCGGAGGTAAAAATGTCCGATGGGTCAGTTAAAGCGTGGAATCGATTTGAATGCGGAAAGAGAGGAATTCAGGTGTCAGGAGAAACGTCAAAGCCGAAGTGGGAAGAAGGAGGGAAAAATCAGTCATAAGGGGGAAGCGCATGATGCTGAAACCCTAGTGGTGAGGGACGGCAAAGAGGAAAAACAGTTGACCCGACGGATAGAACACGCAAGGAACCATTTAAGTTGCCATAAGGGGTCGTTGTCTAGATTACTGGTGAAAGTGCAACAGCGGAGGCCGGTCAGCCCATCATCGGTCAGAAGTTAAGAGTTCGGGATGGCACTCCAGCCAGAAAATCTGAAAGGAAACGGCTGCAAAACGTTGAAAAAAGAGAAGAAGGGGAGCGGGGAAAGTACTAAAGACGAATCAAAACAAAATAAAAATTGACTATGCAACCGGCAACTGGGCGAAAAAAGATTAAGCAAACAAAGGCGTGAAAAGAGCCCACTCGAATGAGTCCGCTAAAGGGATTGGAAGGGGGGAAGAAAAGCAACTAGGAAAAGGAGGCGGAATCACACTGCTTCAGCAGTATTTCCCCGAAGGAAGGATTTCCATGCAAGGGAGAACCAGATACGTTTGGGAGAGAAAAAGGGATGAGGGCCTCCAAAAACACAAAGCTGGCGGGGGAACGGAAAACAAGTCAAGGAAAAAAAATCAAAAACAAAGGAAAAAGAGATGGTTGGGGGTTTGGTGTTGGGGTGGCACTCTTCACCTCAGCAAAGGGCGGGTGGCGAAAGGGGGGGGCTTAAAAAATAAAAGTTCCACGATATAAGAACCTCCGCCTGAATCCTTAAATCGGGGACGGGGAACTAAAGCGCCAAATGCTCAGACAGAGGGAAAAAAGACTTAAGGGGATAACTCCCTGCCACGAAGGCACGCGAAGACGTATCGCAGAAAGAAACGACGGGATCAGATTTCCACGTGTGCGCAAATTGACGAGGCCAAGGTTTGGTGACCGGAACCGGGTGACCGCTAGTTCAAAGAGAGCAAGATCGAAACTGTTGAAGTCGCTTTTTCAAAAAAAAAAATGAGGAAGAAAGAGGCAGCTGCTTCAAACGCGAACCCCGCGTACCGTGGAATTATGACGCGTGGTTAAGGAACAGGAGCACATGAATCCGACCAAGCACACCGGTCCCGGGACAAAAAAACGAGCAGGCTCGAGCATCGTGCATGTAAGATGGGTCTCCTCGTGGAGGCCATACTCGTAAGGAACAGCATCAAATAATCGTCAGCGGGGGCGAAAAAATTATCGCGATGGGGACGTTCGAGAAACTGGAACCCGAGAGGGAAACGCACTAGGCACGCGCGAAGACCCTCTTCGGAAAGCTAGGAAGAGCACGAAGCCTCATTCAATAAACCCCGCGCAAGAGGGCCTCATACGCATAGAAAAATCCTATGGGAAAGGAAGGAGGGGGACGCCAGGGTGCTGGTCTGATTCGGGAAAAAGGGTGACTACGCGTTCCTTTCAAGCGTCTAACCCATGGGAAACTCAAAATAGAACAAAGAAAGGCGGAGGGAGCCGAAACAAGACAACTAACGGCCACGAATCCAGAAAATAGGGGAATTCGTTGTTAAGCGTTAGAGGTTGTAGCTGCGAAAGCTCCAACCACCATGGCGGTGGGGGGAGGAGGGGAGTTCGAGTAGGAGGGGAAAGAGAATGCCTCGCTGCGAGGACACGCCCAAAGCAACAGGTTCCATGACGAAAAACCGGAAAGAGTTTCTGTCGCTCGGCTACTCCTTCGAGAGAAAAAGTGAATAGAGAGGAAATTGGAAATCGAGACCAGAAGGGAGGCCGGAGAGAGGGGGGGGGAGGGATGCCTGCCCTTTCCTTCGCTAAATACGACTGCCCAGAAACAAAGCAAAGAAAAAAAGAGCACGTTAAGCAAAAAGGACAACGCGGGAAAAAAGCGAATACACCGGGGAATCCCAACTCGACTTCAAAACGCATCAATGCGCGTTCCGGCAATATCGCCTGAGCCCAATTTCTCATACCAGAGGGGGGGCGGACAAAACGGTGGGACAAGGATAAAGCCTAACGCGCAAATCAAAAAAAAGGAAAAGGAAATGAAAGAGTATCCTTCCTCGTCAACAGCTCGTCGAGTCGCCGCCGCCGGCCAATGAACCGAGGCACGCTAACCCTTGTAAAAGTGATAAAAAAGAGACGCAACTTGGAGAGTGTTAACAAAGTCCTATGAAAAGGCTCCGAGGAGGGAGTCTGTAAGGCGAAATCAGGTTCCAGCCGTCAAGGGGTCCAGCCAGCACTCCCTGCGAGGGACTCTGGATTGACCAAGGACAGAGTTGGAAAATCAGAGCGTGACCTCACCAAAAAGGACCGCAGAAAAAGGAAAAAAGGGCGGGTCCGGCTCTACGCAAACAAAATGAACGGTGGGGGGGACCTCCTGACGAACGAAACGGGATAACTCCCTTGAGGGGGGCTATGCGGAGTGGGGATAAACACGGTCGAGAGGAAGGAGATAACTCCTCAATCTTTACACGCGTGAAGGGAGTTCCGAGCGGAATCAACCAGAGGGCAGAGAAATAGATGCTACTTCATGAAAGGCGGGAAACTGGACATCCATTACCTCCAGAAAAAAAGAAGGACGCATGGAATTGGGGTTGTCGAAATAGACAGGGAAATTGACAAAAGAACAATAAAAGGGAACTCGCGGCGCTGGGGCGCGGAGAAAAGAGCGTGCCGTGCGGGAATGAGTGTTGGAACAACTCGCTGAAGGGAGAATCCAGACAGAGAAAGGGAAAGGAGGGGGAAGAAAGAACGCGGTCACGAATTCATCAAAAGGGGTCGGGGAGGGGAGATGCGAGACAGAACGGAGAGGCCGATGCCAACAAGGCAAATGGGTCCATCAGGAAAAAGAGAGGCGCAATCATCACTTACAAAGGGGAAACACTGGGGGGAGGAGGGGAAGAAAGGCTCAGTGCGTGGTAGTAATAAAAACAGGCGTGGGTTTTCGGCGATTCTTCTGGCAATAAGAAGTCCTGTCGGCAAATGCTATTCGAAAAAACCGCTAAAAGCACTGGGAAGCGTTTGTGATCAGGGGACTCAGTGCAACGTAATACAAGAAGCAGCCGAGGGACTACGTGAGGGGCTGCGCCTCATGCGAGCTAGTTGAAACGGTACAAGAGATCATCCCCAGGAATAGGAAAACCCGAGAGAACTTAACTAGAAAGCGTGGAAGGGGGCCTGGCAAAGACTTGAACCAACGTGAGCAAAGACTAAAAAACTTTTGCTGTAAGTTCTCGGCTAAGAACCCCAGAAACCAACTCAAGACCCTTGCGCACGAACGGCCACAAATGGTCAATGAATCCAGGAAAGGGGGGAAAGAAGAGGGCGAATTTACAGAGGTGCCTCCGCCAGCGGAAAGGGAGGAAGGCGGAGCCAACCACTACTTCAAGATCACGGACCTGCGTTTCGAAGAAAAAATGGCTGCAAAACGCCATCAAAAAATTTCACGGATGGAACAAAAATCCAAGCACCGTAGTGTAACATGCGAACATTAATCTGAATAAGACGTAAAGTCACGAGGATAAACAAAGCCGCTCCCACTCTGGGTCGAGAATCTCCCAACGGTGAACGAGAGAAAACTCTGCTTGGGAGAAGGAGACGAGACAGACGAACCGTAAGCATACGCGGGGAACGCAACAAGAACAAAGAGGGCGTCTTCCTCCAGACTTAAATGTGTGAGAGTTCAAATTGACGCGTTGTTCAAGAGGAATCTCTGCGGAATGGGGGGAAGAAGCGAGGGAAAGGAGCAAGCCACGCTTCCGTCTGCGCGTCACAAAAAAAACGCGGAGGGAGGACAAAGAAACCCGCTCGTCTGAATTGGGTTGTCTGGAAGAACGTTTGGTTGTTGAACGCAGACTGAAAAAAAAAAAACTGCTCCGGCCCAAAAGGGGGCTGGTGCCCCAAGAGCGGAAAGTTGGTGTACACGGCGACGAAAACCCCTTCTCACATGCGGCAGAAGAAAAAAGGGGAGAGCGCTTATAAGAACATGGGGGTTTGCCAAAGTTCGGCTTGGACGGAAGCTCCTCACAACAACAAGGAGGAAGAGAGATTCCAGACAGTAACCGGGAGGGGGAAAAAAAAAACGAGACGTGTCTTAGAGAACCCAACTGGGATCGTAGCGGAGTGAAGCATTTGTGAAAAAAAGTTTAGAGCAACAGCACAAAAATTAAGCCGGGGGACAAACCCTAGCGTGGTCAAGCTTGAAAAAAAACGAGGGGCTAAAAAAGCGAGATCTTCACAAAAAAAGACACCGTTACGTACGCAGAGAGCTTAGAGGAAACTCCTCATTGGGCAGTTTGTTGAACGCCGCAGCGGGTGACCAATGAACGGGAACTTAAAAAAAGAAAAAGAAAAACGCATTCAAAAAGAGGAGACCGGAAAAAAAGACACGAAAACCAACGGAAAAATGACAGGAGAAAAGGGTACAGAATTTAACCTGCAAAAAGAAAAAACTTGGGTCCCCTTTGCAACCTCGCGATGATTAAGGCAAAAGAATTCTAAAGAAAGGAGAAAAAAAATGGCGCGTCAGGGGGCGGGAATCCTCAAAAATCACACGTGGAGAAGTACAGGAGAGAAGCATTGAGGAATGAACGTATCGTGACGGCCAAAATATTGGACGCCTTATTTCTGGACATGTTACCTGCGAAACAGGCTCTCGGCAAAGAACAAGAAGTGAGTGTCGTTCGCTCCAGGAAGGTGTGGGGAAAGAGAAGCAAGAAGGGTGTCTTGGGTTATGGGCAAATCCAGATCGGAGAATGGTTTCCGGGCGGAAAAACCCCAACGAAGAGGAACGGATTAGAAAAGGGAAGGGGAGAAGCAATGGTGGCAACACCATTCGCTTCGCGAGACGTGTCGGGTCGGGGAAACTAAAATAGGAGGGAAAGGAAAACATTGGGAAGTCGGCGAGGCACTTACCTATGGTGTGAAGGATTAAAACATTGGAGAAGTGAACGCGGCTCGTGATGGCCTTGGTATGATCGGGCTAAATGAAACGAAGATGAGGCGGAAGAAGAAGAAGTAGTGAAGTCGGAGGACAGGAGGGGGGAGGAGACCGTCAACCGACGGCCCGAGAAATAAAAAAAAAAAAAAAACGAAAGAGCACTCTTATTTTTCCGAAGCGCACGCGATAGAGTTCGTCAAGACGCTGCAAGGCCGTCTTGAGAAAAGTAAAAAGGGACTGGTGAGGTAGCTACCATCTTGTCGCCAGAGAGCAAGGGAAACCTCAAGCTTCAAAAAGCCTGAAAAAGTCAAGGGTGTAAGAGCGATGATTGTGTCGAACGAAGATTCTGGTATGAAGAATGCAGAGCCCAAAGTATGTAGACGGGCAGAGGCGGGAGGGATGGGGGGGGAAAAGCTACAAGTGCAACGGATGAAGCAACCCGCTAAGAGCCAAACGTCTCCCTGTGCATGCGCCAGCAAGCAGAGCCTGCAACAGGCAAGAGGGAATGAGTGACAAACTTCCTCTAAGTCTAACGCACCAGCTGCGCAAGACATCGAAAACGGCAAGGCAATCATCCCGGGGAGATTTCAATGAAAAGTGGGGGAAAAAAGGTAAAAGAGTAGAAAACAAACCAAAACGGCAGTACTCTTGATAAGGTGGATTTCAAAAGGGCGCCGAAGGCCGTGGAGGGAGGCGCAATCGTGTCGAGCATCTAGGATATCGTCGAAGAAAAGAAACGATGTAGAAAGAAAGAAGGGCTGGGACGGAGCCGAGGAGAGGAAGTTCGTTTACCAGAAAAAACTCAACAGAACCAAAAAGTGGAAAAAGAGAAAACTTCTTCAGGGTAGGGAGAGAAGGTTCTCAGAGTAGATAACATACATGCGGAAAAAAAATGGGGCGAAGGAAGGGGATGAGGGGGTGAAAGAGCCTTCATCCGATCTAACCGAGAAGAGCGTTCACTGGAAACATAGCTACCAAAATATGGGGGAGCGGCTACAAAGGGGACCAGAGAGGGGGAGGACATCTGGGCCAAGAAGCAAGGACAAATCATCTGAGCAGGTTCACAACTGAATGACAGATAAGGGGCGGGGATTGGTTACTTATTCAAAATGTGGATGCAGAGGAGGTAGTGCGTCGCTCTGGGGTAATGGGGGAATAGAAAGGAAGTATATCCTCGGCTGGGGCGTTGTCCAGTTAGGGTGCAGAGAAGGAGAGGGAGGCCAGGAAACTCTTTCCTACAAATCGGGTTAAACCCGGCGTAGAACAGGCGCTATGGGCCGACCAAAACAGTCTCAAAAGAAAATTCAAAAGGCAGGGGAAGGAAAGTCCGAAAAACGGTAAGAGGAGGACATAGGTTTTACTGAGGCCGACCTTGGACTGGTGTGAAGTTTCCGGCTGAGTTCAAAAAACGGAAATCCCTTACAGAGGGACGTACAGGAAAACCGAGGCACAATCGTGCAACATGACAGAAGAAAAAACATGATGGAGCAGCGAAGACGCTTTCCAAAGGAAGGAGGAGTTTCAAGGTCAGCGAGAGGGCGGGCCTAAAGAAAAAAGACATACCCTGAGGGGGAAAAGGGAGCAGGGAACTTGGGGGTAGACGTTCACGGAAAGCGGAACAGCAAGGAATGAACGGGCAGATCCCCATCCTATTATCGAACACGAAACCTGGTGGGGGATCCCTTCTGGAGAGCGAAAAAAAAAGAACCTTCAAAAATAAAAAAGTAACGAAGGAAAACAGGAAGAAACGTTCTGGAGACTTGGGATGCGGTTGCGGATAAACGCCCGGGAGAGTTCTTCGACTAATGCAAAAAAAATGATCAGAACTTGCCAAGGACAGAGGGAATGAGGGGAACCAGTTGCGAAGCTGCAACAAAAAACAGGGCACAAAAAGTAGGGGGAAAAATCTGGGGGTTATATGCAAGCACGCTCGGGTTGGGAGGAAATGGGCTATTGCTTGTCTAAAAAGGCCAAAGGGAGAGTTCAGGGAGCGTGCGCGCGGGGAAAACAGCGTTAAGGGAGAAAAGCATCGCTAATTGGGTCAAAGAAAAGATTGAGAACATAACGCGATTATTGCGCGCTTAGGTGCAACAAACAGAGAGAAAGCAACCCCGAGGATACCTTTAAAAGAAAACGTAAGTTCCACCAGCGTGTACGAAAAAAAAGAGCCTGATGTCGAGTTGCCCGATTACGGGTGTCGATTACTGGCGAGGGATGGGAGAGAAACGAGACCTTAGCAAAGAAGAACAACTGGGCTGCAAGTTTTGATCCTGCTGAAGATGCAGAAAGAACCATAACCGCTGATCTAAAAAAAAGCTCATGCAAAGTGAGCAGCTCAACTGAGCTTTGAAAAAGGCGTTTCCAGTCAACAAACATAACTTTGGGGGTAGGGGAGAGGACAAAATGGTAGGAACCATGGAAGCTGCTCACGTAACGGGTCTGATTCAAATAAGGAAAGCGGATTACTGACATTGGGAGAGAGAACTCAAAACTCAAGGGAGGGCGTGAAAAACGCACTGAGCACAAAGAGGAAAGTTCCAGGCGATGTCAGCATATGAGTGGGAAAGTTAGGTGGCCAACCACTTGGCGACCACACAGCAGTTCTGATGTTAAGCTGTGCACAA
>Ga0179593_1449249_pt1 | contig 27828 bp, 32 predicted proteins | sample CZODoug2_1_08_16_FD_185931 | JGI IMG/M metagenome (GOLD analysis project Ga0179593, IMG submission 185931) | Vadose zone soil fungal communities from Angelo Coast Range Reserve, California, USA - CZODoug2_1_08_16fungal (PacBio error correction) | ecosystem: Environmental > Terrestrial > Soil >...
TGAAGAGCTTGTTGAAGGGGGATCAAAGTAGGTAGGACCTTGGGTAAAAAAAAGGAGAGTGACTAGGGACTCGCCGGAAGGGTAATCGTAGAAGACTCAGGTGGGGCGAGGCGGTGACAGAACAATGAAATGACGATAATACTAGCCAGCGCATACCATTGCCAACAATGAAGCATGGTTCCCTGTAAAAAGCAGAAGCCCTACTCGCCGATCCAGACAAATCCAAAAAGAAAGAATACGAACTGGGTACATAAAAACATTTGGGGGTTTAAAAAGGCGGGTTTCAAAAAATTCAAGCGATACGAAGACCGCGGCTCAGGAAAATAAAGCACAACGAGGGTCAAATTTAAGAGAGAGGTGGGTGGTGAGGGTCAGTGTTATCCGGTTATAGTGTTTCATGGGCTTTAAACGGTTTAGTGGAATTATGAACGTTGGGGGGGGCTCTTCTTCAATGTCGTCAGAAGTTCGAAGGCGGTGGTCCGTCATGACCCACCAAACAGGAGTAACAACTGCACCACGAAAAATCAAGAGGGAGGGCTACGACCAGGGGCGAGGGCGGCGTTGACTCTGGGGAAACGAAAGGCAAATGACAACGACTTCGTCTCCAAAAGTTGAGGGGAGTGTAAAGAGTGGGGCATGGCATGAGGGGTCCTCGCGAATAAACGAAAAACTAGGTGGGCAACACGGGGGCACACTATAAAAAAAAAATGGCCAGCAGATAGAGAGATAAGCGTAATCTCCTGGTCGGGACTTGCCAGAGCCAAAAGGTGTCAAAATCCAATGGGGGAGAGTATCAATTAGGAAATGGGAATACTTGATTATAAGCCATGCTGCTAGTGTGGGGTGTTGGAAAACGCAACGGCCGATATGTTTGGTTGGCAGACCAGGGATAGACCACAGAAGTGTACCGTAACTTGCAAAAGAAAAGACAGGTTGAAAGGGTGCCACAAAATGGGTTAATAAAACAAAAAGTGAGAGAGGCGTTTTGCTGAGGACAATCCGAAAGGAATTTACAGGTGGACGTGGCGTCTGTGGTGTAAGGTGGAACGGAGCGGCTCGTTGACTCGAATCGTTCATGGCGAGGTAGCGACGGCAAAATGCGGAAGCGGGGGGGAACAGGAAGGGGGGGGTTAGGGCGAGTCTCGGAAAGAAAGGACGACCACATATCGTTCAAACGGAATGCAGGCAAGAGAGAAGAAAAAAACTATAAAACAAGGCAGGGGTGGACATCGATGGGACTGTCAAAAAGGAAAAAAGCAGGATAAGCAAAAATCTGAAGTACTCTGGGAAGGAGGGAGAAAGGCTTCGCCAGGGGAATGTACAATTGGATCAATCTGGAGGGATCGCAGGTAATAATCGAAGAATAAAAAGAAAAAATGTAGGTGGCTGGATCAGCACATGAAAATGGATCACTGGAGCCAAAAAGGCTCTCCATCGGCACAAACCTGGGGAGTTAAGGGGAAACAAAAAGAAAAGAAGCATAAGGGGAAACCAGTGACTCTGAAAAAAACCAAAGCAAAGATAGAGGGGGACCTCATGAACGTTGTGGGGGACAAACAGAGGAAGAAGAAAGACAAAAACCATGAATGGTAATAACGCGATATCATTGCAACGAAATGAATGGGTTGAAAGGGAGGATGGGAGAAAGGGGAGGTTGCACGGTGGGGACACATATAAACCTACTAAAGGATTAACGGGAAAGAAAATTCGGTGGAGTGTAGTGGGGTGGGAACACAGAATGAAAGAGTTAGACTTAAATGGAAACCCGGGGAAAAAAAAAATTAAAGAGGATCGGGGAAAAGAACCCTTACGAGCCAAATCATAACTCCCACGAATTACACACCTTAAAGTGTAGAAATTGGCGAATTGTCTGCTTGGGGGATGACAAGAACCAAACACTGATGAATGAGACAGTAAGAGGAAAACAGCACAAAAAAAAAAAAACAATAAGTGATAATAAAACTCATAGGGTACGGGAAAGTGGCGGCGGTTTGCGCAAGTGGATTGTGGCCGTATGAGCAGAACACCGGCGGGCGAAGGGACCTGGCTAGAGGGAGTGTCTAAACAAAAACCTGTCGACAACAAACCGACCGGTCACGGAAAATTATGCCTAGAAGACCAGACAGGAGGGAATGCAAACGTTGACATCCTCAATGGGACAACTTCAAAAAAAATGGGGGGAGTAGACCGCGGCGCCCATGACAGGGGCGGGAAGGGGGGGCGATCAAGAGTCTCAACCAAGCAAAAGAGTCATTGTGACCCTAGCAACCTAGTAAAAAAGTTCGTGACGCGTCAAAAATGGAACAAACCGATTTGGTCGGCCCGAGAACCCGGAGGGACCACACGTTGGGGAGCGAAGCGAAAAACGACAATCAAAAAAGAAGAGGCACGGATAGTCTGAGAGAATTACCCTGCCGATCGGGGGCTTTAGGAGATTATTCCTTCAAGGGAGCGGCAGGAACAGGGGGGTCGAAGACCGCGAACATTATTATCAATCGGGATTGAGGAATTAAGGAGGGATGAACAACATCGATGAGAACCAGAATATCGCGTAGAGTTAGACGTCTTAGGGCGACCGGCAGGGTTCTGCGGTTTCGAGGCGGAAGAACAACGTGAACAGAAACCGTGAGGAAAGGTGGAATCCGAAGGCACACCAAGGCAAAGAGAGAGCCCAAGCGCCGCCCGCCCCGAACCGAAAACGACCGAAAAAAACCTTTAACTACTTAACAAGCAGAGAAAATTTGGAGAAAGAAATTGGGGGGGCATGTTGGCAACAGGGGGCAGGATTGGACTAGGCCAAAAAACTTCTGGCTATCCACGGGAGGCCGAGGAAAAGGAGCCACTTTTTTCCCCCAAAAAAATTGACATCCGTCAGGGGGGCGGGAAGAAGGGGAGTTATTAAGAGGGGGGGGATGATAAATTCTGCCAACACTTGGACAAAAGGGGAATGAGCTTCAACAAAAAGGAAGGCGATCCGAGGCCTAGCCTGGCTACTAGGTGGAAAGAAGAGGGGCACCGTAGAGAGAGAAGTACCTCTAAAAAACCTCAAAGTGTTGGATCCGTAAGAGGTCAGCGTGGCACCCGAGCGGGCAACGACCCACAAAAATCCTGATCGATGGTTAAACCGCTAGTATGACAGACTGGGGTTGGGTAATTCAAAAGCCTTTTCTGGGGGGAGGGCAGATTCAAAGAATGGACTCAGGCTTGGGAAAAAGAAATGAATAGAAAGAAAAACTTGTTCACCCACTAAACGGGGAGAAACACCCAGAGTAAAAAAGGAAACTGAAAAGTCACCCCAAAAGCGAAATTGTAATGAACACGAGTTTACGGACGACGCCAAAGGGGGGTCCCCCATTCGAGCCATTCATCAAAAAAAATCAGGAGAAAACAATGGTCGGAAAACCTCGAGCTGGGAGGTTGTGGTGGTTTCGGAGGTGGATCTGAGAGTAGGGCAAGTCTGTCGAGGGCGTCTACTGGGCCCGAGGGAGGGAAAATAGAAATCCGGATATAGGCGAGATCGCCGACGTAAAGACGCCGACCACATGGTGAAGCTTCTACTTTGAATGGCGAGTCACCATAACCGCCAGCTTTGTCTGACCAGAAGGCAAGACACGCTCCCCACTTGTGCTCATAGGAATAGCGAAAGGTAATCAAACGCAGCTCACGGGGAGATGCGTAAAAAAAAGATAGGCTTGACCTTGTTCGCGTCGGAGCCAAAAGTTGAGGGATGTTGTGGGGTCACTTCACTATAGTGAACTGATAGATTCCTGCAAATAAGGACATGTCTTGCTACACCTCGCCTCGAAGGTGACGAACAAGAGCTCGACTACAGTAAGACTCCCAAGCAGCGCCAACATAAGGGGGGTTTGCTAAGGAACGATCGTGTAAAGGATCCCCCAGGGGGGAACTCATGCAACAGGGGAGGGAGATAGGCGGAAAGACTTCTGAAGATTCAGCCGAAAGAGGGAACAGGAGTAGGCGGCAAAGAATCTGGCAGCTGTCCGGACGGTACGGAGGTGGACCTGGACGATGAACTATAGAAGGGGCGATTATCCTAGAGGTGCGGGGATCCGGCCAAGGGGACGAAGGGTAGAGTCAGCCTTGTTTGGCAAAGAGGAAGCCAGAGAAAATGCAGTTGTTCCAATAAAATCGAAGGAATGCGGAACTAGGAGTCTCAACACCAATATGGGGGCCGGAAGTTAAAACGTGACCCGAAAGGAAAGGAACGCGACCGCGGATAAGCAATGGCAAGAAGGAAACGTAAGAATCTCGCCGCCGTCCCGCCCTCAACGAGCGCCTTGAACAGCCAGATACGATGAGGTCCGTGGAAAAAATCGGATACAGTCAATCAACTCCTGGGGGGGAAAACTTTTCAAATACAAAAAAGCGGCGGGGTCGTGCGCTCGTGTGCGGACATTGCCTTAAAGTACGATAAGGAGGGGAGTTGATTGAGAAAGGACGAGAGAAAGGGCTACAGACGTCAAAGGAAGTCGGTGTTAAATGTTACAAGAACTGCCCACCGCGACTAAAAAAAAAGATTGAAAAGTCGCCTTATCGCTTGAGAAAGAGCAGCAGGGAAATTAGTAAGGAGAAGAACGTAAAAAGAGAGGCGCGAGCGTTTAGGAACACCTCCTGACGAGCAAGGGGGGTTTGCAAAAAAAGGATCCTGCCCTGGTACTCGGTCGGGGGTGTCAAGGTGGCCAAGGAACGCGTGCGAAGAGATCCAAACGCCGGTTACCGGCCAAAAAGGGGGAGTCTGGACACTTGAAATCCAGGATAAAGAGTCCATCGGTGGCGCGGCTCGGCTGCGGGAAGGAAGGCTTCGTCCCGGCCCTCTGAATGGGAACAGATGCCGCCTGAAAGAAAACGGAGTTCCTCGACGCGAAGGGGAACGAGTGTCTTCTTCAGCGGAGGTGGAAGCCAATCGCGGTTGTGGAGCTTCAGGGCAAAGGAAGATTGAGCCCTGTTACGCCACGGCTAGGTCTCAATAGGGAGCGGAACCAGGAAGTTGAAGGAAAAAGGCAAATCGACCCCTCCTAGGTGGGGAAAACGATACGCCCATCTCGAGAAACAAAAACAAAGGGGAGAAAATAGCTATATGTGTATATGGGGGCCAAGACTCGGAGGGGGTCAGGTTCGGGGGCATGGAACCGGCGATGGGTGCTAGAGGGAAGCGCCGGGGGGAGAAAAGGGGACATCTCTACGCGGGGAAGGGAACGAGAACAACCGCGAGGAATACCTTCGGTCCGCTCGCCGACGCAAATCGCGGAAAACCAGCGCGAATTCCGTTTCGAGGCTACAACGGGGGGGTCCCCATTTCCGGTAGAGGAAGGAAGCATTCAGGAAGAGCGGCAACGGCTCCCTAGAGGCCTTTGAGCATGTTTGCGTGCAAATGAAGGGGAAAATGACGGGAACCGTATGTTGGTATGGATGGGAGAAAAGAGGGGTCAATTGGGGCAAGCGGAACTTGGACCTACCACCGCGGCCGGGAAATCCTTTTTTTTCCAAGGAATACATCGTGCTCGGAGGCGTGGGGGGAACTCTCGACCAGCGGTTTGGGGGGGGAAAAAGGTTGAGGGCAGAACGTCAAGGAAGCAGTTCTCAGCGGATACAGCTCCTTCCCAATTTGTTTAGAAGAAAAAAAACGGGGTGGCTAAAAGAGAAGATGCGTGCTTTGGCGTCTGGTAAAATGGGGAGCTCTTCTTGGAACAGCAAAGTCAATCAAACGAGGCGGGAATAAAACGAGGGCAAAGGGGGGTAAAAAAATCGGCCGAACTAAACACCAGCATTTGGGGATTTGAAAGGGGTGTAGAACCGTGCGAGAATAGTAGCCTGGTGGGAACAAAACTGACCGAGAAGTAGCAGTTTCAAGGAGCCGAGGGGGCGTTCGAACCGGGAGCGGACTGGAGGTAATTCTGTAGCGGAGGAGTATCTGCGGGGGACTTTAAAGCTTGGAACGCTTTCGGGAATCCTATGGCAGCCCGAAAGCCAGAACAAACAGTAAGGTTGTGGATAATCAGATCGCAGGCAAACTTGAAATTGGAACACTTCATGCAGGAAGAGCAAGAGGGGGACAGCAAGTGACAGATCCAACGAGGCCGAGGGACGGACGAACATCTCAGGGAGCTAAGCGAGCATGACGAAGGAACAGGCAACAATCCGTGAAACGTCCGAAACTGGAAGAGGGAGAATAGGGACCGATTCCGGGTCATCGGGGAGGAAGGGGAGGGCAAGAAATCTCCAGACTTTCCGGAAAGCAGAAAGATCGAACACACAACACCCGTGAAGGGAGGGACGGAAGGTTGGACGGGGGGAAACACAGAGTAAGGTAAAGGAAGCCTTCCCTGGCTTCCTGCTGGGGGAAAGGAGTGACCGGTCATCGGTGCCGGAAAATTCGAGGTGGGAAAAAAAAAAGAAGAACTAGCTACTGAGATAGGATAAGGGAATTCTCGTAGGAAAATAAAGACAGAAAGAAAACTGAGGCAAGGACAAGAAATTGGAAAGCCTTCGAAGCAGATCCGCCGAAAAAAAAGAGATAAAGGAAGGTTTAAAATGACGATTTCTGCGAACTTCGGAGTGAAGACGGATATAAAAGGGGAGGGGTACTCCAGGCAGGAAGAGGCTCTAAAGAAATTTAATTGGATCGGAAGTGAAGTGAGAAAGAATAAATGTTTGACAAGAATTGGGGGTCAGGAGTAAGAGAAGCAGTAAGCCCTCATAAAAAAGCAAACCAGGTCATAAGGTGAGAAAATCGGAGAGCGCAAACTCAGCTCGAAAAAAAAAAAAGAAATCAAGAGGGGAAGCCCGGTTAAGGCACGAGAGGTTGCGATAATCGAAACGAAACGTCGCGCGCGGAGGGGGCATTACAGGGCTCGATGGTGGGGTGAGTGCAGTGGTCAAGGGGCGTAGGGTGATTGATAAGAAGAGGGGAGGGGTGGAACTTTTTTTTCTCTGGTTGACTTCTTAGGAAAAAGGATGCGTAAAGGAGGGGAACTGCCTCAAAAAAAACGGAGAAGAAAACCACAAGGGGGCAGGGCAGAGGCGAGCAATGGAACAGACGAGACGAGAGGCTAGAGTTTCTCATCGCTGAAAACAAAAAATCAGAAACAGGAGCGCTCCAACACGGGGGAAGAGGTGTTTAGACGGAATTGCTTGAGAAGCGCGAACTCTTTTACCAGTAATAGGGGGGGAAAACGACTTTGAGGGGGGGTGGAGGCGCAGGGAAGGAAAAGGGGCCTTCTGGGAGTAGGCCCAGCTCGGCAAAGGGGAAGACATCACAAGTGTTGAGGCATGACAAGGGGGAATAACTACTTTAGTTGGGAAGAGAACCAAGAAACGTGAAAAAAGGTGGGCAGGGGGGGAAAAAACGGCCGAAAAAGTGATCGCCGAAGAATGTAACAAGAAGGGAATAGGAAGCAAGGGTTAAAAAAATGAAAAAAAATGTAGGGAGGAAAGGGAGAGATTGTGAAGTCCAGCTTGTGGCAGGGGGTTTGCCTGGTGGGCGCTGGGTTGGTAGGTGGACGGGAGGGGGAGGGGTCGGGGACTCAGTCTAGGAGGAAATCGGAAAGGTTTGTTAAACTCCTACCGGAAAATTCTCAAAGGTGGGGGGGCGGAGAAAGGGGGGAGATCAGGGACTCGGCTACAAAAGGAAAAATGCAGGTATCTAATGAAAAATCGAGATATAAAGGCAGATGCCTGGTCAGAAAGCCTGATGTGAATTTCCGCAGGGCTGCTGGGGTACTAGGAGTCATTATGTCAGGGAAAGGGGGGAACCCTCTCACATTGAGGGCAAGTGGGTCGAGAGCGACTTGAGGGAGGGGTAATTCTATCGCATAATAAGGAGTGGGCTGGGGAGTCAGCTCTCCGTCAGGTGGTAGAAATTGCAAATGCGTCTAGAGGTTAGAAAAAAAAGAGGATTGGGGAAAGAATGCGCGGCGCTCGAGTAAGGGAAACGGGGACGAGGGAGGGTTGAATTGTGAACTCATGTGCAAGGGGGAAGAATAAGATGAGGATCCGCAAAACAGACCGGAATTTGTATTAAAAATAGGGAGGAAGGCAAGAAGTCCCTGGACGTGTTAGTGGGATGGATGAAGGTCCCCAGAGGTTTTCTACGAAGATGCTACTTTACCGCGAGGGGATTTTTTAAGAGGACGGTTGTTTTAAATCACTGACGGCAGAGGTTCAAGCCGAGGTGTGTCATACCAGGCCAAAACGGTCAAGGTCGCCAAGGGACAACACCATGTAAGATAATTCACAGGGGGATAGGGGGGGGCGGTCGGGTGGGTAAGAGAGACAAAAAAAAAAAAGTAGGGGGTGAAATCCTGAGCCCAATCATAAGGGAGAAAGAGAAGGGGGCAAGTGGGAGAGAGGATCTATTTTGCCGCACGGTGGGGGCCGGTGGCAAATAAAGGAGGAGGGACCTGTCGATCTGTCTCAAACCACCGTCGAACACAAAAAGACTGTCTACCGAGGAGGCCAGGAACAAGGGAACTGCTTCAAGAAGAACGAGGGAACAATCAAAGGGGTCATTGCGTGATAACTGAAGGAAAAGTCGGGTGAGGGAGGGGGGGGGAAAGTCAAAAAAACTGAGGGCGAACCCCACGCCCGGAGAAGGCACGAACGGACAAGTCGGAACAACGGGGTCTTAGAGCAAGAGGAAAAAAAGCGGGGGGGGTTGTGTAAAGAAAGATAGAAAAGCAAGAGAAACGGACGGGCGAATCGACGGAAAGACAAGAAAAGGAGCATGGAGCACGAATTCCAGAAAGTTCTCTGATGGAAAATAGCCGCAGGGGGGAGGAACCTTTTGAATCAAACAGTCGCCCTATGACTTCAGGATTTCTGAAAATTAAAGGGAATATGAAAAAACATCTATTCGCAGAACTCGAGTGAGGGAGTAACGAAGAGAGCCAGCAGGTTCTTCCTTGATGGAGAAAGAGAGCCTCAAACCTGGACTCCGCCGACCACAGCTTGGCTCGTTTGACGTTCGGCTCAAAAAAAAAGGGCTCTACCCCGATGCGAGGGAACAAAAGAAGAAAGACTACCAAAAAACCGGAGAAAAAGCCTCCTTTCACTTCGGACCGATCACAAGGGGAGAAGAAATGGGGTTGGTCAGTTTCCACCTGAGGAAAGTGGCATAGTCAGGGGGTCAAGGAGGTCAACCCGTATGACCGGGGGAGTGAAACAAGACCCCCCGCGGTGTTTCAACACTTGAAAGCAGGAAGGGGGTCTCGTAATAATAAATTATTTATAAACTCAGGGGGTGATACAGGAGCAACTAGGGGGGGATGGAAAAACGTTGGGAAAGCAGGAAAAAGAAGAAGGCGGCACTGAGAAAAAAGAATCCAAAGACCATTCAGTTAACTACATGGAAAGACGTTAAGCATCCTGCACGAGAAAACCCCCTCAAAGGGGTGACCGGTCGAGGTAGATGGAAGCATCGTCAAAACGAAATGAATCGGGGAAAGAATCAGAAGAAGGAGAGGGGGGGTTGAAAAAACCACAACCAAAAAAACCCCTGGAAAGGACACAAACACACCACACCCCCAACCCAAACAACACACACCAAGCCTTTGGGGGGGAAGGACCAAAATGAGGGGTTAGAAATTGATGAAAAGAAAACGTGCACCCACAGAATAGGAATCAGTAAGGGGAACACACCTAGACGCTAAATTTAGACACGAAGTGTGAGGGAGCCTCAAGAATGTTCTTCTAGGAGGAACAACCTTCTGCTAAGGTGAGACCGTCTGGAGGGGTTTTTTATCTGAGAGAGGCTTCTTATCGGGCAAGGGGGGGGAAATGGGCGCTGTCTATCTCGAAGATGGAAGGGAAGGGGGCAGGGAACACGGGATTCTTGCAGGAAATGGGAGAGAACATAACCCGATTTTCCGAGTCACGGCCATACTACTCTAAAGACACGGTTTCACAGGACTAGGGGGAGAGAATAGTAATCAAAAAGGGGGGTCAATTATCACAGGCGGAATAAGAAAAAAAGGAGGACTAATTGTGCGGGGGACGCAGCCATTTGGACAGTGGGGGGGGGCTTAACAGGAGAAGCTTATCTATGTAGCGCATTGGACTCCAATTCGAAAGGATTACTCGCTACCTGAAACCCCAATCAGCTTCTGTAATTGATACGGTACATGAAAGGAAAAGAGGGGGGGGGGCCTACCCAAGCCGTGGAACCTCAATTCCGGAGTTTGAGGGAGGGTAGGTCGGGAAAAAGGGGAGGGACGGGATAGCTCCTCGTACGAGATGAACCTGAGGGTCGACAAGGAATCCGCGAGGACACTATGTGGGTCCGGTCCGATGGAAAGTATCTTGACAAGGGGAAGAGGGATAAAATTTAGGGAAAAGGAACAGCCTTTCCGGAGTGAATAGTCATCCTGGTCGGGGGGGGGGGGGGGGGGGCCACGAGGCACCTAAGTGGGTTAAGAGTTAAAAAGGCACTCTATTGCAAAAACACCGGAAAATGTGGTCGTTATGGAACGGGAAGTCAGTTTACCAGGCAGGAAATCAGGGACCTCTACTAGCCGTAGACGACTACCTCGCCCGGGAAGGCACTACAATAGACCTTGAACAACAGATCAGAGCTACAAAGGATGGTGGAAGCCACCTTAGCACGGCAAGGAAGCAGCTACGTTATAACACGGGAAAAGAACAAAAGCAGGGTTGGTGGCGGAGCGCGGTTGCGAAAAGTGGAGGGTAGTCCCGAACATGGATCTTTGATTGGGAGGTAAGGGAAGAAAGCCAAGTCACCTGTCACGTAGGGACAACCACTTCCTCACCGTCTGAAAGGAATAAAATCAAGCTTAGGAAGCGAAGCGCTGAGAGGGCTCGGGAGTGAGTCCGAAAATGAGTAAAAAAAGAGAGGGGAGAGAGAACAACCGCCAGACGGCACGAGTATTCGTTGGCAACTCAATCCTGGAACGCGGAGGGGGAAGTTAAGATGCATGGGGGGACTAGATGATCAGACAAAGAAGGTCCCAAGACAGAGGGAAGGTCACGTCTACCAGCCGCGGCTAAGGACCATCAGAGACTAGGGCGTGAATTGGACTGATGCTCGTGGAAACGGGAAGATCTAGGTAAAAACAGGGGACTCCGGCCTAAAAAAAGGGTCCTCTAACTCGGATGTCCTGTGGGCGAGGCAGGGGGGCGGCAAGTAGAAATCGAGGGGGGGATCACGCGTATTCTATTTCCAGGTTAGGAAAAAAAGGCCTGGAGTCAATCTTACTTAACATCTCAGGTTTCCAAAGTACAAAGAAAGAGAACTAGGAGGGACAAGAGAAACAAAAACGAGTAGAAAAGAAAAAAGATGGGTAGGGAAAAAATCCTCGGAGGTCGAGTATGGAAGGTTAGGGAACCCTGGGTCAAGTCTCAGATTGACGACCACCGTGGAGAACCTACCTCACAGAACGGAGAAAGAAAACAACCAGAGTTCATTACGAAAAAATCAAGGGAACGCAAAAAAAAAATCGCGCAGTATAACGCCGGTTTCGGACAGGAGTTCAACCTGAAAAGGCCCGGTAGCAAAAAAAGATACGAAAAGAACATTCCGGTAGCCCTCGAGGGAGGCTGGAAAGTTGCTTGTAAAAAACAAAAACAACGGACAAGAAGAAACGGGGGGCCGGGGAAAGGTCAGTTCGATGGAGGAAGTTCAAGTGGGGAATCGTAACTTGACGAGTCAAAGCCATAAGTGTTGCACGAAAGAAGAACATCGTTCTCGTAGGAGGTGGGGTCGAGGAAGACGCCGAACGTTTTACGTGTGGTGAGGAAGAGGAATAGAGGGAAAAATCCCACCTGACATCGTTTTTATAAAAGAGGGGGGCATTAACAAAAAGTTCATTTTGACGGTCTTAGCAAGTTGCGCATCGGGAAGGAACGCAGAAAAAATCAAGTAAGTTAAAAAACGCGCAAAACCGCGAGGGGGTGGGTAATTGAATGTCAAAGTAGCTGATGGAAAAAAAGCCTAGTGGGGAAAAAAACGAAAGGGGCACTTTTTCGGAGAGGCGCAAGGGAGGGGACGCGAGTGGAGGTTCGACTCAAATTCGTAGAGGCAAGGAGGGGGAAAAAAACGCGGACGGCTGAATTCCTACCGGCCCAGACCAGGGGGGGAACCAAAAAAGGATGTGGGTCGCCTCTCGGAGGAGAGGCCTTCAGATAGGCTGAGATGCGCATAGTTAAAAAGGAGGGAGAGACCACGTGCAAAACATCTCGATAATCCTCGAGAAGATAAACATGAGAACAAAAAGAAGTTAAAGCGGAGACAGCGGGGGGCAAATAGGGACCGCGAATCTCCAATGGGACAGCGCGTCCAAGGCACCAGCTCCATTCCTCAGGGAGGGGGGCAGCACAAAAATCGAAAAAAGTAGGAGGGGAACGTAGTTGGCCCAAAGAGGCCAGGGTACATTAATTTTGAAAGCATGAGAGGTGAGGGGGTGGACGGGTAGTTTATCGAGGGGGGAACCAAAATTTGTGGAGCATAGGACACCTACACCGCGAGGAAAAAAGAGAAGAGAAAGATTGACAGAGAAGAAGGGAAATAAACAGAAAAAAAACAGGCTTAAAATCGAACAATTCAAAAAGCCTAGGAGGACGTGAGAAAATAGGTTTTGGGGGGGGAAAAGGACTACGATGCTTGAATGAGAGCAAGGAAATTAGCTGCTGGACGTCAAGAGCAGAAAAGGGGGGCTGTTTAACACAGCAAGGGTTAAAGGGGGGAACACTACACCTGGTGGAAGGACTTTCCCCTACAATCAGCGTACTACGGAGAATTCCAAAATTTCCCCGGACATCGTCCCTCTTACGAAGAGAAAGCCGAGAAGTGAGGAAACACGAAACAAAACACCCACGACAAGCAGAGCTTCAGGGTGTGGAAGAGAAGGGGTTTGGCTAAACGGATCGGAAAGGACGGAAACTATGTCAAGTCCATGGCAGCATCGGTGGGGGTGGACGTTCAGTCTGGAACAGGGTGTTTCTCCTAGAGTGGAGGGGGGTTCCGTTTATATTGAATTCTTTCTTTCTTACTTGGATTGGGGGGAACGGAAAACAGTGAGGAACGGTTGAAACAGCAAGAAAAGCGTAAAACAAAAAACAGGCTGGCAGAGGACGAGAAGCTTGACCTAAAAGAGCAAGGGCGTGCGTGCATAGCAGGGGAAAACGAGAACAGAGGCGCATCCAATTGGTTTTTGGAGAAAAAGGGGGGGAGGAGGCAGCCGCGACAGGCTTGGAAAAGGGAGGGTGGCACCGATTGGAGGAGAAAGCAAAAGAGAAAAAGGCGGTGAACGTCCAGCCGGAAAAAACGGGGAGAAAAGTGTGATAAGGCATACCATATGTATAACAGAAGGGATGATGGGAGAAAAGAATGGGGCGGGGATAGGGTGAAACAACAGGGGAGAGGTTAAGGCGGCCGAAAGGGGATAAAAAAAATCGGTTCAAATCAGGAAGGTCCAAAAATGAAAACATGGAGGGTTAATGGGAGAGGGTTGGTGATAGAAAAGACTTCAAGGGGGGGCGTTTGTTAAATCAAGATGATTCTTTTAAGAGGGGAGGAGGGAAAAGGGAACCTCGCAAGCGCGGGCGCGTTCGCCTACTTCACGAATAAAGTGCGGCAGACGGTGGGAGGAGTCGTGAGCCACGGAACAAATAAGGACAACGAAGGGATACTCTATCTTGCAAGGGCGACGGAGTGGAAACGCAGGGGACGGCCAGCATTTCTTAAAGGAAACAGGGGTACAAAAACTGTACAAGCCCCAAAACTTAAGGAAAGGTAAATCGCGCAGCTTAAAGGGGGGGTAATGCAAAAAAAAAGCGGAGTGGGATTTCGCTGGGTCGTGTCCGCAGGAAGGAACTGGCATGGATCTAAAACCAAAGAAGGAGGGGGGGAGAGAGGCAAAAGCCCTAACGAAACCCGCGGGGAGGATGTCACTTCATATTCCGGGAGGGGGGGAACTACGCTGCTGGAACCCCAAGTAAACAACCCGATGGGGTATTAAAGAGGAAGTAGGGACACGAAAGGGGGGCGAGATGAAATGGGACTGGGTCCCATCTTTTTCAATGGCCAAAAAGAGCAGGCCAGGGCGGGCGTTGGTTCAGCTTGGTGGAAAAAACGATACAAATCCGAGTGTCATCCTCCTGTGTAGAAGTCAACCAGGACCCCCAAAACAAATCTAAGAAAAAAGAAACAGGAAAAAAGTGAACAAAAGAGGGGTATTTCGGGATGGAGTGGGCTAAAAAAAGGATGCGAATCAAAAAAAAAAAATTGTTCAGAGGAAAAGCAGCACCGAATCAAAATTACTGAGAGGCACGTGGCATCTGTTCTCCCGTGTGGGGGGGGGCCGAAAAAAACACCTGCGCTGAAAAGAGTGACCGTCGGATCGCGGTCAAACCACCACAAGCACCTGGGAAGGGGGAACGGAAGAACGAAAGGCACGACACGATGGAACGAATTTCTCCTCACAAGAAACGTCCAAAAGGAAAAGTGGCGGGCCGGAATACTCGGATAAAAAAGTAAGTGCATTAGAGGGAAAGAAGAGATTCCACCACAAATAGCATGGGCGTGGAAAAAAAAAGAAAAACTGAAAAAAGCGAGCGAGCCTATCGAAAAGGGAACCAAGAGAAAAGGTGGGTCATGGCGAAATGCCTCTGGAACCTGGGAAGGGGATCAGAAAACAGGTCACTCTTCGATCGTGGCGAGCAGTAAAACCGAAGCGAGAAAAAGTGACCCTTCAAGTTGAAAGGCAGGACAAGGGGGAAATCCTAAACCCGAGAAAGAGGAGGAAAACGGGGCGCGAAAAGTCGGGAGGAGAAAACATGGACCTCAAAAACTCGTATAGAGACCGCGGTTCGTCGTGGGTCGAAGAACGAGGGCGCCTCCCCACCGGACTCCTCCGCCACCGAGGGGGTCGCGGCGTCTGGCGGCCAAAAAAAAAAAAAAGTCCAAACCATATCCAGAGAAGCCGCCGTAACCAAGACAGCCGCACAGGGGGAAAATCCACCTTTCTGAAGCATAAGAAAGCTATCCTTGTTGGGGGAAGGTTTGCAATATGGGAATAAAGGTCTCAAGGTTGAAGGAAGTTACATCATTGCCAAGTTAAAAAACAAGACAGCCGATTCATTAAAGAAGAAGTAGTTATAAAAGTAGACACTGGATAACTTTCTGAAGACCAGAAACTCAGCAATCTAAACAAAAAACAGAGGGAAGAGGGCAGCATGGTGCGATTACTCAGACTGCCATATCCAACAAGAAAATTGGGGATCGCGGGTTGGAAATTTAGGGGGATGGATAAGCCCTCAGGACGGAAAACTCGAGGTAAAGATTCCAGCCTGTGAAAGCCGAAAACTACTTCCAACAATGACACTGCTTGGACGAAAAAGGATACTAGATCGGCACCCAAGTAGGAAAATAACCCGATAGGAAAAAAGGGAAATTCAACCGGTCACGAAATGGTAGTTTCAGGGCCTACGCTGGTCTGGGTTAAGGAAACCCAGCAGCAAAATGGTTAGGAACGTCAGTGAGGGGGGGGGGGGGGGGCGAGGGATCTGAAAATAGCGCGGCTTTCGCGGAAGGACTACGATGGGGAAGGGGAAGAAAAGGCGTCAGTCATATCTTCCGAGGACGCACCAAACAGATAAGAAGATTAAACTGAGAGCCCAAGGCCGATTAGGGAAGCCACCCCCCCCCACAAAAAAAAAAACACCCCGAGGGACAAGAAGAGATCCATAAGATCTAAAATCTTCAAGGGGGGAGGGGTGAACCTTAAAGGGATCACGAGAGATAAAGACGATATGGGATTGGGTTTACTCATCCATTGTTAAGGGGGTTGGGTATGAAAACTTACGAGAGATGAAAAAACTGCTCTGAGAGAGAAGACGAGGGAAAAAGGGGGAAACCAGACTAGGATAATAATCGGAATACGAAAAAAAAGCAGGAGACTTGCCTGTTCGATCGAAATCCACCTCAAGCACCAAGCCGGCGTGGGAGAGCATTAGTTTCTGAAACGAGGAATGAATTCCTACGCATGACCCGGAAGAGGGGCTATTACATCGCACACTGTCAAAACGGCAAGTGGGTGGAGACGTTTCTCGATGACGAGCTCAGGGGATTTTTCAGTGAAGTACAAAAAGAAGACTTGAATCTTCAGCCTGGTGAGGGTGCGGCCGATCTTGCACTATCTGAAGACTGCACGAAGGAACCAGAGGTGGGAAGGGAGGGCAGGGGAAAAAAAAAAGGGTATTGATCGACCAGGCGAAAAAATGTCCTCAGTCACAAGTACTCGCCAAGGACGTATGCCAACTGAGAAACATCCAGAGTAGGTGTCGGAGAGACTATAGAAAGCTACGAAAATGGTCATAAATACGCGGTTTGCGTGGGCGAACTCAGCGTTTCAATCCCGAGGAAGCGTGCTTTGGGATAAGCGTTCAGGACAGGAACAGCAAAATGCACGAGGAGGGCAAGGTGACAAGCAAAAGAAAAAAAGCTGGGCTAAAGGGGAAGAGAGAAAGGAGGATGGAAAAAAAACGCTCCTGGCACGTTAGACGCACACAACTGAAGACGCGAAGCGTTACCGCCTCCGATCATTGGGTAGGGTGGAAATCTGCCGGAGGTAGTGTGAAAGTTAAGGAAACGCGTTCAATCGGGCACTCAAACAAACGAAAAAAAAAAAGGAAGCCAGACAAGTGGGAAGGACGAGCAAGAAGCGGGAATAACGGGAAGCGGAGGAAATGTTGAGGTGCTACCGCGAAAGGGGAACAGGGAAACGGCAGCGGTTGTGAAGCAAAAGCCTCCGCGATTCGAGCCGGGGAGGACAGGGGCGTTTTGTTTGAGATAGAAAGTCGGTCGATCGATGGACGCCCCCAACCCAACAGGGAAAAAAACCAGCCGGTCAAAAGGCCAAAGAGGAAAAAAGACGATGAGGAAAACATAAAACTCTCAACAAAACAAGAGACTTTTGCCCTCCTCAAGGTTGCGAGGGGGTCAAAAACAGGAGGGGACAAAAAAACACTTGAACGACTCGACGAACGCGGGAAGGGTGCCGTAGAAGCGATGGATTCCGTCTAATCCTAGCAGACGATCGCGGACCATGAGGTGAGGGGAACAAAGGCAGAGGAAGGGGTGGACCAATTAGAGGGGGAGAAACGGGAACGAGACAGTCATTATAAGAAGGAAGTAAGGGGGCGCATGTACGGATGGGGCAATGGCTTGTGTAGTGCCAACGACAGAAAGGGGGGAAACGGGAAGTGCCGTGCTATTAGAACGAAGGGTTGGGGGGGGAGAACTGGGCAAACACCGCAGGAGGAGAGTGTTGCACGGCATCCTCGGGGTTTGGGGGGTAAAAACCATCGCAGGGGGTACGAGGGGAGGGGGGGTGTAACGTCCAAAGGACTCGTCTAAGTCGATCTACAAAGGGTTAAAGACGGGAAGTGGGGGGCGGACCGGAAAGATCTGGCATGTGTGTCACAGGAGGCAAGAGGGAAGGGCAAGTTAACAGACGAGCAGGGAAAACTGCAATGGTTCACGCGAGAAGGGTTTAAAAGGGGTATAGAACCGTATCTGAGGAAGTCCATCCTCAGTAAACAGGGGAAATCGTAGTAAGGGGGAGGCCGAATTTGGGCGGGACAAAGCAAGGGTATTCGTAAAAAGGCGGAATCTTCATTGCTGTGGAAGACGAGGGAATCCACTATGGCCAAGCAAGAAGGCCCTATCAGTCATTGTGGAGACGACAATCAAGCGGAAAGAGAGGGATGAGAACAGCCGGCATAGTGGCCTCTTACCGCTCCAGAGGCACATGAAGGCACATCTCAGGGAGAAAAGCAGTGACATCGTGTGAAAAGGATAAAACAACAAGAAGTGGAAAACTTCTCGAAACAAGATGGCCTCCTCTACCAAAAGAAAGGGGGGAAGATCAGATAGCCAGGAACAGCCAGCTTCCGGGAAAAACTAGACCAACCAGCAAGAAGGAGGTCTGGCCCACGATCGTCTGAAGGAGGGTCCAGAGCGAAAAAAAGATGGGAGTGGTAAGGCTGTAAAAATAATCGGTTCGAATTTGCGAGGGGAAAATGAGTAAAGACTTCTAAAAAAGAGAAGAATCATATCTCTTAAGGACCAATACAATCCAGTGAGGGAGAAGAAAAACGTAGGGGACCGACTCAGGCCGCGCAACGGGGAGCAATTTTTGGGTAAGACCGCGAATCTTCTAGAACCGGGGATGTGAGGTCAGATGCCTCAGGCAAAAAAAGAGGAGGTTTTGGGAAAGGAGTACAGTGGTACGTCGAAAGGACTACCTGGACAGCGTTAGGAGGAAAGGATAGAACAGCCAAATATTCTCTTACGAAAGAGTGAACGAACTAAATGCCTCCTCCGAAACTCTCAAAAAATAAAAGAGAAAACCACAAGACCGCGGTCCCTAAAAATGGGGGGGGGGAAGACTAGAGGGTTGGGGCTGTGGACGAAGACCAAAGAAGGAGGGTCTAAATCGGGTCACATGCTAAGAGTGGGTGTGTGAGCATGTTCCTGTGTCGGGAGATTTTAGCCCTATAGGGTCGTTGTCTCAGTGAGGCTTCATAGCAGGGGCGGGCAGGGAGGGAAACCCAAATATCCCCAACCAAGAGGATAGGCGAAGCAATCGGAACGAAGGGTTCAGTTGGTCGCAGAGAGGGAAAAGCTACTGAGATCAAACACCAACACGTTGTGGGTGTGGATGGAGCTGAGTCGACTATTGGGGGCCAGATTAGTCACCGACTGGTTCCGGATGAGGGAGGACGTCAAGAGAAATAGGGTTAATTTCAAAGCGCGGGGGGAAAAACTTTTCAATCAAAAGGGGGTGAGAAGGGGGAGTCGAGATCTAGGAGTACTATACAAAGGGGGGGCTGTCAAGTAGGGTGGTGAAACAATAGGAAGAGGGTTAACGTCCTCACCGTTATCGAGTGACCATCCTAGGCAGAGAACGGCGGGTTGAACTGCCAACAATTTTTTCAAAATGAGCAGGGAGACGGAAAGGGGAGTTTGTGCCGTAGGAGTTCGGGGGGAGGGAAGAGGAAGAGCCTCTAGGGAAGCTTTGTGCAGGCCTCAACGATGCTCATAGGGGGGGAGGAGACCTTTGGGGGCGGTCAGACCATAGACTGCGGAGCAAGGCCGTCTACTACGAGGCGCTAAAAAGGAAAAAAGGGGGACTCATTTGAGGTGTCAGCATCCTAGTTGACTCAGGAATTCTTTAGTTGATTTAGGGGAAAAAAAAAAGGGAAAGTATAATCGTCTAAAAGCGTAGAGGAAATGGGGATAGCAAGAGACAAATAGAAGTTCAAGTTGATTGCTGTATTAGAGCTCTTCACTTGGGGAGCAGCGTTCGTCGAAAAGAGGATAACAAATCCTGCGTGGTGGGGGTAAGAAGGAGAACGGGACTTCTCGAAAAGGGAAGTGTTTTCCGCGGGGGACGGAAGGATCCTGTCAGGTGGGGGAGACTCCGTGACGGGCGCAACAAACGAAAAAAACGGTATTACTCTTATTCGGCAACAATAAAGTTTACGTGTGCGGAAAGGAATGGCGGAACATCGTGACGCGAGCGCATTACGTGACGCTGCAGGTTTTTAGGAGGTTGGGGGGAAACGGCGAGCGAAGAAAACGAGGTCATCGGGGCATGAAATGCCAAAAAGAGGACCACAGAGGATCTCCAAAGTGAACAAGGAAGTTTATGAGGGAAGTGAAGGCTGTCTGTGTATCAAATCTCTCAAACAACACGGAAAGAGAAGACCATCACAAATAAATGATATAACTCTGGAGGGGGAGATGATGATTTTGAACGCAAAAACTTGGGGGACGCAGATACACCGGCCGAACTTACGGCCGTGGGGGTAATAAAACCCGTCAAAAAACAGCCGAAGGAATGGGAGTAGATCTTATCCATTAAAATGGGACCTGGAAGTTTCAGGCAAAGACACTCGACAAAGGAACAGGGACGGTGCGGAAACGGCAGGGCAAAGACGGGTTGTGATTTCGAGGGCCAACGGTCAAGTCTAAAAGCAACGGGCCCAGGGAGCCGCTAAGGAAAGGACAAGTGAAACCAATCCGGGCAGGTTTTCACCGGAAGCCCTGCAAAGGAAGCGACTACTACAGTCAAAAAATCAAGGGCCGGGAAAGCAGGAGGAATCCGATGCGAGTGCGCGAGGAGAAAGTTAAAATTCGGGGGAAGGGGGACAAAGAACTCTTTTCGACTCAGAGAACGAGGGTCAGGCAGCGTCTTGTAGCAGGAGATTACGCAAGGAACATGGCTCGCAAGAAAGGAGGAGCGAAGAGGTTCGTCCGGGAAAAAAGGGGGGGGGACGAAAAGTAACGGTCTCACGCCTCAAAAAGGGTCGCAACTTGGCGAGAAAAAAAGGAGCCTCCTAGGAAAGAAGGAAAAAAACTCATTAAAAGAGCAAGCAAAAAGCCCACCTTTGCCTGCGATCAAATTAAAAAATAAACTTGGAAGGGGGGGAGGTTTTTTTCACTAGGAAGATTGAAGGGGAACTTATTTCGATCCCAGTATGGACATTAACATAGCGATTTTCCAACAGACAAAAGGAAGCCTAAGGGGGGGGAAAAACGTAGGGGAAAAGAATGCAATAAACATTGTGAATCGCTGGCCACCCCAGAAGGGCGATCCGGCGAGACCCGGCGACAAGGACTTAAGGCGAAGTTCGGAGACACGAAAAAATCGTGTGTGGGAGGACGTCAGATGGGACGCGGGGAGGCCCCGCAAGCCGGGAGATGTTCAAAACCGTCCCCTGTTGGAGGTAAAGGGGCGGGGGAGGGGGGTTCAACTGAAAAAGAGGGGACGCAATTGCTTTACTAAGGAGGAAGAAAAAAAGAAACCAGTAGAATAAAGGAACCATATCAAAAGCACAAAGATCTCTATGGTGGAATTATCGAGAAAGATTGGTCTTTCAGGAGAATTGCAAACCCGAGAGAGAAAAAAAAATGGTTCTTAACAGACTGTGGGGGGGCTATGTTTATCTGAAGGAATGAGGGCGGTCGTGAGAAAAAAGCGGGACGTGAAAATTGGATGCAGTCGGCGTCGGACGGATAGGAGGACAAGGTAACACGACACATTAGGTCGGTGGATATCGATTCCCAATGGGAAAGCCAAGTAACAGGTGGTAGACACAACGAAAATGCAAGACGCACACCAGCTCTAACGATGAAAAGGGCGGAGAAAGTTCAAAACAGGAAGGAGAAAAAGCGAAGCAAGGATAGCTCGGGAGAAGAAGGGGGGTTAGTAGCAGCCGTTGAAAGGGGGTATTTATTTCTAAAGAGAGATCGCAGGAGAGGGAAACGCCCACCTGCCGAGAATCGCAAACCCGACTACAAATGCAAAAGAAAAAGCAGAAGGAATGCTTGAATAAAAGTTGGAGCTTGGGAAAACAAAAACTTAACAAACGTTCGTGTTTCGTCGGGGATGGGAGGTGAACCTGTCTGACATGGACCTGCCCTTAAAAAACGGAGAAGCTTCAAAGAGTCAGGACAGTTGGGACATGGTTGTGACTAGCTATCTTCTCGAGGGAGCTCGATGTGAGTAAAGTCCAGCGGGAATCGAAAAAAACTGGGGCAAGAGGCAGCCTGGTTAACTAATCAAGTCTGACGGGAGAGACAAAACAATGAAGGGCCACGTTATGGAAGGGGGCACTCGGGTAATTGAAAAAAGCGGAAAATACTTGAACGAGCGCTTCGGAATAAAGAGAAAGAAAAGACAAACTGGTCGCGGAAAGATTCTGTCAGTTGGTCATTGACGAGGAACGCTACGGTGGAAACCTTTCGAAAAAGAGCTGTGTGTCCTCGTTGACGAAAGGACAGTGGAAGGGAAAAAGAGTTTATTGATGAGGAAAAGGACTAGCTCGACCAGAAGTAAACGATCGGGGGGGGAAGACTCCGCGAATAAACTGGTGGGAAGGGGCGTAATTGAAGTTGGACGCACACCAGCACTGAAACCGAAGACGTTAGGGAAACCTCCTCCTGAAAGGATGAATTAGTTTTATCAAAGGTACCAGGGTGTAAATTTGAAGAGACAAAGGTAAAAGGGGAACGAAGCTGAAGCAAACATCCTGTGTCACAACATAAAAAGAGTAAGAAGAAAAAAGCGCAGACGGGTGGCCCAATCGTATATTAAAGGAATGCTTAAGCCCGTCTACCCTTGGGACGAAGAATGAAGTACCAGAACTAGAACTCCATGGGAACCTCTATAAAAATGATCGTCGAAGGGGGTCGACTAACTCTTATGAGATCCATGTTAAGCGGACAGAGGAAGGCATTAAAGTAGACCAAAAGAAACGAGGAGGACAGGAAAAAGAGATCTCAATGGAGGAGGAAAGGGGGGGTACATCCGACGAAGGTAGTGGGTGTGTGCTGGTTAAGGAGAGGAATCCCAGAGAAGGCAGAAACTACTCGTCCTTTCCTACAATAGGAGGGGGGGAAGGATTCTCCGCCCGAGGAGGAAACTAGAGGTCTATGAGAAGGTCAGGGAAGCGGCCCGGTCCAACCTCTTTAGGGGACGAAAGATGAAGCATTGCAAAGAGAGGAGAGGGAAATTTTTGTTAAGGAAAAAAAGAAAGACGAGTATTGAGATTCTTGGCAGAGTGGCAGGGGAACGAACGCGTTCAAAAATTTGGGGTAAGAAAAGAATCCATTCGTTAGGGGGGGGGCCCACATCGAAGGAGGGGGGGGTAAACGCCCTCGCCTAGAGTAGGGGACCGGGTGTACTCCGAAATGAAGAAGAGGGTGAGGACGGGGATCCGCGCCTAACAAAAGAAGGAGGGGTTTCTTGTCCAAGGAGGATTATCAAGGTGGGGAGCACTTATCCTTAAAAAGGGGGACGAATCAATGAAAAAACAGGAGATAGGTCGCAAAAACGGAGAAAAGCAAAAAAAGATTGGGTTTAAGGGACGTAGCTTGGAAAACTCGAGAACAGTAACAACAAAGAGAGGGGAAATTTTCAAGGCGAAAGGAGTGGGCTTAAAGAGGGAGGTATGTCGGGGGAAGGGGGTCGATAAAGCATATGGAACGACCGATGCTAAAACTATGCAAGGACCGCCAAAGGAAAGGGTGTTTTGAAGAGAGAGCTCATTCCTTCAAGGAGAGGAAAAAGGAGAGAATAGGACTCAATGGCACAGGCAACCAAGCTGAAAAAAAAGATCTTACGGGACTTGTCGATCGAGCACGAAGATCGGGTAACAGGACAAAAAAAGAAGGGAACGAGAGGACAGCTTGCCGGAAAAAAAGACGGGGTTCATCGACGAAGCGTCAGGAAAAAAAGATGACTCAATCAGATACACGCAAGGAAGTGGAGGCGGGATTTCAAGATACTTGCAGGGCCATCAGAGGAGATTTTGGTAAGTAACTTTAGTCAGAGAATCGAAAAAGGAAGACAGAATGGAGGAAGGTGGAGAAGTGAGGAATCTGAAAGAGAGATAAAAGGTCATCTCATAATTAAAATAAAAGGAAAAAGGAAAACTGGGGGATGCTACGCTACAATTCGAGCCTATCTGAAGAGAAAGCGCCCGGGGGGGGAAAGTATGAAGGATCGGGAAAAAAGCTTATCGTCTAGTTGCCTTCGGTGGTCGTTCAACCCAAAGGGGAAGGGGGAGAGCGTTAATCTTAAAGGAACGAACCGGGGGAAAAGGGAGAGTTCCTGGAGAATCTTAAGAGAAGGACGGCATCCCCAGAAGCTCTTAAAAAAGCGAAAGAATCATCCCAGAACAGGAAAAACCCCTCCTCTGGGGAAGAGGAAAGTGGTTAAAATAGGGTTGGCAGGTAATAAAATCGAATAAAAGCGGGATTAAAAACTCTTGGTCATTACAAGGTAGGAGGACGGGTGTTTGGGAGGTTCGTTTCATGAAAGGGTTTCGCGAGAGGGGAGGGGTTTTTTGTATATTGAGGTCTTAATGTCGTAAAGAAAGAAGAGCAAAGCTGGGTGAAGAAACGGTAAAGCCTGAACAACCACAGAGGGCTCGCTGACAACCTGGGCGTCGTTGAGAATCAGCCAAGGAAGAGAAAATGCGTACAAATCACAATTTGGGGGGAGGGGGAGTGTTTGGAGATAGGCAGGAAAAGTTAGCGGAAACGGCTTATGGGAAAAAATCACGCATGAGAGGGCAAGTACCTGACGGGGAGTCTTGGCCAAACGTGACATCCAAGTGGAGAGCATCCTACAAAGGGAGTTTATATAACAAGGTGTAGGAAAAAAAGGAGGATCAATGGGGCGGTGGGAAAACAACGATGGGGGAAAGACGCAGGGAAGCGGGCCAAGACCAGATTTCCACTCGCAACGTGAACCTGCAAAGGAAGGGGAGTCAAGGTATATTCACGTTGGGGCAGCGCTGGGAAAAAGGGGGATGGTTGGTGCGGCTTCGGATTGGAGGCGGCGGAGAGCCGGATAGGGCGCACGGGGGGGGGACGTCAAGATAACAACTTTGGTAGGAGGAAGACAAGGTGGGGGGAGAGGGGACGTTCCTACGACGTAACGAACCTGCCGACTAATAGGGATACTCGAGCGTCTTAGGAAAGAGGGGCTTGTCAGCACTAACTGGAGGGGGGGAAAATGGCCTAAACCCGCTTGTCTGAGTTAGAAAAGGGCTATGAATCTGAACGGCTGAAGGGCCTGTTAAAATAGAGCAGAGATCCAGTGACGAAGAGCAGAAAAAGAGAAAGGGGATTTGGGGGATCAATGAGGGAGTCCGTCAGTGTACGGAGAAAGGAACAATCCGGCTTTGGTGCAATGGCTCGACTCGCTCAGGTGGGGAAACGCGGGGTAGTTAAACTGTCAGGGAGACGGGTCTTGTGAGACCCGAAAAAGACAGGGAGGCCAACAAAGGTAGGACATCTATTCGGGCTCAGATGTGACTAAGGGGAATCCCATCTGGTCAGGACCGACCGGGGGAGAAGTCATACTTTAAAGGAACTGGGGAAGGGGGGGGGGGGACTTTTTGGGTAATCGACTCCGAGTCACCTGGGGGAGAACGTCAAACCGCACTTCGTACAAATAGGTAGAGATAGCACACAATGAAGATTTTAATATTATTGGGGGAAGGAGGGGGGGCTTCTGGGGATACCAAAAGAAAGAGATAATCAGCAAAGAAAGGAAGGATAACGCAATTGTGTCCAAGTGACTTATGGGGGAAGAAAGGTGGTTTAGTTGAAATTCTCAAAAGGGGCGCGGGGAGCCTAATATATAAGACTTCGACAAACGCAACCTTAACGGAAGGAGAGGATCGTAAATGAACACTAGAAGGAGTTCAACGAAAATCTCCCCTTGGGTCCAAGGAGGAGTTAAAAGGACGCATCATCATTCCGTGGGGGTTCTTTGAAAAGGGCAAGTGAGTCGCAAAAAGCCCGTAGCAATGCAAGGGGGTCAAAACTCACGAAAGAGGGAAACCAGTCTTGTAAGCGCCATCTGAAAAACGGCTTAGCGGGGAGGAACTACCCGAGCAAGGACAAGGGCGCTTCTTCTAAGCAATTACCTGCCGATAACTGGAGAGAAGGGGATAGTAGTTGAGAGGACCTGGGGGGAGAATCCAGCCCGATTAAGCTCATCTGGAGGTGAGACCACGGCGGTTATGAACAATAAGCTATCTCCCAGCAGGTAGAGGATCTATAGAAGCTCTCTACCGGGGAGGGGGAAGGGGGAGAAGGGAGAACCCAACGTGCAGGCCCAGGTTGCGCACGGGGTGACGTCATAAAAAAAAAATGAGAAGTAGGAGGGGGAAAAAAGGACGAAGGACCAGAACGGGAAAAGAAGTAGAAAAACATGGGACTGCGGACCGTCAAAAAAGAATATGACAGACAAGTTGTGGGAGGGGTGCAACATTATTGGAAACCTTGTACTTCTCTATCTTTGTAAAGTCGGCCTATTTTTTCCAAAACCCAACAATTGAATCCTCAGGTGAACCTGACTAAGAAATTTAGAACCATTTTGTAGGACTAAAACACGGTGTGCACTGGTCCGTATGGAAAACGAACAAATTCGAGCAAACGACAAGAAGAAAACGTCTCAGCGGGGGGTTGTGTTGGGTTTGCGGGGGGTTAGGCTAATTAAGAAGAATCCGACACCTAAAATGTGTTACTCGTGTCTTGAGAGGGGCACGATTAGCAGAGAACTAATTCTGAGGAGTAAATCCGTATCCGTAAAGTGAAGGCTAAAGATGCTTTGAGGGGAAAGCGGCCAACTAACCTTGAAAAAAAAAAGCAGACGGAAAGGAAAGGAACTGGAAAGAGGGAAGAACACCATTAAGAACAAAGGACAAGAAAAAACGAGCGAAAAGGGGAAGGAAAAAAGGTGTCGACTCGAAGGAGGAGGTTTGTGCATGAATAAACCCTAGATTGATCAAAGGGGGGACCGCTAGGCTGGTTGGGGGGGTGTGAGGGGTGGAGATGAAAGGAGCATCGCAGTGAGGAGGCATGGAGAAAGGGGGGGGGGCGCGGGTCTAAGAGGAGGAATCTGGAGGGCAGAAGAGAAACGATGGTAGTTTAGGAGATTTACCCTGGGAGAGTATGACCAAGATTTGTCAGAGCAAAGAGGAAAAAACAGACATCCACTGTGAAAATAATTTCCGAGGTGAGAGAATCAAAAAAGGAATGGGAGCACGCTCTTGGGGAGAGAAGAGAGGATAAAACCGATTGTTAGAAAGTCGCCAGGGGGGGAAAAGGGATGTTGTTGCCGAAGATAGATGAACGGCTTACAGGATGGACATCTTGCATACCACGAGACTAGAGTTCTAAAAGAAGACTCGAATGACCTACTACTCCAAAAACAGACATTCTGGAAAATGTGCAAGTTACCGGGGGAAGAGGGGGAAAGCCCAGCAACAGGGAGTGATAAGATTGAGTTAAGGAAAAAGAAAGGGCGGAACTGTCTGAACAAGAGAAGCATTTAAAGTCGAAGGGTTGCTCTTCAAGATATAGTTCAACGGAGGGGGGTTATAAGTGCCTATGCAGGAGGAGAGGGAAAGCGAGGTTCGCATGACAGTACTCGGGGTCTCAGAGGGATGTCCAACTACGGTTCCTAGGGGGAAGGCTAGAGAAAAAAAAAAGGAATCGGGGCCGGGTGTTTCCGGAAAGGTAAGGAGACAACCTTGCCTAAGAAATTGAAAAAACGGCGAGAGACCTGAGACACGCCTCCGTTACGAGAAAAAAACGTAACATCCTCTGAAAAGGCGGCTTTGTTCAAAGGAGGGAGAAAGGGACGGCTAAGTATACTCCAATTAAAAAAAAAAAGGGGGGAGTTACTTTGCGAAAAGCATGCAGTTTCTTAATTCTGAGGGATGAGTCAATGAAAAACAAGGGGAGAAAGAAAACGTCAGGACGGAGGGGTCGGGGAGAGTGACCCGCGATGATAAAAAATAAGGGGCTGCAGATCGCTTAGAAAGAGCTTGGGAAGACGGGAACAAATACACGGAACCGGAGTAGGGAGCTTAAAAAACCCGGGGGAGCCCGAAATAAGCGGGCAGGGCCGGGAAGAAGTTAGGTTAACGAGAAGGACCAAGGTTACGAGTATCCTCGCCAATCGGGGTGGAAAGCCAATCCCAATTAGTCGGTATGTTTTCAAAAAGGAAAAGTGAAAGGATCGGCTGGACCCGGGGGAGAGGGATTCTTTCAGGGGGCTTCGTGACCCGAGAGTTTGAAACAGGTGAGAAACTGAAAATGGAAATCGCAGCCGCTATTTCGGCGGGACGCGCGAAGGGAGAAAAGAGAGGGGTTGGGATATACGAAAGTATAGATTCAAACGTTGAGCCACGGAGAGGGGCAATCGAGTAAGGAACCGAGACCGGGTACAACAAAGAGAAAACAGAAGGAAGGGGCAAATATAA